>Ga0214921_10005831_pt1 | contig 17204 bp, 14 predicted proteins | sample LL1505_MetaG_FD_177992 | JGI IMG/M metagenome (GOLD analysis project Ga0214921, IMG submission 177992) | Freshwater microbial communities from Lake Lanier, Atlanta, Georgia, United States - LL-1505 | ecosystem: Environmental > Aquatic > Freshwater > Lake | place: USA: Georgia | collected...
TCTGGGATCATCGGCATGTAGATGGTGATGCGGTCTCCCTTGCGGACGCCCCGTGATTTGAGGACATTGGCAAAGCGGCACACCTCTGCGTGCAGCTCCCCATAGCTGATTTTGCGCTGCTGGGCGGGGTCATCCCCTTCCCAGATAATGGCAATGTCATCGGCGCGGTCGGGCAAATGACGATCGAGGCAATTGGCCGAGACGTTGAGCACGCCATCTTCAAACCAGCGGATGCGGAAATCCTGCTCGTTAAAGCTGGTGTCTTTCACCCGGGTGAAGGGCTTTATCCAATCAATCCGCGCCGCTTCTTTGCGCCAAAAGCCATCTGGATCGTTGAGGGACTGCGCATAGGCGGCCGCATAGCCAGCGGCGTCAAGATAGGCTGTCTGTGCCCATTTGGTTGGAACTGGATAGATATTGGCCATTATGCCCCTCCGCTTCATTCTTCGCCATTCCTATCGGCGAAAAAAGGCGCGCGCTAGGGGGTTGGGGCCTTGAGATGGGCAATGACGGCTTTGCGCTCCGCAGCATCGGGCACACCCGCAAAGGGCATGGCCGTGCCGGGCACAAGCGTGCGCGGCCCTTTCAGCCATTTATCGAGCTGCGCTTCGGTCCAAACGAACTTCTGCGCCTTGAGCGCGGGCGAATAATTATATCCCGGCACAGAGGCGACTTTTCGGCCGACCAGGCCGTGTAGATTTGGGCCAAATCGGGGCGGCGCATTTGCGGTCAGGCTATGGCAGGCGGCGCACCGTTGAAACACCCGTTTGCCAAGCTCTCCATTGGGCTTTTGCTGGGCCGCCGCCGGGGCTGTGAGGCTCAAAGAGAGCAGGCCCAGAATAAGGCCCTTGGTCAGTGCACGCATTTGGGAAACCTGCTGTCTCAATTCAGAAAAATCGGCGGGGACGATGGCGCTTGTCCCCGCCGAACAGAGCCTTGATCAGAAGCGATCGAGGTTCATGACCTTTGTCCATGCCTTGGCAAAATCCTGAACGAATTTTTCGCGTCCGTCATTTGCGGCATAGACTTCTGAAATGGCGCGCAGTTCAGAATTTGATCCGAAGATCAGGTCGGCAGGGGTCGCCGTCCACTTCACCTTGCCGCTGGCCCGGTCAGCCCCTTCATAGAGACCTTCGGCCTGTGCCGACTTTGACCATTTGGTCGACATGTCGACCAGATTGACGAAAAAGTCGTTGCTGAGCGTGCCGGGCCGATCAGTAAACACACCATGTTTTGCGCCGCCCGTATTGGCATCCAATACCCGCAGGCCACCGACCAAGACGGTCATTTCGGGTGCCGTCAGGTTGAGCAGATTGGCCCTGTCCACCAGCATTTCGGCAGGCGAGAGGCGGGCTGAGCTGCTATAATAATTGCGGAAGCCATCGGCTGCTGGTTCAAGTGCTGCGAAGGATTGCACATCCGTCTGGGCTTGGCTGGCATCGGTGCGGCCCGGTGTGAAGGGCAGACTTAATTCCGTGCCGGCTTGCTTGGCTGCTTGCTCAACCGCGGCGTTGCCCGACAGGATGATCAGGTCAGCGAGCGAGACTTTCTTGCCGCCCTTTTGTGCCTTGTTGAACTCCTTCTGGATGCCTTCAAGGACAGCGAGTGTTTTCTTGATCTCAGCCGGATTGTTCACTGCCCAGTTTTGTTGCGGGTCAAGCCGCAAGCGTGCCCCATTGGCCCCACCGCGCATGTCGGAGGCGCGATAGCTGCCAGCGGCCGCCCATGCGGTGCGGACAAGCTCAGGGACGGTCAGGCCAGCGGCCAGTACCTTGGCCTTCAACGTGGCAGCATCGGTTGCGTCGATCACCACATAGTCAACGGCGGGGACTGGATCCTGCCACAGCAGAACATCACTCGGCACATCCTTGCCCAGATAGCGGGCGCGCGGCCCCAAATCACGGTGAGTCAGCTTGAACCAAGCCTTGGCAAAGGCCAGTTCAAACACCTTGGGATCCTTGCGGAATCGTTCGGACACCTTGCGATAGGCTGGGTCAAACTTCAGCGCGAGGTCAGTTGTGAACATGATGGGCGCATGACGCTTATTCGGATCATGGGCGTCCGGGACAATGTTTGCCGCGCTCTTGTCGCTGGGGATCCACTGGGTAGCCCCATTGGGGCTCTTGGTCTGCACCCAATCAAAAGCGAACAAATTGTCGAGATATTGGGTTGTCCATTCTGCCGGGCTTGCCGTCCATGCGCCTTCCAGACCGCTGGTCGTCGTATCCGCGCCAGATCCGGTGCCGCAGCTGTTTTTCCAGCCCATGCCCTGTTGCTCGATGCTGGCAGCGGCCGGTTCTGCGCCGAGGCACTTCGCTGCATTGCGCGCGCCATGGGCTTTGCCAAAGGTGTGGCCGCCTGCAATCAGGGCAACAGTTTCTTCATCATTCATCGCCATGCGGCCAAAGGTTTCGCGGATGTCCTTGGCGGCCAGCAGCGGATCAGGATTGCCGTTCGGGCCTTCCGGATTCACATAGATCAGGCCCATTTGAACGGCAGCGAGCGGGCGCTTCAGCTCCCGATTGCCATGATAACGCTGATCATCGAGAAACTTGGTTTCCGGGCCCCAATAGACTTCATCGCCTTCCCAGTCGTCAACGCGGCCCCCCGCAAAGCCAAAGGTCTTAAAGCCCATTTGCTCCATTGCGACCGTGCCGGTCAGAACCATCAAATCTGCCCAAGAAATCTTGGCACCATATTTTTGCTTGATCGGCCAGAGCAGGCGGCGAGCTTTGTCGAGATTGACATTGTCTGGCCAGCTGTTGAGCGGTTCAAAGCGGATCTGCCCACCATCAGAGCCGCCCCGGCCATCCAATGTGCGATATGTGCCTGCGCTATGCCAGGCGAGACGGATGAAGAAGGGGCCGTAATTGCCATAATCGGCGGGCCACCAATCTTGCGAGGTCGTCAGCGTCTTCTTAATGTCCGCCTTTAGCGCATCCAGATCGAGCGTCTTAAAGGCTTCAGCATAATTATAGTCGGGGCCCATTGGGTTTGATGCGGCGGCGTGTTGACGCAGAGCCGATAAGTCCAGCCGATCGGGCCACCAGCTCTTATTTGTCATCGGCTTTGCGGGTTCTGCCATTGGTTCGGCCGCAAATGTGGGCGATGCGGCGGCAACAGCCAGCGCAAAAAGCGAGATCATAGTCTTATGCATGGAACTCTCCTGACATTTTGAATGTCGGCGGGATGCCGCAGCCAGGGTATGTTGTGAAACCAATTTACTTCAAGACTGTGAGTGATAACTCCGATCAAGCTATGGGTGGTGCGCTATTGGCCCTAATCCCGAATATAATTGGGCGGGCGCTTATCGAGAAAGGCGCGCATGCCTTCTGCAACATTGGGGCTGGCACTGGTCATCAGCTGATTGCGGTTTTCAATGGCCATGGCCGCCTCAAGGCTGGGCGCATCAATGGCCAGCGACAGGCCCTCTTTCGTCATGCGCAATCCACGGGGGGAGGCTGCAAGCATCTCTTCCACCAGCCGCTCTACTGCTGTGTCCAACTGATCATCGGGCACAACTTCGGAGACGAGGCCCGTCGCAAGGGCGCGCTGTGCGGTGATGAAACGGCCCGTCAACATCAGTTCGGCCGCAATGCTGCTGCCAACCGCGCGCGGCAAGAAATAGCTGACGCCCATGTCGCAGGCAGATAGGCCCAGTTTGATAAAGGCTGCGTTCATGCGCGCGCTTTCCGCTGCAATCCTGACATCAGACGCCAGTGCAAAGGCAAAGCCGCCCCCAGATGCCGCACCGTGCACGGCAGCGATAATGGGTTGCGGGCAGCGCCGCATCTTCACATAGACATTCGCCAGATACCCCTGAAAGCCAAAGCCGCCGCCAAAAGGCACAGGATCTTTGCGGCCTTCGGAAAATTCTTTGATGTCCAGCCCTGCACAAAAGGCACGACCCGCGCCGCGCAGCACGATAACGCGCACGCTGTCGTCATTGAACAGCCGATCAAAATAATCGGTCAGTTCATGCACCATTTGCAACGAAATGGCGTTGAGCGCGTCGGGCCGGTTAAGGGTCACCCAATCTGCATCGCCGCGCTTTTCAATGCGGATCGTTTCATAGTCCGATGTCGTCATCATGCAGTCTCCCGAAGGCATGACCATTACGCAATGGCGGGTGCTTGGCAATGCTTTGGCACTGGGCCGGTAACAGCGACAGTGACTAGATGATGCTCGCCTTTTGGGCGCTGGCCAGCATGGCCATCATGCGCTTGGCGGCATCTTCGGTTAGGGCAACGAAAATCCGCCGCGCATCATTGGGGTCTGTCCACCGGTGGATGAGATTGCGATCCGCCAGTTCGCGGATTTTGCGAATGGCGGTCGATGCGGGCACCGATGCCGCGATGGCAAGGCTTGTCACCGATTCCTGTCGGCCATTGAGATGTGCGGCTGTCAGCTCAAGCAGAATATCCCAAGAGGGGTCTGAGAACAGATCGCCTTCAAAAAACTTATGTCGGTTGCGCCGAGCCTTTATGATCGCCTTGAGCATAGCAGGATCAATGGCATTCACTTCAGAAAGCGTAGCCTCCACATCCAGCTCCATCTTGGCCAAGCTTGGCTCTTGAACCCCCAATTTATTCATAAGGGCGCTGAGGGAGCTTTGGATGAGGGAAATGGAATCGGTTAGGTCTGGCTGGGCCGTCGCATCCTGCTTTGCCAAGATGCGTTTGCTGGCGCGTTCGAGTGCACTTGTGACGGCATCAGACGACAGTGGCAATGTCAGCAAGTCAGACACGCCCTGACGCATGGCGGCAACGGCCAAGTCTATGCTGGGCTGGCTTGTAAGCAAAATGGCAATAATATTACGACCATTTTGGGTGCGATCATGAAGCGCGCTCAGCATGTCCAGGCTCGGCTGGGCCGAAGTTGTGGCATTGTAGATGACGAGATTGATCTGCGACTGCCGGGCGACAAGTCCGTGAGCCTCATCTTCGGTTCGTGCGATATGGCAGGCGTGGCCCAAAGATTTTGCACCTTCTGCACATTGAGTGGCCACTTGTTCATCGGCGGACACAATGAGAATATGCAGTGCTAAATCCCCAGCGACGCGAATATTTCCTTCGAACATGATGCTGTGCCCCACCCCATTTACGTCATGGCCTTGCTGCCGATGCGACGCATCAACAGCGACCATATAATCGGCAGCCCCCTGCACGATTCGTTTGGGGTAACGTGCTTTCTAAGCCAAATGAAATGAAAATAGCGCCATTTTGCAATGTTTTGAACCTAAGCGCGCGTATCCTGCCCCGAACACCAAAAAAGGACGCAGGTGGCGAACCACCTGCGTCATGTTGTCATTTGCGTAGTGACAAGATTGTGCTGCCCAACGCTGTTGAGGCTGAGAGCACTGTTTTTTCTTTCAGGGAGGCTCGATCTGGGCAATGAGAGATAATGCCAATGCGGCATCATAAGCGAGTTAAATATCTAAATTCATTGAAAAAAATCAGGTATTCTGACATAAATATATGCCGATATGGCATTATTATCCTTGTTAAAGATTCAGATATGCTCGCCGAACAGGGCTGGTTGAGCAGGCAGGGGTGCGTTGAGCTGGGTAAAGCCTGATAGGGTGACGCCCAAGAGGCGGATGCCCTGCTGCAACGGCATCAGACCGGAAAGAAGGGCCGCGACGATCTCCGTTATGTCTGAGGCTGTTTTGATCGAGTGCGGCACTGTGCGGCTGCGGGTGACCGTTCGAAAGTCTGCGTAACGCAGCTTAAGTGTCACGGTTCTGCCCGTCAGCTGGCGGTGCTGGCATTGCGCGGCGACGGCCTTCATCAGCGGTTCAAGCTCTGCCATACAGGCGGTATAGCTCGTCAGGTCTGAGCGGAATGTCGTCTCAGACCCCAGAGATTTCCGCTCTTGATTTGCATTGACCGGGCGATGGTCAATGCCGCGCGCGGCCCAGTAGAAATAATGGCCGGCCTTGCCAAATTCTGCTGTCAGAAACTCCAGACTGCGGGATCTCAACTCTGCCCCAGTCGTGATTTGGAACCGCTCCATTTTTGTTGCAGTTGCCGGGCCGACACCATGAAATTTCCGCACGGGAAGCGTCGCGACAAAGTCTGCCCCCTCTTCAGGGCGGATCACGCACAGCCCATCTGGCTTGTTGATGTCAGACGCGATCTTGGCGAGAAACTTATTGTAAGACACGCCTGCCGAGGCTGTTAGCGTTGTGACGGCCCTAATCTCCGACCGGATGGCTTGAGCGATGCGCGTGGCCGAACCTTCTCCGCGCAGATTATCTGTGACATCCAGATAGGCCTCATCGAGGCTGAGCGGCTGAACGAGCGGCGTCCAAGACAAGAAAATTGCGCGGATCTGCGCAGAGACGGCGCGATAGACATCAAATCGCGGTGGAACGAAGATGAGATCCGGGCAGAGACGCCGCGCTCTGGCCGAGGGCATGGCTGACCGTACCCCAAATTTGCGCGCCTCATAGCTGGCGGCTGCCACCACACCGCGCGGGCCGCCACCGCCCACTGCAACGGGCTTTCCCCGCAATTCCGGATGATCCCGCTGTTCGACGGACGCGAAAAAGGCATCCATATCGATATGAATGATCTTACGGGGAAGCGGCTCGTTCATCTGTGGATTGCGATCATTGTTCCTTTTATGTTCCGTAGCTTAGGCTGGTAACAAGGTCAAATCAGGCTGCGCGCTCCTGTGCCAGAACCAAGATCGTCGGCACCCTAGGATGCAAGACTCTGCTTGCTCAATCGGCCATGCCTGACTATAGAGCGCCTTGTCCTCTCGACATCGATAAACATGTTGAGGTCGGAACCGGCAGGTTCCGGCGGCCAAAGGGCGTTGCAGAGTGTTTTTTGAACTCCGGAGATTCGATGGCGGATATTGCCGCACTGATAAAGCTGATTGAGCCTGAGGTGGATGCCTTGGGTTTGAAGCTCGTGCGCGTCAAAATGTTCGGCGGAACATCGGACCCGACCTTGCAGGTGATGGCCGAACGCCCAGAGACACGTCAGCTGATCATCGAAGATTGCGCCGAATTGTCCCGGCGTTTGTCGGACGTGCTGGATGCGGCCGACCCGATTGAAGAAGCCTATCGGCTGGAAGTCAGTTCCCCCGGGATTGATCGGCCGCTCACGCGCTTGTCTGACTATGCCGATTGGGCGGGCTTTGACGCGCGCCTGCGGTTTGCAGAGCCTGTGGAGGGCCGCAAACAAGTTGATGGTCAGATTGAGGGGCTGGATGGCGACATCATCCTCATCACAACATCGAAAACGCGCGAGACCGTGCGCGTTCCGTTTTCAGTCATCACCAGTGGCAAGCTGCTGCTGACCGATGCCCTGATCAAGGCCACCAAACCGCTCTCGACGGACGGGGCGGACGTTATTTCTGTGGAAAGGTAAACCATGTCCAACGCCATTTCTGCCAATAAGGCTGAACTCCTTGCCATTGCCGACGCTGTTGCCCGCGAAAAGCTGATCGATAAAGCGATTGTGCTCGAAGCGATGGAAGACGCCATTCAGCGTGCAGCGCGTGCCCGTTATGGCGCGGAAAATGATATCCGCGCGAAGATTGACGCAAATTCGGGCGACATGCGTCTTTGGCGTGTGGTCGAAGTGGTTGAAGAGGTTGAAGATTACTTCAAGCAGGTCAGCCTGAAGGACGGCGAAAAGCTTCAGCCGGGTGCCGCGATTGGCGACTTCATCGTTGATCCGCTGCCCCCGATTGAATTTGGCCGCATCGCAGCGCAGGCCGCAAAGCAAGTCATCTTCCAAAAGGTGCGTGATGCAGAGCGCGAGCGCCAATTTGAAGAATTTAAAGATCGCGCCGGGGAAATCATCACGGGCGTGGTGAAGCGTGTTGAGTTTGGCCATGTCGTGGTTGATCTGGGCCGCGCCGAAGGCGTTATCCGCCGGGACCAACAGATCCCGCGCGAAGTGCTGCGCATCAATGATCGCGTCCGTGCGCTGATCCTGAATGTCCGCCGTGAAAATCGCGGGCCGCAGATTTTCCTCTCCCGCGCGCATCCTGATTTCATGCGCAAGCTGTTCGCGCAGGAAGTGCCGGAAATTTATGACGGCGTGATTGAGATCAAGGCCTGCGCCCGCGATCCCGGCAGCCGTGCAAAGATCGGCGTGATCAGCCATGATGGCTCGATTGATCCAGTCGGCGCGTGCGTCGGCATGAAGGGCAGCCGCGTTCAGGCGGTTGTTCAGGAATTGCAGGGCGAAAAGATCGACATTATTCCTTGGTCAACCGACATGGCGACCTTTGTGGTGAATGCTTTGCAGCCCGCCACGGTCAGCCGCGTTTTGATCGATGAAGAAGAAGAGCGGATCGAAGTCGTCGTTCCTGACGATCAGCTGAGCCTCGCCATTGGCCGCCGTGGTCAGAATGTGCGCCTTGCTTCCATGCTGACCGCCTCGGCTATCGACATCATGACCGAAACGGATTCGAGCGAGAAGCGTCAGCGCGAGTTCATCGAAAAGTCTGAAATGTTCCAGCAAGAACTGGATGTTGATGAAACGCTCGCTCAGTTGCTCGTTGCCGAAGGTTTTGGCGCGATGGAAGAAGTCGCTTATGTCGAAACGCATGAGCTGGCCGCCATTGAGGGCCTAGATGAAGAAATCGCGGCCGAACTTCAAAACCGTGCTCAAGAAGCTCTGGATCGCCGCGAAGTGGCGAACCGCGAAGCGCGCCAGGCATTGGGCGTTGAAGATGCCCTGGCAGAGCTTCCGCATTTGACGGAAGCCATGCTGGTGACGCTGGGTAAGGCAGGCATCAAGACGCTGGATGATCTGGCGGATCTGGCCACCGATGAACTGGTTGAACGCAAGCGCCGCGATGACCGTCGCGGCCGGGGCAGCAGCGAAGCGCCGAAGGGCGGCGTTCTTGCCGACTATGGCCTGAGCGAAGAGCAAGGGAATGAAATCATCATGGCAGCCCGAGCACATTGGTTTGCCGACGAGGAGACCGCCGATGCGGGACCCTCAGCATGACCCAGAACGTCGCTGTATAATTACCGGTGAACGGGGTCCGAAATCGGGCCTCATTCGCCTTGCCCTCGGGCCTGACAATCGGGTTGCCCCCGATGTGCGGGCGCGTGCGCCCGGTCGGGGCGCTTGGATTGGCGTGGATCGGCCGCAGCTGGAAGACGCAATTGCCAAGGGTAAGTTGAAGGGCGCGCTTGCGCGGGCCTTCAAGACCGCCCCCATTGACGTGCCAGATGACCTCGCAGCGAAAGTGGAAGCGGCGTTGGAACGAACCGCGCTGGATCGTCTTGGGCTAGAGGCACGGGCAGGAACGGTGCTGACAGGCTCTGACCGGATTGGTGAGACCGCGCGTGCGGGCCGTGTCTTTTTGCTGCTCCATGCCAGCGATGCAGGTGAGGATGGCAACCGTCGTCTCGATCAAGCATTGCGCGTTGGCTTAAATGCGGAAGGAAGCGGGCGGACGGGGTTGGTAATTTCCGCCGGACGCGCTATGCTAAGCCAAGCTTTGGGCCGCGAGAATGTCGTGCATATTGCTGTGACGGATCGGCATGCAGCCGAACGTATTCAGCAAGCCATCGACCGCTGGCACCATTTTATAGGACGCCATATTCCCGATGCCCTTGCGCAAACTGCGCCAGGGGTTCACGGGGACGCGGCGCATGTTGATACTAAAGGACCTGGATTAAGCGAATGAGCGACTCAAACGACAAACCAAAGCTGGGCATGCGCGCGCCGCTTGGCATCAAGCGGACTGTGGAAACAGGCCAGGTCAAACAAAGTTTCAGCCATGGGCGCTCGAACACCGTGGTGGTCGAGGTCAAGCGCCGTCGGGTGGTGAAGCCTGGCGAAGGGGATGTGCCTCAGGTCGAGGCTGCACCCGCTGCGGCACCCGCGCCTGCGCCCGCCGCGGCACCCGCGCCTGCGCCTGAAGTCGCAAAGGCGCCGCCGCCACCGCCACGCCCAGCAGAGCCCGCTCTGTCGCGGCAGGAATTGCAGACCAAGTTGCTGCGAGAGGCCGAAGAAGCCCGTCTTTTCGCGCTGGAAGAAGCGCGTCGTCGCGACGAACAGGCCCGCAAGTCCAACAACGATGACGAACGTCGTCGCGCCGAGGATAATCGTCGTGCTGAAGAAGAGGCGGCAGAAGCAGCCCGCCTTCAGGCAGAAGAAGATGCGCGTCAGGCAGCTCTTGCCGAAGAACGTGCCGCCAATGCGCCTGCGGCCGCAGCACCCGCCATTGTTGAAGACGATGATGGCCGTGCGCCCCGGCGTCATGGCAATGCGCCTGCTCCCCGTCGGGAACCAGAACGCCCGAACCGCAATCGCGGTGGGGATGATCGCCGCCAGCATGGCAAGCTGACTGTCACACGCGCTTTGGGTGATGATGAAGGCGTTCGCGCCCGCTCGCTCGCGGCTCTTCGTCGTGCGCGTGAAAAGGATAAGCGCGCACATCAGGCTGGCGGCCCTGCTGTGAAGCAGATCCGCGATGTGCAGGTGCCGGAATCGATTACGGTCCAAGAACTCGCCATTCGTATGGCAGAACGCGGTGCCGATCTGGTCAAAGCCCTGTTCAAAATGGGCATGCCCGTCACCCTGACGCAGACGATTGATCAGGATACGGCCGAGCTGCTCGTGACGGAATTTGGCCACAATATTGTCCGCGTGTCCGATGCAGATATCGATATTTCGCATGATGAAGATGTGGATGCGCCCGAAACATTAAAGGCACGCCCGCCCGTCGTGACGATCATGGGCCATGTCGATCATGGTAAGACGTCGCTGCTCGATGCGCTGCGCGGGACAGATGTCGTCGGCGGCGAAGCCGGTGGCATTACCCAGCATATTGGCGCTTATCAGGTGACGATGAAGGATAAGTCGAAGATCACCTTCCTCGACACACCTGGTCACGAAGCCTTTACCGAAATGCGCGCGCGTGGCGCGAATGTGACGGATATTGTCATCATCGTGGTGGCCGCAGATGATGGTCCGAAGCCGCAGACGGTGGAAGCCATCAACCATGTGAAGGCCGCAGGCGTGCCGATGATCGTGGCGATCACCAAATGCGACAAGCATGAGGCGCAGCCGCAAAAGGTGCGGGAGCAGCTGTTGCAATATGATGTGGTGGTCGAATCGCTGTCGGGTGATGTTCAGGACGTCGAAGTCTCTGCAAAATCCAAACAGGGTCTGGATGAGCTGGTTGAAAAGATTCAGCTTCAGGCTGAAATCTTAGAGCTGAAGGCCAATCTAGAACGTCATGCCGAAGGCAAGGTGATTGAAGCCAAGCTGGACAAGGGCAAGGGCCCTGTTGCCACCATTCTTGTGCAGCGTGGCACGCTGCGCACTGGCGATATCTTTGTTGTTGGCACCGAAAGCGGCCGTGTCCGCGCGATGGTCAATGACAAGGGGATGCAGGTGAAAGAAGCCGGCCCCTCAACCCCGGTTGAGGTTCTGGGCCTTGGCGGTGTTCCGTCTTCTGGGGACACGCTGACGGTTGTTGAAAGCGAAGCCCGTGCGCGTGAAGTTGCGTCCTATCGCTCGCAAGTCGCCACGCGTAAGCGCACAGGATCTGGCCCAGCATCGCTGGAATCCATGTTCTCCGCGCTCAAGGAAAAGCAGGCCGTGGAATATCCCTTGGTCGTCAAGGGCGATGTGCAAGGGTCGGTCGAAGCCATTATTTCGTCGCTGGCCAAGGCCGGCAATGACGACATTAAGGTTCGGATCCTGCACTCTGGTGTTGGCGGTATCACCGAAAGTGATGTGACACTCGCCAAGGCATCGGGCGCGCCGATCATCGGCTTTAACGTGCGACCAAATTCCAAGGCGCGTGAGATTGCAGAGCGCAATGGCGTCGCGTTGAAATATTATGATGTGATCTATGATCTCATCGACGATATTCGCGCCGGCATGGCGGGCGAACTTGGCCCAGAATATTTCGAAACGGTCGTTGGTCGTGCCGAAATTCGCGAAGTCTTCCCGGCTGGAAAATATGGCAAGGCAGCAGGTCTGTTGGTCGTCGATGGCTTTATCCGCAAGGCTTTGAAGGCCCGCATCATGCGCGACGATGTCATCATCTACACCGGCGAAATTGCCTCGCTGCGGCGCTTTAAGGACGATGTCCCCGAAGTCCGTGCGGGTCTGGAATGCGGCGTCACCTTCACCGAATTTAAGGATATTCGCCCCGGCGATTATCTCGAAACATTCGAAGTCGAAGAGCGCGAACGCAAGCTGTAACTCTTACCCCCCTTTCTCGTGGGAAAGGGGGCGCGCGGAGGCCCTATGACCAGTCAGACCGAAGAAACCCGTTCCGTCCGCGTTTTGCGCGTGGGGGAACAGGTGCGCCACGTCTTGTCAGAAATCCTGATGCGTGGGGATGTGCATGATGATCTGCTGACCTCAAACCCTGTGTCGATCACCGAAGTGCGGATGTCACCCGATCTGCGCCATGCAACGGTGTTCGTAAAACCGTTGCTGGGAAAACAAGAAGAGGCGGTTCTGAAAGCGCTTCGCACCAACACGGCGTATCTCCAGCGTGAAGTGGCCGCCCGGGTGCGGCAGAAATATGCCGCCAAGCTGAAGTTTCTGGCCGATGAGAGTTTCGACGAAGGCACGCATATCGACAAGCTGTTGCGCGACCCCAAAGTGTCGCGTGATTTAGAGGCGGACGCCGATTAATGGCGAAGCTCTATTTTTATTATTCGTCGATGAACGCCGGCAAATCGACGACCTTGCTGCAAGCCGATTTCAATTATCGCGAACGCGGGATGGACACGATGCTGTGGACGGCGGCGATCGACAATCGATATGATCAAGGGGCCATTAGCAGCCGAATTGGGTTGCGGGCCGAGGCGCACATGTTTTCGCCGGAAACCGATCTTTGGGTTGATGTCAGTGCGGAGGCGGCCCAACGGTCGCTTGCCTGTGTCTTGATCGATGAGGCGCAATTCTTGTCGCGCGATCAGGTTTTTCAGCTCGCCCGGCTGGCCGATGAAGCCAATATCCCAATTGTCGCTTATGGCCTGCGCACGGATTTTCAGGCGGAACTTTTTCCCGGTTCAGCAGCGCTTCTCGGCATTGCCGATACGCTGGTTGAAATCAAAGCCGTGTGTGAATGTGGCCGCAAAGCAACGATGAACCTACGTGTCGACGCCAATGGCGACGCGGTAAAAGAAGGCGCGCAGACAGAGATTGGCGGCAATGACCGTTATGTTGCCCTGTGTCGCCGACATTTCATGGAAAAGGTTCGTGGCTGACGTCGCTGCCGCGCTTCATGGCTGGATTGTGCTCGACAAGCCCTTGGGGCTGGGCTCGACACAGGCTGTCTCTGCCATCAAGCGCGCCCTGAGGACGGCGGGGCATGCCAAGGCCAAGGTTGGCCATGGCGGCACGCTCGATCCGCTAGCGACGGGTGTTCTTCCCATTGCGATTGGAGAGGCAACGAAGCTCGCCGGTCGGATGCTGGATGCGTCCAAAATCTATGACTTTACGATCAGCTTTGGGACGCAGACGGATAGCCTTGATCTGGAGGGTGTTGTGATCGCGACAAGCGATGTTCGGCTGTCGCAGGCGCAGATTGAGGCGATCCTTCCGCGCTTTACGGGCCCAATCCATCAGATTCCCCCAGCTTATTCGGCGCTGAAGGTCGATGGGAAGCGCGCCTATGACCTCGCGCGTGCTGGGGAAGAGGTTGTGCTGCAGGGGCGCGACGTGGTGGTTCATGCGCTGACGATCGCAAAGCCCCTTCCTGAAGGGGCGGGGCTTGCGACGGTTACTTTGCGGGCCCATGTCTCCAAGGGCACCTATATTCGCAGCCTTGCCCGCGACATTGCGGTCGCGCTGGGAACGGTCGGTCATGTGTCCATGTTGCGGCGGGTGACGGCGGGGCCATTCACGCTTGAAGGCGCGATTTCACTGGACATTCTGGACGAACACGCTATTGCGCGGTCGCTTGGTAACCTTGTGTTGCCATTGAGAACGGCGCTGGACGACATCCCGGCGCTCGCTCTCGAAGCCGGTCAGGCATTGGCGCTCCGTCAGGGGCGCGTCCTTTCCGGGGTTGCCGCACCAGACGGCCTCCACCTTGCCCTTATGGCCGATGTGCCGGTGGCTTTGGTGGATGTGCTGGATGGCACCGTCATGGTGGAACGCGGCTTCAACCTATAAAAGCTCGATGTCGAAGGAAGAAAAGACATGACAATTACGACCGAGCGCAAGGCAGCTCTCATCAAGGAATATGGCCGCGTTGAAGGCGATACCGGGTCTCCCGAAGTCCAGGTCGCCATTTTGACCGAGCGGATCATCAACCTGACCGAACATTTTAAGACGCACGCCAAGGATAACCATTCGCGTCGCGGCCTTTTGATGCTCGTCAACAATCGCCGTTCACTTCTGGCCTATCTGAAAAAGATCAACCAAGAGCGTTATCTGACGCTGATTGGGAAGCTTGGCCTTCGCAAGTAAAGCAAAAAGGCCCGCGCTTGCGGGCCTTTTTCATTCTGCCCTGCGTTTAAGGGCAAAGTTTTTGGCTAATCCCGCAATTCGGCGGGGGTGCTAAGGGGGCAATTGTTGCGCCCCAAACCGGCGGCGGGCCGGAAGTCCGCCATGAAGAGGCCCCTTCCAGCAATTGGGCGGAAGGGATCGAAGGAAACCACATGTTTAATACGAAGACTGTATCGATCGAGTGGGGCGGAAAGACCCTGACACTCGAAACGGGCAAGGTTGCTCGTCAGGCTGATGGCGCGGTGATCGCGACCCTCGGTGAAACTGTTGTGCTGTGCGCTGTCACGGCCGCAAAGAAGGTGAAAGAGGGACAGGATTTCTTCCCGCTCACCGTCAACTATCAAGAAAAATACTCGGCTGCAGGTCGCATTCCCGGCGGCTTTTTCAAGCGTGAACGTGGCGCGACGGAAAAGGAAACGCTTGTTTCCCGCCTGATCGACCGTCCGATCCGCCCGCTGTTCCCCGAAGGTTTTTACAACGAAATCAACTGCATCGCGCAAGTCCTCTCTTATGATGGGGAAAATGAGCCTGATGTGTTGGCGATGGTCGCCTCCTCGGCTGCGATGACCTTGTCCGGCGTGCCGTTCATGGGCCCCATTGGCTGTGCGCGCGTTGGCTATGTCAATGGCGAGTATATCCTGAACCCGACCGACGAACAGGTTGCCGAAGGCGATCTCGATCTGGTTGTTGCAGCGACCTACGACGCTGTGATGATGGTGGAATCCGAAGCCAATGAGCTTTCGGAAGAAGTCATGCTGGGTGCCGTTCTCTTCGCCCATGACGCCTGCCGTGAGGTTGTGAAGGCGATTGTGAAGCTGGCAGAACAAGCCGCTAAGGAGCCTTGGGATATGCCTGCACAGGCAGACCTTGGAGCTGCTAAGGACAAGCTGAAGAAGCTGATCGGCAAGGACATTGCGGCTGCTTATAAGCTGACCGACAAGTCGGCCCGTGCCAATGCGCTCAACGAAGCGCGCAGCACGGCGAAGGATGCTTTTGCGGATGCAACGCCGCAGGATCAGATGGCAGCCCAAAAGCTGATGAAGAAGCTGGAAGCTGAAATCGTCCGTGGCGCGATTTTGAAGGACGGCAAGCGCATTGATGGTCGCACGACCACGCAGATCCGCCCCATTGTTTCGGAAACGCATTTCCTGCCCCGCGCGCACGGCTCTGCCCTGTTCACGCGTGGCGAAACGCAGACGATTGCGACCTGCACCCTTGGCACCAAGGATGCAGAACAGATGATCGATGGCCTGGGTGGCCTGCGCTATGAAAACTTCATGCTCCACTACAACTTCCCGCCCTATTCGGTCGGTGAAGTCGGCCGCTTTGGCGCGCCGGGTCGTCGTGAAATTGGCCATGGTAAGCTCGCTTGGCGTGCACTTCACCCCGTGCTGCCAACCAAGGAAGACTTCCCCTACACAATCCGCCTGACCAGCGACATTACGGAGTCCAACGGATCTTCGTCGATGGCGTCGGTGTGTGGTGGAAGCTTGGCCATGATGGACGCGGGCGTGCCCATTAAGCGTCCGGTGTCCGGCATTGCTATGGGTCTGATCTTGGAAGGTAAGGATTTCGCGATCCTGTCTGACATTTTGGGTGATGAAGATCATCTGGGTGATATGGACTTCAAGGTTGCCGGCACGTCCGAAGGCATCACCACTATGCAGATGGACATTAAGATTGCCGGCATCACGAAGGAAATCTTCGAAAAGGCATTGGCGCAGGCCAAGGAAGGCCGTGCGCACATTCTGGGTGAGATGAGCAAGGCGCTGGGCGAAGCCCGCACCGAATTGTCGGCCCATGCCCCGCGCATCGAAACGATCACGATCGACAAGTCGAAGATCCGTGACATCATCGGTACGGGCGGCAAGGTCATCCGCGAAATCGTGGCGACCACGGGTGCGAAGGTCGATATCGATGATGAAGGGATCATCAAGATCTCGTCGTCTGATCCGGCCCAGATTGACGCTGCCAAGGCGTGGATCCTCGGCATTGTTGAAGAGCCTGAAATCGGCAAAATCTACAATGGTAAGGTCGTCAACATCGTTGATTTCGGTGCATTCGTGAACTTCATGGGTGGTAAGGACGGCCTCGTCCACGTGTCCGAAATGAAGAATGAGCGCGTTGAAAAGCCGACCGACGTTGTGTCCGAAGGGCAGGACGTGAAGGTCAAGGTTCTTGAAATTGACAACCGCGGCAAGGTGCGCCTGTCCATGCGTGTTGTGGATCAGGAAACCGGTGAAGAGCTGGAAGATACCCGCCCGGCCCGTGAACCGCGCGAACCGCGTGGGGATCGTCCGGATCGTGGCCCGCGCCGCGATGGGGATCGTCGGCGCAGCGGTGGCGGTGGCGGCGGTGGTCGTGACCGTGATCGCGGCCCGCGTCAGGAGCGTTCAGAAGGTGGCGAGGGCGGCAATGCCGACCATATGCCCGCCTTTCTGAAGGGTGATGATGACTGATTAATCTGATCAGACAGACAAGCAAAAGGGGTCGCAGCAATGCGGCCCTTTTTTTTGACTTTCGCAGTCTGCATGCGCGCGGCATGATGCCACAATGTACAGCCGCCTGATCCTTCCTAAACGACCCTTGGGCAAGGCCTTGCTCTTCTTTGCTTTGCTGCTGGTCAAGCTGGGCTTGATTGCGGTCTTGGTGATGGCTTTGTTTCCGGCGAATGCGGCGCCCGTTCGCAAGGCCCGCCCGTCTGTCGCCGCGCCGCGTCCGGCGCCCGTGCCGGACACC
>Ga0214921_10005832_pt1 | contig 17203 bp, 16 predicted proteins | sample LL1505_MetaG_FD_177992 | JGI IMG/M metagenome (GOLD analysis project Ga0214921, IMG submission 177992) | Freshwater microbial communities from Lake Lanier, Atlanta, Georgia, United States - LL-1505 | ecosystem: Environmental > Aquatic > Freshwater > Lake | place: USA: Georgia | collected...
CTCCATGTTTCTCTTTGATAAAAATCTGCCGTTTCTTTATTGAGTTTGTTTTTCTCAACCAAATATGTTTTGAATTTTTCATAATCAACAGATTTACTATTTTGTAATGATAATTCGGTTTCTTTTTCTATAATTCCCTTTCGTTTTCTTTCCTCCAATAAAATCCGTTGGTTTGTTTTTGTTTTACTTTCACGTTTTCTTTGAGGTGCTGTATATTGTAGTTTATTACCATTATTATCCATCATATAAACTAATGAACGCTTACCAGGATCACATCCAACAATATTTCTATATTTCAAAGTATCCAATTGTTCTTTGGATAAATCTTCTATATTGTAAAAATCTTGTTTTTGTAAAACAGGAACTCTACTTCCCCATTTTTTATCCTTCAAATCCTTGCGTATAAACAATAAACAACAACTAATACCATCAGTTTGTATTTGGTTGTGAAATTGGTAATACTTATTTTTGAATATTTTATTTTTTAAGTCCAAAAAGTTACACCATACTTCATTTTGGTTGTCTTTTACGTTACTTAGTAATTCACCCTTCTTTACTTTATTGCCATCTTTATCTTTTTCAGGGCAGAACAAATTTATCAAACTTGCTGTATCAATAATAATGTGTTTTGGAATAATCGGCGTTTGAAATGAAAAAAGGTGTAAAAAATTGATTTCGATTCATATATAATTATTTTTTATATGAATAAATACGATGTTTCGATGCCTATGTTATTTGTTTCGGACCAAAAAACAAACGGAGGAAGACTATACAAAAATAGAATATAACGATACAATTGAGTTTGTTGCACCCATTACGAAAGGCAAGGTAATAAAGGTGTATGATGGTGACACTATAACGGTTGCTTCTAGAATAACGCCAGATTTACCCACCCTATATCGGTTTCATATTCGATTAAATGGGATTGATACACCTGAAATAAAGGGTGGTTCCTTTCATGAGAAAGAACTTGCAATTAAAGCGCGCGATGCATTGGCAGATTTGATTTTTGATAAAACTGTCTATCTAAAAAATAATAAAACTGAAAAATACGGAAGAGTGTTAAGCGATGTCTATTTGGGGGATTTGCATGTTAACCAATGGATGTTGGACAATAAATATGCGGTTAAATACGATGGTGGAACAAAAAAACGTCCAACTGAATGGAATTAATCTCTATCGGTGGATAAATATATTTATCCACCGAAAGGATATATAGGCTATTCACCGATTTGTAGCCAATTGGCTACAAAACCGCGGATAGACCTTAACCGCGATCTTTAAGTCTTTTTTATTTTCAATTTAAAAAATTGATTTAAATAGTTCGACCGTTTAAATAATATAACCCCCCAAAAATAATTTGAATTATAATCCCTCTACAAAATGGAGAAGCGTATTAATAAGAAAATAGAGTCTTATCTTACTGATCTTAAAGATAATGTTTGTAAAAAAATAATGGAATTGCAAATAGAAGACAAACAAAAGGCGAATGAATTGTTGGAATTTGTTTACGAATATCAAAGATTTTCACTACAAAAAGATGACCTAAATAAACGTAAGCGAATTAAAAATTCTATTCCAGTCGATAATCGATGCAATGCAAAGCGTGCGAATAATGAGCAGTGCACACGACGTCGGAAGGAAGGTTGTGAATTTTGTGGAACCCACTCAAAAGGCACTCCAAATGGACTTATAAGCTCGCAAAAAGATGGAGATTTAACAATTAAAAAGATGGAGGTATTTGCACAAGAAATTTGTGGAATTGTTTACTACGTGGATAAGCATAACAATGTCTATAATACAGAGGATATAATGTCAGAGAAACAAAATCCTAAAATTATTGCAAAATATATATTGAATAATGATAAATATACAATTCCTGAATTGGGACTGGTGTGATGGGTCTGTCTGTAATGTTTGTCTTCTTTAGAAAAATAGAAAAAATAGAAATGATACATTTATACAACTAGAATAACAATGGGGAATTTTTACTCCTTTGTTATTTTTCTTTCGATGATTTCTTTTGTAATTTCTTCACGATTGTCATTTATATAGTTATTAATGTCAGTTGCACGTGTTAAATCATTATTATGATACTTTAATAATATATCCATCAAGTATTTTTTTGTTATGGGTTTTTTAATGTTTTTTTTAGAATAACATATTTTACCACCATTAATATCAAAACAATCAATACTATTGTCTTTCATAATATTCATAAGTTTTTCAGTTATTTGTTTTTTCTCGTCTTTTTTCTTATTTGCCTCTTTTTTTAGTAATCTTATTTCATTGTCATTTTTAACCCACTCTTTAATAATATTAATAAGTTGTTCTTTTGAACTCATAATGGATAATTTATAGAGAGATCTTTTTTCTATGTTTTTTTCGTTTATGTTTAGCCATAGGTGGTTATTCCTAATTATTTTTTGTAACTTATATATAACTATGAATACTTTACAGTTTACAAGTTTTGATAATAGAACCAGTAATAAACAATATTATGTAAATACCTCAGCGCCAAAAACATTAGATATTCGCTCAATACAACAACAATCAAATATACAGCTAAAATCTCAAAGAATACCCAACAATCAAAATATAAGGTCAAATCCTGTAGATATTAGCGCGCCTACGGCAAAAAAAATGGCGTGGGGTGAGCCAATTTGGTTCTTATTTCATACTCTTGCCCATAAGGCAAAAGAAGAATACTTTGAACGTATACGCAGCGATTTGTTAAATCATATATATAGTATATGTAGCAATTTGCCTTGTCCAATTTGCTCGAATCACGCTATGGAATATTTAAATAGGGTAAATTTTAGAGCAATAATGAGAAAACAAGATTTAAAAGATTTACTTTTTGTTTTCCACAATAGCGTAAACGAGCGTAAAGGATTGCCATCATTTCAATATTCAGACTTAGACTATAAATATGATTCTGCGAATACTGTTAATATTATTTATAATTTTATTAATACTTATCAGCAAAAAAATAAAAACAGTAATATGATAGCTAATGAAATGTACAGAAGCAGACAAATTATTATTTTAAAAGATTGGTTCAATAAGAATATTCAATATTTTGATCTTTGATATTATTTAGTTGGTTTGACTTTTTCATAGAAATACCTTTTCTATGAAAAGGGATTAGATGAATTGTTTATATTTTAAATAGACAACTATTTTATGAGTATATTAGTTACTGGAGGATTAGGTTATATAGGATCTCATTTAACAAAGGTTTTACGAACCAACTATAATTATGATAACATAATTGTTGTGGATAATTTATCTACTGGAACGACGAATAATAGTAAATTTTGCACCTTTTTAAATGTAGATATAACCGATTTTAACTCATTAGAAACCGTTTTTAATGACTTTAAAATAGATTGTGTTTTTCATATTGCAGGAAAAGCGTTTGTAAAGGAAAGTTTTGAGAAAACAAATGAATACTATAATACAAATGTTTTGGGGACGATTAATATATTGAATTTAATGGTTAAATATAACGTAAATAAACTTGTTTTTTCGTCGTCATGTGCAGTATATGGAAATTCAAATACATTCCCTATAAATGAGAACTCACCAGTAAATCCCATATCACCCTACGGAAACACAAAACGGATATGTGAAGAAATAATACAGGATTATTCGAAATATAAGGACATTAATACTATCATATTAAGATATTTCAATGTTGCCGGTAATGATTTTGAATGCGAAGTTAGTGATGTTTCAAAAAATATGGGGCGAATTATACCAACTATAATTCTAAAAATAATGAATGATGAAACTATTTATATTAATGGAAATACATATAATACAATTGATGGGACATGTTCGAGAACCTATATACATGTAGTTGATTTGGCAGAGGCACATGTGAAATGTTTACAGTTATTAGAAGGCCAAAAAAATTCCGGTGTTCATACTATTAATGTCGGAACCACAAAATGTTATACTATTTTAGAGATTATTGATATTGTTGAAAAAAAAATAAATAAAACGGCGAATTATTGTTTTAATGATAAAATAGAGGGGGACCCTGATATTGTTTATTGCGATAATACATTATCAAAAGATTTACTGCAATTTGAACCAAAATATGATATTGGCGACATTATTGATAGTTGTGTAAAATATTTACAAATAGTAAAATAAATATAAACAATATATCGCAATATATTATATATAACGGATAAAATGGCTACGAACCTAATTTATACAACGATTGGTTATGATATAAAATGGTTTAATATTGTATTAATTATGTTAAAATCCATTGAAAAGTACACAATTGATAAGTCGGTGTTTGATTTTTTAATTATTTGTGATGAATGCATGTATGAATTTATTATAAATTTTATAAGAGATGAATGCCAATTTAGTTTTAACGTAAAAGTGCATAATTCTAATAAGAATTCTTCCACGCCAATGTTTGCATCGATGAATAAATTGCTAATTTATGATTTTGAAGAAATATCTAGCTACTCAAAGATTTTGTTTATAGATGGTGATATTTATTCAACATTAAGTTTGGATAAAATGTTTAACAATGAGTTAACTGATAATATTTTATACGTTTATAAAGAAAAACATGATATTAATGAACATAAACAAATCTTTTGGGGATTGGAAAATTATACGGATGAGGATCTAGAAATATTTCGACAAAAGTCAATTTATCCATTTAATTGTGGAATTTTTCTATTCAATAATACCAGTGAAATGAAGGATGATTTTACAAATATACATAACATTATTTTGAATCATACCGGTAAGTTTTTCTATGAACAATCATTTATGAATTATTATTTTAATAAAAAGGGTAGTGTTTGTTATGATGTTATTACGGATGAGAATTATATAATGTTCCCTAATTTTTCCATTAAATACTCTGAAAAAATAATACATTTTTGTGATGCTGGAAATAGGAATAAATTGGATACAATGCTTGGCTATATTAGGCAACATTCGATATAGAGAAACGGTTTCGTGCATATTTATGTATATGCACGAAAAACAAGGAACTGAGTAGGGTAAATCCTTACTTAGATTTTGGTGCAGGCGTGTTGTTAGAAATCATTTTCATTGAGCATTTGAATGTTTGTTGACTTGGTCGAGAACAAGAAACGTCATTGCCAGTAACAAAGTTAAAGTATAACAAATTATCATTTTTTGTTTTTTTAATGAACCATGCCCATGCATTTCCCAAAATTAAACCAATACATAATGATGCAAATAGGTACTGCCAACTATAACAGATATTCTTAATATTCCATACAAAATCAAATAAAATGACAGCTGGGAAGAAAAGGAGTGTTGGTAAATTCGACAAATAAATATTATTTTGACTTATGATTGTTAATAAATAGCCAAAAGTAAATCCAAAGATATTTTGACTCATTGGTAATGAATTGCTTGTTTTAAATCCTAATAATGTAAAATCAAATGCATGACAGGATGGACTTTTTTGCGATTCGTCACTTTTAAACCGATTTAAAATTCCGGTATTTTCAAATAAAATAGTTACAAATCCAGTTATTATTAGACCAATTAAATAAATAATTCCCTTAAAATCTTGGTTAAAAAATGATCCAAATACGAAAAAACATACTAATATAAATGGTGCTAAACGTAAAAATAGGTATGTAATACTAAATAAATTTAACTCCATATTCAATATATATTACAACTATAAAATATATTGATAGACATTATATATTAGACAAAAATATGTTCAAAAACGTTTTCAATTGTATTTACTTTATGAAATGTGATATTTTCTAATATCCGTTTGTCCTTATATTTATTCATAAATTTTTTGAAATCCTTTTCATTTGCTTGTGGAAATAAGAAAGTTTTTACGCCAGCCTTAATTCCACCAATGATTTTTATATCCAAACCACCAATCGCAGTAATATTTCCTTGTAATGTTATTTCACCAGTAATGGCTATATCGTTTTTGATTTCTCTATTGTTAAACAGACTAAAGATGGCACTTGTAATTGCTGCTCCAGCCGATGGGCCATCTTTTGATACAGCGCCTTCTGGACAGTGGATATGTAACCCTTGACACTTTGTTTCGTCGAATAATTTTATCCACTCTTGTTTTTTTTCTAAAGGAGTCAATAACCAAGCCAAACTTTTTGCTACATTCATGCTTTCTTTCATTACGTCGCCCTGTAATCCTGTTAATTTTAAATCCAAAAATGATGTAGTTGGGAAAAACACTGCCTGTATGGGAATTATGCCACCTTTTCCTAATATATTTGCCCATAATCCATTCATTATACCTATTTTTGGTGAGGCGTGTATTAGGGTGTTTGATATTTTATTATACTTTTTAAGATATTGCTCCAATAACTCATCTGTAATATTTATAGGAAGATTATATTCCTTATTATTTTTTAACAATTCGATGTTGATTTCACCATATAAATCAAATAATATTTCCTTTAATTTTCTAACACCTGGTTCCGCTGTATAATTGTCAATTATGTTTTCTAATACATCACTAGATATTTCGATTGTGTTTTGAAATCCCATTTTTTTGTTTATTTCAGGAATGATATATTTATTGGATATCACTAATTTATCATTGGTATTAAGATTGTCGAATTTTATTCTATGAATACGGTCAAGCAATATCTTGTCAATATTTTCAGGGTCATTGTATGAAAAGATAAAGAGAACCTTGGAAAGATCAATGTTTATTCCTGAGAAATATCTATCTTGAAAAACGTCATTCTGCGTTGAATCTATTAAATGTGTTAATAGTCCAATAATTTCCTTTCCATTTTCTGTTTTACTCACCTTGTCTAATTCATCAATATAAATAATTGGATTCATGCATTTTGTTTCCATGAGTATGTCCACAATCTTTCCCCAGGTCGAATTTACATACGTATATCCGTGACCCTCCAAAAGAGACGAGTTTGTTGAACCACCCAACGCAATGAATGAAAAGGGTCGAGGGTTACCAGATTCATCCTTTAAACAATTCGACAAACCATATTTGGCAAGAGATGTTTTTCCAATACCTGGAGAACCTTCAAACCCAAAGCAATAACCCTCTTTTTCACCATTAATCCATTGACTAATAATTTTTAATATCTGATTCTTCGCATGTTCGTGGCTATATATAGATTCGTCCAATGTGGCAGTAATATTATTAACATTATTAATTAAACTGTTTCCAAGATTTTCAATCGTTGAGATATCGGAAAATAGTTTGCTTCGTTTTGGGATCTGTTTTTTTGAAAAAATTGTGTCATTTAAATCATATATAATTGAGTGATTTTCGGTATTTTTTAAAAAATTATTTAAATCTGCCACCTTTTCTGCCTTTTTTCGTTTTTCGCCGATTCTATCAGTTAATACATTGTATGATTTTAAAAATAGTGTTATTTTGTTTATATCCTGAATAGTATTTATTGTTTTCAGTTCTTGAAGAATTCTACTTTTCGTAGTAGTAAACAAAATATTTTTAATCGCCTCTGTATTTCGTAATATTTCTGTATTTGTATAAAACCCCTTCATATCAAAGTCTATTTTTAGAGAACCTGAAAGATCATATAATAGTTTGTTGAATTGATTATTTATTATTTTCATATTTTTTAAGATGGGTTCTTCGCGATAGACGCCAAATGGAATTTTTAAAAGGCCCTCCAAATATTGTTTTGCCTTACCACCGCTTTCTTCGGATTTTCCCTTTATTTCCTTTAATTTTGCCATTGCCTTTTCTTTTATCGTGTCATTAGCATTTAATAAATAAACCTGTTGTTCAATGCTAACTCGCTGTAAGTCAAACTTTTGATTCATATCATTTGTATATTTTATTGTACAATTAATTGAATCTTTAAAAAGTGCCTTTATTTTATGCGGTAAACTATCATATATTAATATTTGCTCATTGTTGCTGACACTATCGGAGCTATTTACTGCGATTAAATCATATAACAAATAGCATATATACTTTATATCTTCATCATTATTGTAAATTAATAAATTCATTAATATGCTTCTTCTCTGGAAGCAGTTCATATCTAAAAACGTTTTTATCGTAATATCTATCTTTCCTGTTTTTATTAAATTTACATCAGAGTAGATGGATATTATTCGCTTGTATATATCATTATTTCCATAAATTAAATAATCTTTTAGTGTTAATGTTTCAATAACCCTTTCCATAATTTTTTTGTCCATTTCAGTTATAACATTTGATAATAATGATGTTAGTTCTTCGTTTCGCACTTTAATGTAGTTATTAGTTAAACATTCTATTTGTATATCGTCTAGAATTCCTGTTATAATGAGAGTTTTTTTTAGACGCTCATTTTGTATAATAATTCGTATACCATATACCTTTGTATGATACGGTCTGGTTGAATAATCTACCTCAAAACATTCAAACATATTTGCAGTTTCCAATGGTATAAAATCATCTATTAATTTATCCACACATAGTGAAGTAGATTCCCTTTTTATTGTGTTTTGTTTCCATTGTATTGTTTTATATCCGATTGGGTGGACGTATTTTTTAATAAGATTGTATTTATCTTGAATAATAGGATTATCTGATTTTAACTTAGTGTATTCTGTACCGAAGCTAATAAATAATAAATCGTCTATATTGTTCGTACCAAATCCACATATAATTAGAGATAGTTTATCAATTATTTTTTGTAAATTATCTATGACTTTTTCTTGATTCGTTGTATTATCATTTGACTGCGTAGTTGCAGTGCAATCTGAAATTACCGCGGTTGTTTTTATATATAATTCAGAAAGCATATTGATAGATAGGGTGGCGTCATTATTGCTAAAAATATCGTATTGCTTGTTTTTTTTAATTGATAATACAGTATTTCGTATAATCTCTTGTATGTAAATCGTTTTTTCTAATATGAATTTTCGGACTTCATTCGTATTTGTGGTCTCAAATAGATTTTTAATTTTTACAGAGGGTTTTATATTGGACTTATTCATGACATTGATATATAATACTATATTATATTTTACAATTGCAATATATATAGTTAGATTTTTATAGTGTAATTATTTACTATTTTATTTATTGCAAACCTTCTATCATTGCTAAACAAATAATATATCAAATAAATATAAAGTTATTTTATTAATAATAATTAGTTGTGGTTTTTATAATGGGAATACCGAGCTACTTTTCACATGTCATTCGCAATTACCCCACTATCATAAAAAATCTAAATGCAATGATTTCAGATGATGTTAATATTACAACATTATATATGGACTGCAATTCAGTCATATATGATGCAGTTCATGATACCGAATTGTTAGATGTGGATTCAGGTGTATATGAAATGAATATTATTGAAAAGGTGATTGAGAAAATAACTGCATATATGGAACTGCTAAAGCCGTCACAAATAGCATATATTGCTTTTGATGGCGTCGCTCCATACGCGAAGATGGAACAACAACGTACACGACGTTACAAGTCGCAATTTTCATTATCTATTCAAGAAGGTTCATGTGAGAAAAAACAATGGAATACGTCTGCAATTACTCCTGGTACAAAATTTATGAATTTACTTAGCTCGACCATTAATACATATTTTAAAAGAAATAATAAATATGCTTTTGAAATTATTATATCTGGGTCGGATGAAGTAGGTGAAGGTGAGCATAAGTTATTTGACCATCTCCGCAATAGCTATAAACAGTCGCCGAACCAAAGTATTGCATTGTACGGATTGGATGCGGATTTAATCATGTTGTCTATTTTTAATTTGCCATATACTAAGAATATTTATGTGTTTAGAGAGGCCCCTGAATTTATAAAATCGTATATACCGGTGGAAACACAAGAAGGGAATGAATCGAATCTGTATTTTTTGGATATTAATAGTTTTGGGGAAAAATTATTGGTTGAAATGGGGTGTGAATATAAATCTAGAGAACAAATTTATGATTATGTTTTTCTATGCTTCTTTTTGGGGAATGATTTTTTACCTCATTTTCCTTCTATGAATATTCGAACCCATGGCATAGATACACTTTTGAATATTTATAGAAAGAAAATAGGAAATAATCCAAATAAAAATATTATTGTGGGTGGAAAAATTCAATGGGGACAGGTACGAATTATTCTACAAGAAATTGTTTCTTTGGAAAAGGATTTTTTGTTGAATGAATATCGCATTCGTAAAAAATTTGATAATTGGGATTGGAGTAAATATGATAAGACTGATCTAATATCAAATACACCAGTAGTTTATCGTCTGGTTGAAAAGTATATAGATCCAACCGAATATGGATGGGAAAATCGTTATTATAAGGGGTTGATTGATGAGAACTTTTATGATAAACTTGATGAAAATATGAATGATTTGTGTATAAATTATCTGGAGGGTTTGGAATGGGTATTTAAATATTATACTTGTGGATGTCCTGATTGGAAGTGGAAATATCATTATCATTACCCACCTCTATTTAAAGATTTGGTAAAGTATGTTCCCAGTTTTGAGACCGATTTTTTGAAGCCATCGAAAAAGAATCGCGCTTTTTTGCCAGAAACCCAGTTGTCTTATGTTTTGCCATATGAACAGTTGGAATTATTACCAGAGAATATTCAGGGGTTTTTGAAAACGAATCATAGAGAACTTTATCCTACGAAATATGACTTTCAGTGGGCATTTTGTCGATATTTTTGGGAGTCAAAACCGATTTTGCCTGAAATACCATTGAAACAATTAGAAACATGGGATATACAATATGGTTTGGTAAATGGGTAATCTCAGTAAAATTGAATAGTATACGCATTTTCATTATTTGTATAAAATAATGAAAAACATTGATAATACATTAAGGTCTATCCGTGGATTTGTAGCCTTTTGGCTACAAATCGGTGAATTGCCTATATCCTTTCGGTGGATAAATATGTTTATCAACCGAAATAGATTAAGGGTTGTAGTAAAGGGTTTATTTATTTATACTACGTGGGTTAGCATTCATTATTTCCTGGTTCATATTTATGTTTCACTATGCGTTCCTATTGGTGTTAGAGGGTATTTTTATTCTATGTTTTTGATACCATCGCCTCACTGTAAAACACTGATTTGGGCGATTTCACAGACATCGAATCACATTATTGGATTGTGGATTTTTATGGGGACCTGGATGTTATCCCATTTATTTATTCAATAGGGAAACAAATCATGTGGAGATATACTAAAATTTTTTATTTTTTAATAACCGCTCTATAAATTTTTGGGGTTCGTCTTTATATAAAATATAGCAATTTACAATCTCAGCTGGTGAATAAAAACGTTCCTTTATTCTTTGAATTTGGATTCCGTCTATTTCTAGGTTATAATAATGTGTATACATATTCTTTATTGTTTCTCTTGAACAATTGTCCAATTTTAACGAAATGTCGATTCTACCAGGCCGTATTAACGCAGGGTCCAATTTATCATAATGATTGCTACTTATTCCCAATATTCTCCCTGGCGTTTCCTTTATTCCATCCCATAAATTTAAAATATCATCTAACGTGATTGGGTCATTCGGAGAACTTTTGCATCGATCGAATATATTTTTTTGGAATTTATTCTCATCCGTGTTTGTATCGAGTAGCTGTTGAAATGCTGCTTCAATAATGTTTTCTTCTGGTTTGGGTGTATCATTTGTTTTGTGTTTTCTTTTTTTTGAATCGCGTTTATAAACTATGTCACACATACAATCGATGTCTTCTATTAGGATAATTTTTTTATCAAACCCAATTGCGTTTTTATTATTGTATTTTTCTTCGAAAAAGAATTCTTCTAGTTGTTGTTTTGTCTTTATCATTTTTAATGATAAAATAACCAGATGCCGCCCAGTTAAATTTGCCAGACTTTTGAAAAAAGACGTTTTTCCTGTTCCTGGTGGTCCATGTAGACCAATACCTAACGTATACGGTATACCGTTATTATAATACCATTCTTTGTTGTTTAAGAAAAAGTTTATTTTCTCAAGTGTTTCTATTTTATTATCGAAAAACATATTGGAAAAGGTTCTCGCACTCTCAAATATTGTCTCATTCCAACATTGCTTTACACCATCTTCATCTTGTTTTGCCATTCTTAAACTATAAATAAATTTCTTATTCATTCGTGAATCTTCAATATATTTGCAATATTTATTCTTTATTTCTTCTATAAACTCCATTAAACCTTGGATATTTGTTTTGTATGAATAGAGTGTTATTATAATAGAGGCAGTTTTTGCATTATCCTTGTTTTTCTGATTATCATCATATTCCTTTATTGATTCGGTTCTTATATATATTTGCAACTCTTTATTGTATAGAATGGGTGTTGTCTGATTTATAACATATAGGTCCGCGTCTATGTTATCGTTATAATGCTTTTTAGATGTTATATATTCTTTAATACTATATATGTTTTCATTTGTGCTTGTGTTTGAAATAATATCGTGAAATATTGCTTTGAATGTATCTGTAAAACAGGTTGAAATGTTTGGGACAGAGTCATATCGTGTTATGGAAAATGTTTGTTTTCCTTCAAAAGATATGGAATATTTTTTGTAAATAAGTGATTTTATATTGTCTATCGGTTTGGATAGAATGTTGTAATTCAAATTCATGTTTAAAAATTTTATGAAATAGGTTATTGCAGTGATTATTATTGTCGATAAAAAAGTGTCTATTATTGTATTTTTTGTCTTTATTGCCGAAAATATAGACATTCGCATAGAATCTTGAAAAGTTCTGTTTATTGTTTCTGTAAATATTTGATGCATTTTTGTAATAAATATAAAAATATGTATTTATATTTATTTTACTTCATAGTTAAACCAATTCAACACCACACAAACATACCAAATGCATCCACCTAATAAAAAATCCCCCACAAAGGGGCATTTTTATGATTTTTCCATGTCAAAACTTTTTAATCTCTATCGGTGGATAAATATATTTATCCACCGATAGAGATTAACCATAATTATCCAAAATATACTTTTCCATAAAATGGTCTGGTGACTAAAGAATCTAAAATGAAAATTCGTTTGGATTTACACGCTTTTTATATAAAAATGCATTTTCTGTTCCTTGATTTCGATTGCACCCTTTACATTGTAGTATCAAATTGCTTAAATCGTCAGAACCACCTTCAGAATGGGCAATAATATGTCCACATTCCCAATTCGTTTTTTTAATACATTTGTTACATGTCCAACAGTTTGCTTTTTCTTCATCGCCACCCCAATTCTTCCAGACCTGTTTTCGCAACTTAAGAGTAACCTTTCTTGGTCCAATTTGTTTAGATTTTTTCATCGATTCTGTTTGCGACATAATTGTTAATTCAACAATACTACGATAAAAGCATACTTTACGTTTTTCGATAACGTCATTTCTGTATCTTTTGTCATTAATATGTTGTTCCCAAAGTTTTATTTCAGATGCATGACATACATTTCCTGCCCATTCATCACAATAATTTACAATATTGGTTATCTCTGTTTCATTCGTAGAGTCTATTTGTTGAATATGGTGATACAATGCTGATAATTGTATGGGTGTAAATTTTGTATCAGGTTGTAATTTTGAAAGAATATTTTCCAAAATTTCCACATCTTTAATAAATTTGGAAATTTGAGTTTCTGTAATTTCAAATAAACAAGTCGTTCTTTCTGCTTTTAACATTTTCCTGATTTGCCCATCTGTCCAGTCAAAGTATTCTAGACGTTTTGCTTCGGTTTCTGCATTTGAAATTAAATAGAAGCGAATAAATTTTTCCAACCAATATTTGTCGTGATTAACAGTTAGGTGATTTTTTAAATTATTATAATATATTTTCTCATGTCCATGTTCCATAATTATTCTAATTACAGGAATATGGTGATAGTTTTTGTATAAATCAGATCCACGAACCTGTGATCCCATTTGTAATGATGTGAATATATCACATCTTTGTTCGAATGTTAATTTGCAAATAATTTCATTAACTACGATCTTAAACCGGTTAAAATCGTGTTGTTGATTTTTGTCCATATACCTTACAATTTTATCTTGGTTATTTTTTTCCCACTCACGCGTGTGACTATTTTCTTCATAAAATACACATTCATCAACAATATCATTTTTGTAATGCCAATATATCATATTGTATTTACCATCAATCGGCGTTCCCAATTTAAAATGTGTCATAACAAATAGACGGTGTTGTCCGTCGATATTTTCATATTCATAGGATTGTTTTTCTTTATGGTCATCAGGTTGATATTTATAAAACCAGAGGGGTTGGGTAATTCCATTGGTCATTATTGTGTCGATAAACCGAATCATTTGTTTTGGGGTCCATTGGATTTGCCGTTGATATCTGGGTCGAATGTTTAAATTTTCATCCATAATAAAATCTCTAATACAGACGAGATTGATATATAACTGCTAATTGGTGGAATCGTAAGAATTTGGGTTCTTGGTCGACTCATTTCTATTGGGTGTTGGTTGTTGATGTTGGTTTTGTTGTTGTCTTGATAACATAAATCCTATCATATTATCAATTTTTTACTGGGTTTTTATTAAAAAATACAAAAAAGTTATGAAAAACGTTCAAAATAGACAAATTTAACATACTTTATACTGGGTTTATTTTTCGATTATTCATACAAATCGTATACTTCCTTCCCAGTTAATGTTCGATTTGCCATTAATGCATTCACTAGAAGGTCCATTTTCTCTTTATTTTCCTTTATAATCATTTTTGCGTCCTGGAATGCAGTGTTCACCAACGATAATGATTCCTTATCAAATAGTTCTTTTGTTTTTTCGGAATATTTATCGCTTGATGCAAGCGATCTTCCCAGAAACGGATTGCGTTGATCATCTACATTTTCATTGTAAAAGGCCTCTAGTTTATTACCCATTCCATAATTGCCAATCATTCGTTGCGCTAGGGAATTGGTTTGTTTTAAATCTTGGACTGCTCCTACAGATACAAAATCGTCACCATAATATACGGTTTCTGCTGCCTTTCCACCCATTCCTATTAAGAGACGTTTCCATAATAGATCCTTTGTGTATAGGCCACTATTGGTAATGTTTCCATATTCACTGAAAAGTGTATAACCTCCTGCACCATTGTAAGTTTGTTGTATAGTCACTTTTTTTAAATTAAAGTATTCTTTAAATATTGCTGTTAAAAATGCATGACCGGCCTCATGTATTGCTACACGTTGTTTGGAGTCTTCGCTTCTATCATCTGTTCGTTTTGCTAAACCCACTATTAATTTGTCCAATGCATTAAATAAGTCACTATCTTGAATAATTATTTCTCCACGACGACTTGCGTAAATCGCTGCCTCATTCAATAAGTTTTTAATTTCGGCTCCAGAAAATCCTTCAGTTAATTCTGCAATAAGTTCGAAATTTATATTTTCGGCTAAATGTTTATTCTTTGAATGTACCTTAAAAATCTCTTTTCTAGATTCTGTATTTGGCAAAGGTACTTGTATAATTCGATCAAATCTGCCAGGTCTTAGAAGTGCACTATCGAGAACATCACGACGATTTGTAGCTGCCATGATTAAAACACCTTCATTATCTCCAAAACCGTCCATTTCAGCAAGCAACTGATTCAATGTTTGTTCTCTTTCATCATTTGCCATGTTAATGCCAGCTCCACGTTGTCTGCCAACTGAATCGATTTCATCAATAAATATAATGCATGGTTTGTTATCGCGAGCCTTTTTGAAAAGGGTTCGAACTTTTGATGCGCCCATTCCTACATATAATTCTACAAATTCACTTGCAGCGATTGATATGAAATTTGCATCCGCAGAACTTGCAATAGCCTTTGCGAGTAATGTTTTTCCAGTTCCTGGAGGTCCTTCTAACAAAATACCTTTTGGTATTTCTGCACCAGCAGCTTTGTATAAAGTATCATTCTTTAAATACGAAACTACTTCGGTACATTCTTCGAAAATTTCAGGGCTTCCAGCAAAGCTATTAAGTGTAATATTAGCTTTCTCTACAAGAATTTTATCAGAATTTACTCGTTTGGATAATCCAGGCATGCCAGGCATTCCTCCTTCGCCACTGGAAACTTGATTAAACCTAAATAATGAATAAATAAAATAAATCACCAGAGATGGTAAAATTAAATTGCTGGATAAATTTAATATATCGGAAGCCATTTGTGTTATAGCCTGTTCTGGTGGTGGAGCTAAAAAATTGGCTTCAACCTTATTTTCATTTGCTTCGGTTAATATACTTTGGGCAATAAATGGATTTATTTTAGTATAATAATATTGGTTAAAATCAATATTTTTTGAATTAGACAAATAGGTAGGTTCATTACTATCTTTTTTTTGAGAAATAACACTGTCTAATCTTTCAGAAATGTAGATGGTTTCTATATTTTTATTATCAATGTTTGTTATTAAATTGTTATATGGAATTTCTTGAATTTTAAATTTGTTTTGTAATAAATACTTAATGGATGATGGAGACGGAGAAATGGCGGAGAGGGGGCTAATAAAGAAAAATAAAAGGAGGAATTTATGAAAGAACATATTTTAGAATAGAAAAAGAAAAAAAAGGATGAAATAAAGCGATAAACCTTGTAAATAAGTGTACTATGGTAAATTAAAATGTGTTTTTTCAAATCGCCTAATACCATTTATTTTATTATCATCGCCAGTTCCTCCCCAAAAAGTTAGTGTGCACTTTACTCCAGTTGGACCGGAACTATAATCTATATAATGCTCACCATGTCTATCTAGTCTCAATTTTACAGTGCACCATGTATATATCTTATTCATAATTCGATTCGTCCTACCTAGGATGGGTAACGGTTTTTTAATTAAGACGTTAAATGACTCGCTATATAATTGTTTATCTAATTTATTTATAATTTTAATAATACCATTTCTTACAACAATGTTTTTATCAAATTCTAAAACATATTGAACAATATCTTGGGGAAGATAATTACATAAAGAAGACAATAACATAAGAAAAGGGTAATAAAGAAATAAAGAAGGAATTGTTTAGGTGGGTTAAAAGGAATAATAAAAGGAATAATAAAAGGAAAAATAAAAGGAAAAATAAAAGGAATAATAAAAAGAAAAATAAAAAGAAAAATAAAAGGAAAAAAATAAAAAAGGTTAGGTTAAGGTTAAATTTTAAAAAGGGAATCAAAAAGGG
>Ga0214921_10005833_pt1 | contig 17203 bp, 11 predicted proteins | sample LL1505_MetaG_FD_177992 | JGI IMG/M metagenome (GOLD analysis project Ga0214921, IMG submission 177992) | Freshwater microbial communities from Lake Lanier, Atlanta, Georgia, United States - LL-1505 | ecosystem: Environmental > Aquatic > Freshwater > Lake | place: USA: Georgia | collected...
AATTTACACGCCGGTTTACTGCCTAGTATGGTATTTAAGACAAGGTGGCTTTGCCACCGACCGGGACCATACTAACCTCTACTAGTTAACGGTTCTAATACCTGCCCGTCAACTGGATTAATATTTATGAGTGACGCATCTGAAGCATTTGAACTAGTTTCAATAGATTCATAATTAGATTCAAGAGTGAGAATATCAGATACCGCAGAAATGAATGAACCAACTCTCTTGAATCCAGATGTAACTACATAGTCGATTGCATTAATTAATGGTTCGTTGCTATGATAAGATGGTCCATAATTTTGATTTAGAATTGACGGACTTGGTTTTTTTGTTAGTTTTTGTAATTCTTCATTCGATGATGATCTACTAATTGCTTCTTTGTATTCAGCTATACCGCAATCATCATTTTTATGCGGTTGATGTGTAATTGGTTCAATAGGTTGAGTACCGTTCATATTGAATTCTCCGCCCACTAGTGGTGGGCTTAAAATTGGTATAACGGCAGTTCCTAGAGACTGGGCTAAAGACCCAGTGTCTACAGTACCGTTCATATTGAATTCTCCCCCAACTAGGGGTGGGCTTAAAATTGGTATAACTGCAGTGTCTTTGCGCTGAGATATTAATATTAGTCCAGTGTATACGGTATCTATCACTTGTTGATAAGGTGTGGGACTTGAATGTCCCGATGTGAAAACCGAATCTACATACGACTCTTGATCTGCTAATATACTATCATCTATAAAGACATCTGAATCAGCAACATCCTCTATTACTGACGATTGGACCGAATTAGACATGGATTCAGGTGGTGAGTCTACCCAACATGGATTACCCATATAACTAATATTCATGACTTGACCTGTTGGAAGTTCACCTAGGTTGCTAATATTATTATCCGATACGTCCAGATTAGTTAGACAATAACAATTCCATTCATGTGGTAACTTACTTATTTCACATTCCACTGCATTCAGATTAGTAAGCATATCTGGGAATGCAGCATCTGTTAAATCATCTAAGCCACAGTTCCCAGATATATTTAGGTCACGGAGATTAGGCGGATATTCAGAAGGGTCTTCTGGTAACCAATGTAGTTCGTTCCGGGCAATATTTAATTTGCGAAGATGTTGTGGAAGTACAGCAGTAGGAATTTCTACAAAAAGGTTATTGGATATGTCTAGGTCTTCCAAAAATGGTGGCAAATGTCCTAGATGTACTAGTTCATTTAGCTTATTCCCTGCCAACAGGAGACCCCGGATTTTAGAAGGCCATTCACTAAATTCATTAAGGGAATTACTACTAAGATTAAGGAATAACAGGTTACTAGCATATTCTGATACCGCTGCAGGTACGCATGTGAGTCCTTGGTCGATTAATTCCAATCTTATCAGCCTGTGATGAACGAGCTGTTTGTATGCAGACAACGGAATTTGGCACCCACGGCATGTTAGTTGAATGACTGACATCGGTAGATTAGTTATAGACCCGGGTTGTTTATCTGGCAAAGTAGTTTCCAGAATATGGCAATTTTCCATATAAACTTCTAATATCCATTCAGGGATCCATCCAAGAGTACCTAGAGTTATATTCTGGATTTCTAGTCTGTGCGCCATATATCGGATACATGAAAGGTCGGGAGCACGGATAATACATCCTTTACCCGGACAAGGGCATGATATTTCCAAAACTCGGGGTGTTTCAGTTATTATTATTTCATCATCGTTATGTGATTGCATTTTTTCGAGTTAAAAGGACAGGAGAACAACGGAATATCCGTATATGTGTTCAATGTGATATTTATAAAAAAGCATAGAAAAAACAAATGGTAAATCAACTGCAAATTGCCTGCAAATTGACAACCAAGCTAAAATCATCAAGAGCAGAACCAGACTAAGAACACCGTCGTCCTGACACACCTGTTAATATTAATAGTACCTGAAGGTTTCTTTTCGTTTGTATCCGGTTTGTGGCTAAGCATATTATTAATACTAACCAAATCCAAACCATGAACTTTAGCCACCCGGGATAATTGCCCGTGCCAGCCATATAACACTGGGTTCTGCACGTAATAATCAGTTTGGCTCATTTTATCATAAGTCAACCGGTCATACAATCGACTTACACTTACATCAATATTAGCAATACCGATCCCCATATTTGGTTGTGCTAGGATAGTTTGAATGAATCTAACATGCTCGACCGCCAAATTCTTAAGAGTTAGTGGAGCCGGATCATTATATAACACACCCGTGAAAATTACATGGTATCGGTAATCAGGTGTCAGCTGTTGGAGCAGTGAACCGTCTGAGTATTTCATGAGGTCAAGTTGCCGGATTTGCGCCACCCGCAGTCTATTCCGCAGTTCCTTATATCGCTTTTCAATATCATCCCAATCCGCTTGTTTAGGATAGGGTTTAATATCCCATTTGGGATGTCCGATACATTCCTGATGAACTAGCGCCCAACCTCCATCCAAATTAGTATGGTCCAGAATTTGAGCTTGCCCGCGTTGAATAACGTCATTAATCCGGCGTTCTTTATCAATCTTTGATACATGATACATTGTGCTGGCTGTCATATAATCACTAAGTAGGCAAGACAAATCTATAGGTGCTTGCACTGCAGTTTGACGGATGGCACCATTCCTTTTATCTAGGATATCTGTCAGACTTTCTTTAGTTATTACTATTTGGGGGTCTTTTTCTAATACCTGTGATGGTGCTAGTACGACAGTCCAATCCTTGCCACTAAGTGCCTGTTTTATAACTGCTAATTCTAAGTCTTCCGGTTTGGCTTTGAATACTTTGGCAGTCTGTTGCTTTGATAGGAAACAGAGTTTGTCATCCGGTGTTATAAAACAGAACCCTATAACATACTGACTGGCTTCATCTATATCCCAACTTACATCTAGTTCCATATGATTAATATTCGCTGACATGAATATATCTTGGGACATAGTAACTAATGGTTGCATATAAGTGAAATGAATCTGGACGGTTGGTGTTTCTTGTGATTCTAATAGTGCTTGTGCCCTAGCAAAATCTGTATAATACCGTTGCTTTTGTTCTGTAAGGCATCTGGTAGTCACACCATCTTCATCCTCTTCCACTAATATTTTAATACCAATATCAACCGGGTCAACCAGTTCGGGTAATTTAAATTTGAGGTATTGTTGTTGAGTTGGCTGTTTCGGTACATTGACCGACTGTACCATTGTAACTGTTTTTTCACTGCTAGGAGGTGTTGGCATTGTTTTACTTATAATAATTTGCAATTCGTTTTAAACCTTAATATCTAATACAATCCAATAGCCCTAATCTAAAAAATTGTTTAATACATTACATAGACAACAAACGATTACAATAACATATCAGAATACCTATATATCCATACAAATATACCAATACCAATACAAATTATATCTATACTAACATGCCACCTCTCAAACAACAACCTAAAAACCTGCAAAATCAACAATACCAACAAAATCCTAAAACTACTATTGATACTTCAAATATTGGCATTGGCATTAGCATTGGTACAACAGGTGGTAAAAAACACAAAGCAGAAACACCTGATTTTATTCGGGTCTTTCGGTTGCATAAGTATTATAATGATAGGTTTGAAGATTTCAAAGGTTCCGGGCCCGCACTAGGGTTAGATATGCCAGTTAGTTATTATTTGGATGCCAATCCTCGCCGTGTAAGTGTCAAATTCTTCTATGAACTATTACACCAACGCCTTGGATTGAGCATAACTCGGATTAGTGAAATTGTGGGCCAAATCCTGAGAGTGGGTAATCTTGACCTGTGTTCTCTACCCGCATTAATTCAAAAACCATTTGATTTTACACGCGGTCAGAATAAGCTACTTACTTTTCGGCAAGCCCGGAATATTTCGGATACTCTTGGCTTGTCTGCAACCATCCCTATGGAAGACCGGTTAATTTCATGGCTGGAAAACTGGATTACCAACCCACGTAATTCACTTAATTCCGTTTGGCAGCGATGGTCGATATTAGAACCTGTTATATTATCGGCATATGCTAATGGATGTGTGGATGATGACATGCAGGGCACGGGTCCATCTGCAGATCCAGGGCTTCCACCACTAGATATAACTATATTTGCCAAGAAATACTTGAAAATCAAAAAAGTAGACCCCGAATCTAATATATTATATGCTACCACCAGGGAATTATATGCAATGGAAACCGAAATTAATGATTCAATGCGGGAATTGTTCTTTGATGCAAGTCATAGTCCTAGATATTGCTCTAGGTTCGCCAGCCGGGATAAAGATGAGCTCGGCGTGAAACTAACAGACATGGTTGATGACTTTCAATCCAGACGTGGGATTGAATTCCTGCCCGCACAACTTGATGCTATCCGTGGATGTTGTTTGAATCAACTAGGTATTATCATAGGCCAGCCAGGGACAGGTAAAAGTACTATTGCTGAATGCATTACAGAATGTTTGTATACTCTTGGTTGTGGCCGGATTTGTTTAACTGCCATCAGCGGACAAGCAGTCGGGCAAATAAAATCCAAATGCTCGATGGTTTGTACCCGGGATGAAAAACTATGTGGGACAGTTGATAAACTACTATTTACTGTCTTTCCTAGTCTAGGACTAGGCGAGCAACCCAGTGTTATCATTATTGATGAATTCAGCATGGTTGATATTGCAAAATGGCAACAATTACTCAAATATATCCAAAAATTCAAATGCCAAGTAATCCTCATAGGTGATGCTTATCAATTACCATCGATTGGTGCCGGCCAGCTTTTAGCAACTATTTGTCAATATCCCACAATATACCCAGTATTCCCGCTGCGTGATATTATGCGTCAGACCGGACATTTATCCAAAGTAATACACCGCATGACTTCCGAGACTATTACAAAAGCAGATTTCAATAACCTAGATTTCATTTTAGAAGATTTTGATGGTGGCCCAGAAACAACTAAATTCATCACTGGACTTATTGACAGGTATGGATTAAATAAAACAAATGCCCGATTCCTATGTAGCCAAACAGGTGGTAGTTGTGGTATCACTCAAATTAATAGAATTCTGCAGAATATTTATAACCCAACTGGTGCCGATTTACCTAAGCTTCCAATGATGAGAAATGGTGGAGGCAACACAGATGGTGGTGGGGATGGATACCAAAATTTCCGTATAGGTGATATTGTCATCCGCCGTACTAATGATTATCTCAAAAATGCCGACCAAAATATAATCTATTTGAATGGGGATTGTGGCATTCTAACCCGGTATTATAATATCATGCAACAAAGGGTTGACCCCAAACTTTACCAAATTGACTACCAACCCAGTAGTAGTAATAATAATAGTATCGGTATGGTTACCAAAACTGAAATAGTAACCCTTGAAGAATTAAATGAGAATTTCACAGTTGGGTATGCACTTAGCGTGCATCGGGCACAAGGTAGCCAATACACCAATATAGTCGTATTAATGACTTCCGATCAGAAATTCATGTGGATTAACCCACAATGCGAGGGTTTCAATCTGCTTTATACAGCAGTCAGCCGTGCTAGCGACAGATGTATCATTGCCGGGAAATATGGTTATTTCGTGGACTCACAACGTGGCCGTACCCGGAAAAGTGATACACCCAAACGACTATCTATTTGTTGCCATCCTAGATATATGTTTAAGGGAGCTGAAAGTTAATTCTGCCCTTCAAACAGCTTGTTTATAATCCGATATTAATAGTAAAACGACAGCCCGTCTGCCTGCAACATAATACTGGTAACCAAAACTAATGGTGAGTACAACAAAAACAAATAATTTAAAAAATTGTGTCCTAACTATGGTCCTTATCCTAGCTCTAGGACTTATTTTTTGGGGACTATATTATTGGTGGGGTCCTAGAGATGGATTCGTTAGCCCTGACGAAATAAAAGCTAAAACAGCAGCAATTCCACCAGCCCCTGATAAGGTATGTGAAATGCCCGGCGACCCCAAATTTGTCAGCCAGAATTATTCGGTTTGTTGTCCTAAAGGTGAGACAAGCCCAAATTGCATATGCCGGTTACCTGGAATTAAATTATGTCAACAGACATATAAGGATTGTTTAGAAGGCCGGCTTTTTTCGCAGGAAAGTATGGATTTTCTAGGGCGTGACAATATGCCGGCAGCATGTAAAAAATTAATGGATGGGTGTTATGATGGTATTACTAGCGGTGATGGAAAAGATAGACCCGTATCAAACCCAGAACCGGGGTACAAACCGGATTTATCTAGCACTGAGAATACCATATGCCAGATTGATGGATATAAAAAAGATGACCTAGCCGCTTTTTGTGGCAGTGTGTGTTCGGATATCTCCGGGTGTCAATATTATCAAACTGATAGCCTGTTAGGTAGTTGCGGATTATATAAGGGGCAACCCACCCAATTGGAAAAAGGCGCAGCTTCAAGTACCATGGGAAATTACCAATTATTCCGGAGAACCGAAGGATTTGTGGATGCCACAAAAACTGATGGCGCAGCCAAGTTCTGTTTATCCGGTGCTGCTGACAAATGCTTGGGTGATCGGAAAAGCAATGCTAATGCTAGTGGTAATACCAGTAGTACTAGTGATTGTTTATGTTCCCATTCTGTCATCAAAGATTGCCAAAAACAAAGACAGTCGTGTTTAAAAGCTGGTGGAAATGCAAAATCTTGCCTGCAACAATTTGGAAACTGTTGTGGATTAGTGGATACTACCGACCCAACTGTCGGTGCAAGTATGTCCCCGAAGGGTAAAATAGGTAGCGGAACCAATAATAATCTACTTTGCAAACCCTCCAATATTATTAGTTTGGCCGAATGCAAATTATCTTGCCTAAAACATGACAAATGCAAATTTATTGATAGTAATATGATGGATGCCAAAAGTAAAGGCTCTAGTACTAGTGGTGCAGGCGCAGACGGTCTAACACCATATTGTTATCTTTTTAGCGGTGCGCCATCTGAGTCTGTAAAAGTTATGCTAGGTAAACAATCCAATATGGGTGAATCAATTTATAGTAAGCTCGTTGGTAGCACGGATGAACGTGAAGCAAACAATGCCCTATCACAAAAATAATCCAGAAATCACAAAAAAGCCTGCAAAAGCCAACAAAAAAAAAGTAATTTAGTCCTAGCTATGCTTTACAAATATTTATTAAGCCGGTGGGCCGCAGTTAGACATGGGAAAATTAGTTTGCAGCTATTAAGTCAAACATGGTTAGAATAAATTACTGACATCACTTTGCATCACATATAATAATCAATTTTCTCATTACATATAGATGTGTTTCCGGCATTTTTAGAGTTTAATTGTAAAAAATTGTATTTATATACTATTAATAATTTGTGAGTAGGCTATTATGGGAATTTTAGCAAGGGGCAGGCTAGCCCGTATTAGCCTCTTTTTTTATGTTTTTGGTTTTGTTGTTTTGGTGTTTTGTTGGTTTACCGCCTAGTATGGTATTTAAGACCATACTAACCTCTACTAGTCAAGTATCTATTTGCCACCCGAATAGGTTGGTCTTAAATAAGGTACTTAACGGTATAAAATTAATAAAATCGTTTTACTTCGTTTAAACCCATATCTTGAATAATATAATTAATAATCAATACTATCCCAAACATGACAACTATTAGTACAGAACAGCCATTACAATTAGTAACCCAATCAGCAAACCAACAAATAACTCAAATAGCTACGCAACCAACAAAGCAAATAACTATTCAAGAGCAACCCAAAATAACAGTTATCCCATATAAAACGGAAATCAAGCATATCTATCATCTCAGCGATATACATATACATCTTTATAAACGCCATCGGGAATATGAATTGGTTTTCCATAGGGTATTAGATTATTTGAGGGAAGAACGGAAAGCCAATAAGATTAAAGCTAATTCCAAACGGGACATTAGTATGATTTGTGTTATTACGGGTGATATTCTGCATAGTAAAAGCGACCTGAGCCCTGAATGTATTGCACTCACCTATAAATTCCTGAAGGACCTCCTAGACCTGCTCCCTGTAGTTGTCATCCCAGGTAATCATGATTTGAATATGAATAATAAGGAACGTCTAGATAGTTTGACACCAATCATATGTGATTTGCCACAGCATTATCCTATCCATTACTTGAATAAAACAGGATGTTGGCTTATGGGTAATCTGCTCTTCAGTCATGCCAGTATTTTCGACTACCATATTATTAGTCCGGATTGGATTGATACAGAACTCAGTACCATCAGGCAATTAGTGGCACAAACGAAAGACCCACTACCTGATAGGGTATACAAAGTCGCACTGTACCATGGACGTGTTAATGGCGCACAATTATTTAATGGTCTAGGTATTGATGGCGAACACGATACCATTGCTAAACGGACTATTACACCTAGCTCTTTCGATGGATATGACCTAGCACTACTTGGGGATATACACAAGCAACAATTTTTGGACCCCTCTCGAAACACCAGAGGTTATGCAGGTAGTCTTATCCAACAAAATTTGGGAGAAGACCTTACAGGGCACGGATTGGTTAAATGGTCTTTGGGGTCCCTTGCAACTCAAGGCACCCAAGAATCCCAACCTGAAACCCAGAATCAAATTAGCAAGTGCGGTCAATTCATCCCAATACCAACTGATTTCGGGTATATGACATTCCGGCTTGATGGTGGTAAACATGACTATGACACCCGTGTGGCATCACTTACTGCATCAGGGACTCAAATCCCGCAGAACCTAAGAGTTCGTGTTTTGTATACTAATACTATTCAGTCACAAGTCCAAGAATTTATAGATTGGTTAAGCACTAAACATACTGTACTTGAATACAGTTGCCAAAATGATGAACCTAGCACTACTGCACCAACGACCGGCTCAGTAACCACACCTGACACAAGTGGTGGCCCCGATGGCGAACCTGCTATCCGCCGTGAATTTGACATTAATAATGTCGAATACCAGAATCAGCTCCTAGAAGAGATTATCCGGGATAACTTCTCGGCTAGGTTGACAGATGGTGATCTGGATACTATTAAAACACTTAACCGGGATGCCAACCGTCTTTTCAATGACCCCAGCGAAGAAGAAATAGACCGCAGGATTACTCTTCCCGGTCAGAGGTTTAAACTCCTGCGCCTAGAATTCGATAACCTATTCAGTTATGGCGAGGGCAACGTCATTGATTTCAGTAAATGTAAAGGAGTCGTAGGTATTGTCGCAGCCAATCATATGGGTAAATCGGCTATCTTAGATATTATTCTATATGGCCTGTTTGATAAATTCACCAGGAAAGGCAATGTCAAGGATATGATTAATAATCGCAAGACAAGTTATCGCGTCCGCTTAGTAGTACAATCAGGCATCTGGAAATATACCATCAGCAAATCAGGTAAGAAGACCGCTGCTGGTACTGGCAAGAACGAATGCACGTTTACTAGGCAGAATATTAGTACTGGCCGTGAGGAGAATTTGGCTAAAGACACTGCCAAACGCACCCGGGAATATATCTGCGAGGTATTTGGCAATTTCGAGGACATGATTAATACTAATTTCAGTATCCAAACTAATTCAACCGGATTCATTGATGCAGATAACTCGTCTCGTCGCACAGAATTGGAAAAGATTCTCCGATTCGATTTCTTGACTGACCTAGCTAAGCAAGCTGGGAAACAGTATAATGATGCCAAATCAATATTCGAACATCTACAGAAAACAATGCCAGCAGAGAGAATAAATAATGCCGTGGCGACCATTAGTGATAATGAACGCCAATTGTCAGAATCAGGGCTCCAGCGTGAAAAACTAGTTGCAGAACTGGCTGAACGGCAAACCCAAATAAATAATCTGCATAAAAACTTGAACCCAGACGCAGACACCCGCTTGGATAATCTATTGAGTGAAGTTGACTTGTCTAAAGATGCTCTAGGACAAGCAGGCGATGGTGGCTCAGCTGCTGCTATTCTAAATCAAGTTGGTATATTAGAAACTGAAAAGGCAAAACTACGGTCCGACCTAGATGGCAAACTCTCTGATATCCTAATCAGATGCCAAAACCCACAACTAGGATTAACACCTGAAGACCTAGCACAACTTAATCTATCAGAAGAGGACCGGAAAAGTAGTAAGGCAGTCAAGAAATGGCGCGATGCCGTTAAACAACAGGTCAAAAAATGCCAAAGTTCGGCTCGGGAATCTATGCGCGAGGCCGAAGAAGCTGCTAGGTCAGTCGGCGTACAAATTACACAAAAACGGCAAACACTACAGCGATATTCCATAGCCAAACTTAACTGGACTAAAACTGAGTTCGCCACTAACATCAAGTCAGTAGAAGAGAAGAAGGCATGTTTGGATATAACTAATGATGAACTTGCCACCAAACAGAATGAGCTCGAAAGACAGCGGGAGAAATGTGAGAAATACCGACGTGTGATAGAAGAGACGCGGACTGACCTAGACCAACTTCAATCCCGCGAACAAATTCCCGAATTCCTGAAAACCGAATTTTATCAAAATGAAGTTAAATTATCTGAAATTACAATACAAATTGAAGATTGTGAATTAGATGTTAGCGCGTGCTACCCAGATTTGAAACCATACCTTATACAATATGGATGGCTTAATGAATTAGGTGCCCGAGTGAAAGCCAGCACTAAAGCCGATGAAAAAGCAATTAAATATCGCGCCCGGATTGATGAAAACAAGGGAAAATTGGAGAAGGCTGAGAAACGTGTAAAAGCACTGGGTAAAGAAATCACCGACTGCCAGAAACTACACGTGGAATACCAGAAATTGGAACGCGAATTTATAACACTTCAACAGGACCTAGTTGTATTTGAATCTAATCAAACTATCATTGACGAGATTCGGGAAATGGAACTCATGGAACAAACTCACCGCAAGGCAAGTCTTAACGACCCACGTCTAGGCATATGTGATGAGATTACACAAGCACTAGTAGAATATATTGACCTAGAATCCAAATATAAAGATGCTAAGACCAAACTTAAAGCACTAGGTGGTATCCAGGGTGAAATAGATGAGCTCCTAGTAGCGGTCGAGAAGAACAATACTATCAACTCAGAAATCGTCACTGAACTCAGTGCAGTAAAATCACTAACCGCACGGATTAGTGAATTAGATATCCGCATGGAAAAGTACAAAGATACTATTAGTGGTCTCCGGGGGCAACTTGAGAAAATGCGCGAGGATTGCGTTGTTAAAATCCAAAAAGAAAAACTAATGAATATTTATTCGGTTTATCGCGATGCACTCAAACTCATACCCATCGTCCTAATTAGTAAAGTGCAGCCAGTGATTGAACGCAAAGTCAATGACCTACTAAGTACTATTACTGATTTTAGCGTCAAATTCTCAATGGAGGATAACAAGATTGATATTTACCTGGACCGTGCCGTTTACGCTGGCGAGCCCATTTTGATTAATAATAGCAGTGGGTTTGAGAGGTTCATTAGTAGTTTGGCTATCCGGATTGCACTACTTGAAATCAGCCAATTACCTAGCCCCAACTTTATTGCTATTGATGAAGGCTGGAGTTGTTTTGATAATGAAAACATTGCTAATATGGATGTTATTTTAGGACATCTAGGACAGAAATTTGATTTCATCTTGACAATTAGCCATTTACAAGTTATTAGGCAACATTGTGATATCCAGATAACCCTACGCCGAACGGATGCCGGGTTTAGCCAGGTCAGTTATGGGGTTTAGTTATGATTCAATAAGTAATTCAGTTTGTGATTGCTGTTGCTCTAATTGTTGTGGTACAACCGCTGGTACATCAGTCTTGCTAGTAATAAATTTGTCAACTTTCATTTTTTCATATCTATCTAATAACATTTTTGATGTGTTATGTATACACTCTATCTTATCCATTACTTGTTTAATAACTTTTGGATTATTATTTTCATCTACTAGAAATGCCTCTAGGTATTTAAGGTCATTTTTCCGGTGTTCCGGAACATCTTTTTTATGTGTTTCTATATAATCATCTAAATGTCCTAGATGTGCCATTGCTATATCACCAATAATATCTTCAGCATCCCCATTATTAATACCATGTCTGTCATCCAAATATTTTACTTTTTTACCTTTACGGTCTGATATAAAGATATTATGGTTATCCAAGTTTTCATAAATACTGTCAATAAGTATTTTAATTGATTTTTTGCGTTGTAGAATTATATACTTTTGGCGTTCAGGGGTTATATGCGATAAGTTCTCTCGGCATATTGGATTAATTATTACATTTATGTTTTGTTGTACTACATTATTATTTTGTACGTTATTATTTATATTATTTTGTATATTTTGTATATTTTGCATATTCTGTATATTAATATTATTAATTCCAGCAGGAGGTAATTGAGATTGTAATTGTTGGACTAGTTGATTTTGTGTATTTGTATCTAATTGTATTTGACCCGGATTCTGTCCGGTTGTTTGCAAATTAACTAATTGTTCTGTTGTAGGATTAGCGGGTTGTCTAGCATGTATATTCATTAGTATAGAAGGTTGAGTATCCATTATTTTGTTATATAATTCAATTATTTCTATAGCATCTTCTGGAATATTCCGAACTCCTGCTTTTACTAATAGTTTATATTGTGATATTTGTTTATAACGATGTTTGCAATGTACGGATTGATGACGTTTTATATTATGTTTGCTGTATAATTTATTACAATATATACAATTTATGTTTGCAATGGGTTTAGTTTTATTGGACTCTGGAGATGTATCTAAACTTTTATATTCTTCTTCAGTCAAAACTTTATTTACCATTTGAGTATATATATTATTATCTGTATTTGTATTAGTATTTTCTAATCCTTGGATTGGTGCTTGCTGCACCGGATTTGGTTGTTTGAGCGGGAAATCATCTAAATTCTGGTTGCATTTACGTTTATTTATATGCCGTTTATAACTTTGAAATAATTTGTACTCTTTACCACACGTACAAATATGTGTAATTGATTGCATAAACAGTAGAAATGGGCGACAAGCAAGAGATGGTGGTTAGTATTTATTATAAGTAAATGTTTTATTTTTTAAATAAATAAACGAACCTTTAGCCAGGATTACTAATACGTTTAGCCAAAATCCTCTTTTTTTTTGAAAAATCCAGAAATTACCAAAAAAACATGTTGTATAAGAGCCTCTTTAGGAAAATTACTTTTTGTCAAATTGAGATATTACACGGCCATAATTCTGCTCGCAAAATAATCTCGGCATTTGTATATATCTTTACACAGATTTAGCGATCCTTTAGCCAACTTTTATTTGCAAGAGGTTTTTGAGCTAAAAATGAGGTTTTTTTACGTTTTAAAATATATACCTTTACACAGTATTTTACATATAAAAAAATTGGTATGGGTAATGAAAACTAAATGAGGGGTCATGTGCGCACACGCGCGAGCCTACAACACATGTATTTATTTGTAACCATCCTCTTGGCTAAAGGTATGTAATATTCTCAAGATTCCTATGTATTATGTCTCACGGAATCCTAATATTTCCCAAAAATTCTCTCAGGTGAGAGGACGTGGTCTCAGCCAAAACCATCCTCTTAAAATTTTTAAAATTTTTTTCAAAAAAAAAATCGAGGTAAAAAAAAGTTTTGCAATCTTTTTTTGGGGATGTACGCTGTGTATCTAAGCTATTCAAATAAATTACAAATTATATATTAATCCAATCAAATAATAATGAATTTGAATTATGTAATATGGTATATAATCAATGAGTTTATATATTATAATTATTTGAATATGTAAATTATATAGGTATGGTATTACATTTTAGGTATGACGTTATTTATATATTGTAAATACAATATTGTATACATTATTTTAAATGAATATCAATATGTATAATTTATAATATCATGAAACATAAAAATAACTAAGCCATATATGTTTTGCTTTCTGTTTTGTATTATATGTTTGCCAAATTATTTAGGCTATGTTGCACTTTCTGGTGGATTTATAGTTTAAAAATCTTGGTATTTTGCGTCGGTAATCGCCCGAATATCAATTATTTCAGATGTAACATAGGAATACCGCCTAGTATGGTATTTAAGACCATACTAAACTCCACTAGTCAGGTACCTATTTGCCACCCGAATAGGGTGGTCTTAAATAAGGTACTTGACGGTACTGACTTAATTTGGTAGAAATAATATTTTCTAGTTCAGACAGTTTTTCGTACACAAACTGTAAATCTTCGGGTGACTGAATATATTTATCTACCTCATCTAGATTTAGGTCATCGGTATCAATTGTTGAATTACACCAAGATGATGTAGTACAATCGGTATTACTACCCGCATCATCAAACGGGATTAGGTCTGGTAGGTCGACAAAAGGGTCTTCTTCTATGTCAGCACAATTGGATTCATTGTTTGACTGTCCTAGCAGAGCTTCTATATTCATAGGGCTATCCAAAAATTCAAATCCATCTAATGATATAGTTTCCAGGTCATCCATATTAGTATCAGGTAACAGGTTTAAAATGGTATGCTTATATTATACCCTGGCTAGCAAAACAATTTTTATGATTTCTATGCCATGATTCTTGTCTTAAAGATAGTGCTAGGATATATATACAATGAACTAAATTGAACTAAATTGAACTAAATTGAACTAAATTGAACTATATTGCTATAAAGTCAAAAAAATTATATTTGCAAGGATGATTACAATTGAACTGGATGAAACACCAAGTGGTAATAAGATTACAGTTATTAGTGGTATAAATAGTGAAATATATGACCTAAACAGAGTAAGAAAAGCGCTTAAAAAAATAACTGATTGTGACAAATCTAAGTTGACAGAAGATAATAATATTATTCTGTCTGGGTCACATATCAAAAAATGCAATGAATTTGTGACTCGAATTGGGTTTTAATAAATTAGAATTGTTAACATGAAAGATATTAAGTTTAGTTTTTTGGGATTTTTTATTAGATATGATATAATAATTAATATTTCAGATTACAAATATGAGTGGATACGCCGATTATTACGCGCAAGAGCTCTATGATTTTAGCAGATATCCGGTAGTTCATGTACCCATCATTCGGGCTACACCTGAAAATTTCAAAGAATACGGTAGGATAACTAATGACTACACTGACGAGGAAGTTGTAATCAAACCATGGCCGGTAACTGGTCCACGCCCACTTATGCCAGCGACCGGGACAGGTGGAGGTGTTACAGAAGGTATATTTAGCTATTGGTATGATGGTGATTATTTACATGCTAAAAACCGGGCAGTAGATGGTGATTATATAACCGGTCGTTCATTTGGTTCGGTTATCTTAACTAGAGAGGCAAATTATCATCCAGATGGGGGGCAAGTATTTTGGCCACCTAATGGGTGTCCGTTTATATTATTGTTGTCTAGGGCTGGGGATAATGTAACACCTAGTGATTTTGTTGGGTTTTATTTTGACGGTACACAAGCCGTGCAAATTTGGCCGGATATATGGCATCAGCCTGTCTTCCCTGTTGGGCGTGGGCGGGCTGATTTTATGACTAAACAAGGGCGCGTACATGGTTGTGTTGGTGTGGATTTCATTAATGAATTTGGGGTATGGCTAGGACTCGATTTATCCGGTGTAGTGTCTAATTAGAAAAAACGTTTTATTAGTTAAATAATTAATTTGCATATCAACTAAATAATAATCATCCTAGAACAACCTAGAACCAAATAATAATTAATTATGTCATCATCTAGCAGCAAATCGCAAATTAATCCTCTTAATGCAGGAATCACACAACCTATCTTTAATGATATTAATAATATTGACTTTGAATATGGAGTTGAAACTGCCGATAATATGCGGCTTCTTGATACAGTTCATATTCGTATGCAACAAAGAAATGGTAAAAAAGTAATTACTATTATTCAAGGTCTGGATGCCAAAATCCCACGCAAGGATCTGATTAAAAAATTCAAGACCATGTATGCATGTGGTGGACACATCGCACAAGATGAAGCATTTGGAGAGGTCATCCAACTTACAGGCGATCAACGGCTTAAAGTTCGGGATTATCTAATCGCTAATGATATGGTAGAAGAGCATAATATTGAAATCCACGGCTAACGCCCATGGTAATCCACGGCTAACGCTCATGGTAATCCACATTATATATTAATTTTTTTTTATTCATTTTGAACTGATGAATCATCAGTTGATTCATCATATGCAGTATCGGGTTTAGAATTTGGTGCATACCCTACTGGTGCAAATGTAAATGTCCCCACTAGGAACTTATAATAATTAGCCTGAATTTTAACAGGTTTGGCTAATTCGAGATGGTGTTTGTCACTTGTTGCAATTCCGCGGCAAATATCACACCCATTCTTCTTTTCATCAGTAAATACACCACCCAAAAATTGTACTAGGCGTTCATTCAAGAATGTATCCGCGTCAACCTTAAGAATACCACGGTATGGTGGTTTAGGTGAACTCAGGTTCCAAACAGTGTCTTCCGCCTTGAAGCATATATAATTATTTATATCAGTCATTGCACGTTGGATTGCAGCCAGCGAAACCAGTTTAATTGTATCCATCTCCAAATAAGTTTTAATCTTGCTTTTAGTTCCCTTTGCAGGGTTATTCAGTGACCTGGTGATAATCTGGCGGTTAACCTGTAAATATGGAATAATCGTATGTACGTCCGGGATATTAATTACATAGAGACGGTAAATTCGGTCATTACGGAATGGCAAATCAAAATGTCGCCCGCGGTCCTCTAGAATTTGAGAGTATTCAGTCAGGTCGATAAGGTTACTTGTTTCTTCCCGCAGTTCAAAACATGCATTATCTGCTAGCGTAGCCCGCCGGCGTTGGATTCCACCACCAAATTCCTCAAAGATAGATACCATGTACGCGCCCCGGTGTTTGATACTTTTAAATGCTTCTCGACCTAGCACCAGGTATGGTTGTCCGTTTATAGTAGTTAATATAAGTGTTCCTACACCTGTATATCGGCGTTCACCGACATTAGGGATTAATGACTCTGCTTTGGACTCTGCTTTGGACTCTGCTTTGGACTCTGCTTTGGACTCTGCTTTGGACTCTGCTTTGGACTCTGCTTTGGACTCTGCTTTGGACTCTGCTTTGGACTCTGCTTTGGACTCTGCTTTGGA
>Ga0214921_10005834_pt1 | contig 17201 bp, 22 predicted proteins | sample LL1505_MetaG_FD_177992 | JGI IMG/M metagenome (GOLD analysis project Ga0214921, IMG submission 177992) | Freshwater microbial communities from Lake Lanier, Atlanta, Georgia, United States - LL-1505 | ecosystem: Environmental > Aquatic > Freshwater > Lake | place: USA: Georgia | collected...
TTCAATCAGCTGATGGATCAATTTCTTATTTTGTATGGTTTAAACCAACTGGCGCTGGAACAGTTGTTAGTGAATTAGGTCAACCTCAAATAAATGCTGGATGGCACGATAGTCAATTAGAAGTAATGCAAGATGGTAAAGTTAATTTTGGAATATGGGGAGCTTATACATCAAATCCAGAATTCAAAATTCAATCTACTGGATCAATAGATTTTGATCTATGGCATCATCTTGGATTAACTTATACTCCAACTTCTGCTTCTTCTGGAGTTCTAAGCGCTTATATAAATGGAGAAAAAATTGCTGATAGTAATTGTCCAAGTAGATTAGTTCCAGGCAGTTTGTATTATGGAATATGTGCGTTTGATGGTACTCATATGGGAGCTCATGCTTATGGCAAAGGATCTGTTGGTAGTTTCCAAGTTTACAATAAGGGCTTAACACAAACTGAAGTAGCTAATTTATATAGTGGCGAAAAAGATAGATTTCCTAATATAGATAACATGTTCTTTCCTAGTCTTTGGTTAGATGCAAGTACTGGAGTAAATAGATTTGATTATAATTATATTTCACAAATAGTACTTAGCGGAAATCCAAGTGTTACTGGCACATATAATATATCAACCTCTGTTCCAACTTATAATTTTGAAGATCAGAGATTAGATAATTATAGTCTTGGAAATATAAATTGGGGTACTAATGAGGGGGATAATGAATTTAGATATAGAATAGTAGTAGCAAATCTAGGTGAAATAGAAGCTGGATATGAATCATCTAATGGAATAAATTGGAATGCATACAACACTTATATTTCTCAAGTTATTATCACTGGATTTACTGGAGCATATATAGGCGCTAATGGCACATATAATTACGATGGAGAGTATTTGTGGAATGGGCCTTATTATATTAATTCTCAAGGCAATCTTATTGATGATAACAATCAACAAACTATTGCCTATAATAATAACAATAACTTTCAAGGAACTTGGACTCCTGGCAACTATCTTAGCACAATAACATTTTCAAATGCTGGAGAAACATTTATAGATATGAATGGAGTATATACAAGATCAGATGCAAATCTACCCTTTGGCGCATTTACTGCTTCTTCAGGTAGGTATATAAATTTTGACGACAATGATGGAAATTTTTGGGTTACAAATGGTGATTTTTATAGAAATTATAGCCCTACATTTGATAATGACTGGCAACCAGAAAATGGTGATGAACCATCTCCAGATGCAATATATTCAAGCTCTGCTAGAAATGTAGGATCGCCAACGACCTCATCAATTGCATTTACGCCATCTGGTTCTATTAGCGGAAGTATTACAACATCAAATATTGCAACAGATTACGTAATATCTTGGAATGATCAAAGTGCTAATGGAAGAAACGTAAATCAATACGATATCGTTGTTCCTTCTATTACAACAATTGCAGATAAAAAATTCATTAATTTTTCTGCAAATGCACTTTTAGCTGGCACAACATTTTTTAATACCAATTATATAGGAACAATTTTTGTTGTTGCTAATTTTGATTCTTCTAGCGCTGGCTCTACTTCACCACTTTTTAAAGATTATGATAGTTTTGTATTAGGCAGAGGAATTGATAGTACTAACGCTTTTTATTTAGAAAATATGGCAAATGATTATTCTGAGATAATTAGATCAGTATCAAATACAAACGTAAACAATAATACAAACTATATAATTGGAGCAACATTTGAGAACAATACAGCTTCATTATACTTGAATGGAGTAGACGCTGGAAATGGTTCTATTGGAAATTTAGAAACTGTACCTAATGCTGAATTCTTAATTGGAGGTGGAAATGGAACAGAACCAGCAAATATAGCAGAAGTAATTGCATACAACAGAGTCTTAAATACTTCAGAAAGACAAGAAGTAGAGAGTTATCTATCTAATAAATACGATATATCATTAGCATAAATTTAAATTAGATTTAAATATTTAGAATAAATATTTTTCTGGCTCTTTTTTATAAAAAGCTCTATATGCATCATTAAAACATGCTTGGACTTTATTTTTATCCAAACCTTCATTAGAAAAATGTTCAACTATATCGTCATAACCCATCTCCAATTCAAATCTAGCAATAAAATAATTACAACATCTATCTTCTAAAATATTAGGAAAAGGAACTCCGTTTGGTCTATTAAATCTATGAGTCCATTTAAAGTCTTGTAAACACAAACATCTACCACCTTTTTTTCTATATTTTTCATGTATATAGCCCTCTTCTCCACCAAATCCTTTGAATAATGGACTAAAACCTAGCCATTCACTTTTTTTACAAGAAAAACTTCCTAAACCCATACTTGGAATTTCAAAATATTTATCTTTTGATTCTTTGGTTGCCCATGTGCCATAAAAATTTGATCTCCATACTGGGTCTAAATGAGTAGAATAAGATTTTAAATTATCATACATCATTGGTCCTTGAATAAAGTCGTAAGGCTTATGATCATTTAAATAAAAATCTTTTAATGCTTTAACGCTATTTGGAAAAAATAAAACATGACTATCAGCTATAATAACGTATTCATTTGTTGCAAAATCAAATATTTTACTTCTATTAGATGTACTTTTCTTTTCTGTATATTCTATATATTTTAATGTAACTCCTGGTGATTGCCAATTACATAGGTTTCTATTAAATTTGCCATGAATAGATGTTGGATTATTATCTAATATTATTATTTCAGTTATTTCTGGGTGATGTATTCTAGCAGATTGAACTGAGAAATATGTTCCTTCATAATCATCATAAGTTGCCATTCCTAAAGTAAACATTATATTATTATATATAAATATTTTAATATATTCAAAATTATAATAATAGACCCACAAATAAGTCCATTTTATAATTGATTTTTTTAAATAAATATATTATAATATCTTATATGAAGTTATTTTTTGCCAAAATCCTATACCATATAGGGGATATAATAAGCGAAACTACTATGGTCTGGGGAAATGGTTTTGGGTATTCAGTTTATAGGCAAGTTATGTTATGGAGTTGTGATCTTGATACAGAAGCAAAAATTTGGAAACATGTAAAACCAAAAAATAGAAAGAAAAAGAAATGAATATTATCAAAATATTAAACTTTATTGATGGGATATTTGAAGAAGAAAAAGAGCAGCCAGTGCTAGGTACGCTTTACAAAATCAAAGGAGAAGACCTCGCGTTTAGGTATATTAGATTTAGCCACGATGTTTACTCAAATAAACCAATATATCACTTTAAGCATCACCAACTAAAAGAATATAAATTTAATAATCTATCTAGAGTCGAAAGAAAAGCAAACAAACAAGAGATTAGGATGTATGATTTAATAAAAGATCATATAAACAAAGTGGCTGAAAATACCTATTAAATATATTTGAATATATAATCTATATATCATAGAATATATATAATGTTGTATTTAATATTGCCGTATTTCGATTTTGTTCAGTCTATTTACTCTAAAAAGAATTTAGATTTATTTATTTCAAATTATGCTCAAAGAGCTAATCTAAGGATTATACTATGCGAGGGTGTATATAATCAAGAATTGCCAGATTATTCAGATAAAATATTCAAACATTTAAAATTTAAACTTAAAAACATCTTATGGGTAAAAGAAAATTTAATTAATCTTGCGATTAAAAGCTTACCGCAAGATGCAGAATTTATTGCTTGGTCAGATAGAGATATATATTTTACCAATACTTCGTGGGTAGAAGACACAATTGAAAAACTAAAAACATATGATGTTGTACAGCCGTGGTCAGAAGTAATTCATTTAAATTCATCTAATGTTTTAGATACTATCAAGAAAAAAGAAGGAAGTTTTAGTTTTTCAGATAAAAGTGAATTGTATGCGACTATAAATCATCATAAACACAAGAATAGGATCTCAACATCTACTGGGCAAATTTGGGCTATGAATAAATCATTTTATGAAAAAATTGGAAAAATAAACGATATAGAGATAATTGGTGGAGCAGATTCAATTATTGCTAATTTCTGTATTTTGAAAAAAGATTCTTATATGAAGAATTTGACCATAAAAACTACAGCTCAAGGTAAGAATCAATGGCTTGAATATTGTCAAAAATTTAAAGATGTAAAATATTCTTATGTTGATGGATTAATTATTCATTATTGGCATGGATCTTTAGAAGATAGATTATATACATCAAGGCATGATGTACTGAAATACTACAATTATGATCCAGCCAATGATATTACATATGATGAAAATGGAGTGTTACAATTCACGGAAAAAGGCAAAAGGCTTGAATCAGCAATAACTGAATATTTTATGTACAGAAAAGAAAGTGAGTCGAAAATTAAAGAGCCACAAAACCAAGATGATTTAGTATTTTATTATAAATATAAAATCGCAACATCCTTAACTCCTATTATTAATAAAAGTTATGAAAATTAAATCAATAGAAAATAATGAATTTAATATACAATTCACTGTATCAAATAACTGTAACTATAGTTGTAAATATTGCCCTCCTAAACTAAATAGCGGATCCACACCATTAATATCAACTGAAACATATATTAGATTTTTTACAGATTTGATAAAAGATAATCCAGAAATCATGGAATATGACAAAAGATTTGTTGGATTAACTGGAGGAGAACCAACCGTTTACCAAGGAATAGACAATTTAATTGATTTTTTTAGAGAGAACAATTTCAATATATCATTAGACACTAATGGTAGTGCAAAAATGGATTTTTGGGAAAAAAATTTAACTAAGATCAATATGACAAATCTTAGCGTGCACCCTAGATATGCTAACTTCAAACATGTATTAGAAGTGGTCAAACTTGGTATAGAAAAAAAATCTATCGTAAAAGTCGCAGTAATAATGGATTTAGAATACTGGGATAGAGCAATTGAGGCAGTAAATTTTTTTAAAGAAAATAATGTACCGACAATGGAGTTTAAAGGATTAGTCTTCAAACTTAACGGAAAAGACGAAAAAAATGGCACTAGCAAGCAAGATTATTACAATTCATACACAGAAGAACAAATGAATTGGATTAAAAATAATACATATCATAATAATATAAAAAATTTAAGAGAAATTAACCCAAATTACCAAACTAGAAATGCATACGTTGTATACGAAGATAATACAAGAGAAAAATTTCTTGGTCAAGAGATAATTAGTAAAGGTTTAAATAGATTTGAAGGTTATGAATGTGATGCTGGAAAATGTAATCTATCCATCAAATGGGACGGAAGAATTAGCGGAGCGCATTGTGGAATTAAAAAATTAGACCTTGGTAGCTTATTGAACAATCCTGAGTTAAGGATTAAACTATCCAAAACCCCTACAATTTGTACTTTAAAAAAATGTGGTTGTATTGCAGATATGAGGATTAAAAAATCAATAGCATGAAATCAAATTTTGTTATTTTTGCCGAACCCAGAACTGGCTCTACTTTGCTTAAAAATATTTTAGATAAGCAAGAAAATATTACTTGTTATGGTGAGCTTTTTAATAAAAAAAGGGGTTGGAAAATACTTAATAAAGTTTTTACTAAACCTCAAGAACCGCTTTTGACTTTTTTAGGCGAAGATCAATCTAAATGGTTCGAAAAAATGAACACTGATTTTAAAACTTATTTAGATGTAATGTCAAGCATTTCTGATGAACAAATTTTTGGTTATAAAATATTCATGAGGCATATAAAAGAAATTTCAAATTATACGCCTAATGGAGATAAACTTTATTTAAATTTTTTAAAAGAGAGTGATACAAAAGTTATAATCTTAGAAAGAAAAAACGTTTTATTAAGATATATTTCTAATATTACCGCTCATTCTATTGGAGATTACACATCTATGATAAAAACACCAGAAAGAAAAGAAAAAGTTTACCAACTCAATCCAATAAAAATAGACTATAATTTATATGTCAAATACAATCAAAAAAATAAAAAAATATACGACCAATATTTAAAATATGTTAAAGGCTACTATTTACCATACATTCATATAACTTACGAAGATTTTACTGGAGAACATTTTATAGAATCTTTTAAAAAAATATTTAATCTTTTAGATTTAGAATTTAATGATTTTATTGATTTAAGAAATCAAAATGGTACAATAGGAATACATAAAAAAATAAATATTTATAAAATGGAAGATAAAATTTTAAATTATCAAGACTTTAAATCGCAAGCAGAAAAAAATAATGATACAGAAACTTTAAATTTTTTAAATTAAATTAATGAACAATATAACTTGTAATGTATGTGGATACAATGGAGAATTAATCGCTCACAGAGATTCTGCCAAAAGGAAATGCCCTAAATGTGCGTCCTTAGAAAGACATAGAAATTTTTTTGAATATGTCTCTTTAAATGATAGTCTATTGAAGGATAAAATTGTCCTACATATCTCTCCAGAAAAAGTTTTTAATGAATTTGTGAGAAGCAGAGCTAAAAAATATTATTCAATTGACAAAAATCCTTTAAAACCATTTGTATCTAAAGACGATTTAACAGATTTGAGCGTATTCAATGATAACGCTTTTGATAGTGTTATATGTTTCCATGTACTAGAGCATGTTCTAGAAGACGCAAAAGCAATCAAAGAAATTAAAAGAGTGTTAAAAACAAACGGCATCGCTTTTATTGCTGTTCCATTAATAAATGAAAATCCATATACTTATAGATGGACTCAAGAAGAAATCGATAAAAGTAAGCAAAAAGGTGAATGGGGAATAATTGGTAGATATGATGGACATGTTAGAGATTATGGACACTTAGATCTATCTAATCTTTTGAGGGATAATTTTGCTGAAGTTACTTTTTCAAATGAAAAAGAATTCACCCCGCATGATTTTTTTATATGTAAAAAATAGATTCTATGAACGTAAATTCATCTTCTGAATTCTTTATTGTAATTGCTGAACATAGATCTGGATCTAGTTTCCTAAAAACCGCGCTTTCAATCCAGAGAGATATATCATTTTATTCGATAGCTGGTTTAGAGAAAAAATTTTCAAGTTTTGGTAGGACATCTGAATATAAAGAACATAATAGAAAAAGATCAGAATTTCGTCATGGAGATAATGGTAAACTTATAGTAAAATTAGCATACTCTATACTTTTAAAAAACAAAAAAGACAAGAAGCTGTTTGGATTTAAATGTCATCCTCATAGAATTTTAGAAATACCTAATTATTTTGAATTTCTTAATAGTAAAAACGCTAGGGTTATATTTTTAACAAGATCTAATGCATTATTGAGATTTATATCTTTAAAAACTATCAAACAAACAGGTTTTTCAACATCTTCTTATAAACTTAAAAAATCTTCTAGTGTTTTCAAGCTTAACCCAGTTCATATTGATTATAATGAATTTATTGAATATAAAATGAAGATAGAGAAGCATAAACAAGAAGTATTCTCAAACATTAGGAAGCATAATTTACCACATATGCACATAACATATGAACAACTTAGCGAAAATTTTGATCAATGTTTTAATAAAATTTTCGATTTTCTCAACCTTGACAAGAGCACTATCGTAAATCCTAAAAATGAAGACGGAACAATATGCAATCATAAAAAAATTAATGTATATAAACTAGAGGATAAAATAATTAATTATGCAGAATTTAAAAAAATTGCAGAAGATAATAACGATATTGAAACCTTAAACTTCTTGAAAGACAAATAAACATGATTTCCTGTGTTATATCCTCCATGAATCGCACAGAAAGATTAGAGCAAATGTTGCCAAGTTGGGCCAAGATAGAGTCTATCAAAGACATAGTTGTAGTGGACTGGAGCTCTGAAATCCCGATTATTGAAAATGAAAATATAAAAAAGATATTACAAAAATTTAATAAAATTAAAATAGTGAGAGTAGAAAATGAAAATTTCTTTCACATATGTAAATCAAACAACATCGGATTCAAATTTACAAATGAGGAAAACAAAATTTTATTAAAGCTAGATGTGGATTATGTAAATATTGATGAAAGCTGGATAGATTATTTAGCCCTAAAGAAAAGGGAAGATGGAAATTTTTATTTAAAACAATATCTCTTAGTAGGTGGACACAGATTTTATAAAAGTTCTAGTGGATTTTTATTAGTAAATAAAAAAGCTTTTAAATCTGTTAAAGGCTACAATGAAAATTATAGTTCTGGTTGGGGTGGAGAGGATAATGATCTTTACGAAAGAATATGCAAGAATGAAAGGGAATTAGGAAAGAAATTTTTTGAAAAAATAATTTTTTTCGATATCAAGAAATACGTATATCATATACCGCATGATGATGAATTAAGGTATTGCAATTATCCACCAGAACAAAAATTGTCTAAAAAAAATGATGGTCAATGGGAATTTCAAAAATATAAAATATTCAGCCAAAAAAATAATTATATTAGAATAATATTAAAAAATAAATGAAGATATATTTCTCATATTCTACAAAAGTATACAATACTAAAGAAGATTTAAATTTGACCAAGAAATTGGCCAAAATTTCAGTTGAAAATTTTAAAAAATATTATAAAAATGTCTATTTAATAACAGATTCGGATGGTTCAGAAATATTTAAAGATATTAATTTCACTCAAGTTTACCCTATACTAGATCATATAAATCAAGAATATAAAGATGTATGGTCGATTGGTAAATTACATGCTATCAAATATATAGCTGAAAAAAATGAACATTTTTGTCATGCAGATTTTGATTTTTTAATAACAAAAGAATTGCCTAATGAAATACTAGATGCGAATGTTTTTGTTCAGTCCATAGAATATGATTTAAAAAAACTTAAATACAATCTTGATTCTTATGAGGAATTATGCAAAAATAAATATTTAGCAGAAATTAAAACTAACAAAGCATTTAATTGTGGCATTGTAGGAGGAAAAGATTGTCCATTTTTCTATGAGTATGCGAATACAGCAATACAAATGATCGAAGATATAGAAAACAAGGATTTATGGTTGAAGGATCATCCAGAATTTCAGACTTGGACAAAAGCTGTATTAGCAGAACAGTATTACCTAGCTTGTGCGCTTAAAAAATATAATATAAATCCAACATTAATTTTTGATAATTCTTTTGATAATTTTATTCAAAATTATACACCATTAACCGCCACCTCTAAAAGATTCTATAAAGAAACTGGAGCTATACATCTTTTAGGAAATTCAAAGGAATATATTGAACCTATATTCGACATAATATTAAAAAATAACTTTAAATTATTATAATAATAAGTGTAATATATTATATGAAAACTGTAATTATAAATTTAAATGTAACATCCATACCTCAAAATACCCAACCCACAATTGTTAGACCTTGCCCTAGAGTAAACGTATTTCAACATCCAATGAATCCTTCGGATATTACACAAGTCGGTAATTACAATTATTCAATTCAATTAGAAGACAATGGAAGATGTGGAATTGATGCATTTGCTTGGGAAAATAATCAAATCAATATAACTACTAATTTACCAGTTACCACTAGATCTGCTGGTCAAAATTTTGATCAAATTCAAAAAAGTGTGAATATTACAGAAGCTGGAACATATAATATTTCTATTAGCATTATTTAATAAATTTGAAAAAACTATTATATTCATATATAATATCTAATATGAATAAAATTAAATCTGTATTATTGTTTCTAGCTCTCGCCTCTATTAGTTTTGCTGATACTGGTTCTGAATCTACTCCAGTAGCAGACGGATTCTTATCTGCTGGAGATTTTATATTTGTTAGACCCATCTCAACAGCAGCAACAATTGGCGCATTTGGAATTTTTGCAGTAGTAGCTCCATTTACTGAAATGGCTGGATGCACAGAAGAAACTTATGAAGGTCTTGTAGAAAAACCTGGGAAGTTTTCTTTTGATCGTGATCTTGGCGATTTTAAAAAATAAATATTAAATAAGCACAAGAGTTCAAAATATGAACAAGAAATGTTCAAATATGAATGAATGTAGTCGAAATAAAGGCGGTGCAGGTAAAGGAGATAAACCAAGAAGTATAGGTAAAAAATACTGGGATAATTTTGATCAAATAAATTGGGGCAAAAAAGACGAACAAAAAAAGCCCAAATAATATGGTGCGATGGCTGAGTGGTCTAAAGCAGGAGTTTACTAAACTCTCGATGAGTAAAATCATCCGTGGGTTCGAATCCTACTCGCACCGATAAATAAATACAAAAGACGAACAAAAGACGAACAAATAAGTGCCAAATAAATGAGAAAGATGAACGAAAAAACGCCAAATAAATGAAAAATTTTCGATTTGCAACAGCGGAAAGAAAATTCTATCGTGTCATAGGATTAACTATACTATCATAGTTATTGTGATTTAATCAATTTAAATACAAGATTATGAGGTATTTAGGTCATAGCCTCTCTAATAGACCAATTTTATCTAATAGGCTTGACTCTATAGAGTATATATGAGATACTAAAATAGTGAAAAAAGGCGTTTGCTGTATCGTATTAAGTCTAGCTGAACAAGATAATCCTATCAAGTTCAATACTATGACTTATGCTCGTTTCTCATCTATGGATAGGAAAGAAGCTCTTTCTACCTTATCCTCTAGAATATTAAACAATATGCTAACCACATATCAATACATAAAGTATTGTGCAGACCATAATCATACTTATAGAATTTCTTCTGATCTATTTCCTCTTATCACTTATGATAAAGCAGATGTTAAGCTCGAATATTTACCAGATTATGCCAGAATAGTAGCATCATTTGATAGTATCAAGAATCTAATACAATCTAGAAATGTTAGAGTATCTTGCCATCCCTCTGAATTTAATGTTCTTGCAAGTGATAACGATAATGCAGTAACTAAAACAATCAAAGAATTAAATCACTATGGTTGGTTTATGACACAAATTGGTTGTCCACTTAATTATGATTCTCCTATGAATATGCACATACATAATTCCAAAGGCGATTTAAATAATATAATAAAAAAGTTTATGAGCAACTTTCAAAGGCTATCAGATGATGTTAAGTCCAGATTAGTAATAGAAAATGATGATAAAGATACTTGCTGGTCAGTTAAAAAACTTATGAAGTATTTTCATTCTGTTTCTAATATTCCTATTACTTTTGATTATCTTCACCACAAATGCCATCCAGATAATCTATCAGAAGAACAAGCATTTCATCTTGCACGAATTACTTGGGGCAATCATACTCCATTATTTCATTATTCAGAAAGTATTGATGGTCATAAAAATCCTAGAAAACACGCAGATTACGCAACTCGTTTGCCAGACACATACGGATATAATGTAGATGTTGATTTTGAATTAAAAATGAAAGAGCAATCTTTCGCTAACTTATGAAAATTTCTAAAAAAATTATCAATAAAATCAATAAAAGGATAGAGACGGAATTAAACAAAGACCCATTTTTCGTTTTCTGTAAAAAAGAAAATCCAGAAAAATATAAAGAAGAATTTGAAAAAAGAGTATCCAAAGAGGTAGAATATATTAAAGAATCCAGAGTAGGTAAAAGATTAAATATTGACAATATTAAATTAAACTGCTATATGGACGAAGTAAATCCAGATATAAAAGATAACTGGACTAGAAAATTCATAGCTACCCAAAGGATTCTAAAGGAGAAAAAGAGTGTTAATAAATCTAACAAAACAAGAAGTTACTTTTGCTAAAAAATTAGCCAAAAAGAGGCACGATGCCAAACATATTTCTATTAGGAATAAAGGAGTATTAATGGCTAATAATTTAGCTAACGGAGGCTCACAATATGATTTCCATACAATAGGATTAATAGGAGAATTAGCTTATTCAAAATTTAGTGGAGAAAGTATTGACGAAAATATTTATTCTAGAAATCCAGACCCAAAAGGGCAAGATTTTGAAAATTTAGAAATTAAAACTATAACATATTTTGGAAGTGGCGAACCAGAATTAAAAATAACACAAAAAGAATATGCCACAAAGAATCCTCAATTATATGTTTTAGCTAGAGTAGATAAAAGCAATCTTGACTCGGTAGAGTTACTAGGAAGAATATCAAGAGAAAATTTTGATAAATTAAAAGTAGCCAAAAAGTATGGTAGATTTCATCCTTCTAATTGGATTGTGCCTTTGAGTAAAATGGAGCAATTATGAACGATAAGGTATATGAAATGTTTGTTGTTATCCTTGGTGTAATTGCTAATATCGTGCTTATAATTAATGCAATTCACCATTGGTAATGAATAAATATTTAATAGTATCAGATATTCACCTTGGGGATAAAGGTTGTAAGGCAGAAATCTTATTAAAGGTATTAAAAGAAAATAAAGCAAAAGCAATTATAATTGCTGGTGATCTTTTTGACCATCATAATTTGCATAGATTAAATAAAACTCATTGGAAAGTATTATCTAAATTACGAAAACTTTCTAAAAAATGCAAGATAATTTATCTTATTGGTAATCATTGTTTTCTTAAAGCAGAATTTATGAGTATTCTTCTTGGCTTTAACTGCAAAGACGAACACATCATAGAATTAAAAGATGAGAAGATACTTGTAGTCCACGGAGATATTTTCGATATTTACTTTACGAAATATAAATGGATTACTAATTTTATTGTTAAATCCTATTATTTTTTTCGACATTATACTCCATTCGCAGATGATTTCTTTCGTTTATTTAAAGCTCATACCAATAATTTTGTTGAAAAAAGCTCTAATATCAAACAAAACGCTTTAAAATATATAAAATTAAACAATTATAATAAAATTATATGTGGTCACACTCACCTATCGGATTATGATGATAAATACATAAATGCTGGTAGTTTCTGTGAAAAAGAATGTGCTTATATTATAATAGATAAAAATAACAAGATTAGATTGACAAAGATTAAATAAAAGATACAATATAGTATATGGGAATGTTTAATTATATCAAAGTTGAGCAAGACTTACCTCTTAACGATGAATTAAAAGCTCTTAATATTGACTTCAAGAAAGAAGAATTTCAAACAAAAGAGCTTGAAGAAAGTGTTATGGCTACTTATATTATCCGTGATTATAGATTATTTGAATTAAAAATAACTAGCCATTGGGAAGATAATCCAGATTATGTAGTAGGTAATGGCAGATTTAGAGAGTTTTTTGATAAGAACAAATTGGTAGAAGATAGTAGAGAAGAAGTTTTTAGGGATGATTTTACTGGAGTATTTACTTTCGGTTGTTACATTTTAGGGAAAGATATTAATGACGATGATCTTTTTCCAGATTGGAAATGTGTTGTAATTAAAGGTTTAGTAGAAGAAATGTCTCTTATTACTCCAGTTGATCGTAATTCATCCAAGGCTAGAATAGAAGCAGATGAAACATTTAAAAAACAACTAGAAGATCACGATAGAAAAATGAGATGTCCAGTTTATAGTTTCTACTTTAAATATTATGTTAAGACTATGAATTTTATTGAATGGAAACTTTCTATTGGGATTGTTAAGGTTATTAATTTCTTGAATTGGCTACAATGGAAAGGTATTAGAAAAGTAATAAGAATTTTAACGCCAAGATGAAACAGCCACATATTCTTGAAGTCAAGGAACAAGATGGATACCAATACATTGAGCTACCAGATTCTTTGATGGAAAAAATGGGATGGAAAATCGGTGATACGATAGATTGGCAAGACAACAAAGATGGAAGTTGGAGTTTATTAAAAATAGCAAAACCTTTAAAAAAAAGAAAGTCTGGCTAATTTGTTACAAGATTAAATTATGAACCTTTCGTCTGAAATTATTTTTGTTTTATATATTTTTACAATGGGTATTATGCTTGGATTAATATTACCTAAAATTTTTAAAAAGTTTAGTTTAAGAATAGTATCATTTAGGAAGATCGGAGATAAATTTAAAGAGGTTAAGAGTAAAATTTTCTCTAAAAATCTATGTCATTGTGGATTAACCAAAGCCCCGCCTTATTGTGATAACTCTCACCCTTTTGCTTGGAGATGCTTTAGGTGGTGGAGGTGGATTAATAATAATTTAGATGAGCGTGACAAAGACTTGTAAATCAAAAACAAACAAAATTTGACTTAATTTTTATTCTAGTTTATACTTGAATAATGAAGTTACCTACAATTTATAAAAAGACGAAAACTGGCAAAGTCCAAGAGTGGACTATTGAAGTTAAAGGAAATCAATACCGCACAATTTCTGGTCAAACAGATGGTGAAAAGATTACTAATAACTGGACAGATTGCGATATAAAAAACGAGGGTAGATCAAATGCTACTACTCCAGAAGAACAAGCAATCAAAGAAGCAGAAGCAAAACGCAAGAAGAAATTAGAATCTGGTTACTTTGAATCTATCAAAGATATTAACAAGGTTCAATACTTCGAGCCAATGCTTGCACAAAAGTATGAAGATCACGAAATTAATTATCCAGTTTATAGCCAACCAAAATTAGATGGTATTCGTTGTATTGTAACAAAAGATGGAATGTTTAGCAGAAATGGCAAGAAGATTATCTCTGCTCCTCATATTCGCCAGAATTTAGATTTATTCTTTAAAGATTATCCTAATGCAATTCTTGATGGTGAGTTATATTGTGATAAGTTTGCAAATGACTTTAATAAGATTTGTTCTCTTGTAAAAAGAACTAAACCTACCGATAAAGAATTAGAGGAAAGTGCAGATAGTATTCAATATTGGGTTTATGATGCTCCTAAAATTGGAATGATGAATGAAAAAGATTCTTTTTATCAAAGATATGAATTAGTATGTGATGTCCTTACCAAGAGAAAATATACTAGCATTGTAATTGTCACTACCTTAAAAGTAAATAACGAAAAAGAACTTACTCAAGCATACGAGATGTATGTTGAGCAAGGGTATGAAGGTCAAATGGTTAGATTAGACCGACCTTATGAGAATAAGCGTAGTAAGTTTCTTCTTAAAAGAAAAGAATTTATGGATGCTGAATTTGAGATTAAAGGAGTCCAAGAAGGTGAAGGCAACCGCAAGGGAACTGCTGGATATATGGAATTTGCAAATGCTAAAGGTAGATACTTTAAGAGCAACATCAAAGGTGATTTTGGTTATCTTAAAGAGCTTTATAAGCAAAGAAATGAATTAGTGGGCAAGAAAGCTACTATTAAATTTTTCAATTACACACCAGATGAAGTGCCAAGATTTCCCTATGTGATTGCTATTGACAGAGATAGCTACGAATAAAATATTATTTGACATCATTTTAAATTTAATTTAAATTCAATATATGAAATTACTAGAAAAACCAATCAATGTAGTCGAGTCCGATAGTTTTGAATCCGTAAGTTTCGGAATCAAACAATCTGGACTTCCTTATATCTTTAACATCCTTCGCAATCAGTTGTATTCCAACAAACCTCTCGCAGTATTGCGTGAGATTACTTGTAATGCACAAGACGCTAACATCGAAGCAAAGAGCAAGCGTCCTATTGAGATTAAACTTCCTACGAAGCTAGAGCCTACCTTAACTATCAGAGATTTTGGTAATGGTCTTTCTGCTGATGATATTAAGAATCTTTATTGTTATTATGGTGAATCTACCAAACGCAATAACAATTCTGCTATTGGATACTACGGCATTGGCAAATTCGCACCATTCAGTTATGGTGATAACTTTGTTTTAATTTCTTATCACGATGGTAAGAAAACGACTTACAATGCTTTTATTGATGAAACTAAAATTGGTAAGATCGTTAAGCTCAAGGATGAAAAATCTTCCGAGCCTACTGGCGTTTTAATTTCTGTTCCAATCAAAGAAGAAGATACAGAAACATTCTTGTCTACTGCTCAAGAATTGTTTAAGTATTTCAAGAACAAGCCAATTATCAAAGGTGCAAGAAAAGAAGATTTGTCAGAAATCTATGATCGCACACCAGTATTTAAAGGTAATGGTTGGGCTTATTATAATAACTCTAGCTATGGTAGAGAATCTGTTGCGATTATGGGAGTTGGTTATCCTATTGAAACTAGCGATGTGCAATTCAAAGAAGATTCTGATGAGCAAAGTATTTGCTCTCAAGGATTTGAAGTTGAGTTTGAACTTGGCGAACTAGATATTACTGCAAGCCGTGAGAATCTAGAATATACTGAAAAGACTAGAAAAGCTATCAGAGAAAAGTTTCGCAAGATTAAGAAGGAGATGGCAGAGTGCATCTCTCAACAATTCAAAGATTCTACAAACATCTATGATGCCAAAGCTCTTTATAATGAAGTCTTTGGAACTTATGGCAGTTTGGGTTACATTGTTCGTAATGCTTTGAGCAACAAGGTTACTTGGAATAGCAAAACTATTACTGATAATCATATTGATTTCAATGATAAGATTGCGAAGATGATTGAGAATGGCAAATTGACTTCAAAGTTTTATCAGAAGTCTCGCAGAAGCACAAAATTAAATTCAGAGAATGAAGCTAAAAGGATTCTTTGTGAAAAGACGCATAAAATCCTAGTCAATGATACTGGTTCAGCTATGGGAGTAACTCATCGTCTTGCTACTCTTTGGAATGAATTAGGAGACAAGATTGATGGTGCTTATGTATTTACATTCGTAGATCAAGCAACGAAAGATTCATTTAACAAGGAACTTGGTATTGTTAATGAGAATTATTTGAATCTCTCTGATTATGAGAAGATTACAATTCAGAAGATTAATTCTGGAACTAGCGTTGTAGTTAATAAGAATCCCAAACATTCCTCTCAAATCTTTAAGTTTAATCGGAAAGATGCTAGAAATTGGGGAACAAAATCTTCTCATTGGGAGACTATGACTATGGATTTTGCTAACGATACTGCTATCTATGTGGAGATTAATAACTTCCAAGCTCAAGGTAAAGAACACGAATTTGGGAATGGAACTCTAAAAGATATTCTTGAGAAGTATGAAGAACTTACTGGCGAGAAACTTCCAGAAATTTATGGAATCAAATCCAAAACTTTTGAATCTAAGAAAAAGATTATTAATAAGAATAAAAATCTTACAAGCCTCTGGAAACATCTCGAAGATGGAATCCGCAACGAGTATTCTAAACTATCACAGCAAATCACAGACAAGAATCATTGGGATAAGCACAATAAAGAAGATAATAACTTTGCTAATCTTGTTCAAGAT
>Ga0214921_10005835_pt1 | contig 17200 bp, 14 predicted proteins | sample LL1505_MetaG_FD_177992 | JGI IMG/M metagenome (GOLD analysis project Ga0214921, IMG submission 177992) | Freshwater microbial communities from Lake Lanier, Atlanta, Georgia, United States - LL-1505 | ecosystem: Environmental > Aquatic > Freshwater > Lake | place: USA: Georgia | collected...
CATCTTTGCCGTCTACTTGGCCTGGAAGTGTTGAACCTGCATAGACAAATACTGATGCGACATCAAGACGTGCCGCTGCCATCATCATTCCTGGAAGTGATTTATCGCAACCTGCGAAGGTGACCATCCCATCAAGTCGTTCTGCCTGCATCACGGTTTCAACAGAGTCTGCGATGACTTCGCGAGAAACTAATGAGAAGTGCATGCCTTCGTGGCCCATAGAAATTCCATCAGAGACAGAAATTGTTCCGAACTGCATTGGGAATCCACCTGCATCAATGACGCCCTTTTTCGAGGCTTTAGCCAGGCGATCGAGTGAAAGATTGCAGGGGGTGATTTCATTCCATGAAGATGCAATACCAATCTGAGGTTTTACCCAATCTTCATCTCCCATTCCAACAGCGCGGAGCATTCCGCGAGCGGGAGCGCGCTCTAATCCATCTGTGACAAGTCCAGAACGTGGTTTCATCTTCGACATGAGAGAATTCTATCCTCACAATCTCGATTTAAGAGAAACCCTCTAAAACCAGCAATTAGGAGATACCCCTGTGCAAAAGCAAGCCCCAGATCAAGTCTTAGACCCAACGAGATGGCGAACTCTTTTCGTCGTTGCAATTTCGCAGATGATGATTGTCCTCGATAGCTCCATCATGAATATCGCTATCCCAAGCGCCAAAGTCGACCTAGAAATATCAGATGCAAACCAGCAGTGGGTTATCACCGCTTACACCTTGGCATTTGGTTCACTCTTACTGCTTGGTGGCCGCATCGGCGATTACATGGGGCGCAAAAAGATCTTCCTTATCGGGCTTATCGGCTTCGCTGCTGCGTCAGCACTTGGCGGAATCGCGTCAACGCAAGGACTTCTCTTCGCTTCCCGCGCGCTTCAGGGCGTCTTCGCTGCCCTTCTTGCTCCGGCAGCTCTTGCCATCATCTCTGTCACATTTAGCGTTCCAGAGGAACGCGCTAAAGCATTCGGTGTCATCGGCGCAATCTCGGGCGGTGGCGCTGCAATTGGTCTGATTCTCGGTGGAACTCTGACTGAATTCGCTTCATGGCGTTGGTGCTTGGGTGTTAATACTCCGATTGCAATCATCGCTGCAATTCTTGCAATTAAGTTTGTTCACGAATCAAAGGCAGCGGGAGATAACACATACGATATTCCTGGCGTTATCACTGCGACTGCAGGTCTGTTCTCTCTCACCTACGGATTTAATGAAGCAGCGCACAAGGGTTGGTCTGACAATCTCACAGTTTCATTCTTTGTTGCAGCTGCAATTCTTCTTACTGTCTTTATCATCATAGAAAAGCGAGTGAAGAATCCTTTGATGCCGCTCCGTGTTATCACTGAACGCAACCGCGGTGGTTCATACCTTGGTTCACTCGTTGTAGGTGCGGGACTCTTCTCGATGTTCCTCTTCCTTGGACTCTACCTTCAGGTAATCCTTGGATTTAGCCCGCTGAAATCTGGCTTTGCATTCCTCCCCTTCACTGCAGGAATCATCATCTTTGCAGGAGTTGCTTCACAGCTCTTGCCTAAAGTTGGGCCAAAGCCACTGATGGTCCCCGGGCTTATCTTCGCTGGTATCGGGCTTTTGCTACTTACCCGCATTACTCCGGAGACTGCCTACTTCACACATGTAGTGCCATCACTCTTGATCATGTCGAGCGGTATGGCTCTTGTATTTATTCCACTAACTTCAACATCACTGCATGGAGTTTCAAACCATGACACAGGTGTGGCAAGTGCGATGGTCAATACTTCACAGCAGATTGGCGGTTCTCTTGGAACTGCGCTTCTCAACACAGTCGCAGCAACAGCTACAACCACTTATGCAGCAGCGCATACTGAGCTCGGAAAGGCAGTTATGCCATTTGCGATGACTCATGGATTTACTGTGGCATTTAAGTTCAGCGCAGCGTTGCTATTTGCAGGAGCAGTTGTGCTCTTCTTCTTTATCAATATTGGTAAAGAGTCACTCGTTGAAACAGAGGGCGCTGGCCTTCACTAATTACTGAGCGCCAAGGTGGCCAAGTAGGAGCTCGCGAACTCGCGCAGCATCTGCTTGGCCCTTTGTCTCTTTCATGACTGCACCAATCAAAGCGCCAGCTGCTGGCAGGTGTCCCCCGCGAACTTTCTCAGCTGTCTCTGCTTGTTCAGCGCATACCTTTTCGATAGCGGCCATAAGTGCGCCATCATCGTTCACAACTTTGATTCCCCGCTTTGCCACAACTTCAGAAGGCTTACCTTCACCAGCAATAACACCTTCAACAACTTGGCGCGCTAATTTATCAGTGAGTTCACCAGCTGCAACAAGGGCTACAAGTTCTGCGACATCTGCAGGAGTAATTGCAAGATCTGCGATCGCAACATTCTGATCATTTGCAATACGTGAAATCTCACCGAGCCACCATGTGCGCGCCTTGGTAGGGTCAGCGCCAAGTAGTACTGTCGCTTCAACGATATCTAAGACATCGGCGTTAATCATTGCTTGCATCTCTTTATCTGGAACGTTCCACTCTTCTTTGATGCGCTTACGTCGAAGAGATGGGCGTTCAGGAAGTGTTGCGCTAAGTTCTTCAATCCATTCCGCAGCTGGTGTTACGGGTACCAAATCTGGATCTGGGAAGTAGCGGTAATCCTCAGCCTGCTCCTTGGAACGGCCTGAGCGAGTAAGGCCAGTATCTTCTTGGAAGTGGCGCGTCTCTTGCTTGACCTTCTTGCCATCATTGAGAAGTTCGGCGTGACGAATCATTTCACCGCGAATAGCGCGTTCAACTGAACGAAGAGAGTTAACGTTCTTTGTCTCAGAACGTGTTCCAAGAACATCAGAACCGATTGGCTTAAGAGAGACGTTGGCATCACAGCGAAGTGAGCCTTGTTCCATCTTTACATCTGAGACTTTGAGGCCGCGCAAAATGTCACGTAGTTCTGCAACGTAGGCCTTAGCAACTTCTGGTGCGTACTTACCTGTGCCAGGAACAATCTTGGTCACAATCTCAACAAGAGGAATACCGGCGCGGTTGTAATCGAGCAATGAGTAATTGGCGCCGTGGATTCGACCAGTTGCCCCACCAACGTGAAGTGACTTTCCTGTGTCTTCTTCCATATGAACGCGTTCGATCTCAATACGGAATTGCTTAGGACCATCTTCGGTATCGATTTCAACATCGACGTAACCATCGAAACAGATTGGTTCGTCGTACTGTGAAATCTGGAAGTTCTTTGGCATATCTGGGTAGAAGTAATTCTTACGAGCAAAGCGGCTATATGGCGCGATCTTGCAGTTGAGTGCAAGGCCAATCAGAATCGTGGATTCGATTGCCTTCTCGTTGACGACAGGGAGTGCGCCAGGAAGTGCCAAGCAGACAGGACAAGTCTGAGTATTTGGCTCTGCACCGAATTCAGTGGCGCAAGAACAGAACATCTTGCTGTTGGTATTGAGCTCTACGTGAACTTCGAGGCCAAGTACTGGGTCCCACTTAGCAATTACTTCGTCATATGTTGGAAGTGTCATTACTTGCCTCCCAACGCCGGAGCTTTAGAAAGAATTGGTGCGCCCCACTTGGAAAGCAGAGCAGCTTCAAGTGCTGCGCCAGCTTGGTACAAACGCTGATCTTGCATCGCAGGTGCCATGATCTGGAAACCAACAGGCAAGTTATCTTCATCGGCCAAACCTGCAGGAAGTGACATTCCGCAGATACCAGCAAGGTTTACTGGAATCGTTGCAACATCGCCCAAGTACATAGCCATTGGGTCATCGACCTTCTCGCCAATCTTGTAAGCAGTTGTCGGTGCTGTTGGAGATACCAATACATCAGCTTGTGTGAATGCCTTTGCATAATCTTGAATAATCAAGGTACGAATCTTCTGCGCACTACCGTAATACGCATCGTAATAGCCAGACGAAAGAGCATACGTACCAAGAATGATGCGGCGCTTTACTTCGCGGCCGAAACCAGCGTCGCGAGTAGCGCTCATGACTGCTTCTGCAGAAGCACCATCAACATCACCAGTACGAAGACCGTAACGCATCGCATCAAAGCGTGCGAGGTTTGATGAACATTCAGATGGTGCGATTAAGTAGTAAGCAGCGAGTGCATATTCAAAGCTTGGGCAATCTACTTCAATTATTTCTGCACCAAGTCCGGCAAGTACTTGTAGTGATTCATCAAAGCGTCTCTGCACGCCCTTCTGATATCCCTCACCTTGCAGTTGCTTAATGACGCCAATCTTCATTCCCTTAACATCACCGCTCTTTGCAGCAGCAACCACTGCAGGCAATGGAGCGTTAATGCTTGTCGCATCCTTTGGATCATGTCCTGCCATCACTTCGTGAAGAAGCGCTGTATCTAAAACTGTACGACCAAATGGACCTGCTTGATCAAGGCTTGATGAATAGGCAATTAAACCAAAGCGAGAAACTGCGCCGTATGTAGGGCGCACACCAACGATTCCGGTAAGCGCTGCCGGTTGGCGAATAGATCCACCTGTATCTGAACCGACGGCAAGTGGTGCTTCAAAGGCAGAGACTGCCGCTGCAGATCCACCAGATGAACCACCAGGTGTGCGCGTTAAATCCCAAGGATTAAAGGTTGGGCCGTAGCCAGAGTTCTCTGTCGATGAACCCATCGCGAATTCATCCATATTGGTCTTACCCATGATGACAACGCCAGCATCTTTAAGTTTGCTGACAACTGTTGAGTCATAAGGCGGACGCCAGCCCTGCAGAATCTTTGAACCTGCAGTAGTTGGCACACCCTTCTGCGCAAGAACATCTTTAAGGGCAAGTGGAACACCGGCAATAGGAGAAAGTTTTTCACCGCTCTTGCGGCGAGCATCTACATCTTTTGCTTGGGCGAGTGCACCTTCAGAGTCAACGTGAAGAAATGCTTTTACCTGGCCATCAACTGCTGCAATGCGATCAAGGTGTGCCTGTGTGAGTTCAACTGAAGTTGTTTCACCCTTTGCAAGAGCATCTGCCATCTGGGCAGCGGTCTGCTGAATCATTCTGCTTCCCCAAGAATCTGTGGAACGCGGAAACGAGATTCCTCTTGTGCAGGTGCTCCGGAGAGTGCATCTTCTGGAGAAAGGCTTGGAAGAACGACATCGGGACGAGCAATATTTTCTAGTGGCTGTGGGTGCGAAGTTGCCTTCACGCCAGATAGATCCATCTCTTGGACGCGCGCAACTGCGTCGAGAATCATTCCGAATTGTGATGAGAGTTCGACGAGTTCTGCCTCAGTCATCTCAATACGAGCAAGACCTGCAAGTTTTGCGACATCATCGCGGGAGAGGCTGCTCATGACTGCAGTCTATAAAAAGATGACTTTAAGAGCGAATCTGCCCTGTACCGGTAACGATCCAGGTAGTTGTGGTCATCGCCTCAAGGCCCATTGGTCCTCGTGCATGCAACTTCTGATTTGAGATACCAATCTCTGCGCCAAAGCCCATCTGCTCGCCATCAGTAAATCGAGTTGATGTGTTGACCATGACAGCTGCGCAATCGGCGAGTGCGATAAATCGATCAGCGTTCGCCTTATTTTCAGTGACAATAGCCTCGGTGTGGTTTGTTCCATATTGAGCAATGTGATCAGCTGCTGCATCAACAGAGTCGACAACACCCACATTCATTTCGAGAACTCCGTACTCAGTAGACCAATTCGCTTCGGTCGCCAGCGTTGACTCAATCTTAAAAGTATCTGCAACTTTTTGCGCGGTGACATCAGAGTGCAGGATAACTCCAGCATCACTCAGTGCCTTGAGCGCCATTGGTAAGAATGTAGGAGCAATCGCTTTATGAACCAGAAGGGTTTCGGCGGCATTGCAGACACTTGGACGATGAGTCTTTGAGTTGATGACAATAGGAAGTGCTTTTTCGATATCAGCGAATTCATCAACATAGACATGACAAACGCCAGCGCCAGTTTCGATAGTGGGAACAGTTGCTTCATCAACAACCATGCGAATCAGTGCTGCACTTCCACGAGGAATAACAAGGTCGACCTTGCCGCGTGCAGTCAGTAGCGCCTTAGTTGTTGCACGGTCTTCTGATGGAATCAACTGCAGTACATCAGGTGAAATCTTGGTTGTGGCTAGAGCATCCTTCATCACATTGACGAGGATTTCATTGCTGTTGCGTGCGGTGGATGATCCACGAAGGAGTGCAGCATTTCCTGACATTAACAAGATCACGGCGGCATCGACTGTCACATTAGGGCGTGCTTCGTAGACAATTCCGATCACACCGAATGGAACTGAAATCTGATGGAGTTCAAGGCCATTAGGAAGAGTTGATTGGCGAAGAGTCTGGCCGAGCGGATCTGGGAGTGCTGCAACCTGCCGCGCTCCACCTGCAATTCCTTTAATTCGATCTGCAGTGAGAAGTAGGCGATCCTGCATCTGTGGGTGCATATCTCCAGCACGGGCGTTGGCCATATCGAGTTCATTAGCGGCAAGAATTTCAACACTTCGAGATTCGATTGCTTGTGCAATCAATTCAAGAGCTGCCTTGCGCTCAGCACCCGTTGCAGTTGAAAGTGTGCGAGCAGCTTTACGCGCCTTGGTGGCTAATTCAGCGACAATTGTTTCAGCGCTCATAGGAGAACTAAATCATCTCTGTGCACGAGTTCGCGCTCATATTCAGCGCCGAGTGAGGCTGCAAGTTCCTTAGTAGATCGGCCAAGCATCTGCGGAATCTCTTCTGAGTCGAATGCAACCAGGCCGCGTGCAATTACTTTGCCAGACCTAGAAGCGAGTTCAACGGTATCGCCCGAAATGAAATCACCTTCTACTGCTGTAACTCCAGCAGGCAAGAGTGAGACTCCGCGTTCGAGAATTGCGGTGACTGCGCCATCATCGAGAATTAAACGACCGCGCGGAGTTGAAGCGTGGGCAAGCCAGAGAAGACGCGAATTTGCCTTCGATGTATGTGCCTCAAAGAAGGTGCCAAACTCTTCGCCTGAAAGTGCGTGGCCTGATTCATGCAATGATGTAAGAAGCATCGGAATTCCAGCGCTCGTTGCAATACGCGCAGCTTCAACTTTGGTAACCATTCCCCCACTGCCGACACCGGCAGAACCGGCGCCGCCCAAGGTGATGGATTCAATCTCTGACATATCTGCCACATAGCGAATTGGTTGAGCACCAGCTTGTGTTGGTGGAGCGTCATAGAGCGCATCAATATCAGAAACGAGCACAAGTAGATCCGCCTGGATAAGTAGTGCGACAAGAGCTGCCAGGCGATCGTTATCACCAAAGCGAATCTCTTGAGTTCCTACAGTGTCGTTCTCATTGATGATGGGAATTACTCCGAGTGAAAGAAGCTTTGAAAGAGTCTGCTGCGCATTTGCGTAGTGAGAACGGCGCACGACATCTTCGGTAGTAAGTAGAACCTGTGAAGAAATCACACCATGTTCTTTAAACTTTTCGCTGTACTGCGCTATCAAAAGTCCTTGACCCACGGATGCGGCAGCTTGTTGTGTAGCCAGATCCTTAGGGCGCACCTTGAGTCCCAGTGGTGAAAGGCCCGCAGCGATTGCACCTGATGAGACAACAACAACTTCAGCGCCACGCTTCTTAAGAGAGAAAGCTAAATCGACAACCTTCTGTACTGCATGTGGGTCGAGTTCAGAGCCAGCAGAGCCTGTGAGAGAAGACGAACCAATCTTGATGACAACGCGCTTGGCGTTAGTTATTGCCTTGCGGTTCACTTGTCATTGCTTTCAGATTCGCTCTCTTCGATCTCATCGAGAGTCAACTTTATTTCAGGGTTAGTTGGTTCGGCAACGTTGTACTCCCATTGGCGAGCAACTTCATCATCAGATAAGCGATCACGTTCTGTTTCCACGGTCTGCCATGCGCCTTCAAGACGTGAATCTTCACCACGACGGTGCAAGAAGCCGGCAAGTTGTTCGGCGCCTGCCTCAATAGTTGGCTCCCATTCGAAGACAACTTCATTATCTCCAGAACCGATGCGAACTTCAGAGCCAGCAACTGCGCCCTTCTTGAAGAGTTCCTTTTCAACGCCAAGCTGAGCTAGGCGATCTGCAAGGTAACCAATTGCTTCGGCATTCTTAAAGTTAGTTTGGCGAACCCAGCGGACAACTTTCTGCCCACGAACGCTAAAGGATCCATCGGCATTCTTCTGAACAGTAAATCCTGAATCATCAACTGCAACTGGGCGCAAGATAATGCGAGTGCGCTCTTCCTTTGCAGCTTCTGCACGTTCGCGCTGAACAAGACGTGCCATTGAGTACAAGAGCTCTTGCAGGCCTTCGCGGCTGGCAGCTGAAACCTTGTAGACCTCGTAGCCCTTTTCCTTAAGCTGTTCTTCGACCATATCGGCCATTGCTTTGCCGTCAGGAAGATCAATTTTGTTGAGAGCAACGATACGGACACGATCTTCGAGTCCACCGTAAAGCGCCAATTCGTTTTCAATTGCTTCTAGATCATCGATTGGGTTGCGGTCTGTCTCAAGTGTTCCGCAATCGAGAACATGCACGAGCGCTACGCAACGTTCGACGTGGCGAAGGAATTGAAGTCCAAGGCCTTTGCCTTGCGATGCACCTGGAATAAGTCCTGGAACGTCAGCGACGGTAAAGCGAGTATCGCCAGCTTGTACTACGCCGAGGTTTGGAACAAGAGTTGTAAATGGATAGTCAGCAATCTTTGGACGCGCTGCAGAGATAGCTGCGATCAGTGAGGATTTTCCAGCGCTTGGGAATCCAACGAGTGCAATATCTGCAACGGATTTAAGTTGAAGTGTGAGCTTGCGTTCTTCGCCTGGTTCGCCAAGGAGAGCAAAACCTGGTGCACGACGCTTAGAAGATGAGAGTGCAAGGTTGCCCAGACCGCCATGTCCACCGCGTGCTGCAAGGAAAGTTGTTCCGATACCGATGAGATCTGCGATCTGTTCGCCATCTTCATCATAGATAACAGTTCCGTTTGGAACAGGAAGGATGAGATCTTCACCTGAAACGCCATCTTTACGATCGCCATAACCCTGGTGACCTGATGTTGCTTTGCGATGAGGTGAGTGGTGGAAATCAAGAAGTGTTGTCACTGATGAATCAACGACAAGGATGATGTCACCGCCGCGACCACCGTTGCCTCCATCGGGACCACCAAGTGGCTTAAATTTTTCGCGCTTTACAGAGACGCAACCATCTCCGCCTTTTCCGGCCGTAGCAAAGAGAGTGACGCTATCGATAAATGATGTCATTGATATTCACTCTCCTTTCTAAAGAAAGTTATCGACTGAAATAAAAAAGCGGACCGCGATAAATGCGGCCCGCTCCTTTAAGAGAAACCTAAATTAAACTGCAGGGACTACGTTCACTACGCGACGACCGCGAGCGCGACCGAATTCAACTGCTCCTGCTGCGAGAGCGAAGAGAGTGTCATCCTTACCACGTCCAACGTTCTTGCCTGGGTGGAAGTGTGTTCCACGCTGACGAACGAGAATTTCTCCTGCATTTACTTCTTGGCCACCGAAACGCTTAATACCGAGGTACTGTGGGTTTGAATCGCGACCGTTACGTGTTGAGGAAACACCCTTCTTACTTGCCATTTATTTGCTCCCTTAACCGGTTCGCTTACTTAGCACCGCTGATTGCGGTGATCTTTACTCGTGTGTGCTGTGCACGGAAACCTTGACGACGGCGATGGCCTGTCTTGTTCTTGTAACGAAGGATGTCGATCTTTGGACCCTTAACTGCGTCGATAACTTCGCCAGTTACCTTGACTGCTGAGAGAGCTGCAACATCAGTTGTGACATTTGCGCCATCAACTACGAGGAGAGCTGGGAATGAAACTGATGCGCCTGCAGCAGCGTCGATGCGATCGACGGTGATGATCTCGCCAACAGTGACCTTCTCCTGGCGTCCGCCAGCTTTAACGATTGCGTACATGCTCATTGCCTCAGTTCTTCGTATTAGTAATCAAGCTCGATTCACGCTTAACGGGTGCTCGGGCAGACGCTAAGGGTACGGATTTCGTACCCTCGGGGTCAAATTGGGCTTATCGCCCCTGAAATCTAAGCGGTTATGACCCCAGAGCTTGCTGCCCTGCGGCGACGCTTTCCCTTGGGAGCGGCAACCTTCTCTTCGGTGCCTTCCACCTCGAGACGATCTTCGTTGAGAGTTTCATGGAATTCGTGGTCTGTCGCTGAGTCTTCTTCAACATCTGGGTGATGTGCGCTCTGTGAATTTACCTGAGGCATTGGCGCCTTCATCTTCACAGGATCCATATGGATATGAATTCCGCGCCCATTACATGAATCACATGTTGTTGAGAATGCTTCGATGAGTCCTTGTCCAACACGCTTACGTGTCATCTGAACAAGACCGAGTGATGTTACTTCTGCAACCTGGTGCTTGGTGCGATCGCGACCAAGACATTCAACCAAGCGACGTAGAACTGCATCACGGTTAGATTCAAGAGCCATATCGATAAAGTCGATAACAACGATTCCACCTAAGTCGCGAAGACGAAGTTGGCGGGCAATTTCTTCTGCTGCTTCGAGGTTGTTCTTGGTAACAGTCTCTTCGAGGTTTCCACCCTTACCGATGAACTTACCGGTGTTAACGTCGATGACAACCATCGCTTCTGTGCGATCGATGACGAGGGAACCACCCGAAGGAAGGTATACCTTGCGATCGAATGCCTTAGCGAGTTGCTCTTCAACGCGGTAATCAGCGAAGAGATCGCCGCTACCAGAATACTTCTCAATCTTTGAGACCAGTTCAGGAGCGATTGAGCCGAGGTATGAACTGATTTCATCCCATGCTTCATTACCTTGAATAATGAGCTTGCGGAAATCTTCATTAAAGATATCGCGGATAACTCGCACTGCAAGATCTGGCTCAGAGAGCAAGAGTGCAGGTGCATGGAAGTTTGGATTGGTTGACTTCTGGTAGATATCTTCCCATTGCGCTTTCAGGCGTTCGACATCTGCAGTGAGTTCAGCTTCTGAGACACCTTCCGCTGCAGTACGTACGATGACGCCCGCATCTTCAGGAATAAGTGTCTTCAAGATTGCCTTGAGGCGGGTGCGCTCTGATTCAGGAAGTCGCTTTGAGATTCCACTCATTCCGCCACCAGGAACATAGACAACGTAACGTCCTGGAAGTGAGATCTGGCTAGTAAGGCGTGCGCCCTTCTGGCCGATTGGATCCTTAGTAACTTGAACAAGAACAGGTTGACCTGTCTTTAAAACCATTTCAATTTTGCGTGGTTCAGATTCAGAGATGCCTGCTGCATCCCAATTGACTTCACCAGCGTATAAAACAGCGTTACGGCCCTTGCCGATATCAACGAATGCAGCTTCCATCGAAGGAAGTACGTTCTGGACGCGACCTAAGTAAACGTTTCCGACATATGACACGTTGGCGTTACGGTTTACATAGTGCTCGACCATGACGTTATCTTCGATAACAGCAATCTGAATACGGTCTCCGACTTGGCGGACAACCATCTCGCGATCAACATTTTCACGGCGAGCTAAGAATTCTCCATCGGTAATGATTGTTCCGCGGCGGCGATATGGCTCGCGATATTCGCGTGATTCATTGCGGCCACGATCGCGATCGCGACGGTTGCGGGTTCCACGCTCTGAACGATCACGAGCTGGACGTTCTGTCTTTTCACGGACTTCGCGCACCTTTACAACAGTGACAACGCCATCTTCATCGATAACTTCACCTGGCGTGACGCCTTCACCTGTTGCGCGACGGCGACGTCGGCGACGATGAGTTGTTCCATCAGCGTTCTCTGCAGAATCATCAGATGAATCTTCTGATTCATTATCGGAATCTTCCTGTGTATCTACACCTTCACCATTTGGCTTACGACGCCCACGGCCACCACGACGGCGACGGCGGTTGCGGTTTCCGCGGCTCTCTGAATCTTCTGAATCAGCAGATGTCGCTGGCGCAGAAACTTCTTCAGCTTCCTCGCTCTTCGCAGACTTTGTAGATTTCTTGGCCGCTGTCTTAGTTGCACGCTTAGGTGCCACAGCATCAGTAGGTGCAGCTTGAAAGATGGGAACAGGGATTGCAGCAGCTTTCTTGGCACGCTTGGGTGATTCAGGAGCATCTGCAGCAGGAGTTTCAACTACATCAGCAGTTGAATCTGCGCTTAATGATTTCTTACTTGACTTCTTAACCGCGCGCTTACGCGGTGATTTTGGCTCAATAGCCATGGCACCAAATCCTTTAGCGCGTATTCCAGATTATTCTGAAGCTACGCATTCTCGTGGTTCGCAGATGAAATTCATTTACGAACAAAACCTTTGTTGTAGTCCGCCGCAGGCGCGATAAGGATCGCTGGCCGCGCTGAACTGTTGGGGTAATTATGGCAGAAAAACTATCCGAAAACCTATTTTGAGCGTGATTTAGCTGCGATGGCTGGCGTGAACATTCTGCAAGAGGCCAAAGCCAATCAGATTGGCGAACATGCTTGATCCTCCATAAGAGAGGAATGGCAACGGAACTCCCGTCATGGGCATCAGCCCCAAAGTCATTCCAATATTTTCAAATATCTGAAAAGCAAACCATGCGATAACACCCGTGCAGACAAGTGTTCCATAGGGGTCTGTTGAACGTCTAGCGATACCGAAGCCGCGCATCAAGATGGTGAAGAGAAGAATGATGATGAGACCGCTTCCGAGGAATCCAAGTTCTTCGCCTGCAACGGTAAAGATGAAGTCAGTCTGTTGTTCAGGAACGAAGCGACCATTTGTCTGTGGGCCCTCAAAGAGGCCGGTTCCAATAAGTCCACCTGATCCCACAGTGATACGCGCTTGTCTTAGCTGATAACCAGCGCCTTGCGAATCTGCATTGGGATCAACAAAAGATTGAAGGCGCTTCACTTGGTAATCGCTGATGACTCCAGCTTTTGTTGCAACGAAGCCACCAATAACGGCAAGCAGGATGAGCCCGATAATCCAACGGGTTGGGGCACCTGAAACCGCAAGCATGGTGACAACTGAAGCACTGATAATAAATACCGTTCCCATATCTGGCTGCGCCAGAATAAGAAGTATTGGAATAGCGGCAACACCTAACGCTTTCAATACATCTTGGTTATTTGGTTCATCACTGTTGTGTGTACGTTCGGATAGAAGCATCGCAATACCGATGATGATAGAAATCTTTGCAATCTCTGCAGGTTGAATCTGGAAGCCAGCAGGAAGGCGGATCCATGCCTTAGCTCCGTTTACTTCACTACCAACTCCTGGAATCAGGACAAAGAGAAGTCCGAAAACTCCAAGGCCCCAGATATACGGGGTGTAGGCGCGCAACAAGCGGTAATCAATAATCGTTGTTCCCCATGCGAGTGCAAGACCAATGATGATGTTGATGACGTGGCGCTTGAGGTAATACTGCGGATCTAAACCATTTGCTGAGTACCAATCACGTGTAGCTGCGTAGACAAGTAGCGTTCCGATGATGAGAAGGGCTGCCACTGCGCCAGTGAGAACTGGATCGAATCCCGATAGCACCGAACTTTTGCGGGTGCGTCGATATGGATTGCGATTGAGGAATGTACTCATCGTTTTACCGTCGCCTTCGCAGTTGGTGTTGCAGTTACAGCCACCTTTGGTTTACCAGGATTCAATATAGATGGCTTTGGTTTTGTAGCTGGCGAGATTCGAGGAAGCTTTGTTGGAGGCTTTCCATCAGGAAAGAGGGCAAGTTCTGGATTCACTGTTGAACCCTTTGCTCCGAAGAGCGCCTCGTAAATCTGTCGAACACCCACACCAGAAGTTCCTGCACCGAAACCACCTTGGCTCACCATCATGACAACGGCATAACGAGGATTCTTTGCTGGTGCAAAGGATGCATACCAAGATGTATCTGCCTTAGCGCTTCCATTGGGATTACGACCAAAGACTTGTGCAGTTCCCGTCTTACCCGAAGTAGCAACAGGGAAACCTGCAAAAGCACCTGCTGCAGTACCCGCGATTGTTACTTCGTGGAGCGCATCATGAAGGAATGCAATGGTTTCTTGATCGACGCCAAGTTCGCCTAACTTCTCTGGCTTAAATGTGCGTAGAACGGTTCCATCTGTCTTCACAATTGCTTTCGCAATTGTTGGTTTCCAGATAGTTCCACCATTAGCAATTGCTGCATACATCTGCGCCAACTTGATTGGCGTGACCACGCTATCGCCCTGGCCAATTGAGAAGTTCACCGCATCTCCTGCGCGAATCTTGTCACCATCGAGACAGTTTTCACGGGCTAACTGAAGTAAGAATGCAGTCTGCTGAGACTTATTGGTTCTCTCTTTGTAATTGCAGTAGTAATCCTTATTCTGGCTATACCAAGCTTTGCGCCATTCGCGGTTGGCCAGGCGTCCTGAAGATTCAGAAGGTAGATCGACACCTGTCTTTTCACCCATCTTAAATTTTTCTGCCGCCTTAAAGAAGTAATCGTTTGGGTTAGATTTTGGCTTTAAACCACCATCACGGAGCCATTCGTCATAGGCAATGCGATACCAAATAGTGTCGCAAGAGACTGCAATCGCCTTCTTCAGAGAGAGCGTTCCTTGAGATTTACTCTCGAAGTTCTGGAATGCGCGCGTTCCAACTTGAACTTCAGATGGGCATGCATATGACGCATTCAAGTCATAACCAGCATCTTTTGCGGCAATGACCGAGACCGCTTTAAAGGTAGATCCAAGTGCGTAGAGACCTTGAAGCGCACGGTTCAGCGCTGGAACACCTGTCTTCTCACTGTAGAGATCACTCGCCTCTTGGACGGTCAGCCCTTTTTCAAAAGCATTGGGATCAAATGTTGGATATGAAGCGATTGCAAGAACCTGGCCGTTACGGACATCGAGAACAACTGCAGCCCCACCATCTGCGCGATAGCCAGAACCGCGTGCACGTTTTACTGCGCCTGCGAGTGCTGCCTCAGTTGCTGCCTGAAGCCGAATATCAAGACTTGTCACAAGATGGTTTCCAGCTATTGGTTTTGTGTTCTTACTTGTAGTTGTAACTGCTTCTTTGCGGTCAACGATAAAGGTTTTAATTCCTGGAGTGCCACGAAGATATTGGTCATACATGGTTTCGAGGCCAGCTTTTCCAATGGATTCAGATCTAAAGTAAGAACGTCCATTTGCTCCGGCAAGATCGGCTTCAGTAAGTGGCCCTACATACCCCAGTACATGTCCCCCATTAAGGCCCAGCGTTGTTGGGTAACTTCTGATGGCAAGTGGTGTCGCTGAAATTCCTGGGTAGCGATCAGAGCGTTCAACAATGCGTAGCGCTAACTGTGGATCTGCAGTATTGGTAATTGGTATTGGTTGAAAACGTGAACCTGTCCAGCATCCAGCTTTCTTGCCTTTCGGAAGTTCACCGCACAGACGTGTACGTTGCCAGACATCATCAAAATTCAGACCTAAGAGAGTGACGAGATCTTGTACGACAGCAACACCTTTATCGGGCAACTTATCAATCTTGGTTCGATCCACTGTAACTGCCAGACCCACTTTATTAAGAGCCATTGGCACGCCTGAAGAATCAACGATAAAACCACGATTTGCAGGTGTGACGACATCGCGACTTTGAATACTGAGCGCGGCATCGCGATATTTAGGACCCGCTGCAACTTGCAGATAGAAGAGGCGACCAAAGAGTGCGAACATAAGAGAGGCGATAAAGATTTGGATGACAAGCAAGCTGAGTCTGGAACGTTGGTTCATATCCGAGACCTAGTTCCGAAGATATTGGAGTGGAAGTAGGAAATTACTTTCAATAGGAGCGGCGAGATAATTGCCGTCCAGAAAGCAGAACCAGCGAGAAGAAAAATAACATTGGTGATGCTTCCGATTTCTTGTCCCAACATCAATCCAAGAACGAGAAAGACGGCTTGCGCGGCAACAACGCCGATTGTTGTTATTAAGACAATATTGATGGGATTACCGCGGATATTGTCATCGCCATATCCCAAAAATGCCACTGAGTAGCACGCAATGATCATGACTAGAGTCCAATGCCCCATAGGGCCAGGAGATGTCTGCGAAAGATCAATCATTAAACCCGCACCGAATCCTGTCAGCGCGCCAATTTCAGGTGTGCTGAGTGCGGCCCAGATAAGTGCAACGACAAGAAGTACATTGATTCCGCCAGCAGGTAATCGCATCTGGGTTACAAAAGCTTCTTGAAGTAAGAAGACAGTAATGAAAATTGGGGATGAGAGAAGGAATCCGCGCAGCGACATGGCTCTAGTTACTTTGTCTTAGGGCTCGGCGTTGCAGTTGGTGTTGGCTCAGGTGCTCCAGGTGTTGCATAAATGGTGACCGTTGGAATTGGAGTTGGTCGTGGTTTAGGTGGCACAAGCGCATCACGAGGATCTGCTGATGCACCTGAAACAACTACTGCTACAACGCCAAGTGTTGAGAAGTTTGCATAGAACTTCACATCTGCAGTTTGTGTAACTGCGCCTGGTGAGTTATCGACAGCAGTTACTTCGCCAATGGGAACTCCTGGCACAAATGGTCTTCCGTTCTGACTTCCACGCGCCAGCAGTGCATCGCCTTTGCGAATCTGCGTGGTGTTATCGAGCAGCTGCAGCACTCCTTTTCGAGTTCCTTGACCGCTAAGAATTCCGATCTGCTGTGTGCCGGCAATGCGTGCACCAATCTTGAACGCAGGATCTGATGCCAGTTGCACAAGTGCGCTACTTGTATACGCATACTTCACAACACCAACAAGGCCATATCCTGAAAGCACAGTCATGTTGGTATGGACACCTGATGAGGTTCCGGCATCAATCGTGATTGTTTGAGTAAATGAGGTGCTTGAACCTTGAGAAATTACTTTGGCATTGACAACTTTGTAGCCACCAGCGCCTGCAAGGTTGAGTACGCCTTTAAGTTGTTTGAGTTGTGCATCAGCCGTCTGGCGGTTTTGAAGCTTTAAACGAAGATTTTCATTTTCAGATTTGAGCTTCTCTATCTGATTACGTGTACGACCAAGGTGGGTGACATCTGATAAGAAATTGCGAAGTGGTGATACGGCCCACGAGCCAAACTTCTGAACCGGTGTAAGAGCTGTTTGAGTTCCTGTGCGTAGCCCATCGATTACTTGTACGCCTCGGAGATCGAGAGTGATTAGAAAGAGAGATGTAACGAGTAATACGATGATGAGTAAGCGACCGCGGTTGTCGCCGCCGTAGCGCACTTGGGATTACC
>Ga0214921_10005836_pt1 | contig 17200 bp, 15 predicted proteins | sample LL1505_MetaG_FD_177992 | JGI IMG/M metagenome (GOLD analysis project Ga0214921, IMG submission 177992) | Freshwater microbial communities from Lake Lanier, Atlanta, Georgia, United States - LL-1505 | ecosystem: Environmental > Aquatic > Freshwater > Lake | place: USA: Georgia | collected...
TAATTCAATTGCCTGCTCTAATGCGGCTATATCTGCGGTATTAAATACTATGTGTATCATTTGCTTTGTCTAATTCAACTTTTAAATTATTGATAATAAACTCCTGTCTTTCTGGGGTATTCTTTCCCATATAATATTCCAACAAATGTTGAATATGATCGCCTTGTTCTAAAATAACTGGAGCCAATTTAATATCGGCATTGATGAATTTACCAAACTCCTCCGGACTAATTTCACCCAATCCTTTGAATCGAGTGATTTCAGGTTTATTACCTAATTCAGCGATTGCTTTTTGCTTTTCAGATTCATCATAGCAATAAATGGTCTTTTGCTTATTTCTAACACGGAACAAAGGTGTTTCCAAAACAAACACATGCCCTCTTTTAACTAAGTCTGGGAAGAATTGTAAAAAGAAGGTTAGCATCAATAATCGAATGTGCATGCCATCTACATCGGCATCTGTGGCAATGACTATATTATTATAGCGTAAGCCATCTAAGCCGTCTTCAATATTAAGTGCATGTTGTAGTAAATTAAATTCCTCATTCTCGTACACCACTTTCTTTGTTAAACCAAAAGCATTCAATGGTTTACCCCTTAAACTAAATACAGCTTGAGTGTCCACATTTCTAGATTTGGTAATACTACCACTTGCAGAATCACCCTCGGTAATAAATAGCGTACTATTTTGTTGTGTTGAAATAAAAATCTCTTTATTCTTAGTAGGTACTTCATCGTTTAAATGCACTCTACAATCTCTTAATTTCTTATTGTGTAAATTAGCTTTTTTAGCACGCTCGTTGGCTAATTTTTTGATACCTGCTAATTCTTTTCTTTCACGTTCGTTTTGTTCAATTCTCTTCTTTAAAGCCTCTGCCACAGTTGGATTTCTATGTAAAAAATTATCCAATTCTTTCGCCAAAAATTCAGTGATGAAATTCTTCATACTAGGGCCGCCATCCGCCACATTTTGCGATCCTAGTTTTGTTTTGGTTTGACTTTCAAAAACGGGTTCTTGCACTCTTACAGAAACAGCTGCCACAATACTCGTTCTAATATCAGAAGCCTCATAATCTTTTTTATAAAAATCACGAATCACTTTTACATAAGCTTCTCTAAATGCTTGTTGGTGTGTACCACCCTGTGTGGTGAATTGACCATTCACAAAAGAAAAAATATCTTCACCGTAGTCATTGTTATGAGAAATGGCCACTTCGATATCCTCCCCTTTTAGGTGCATAATTGGATACCTAAGTTCATCCGGATTGGTCTTACGCTCTAATAAATCCAATAAACCATTCTTACTTACAAATTTTTTATCGTTGAAATGAATGACTAAACCAGCATTTAAATAACAATAATTCCAAAGCTGACTTTCAATGTATTCGTAAATAAAATGATAATTTTTAAAGATGGTCGCATCAGGTGTAAACACCACCAAAGTACCATTGGCTTCGGTTGTTTTTGATTCCTTAGTTTCTTCTATTAATAAGCCTCTCTTAAAACTAGCCGATTTTTGTTTGCCCTCTCTGTAAGCAGTGACTTCAAAATCATCACTCAAAGCATTGACTGCTTTAGTACCTACCCCATTCAATCCAACTGATTTCTGAAAGGCTTTACTATCATATTTAGCACCTGTATTGATCTTACTCACCACATCTACAATCTTACCCAAAGGAATACCTCTACCATAGTCTCTAATAGTGACTGTCTTATCCTCAATTGAAATTTCAACTTGCTTTCCATAACCCATGGTATGCTCATCGATACAGTTATCAATCACCTCCTTAATCAATACATAAATTCCATCGTCAGCTGCAGTACCATCGCCTAATTTTCCAATATACATACCCGGACGCAGACGTATATGCTCTTTCCAGTCTAATGACCTAATGGAGTCTTCATTATATTCTGCACCAATTTTTGCTTCTGCCATAATTATCAATACTTTATGAGCATTCAATGCCCTAATCAAGCTGCAAATCTAATACTCCAAGTAAGTTTTGCAATCTAAATATTGGCAAAACTGGTCAAATGTGGATAAAAGGATTAAAGTATTATCTTTATCCTATCGAAAATAAAGCAACATACCCTATAACCGATCTTGATTTTATCAAAAAAAAGGCCGTTGAACTTGAAACAGAAAACATCCAATTCCAGGATTTCTTGAGGAATTTGGATAGTTTAAGCTTAGATAAAGCTGTTTTTGAGCTTTCTGAAGCCATTTCACCCAAAATTGAATGCACCGATTGTGGCAATTGCTGTAAAAGCTTGATGGTTAATATCGATGACAAAGAAGCCAATCATTTATCTGCACATTTAGGGCAAACTAGGGACGAATTTGACCAAAAATACCTGGATAAGGGCGAATCGGGCAGAATGGTGATTAATGCCATCCCCTGTCATTTCTTGGTCGGCAATAGCTGTAGTGTCTATTCACATCGTTTTGCTGGCTGTAAAGAATTTCCTGCATTTCATGTGCCCGATTTCAATAAAAGGTTATTTACAACCTATATGCACTATGATCGTTGCCCTATCATTTTTAATGTGATGGAAACCTTGAAAGTAGATTCTGGATTTAAACCATCTGGTTCCTAATTTACAATTGTATACTATGCCACTCAAATTTGGAATAGATATTATTTTACAAAATGAACCAGTTTGGAAAAATGAGCGTATTGCAATACTCACCAATGATGCAGCGAGAACAAAAACTGGTATTATTAGTAGATTGGCTTTAAAAAACGCTGGGTTTAATTTAACCACCATTTTTTCTCCAGAACATGGCATACAAACAACAGGTGAAGATGGTGCTTTGATACATGATGGTAATGATACAATAACTGGACTTCCTATAATTAGTTTATACGGCAAGAAATTTATGCCTTCAGATGATGATTTAAAGGACATTGACATCCTTTTATTTGATATCCCAGATGCTGGTACAAGATTTTATACTTATTTATGGTCGATGAGCTATTGGATAGAAGCAGCGGCAAAGTTTAATAAACAAGTTATTGTATTGGACAGACCTAATCCACTAAGTGGTAACCAATCATTATGCGAAGGCCCCATGTTAGATGAATCTATATCAAGTTTTATAGGGAGGTTCAATATCCCAGTAAAACACCAATGTACACTTGGAGAATTAGCCCTCTATTTTAATGCAGTTCAAAATTGGAATGCCAATCTCAAGGTCATTCAATGTGAAGGATGGCAACGTGAACAATTATTTTTTGATTGGCATCTAAAATGGATTAATCCATCTCCTGCTTTACAAAATATTGAAGCCGCTTTATTGTATCCGGGCTTCTGTTTTTTTGAAGCCACGAATGTTTCTGTTGGAAGAGGAACACCTTATCCCTTTGAATGGATTGGGGCTGAATGGATGAATATACCCGCTATGATGATGGTTGGACAAAATATACTGAGGGAAGATCTTAAAATTGAAACTTTAACTTTACCGATAACAGTCAATGGGAATTCAACACCAACAAAAGGCATCAGAATAAAAATTATTGAACCAAAATTTTATTCAGCTGTAATTAATGGATTAATTTTATTAAAATTGGTAAAAGACATACACCCAAATGAATTCAAGTGGATGCCTTATCCAACTTCTGCTAATCCAACGGGAAAAAATCATTTGTCTTTATTAATGGGCGTCCCAAATGCAGAATCAATTTTTGATTTACCCTTACAACAATGGTTGCAAAAAATGAGTGTACTGATAAAAGTAGATAAATGGAAGAAAGAGATTGAAACTCATTTACTATACAATTAATTAAGACACTTCACTGACTTTATCTGTTCTTTTAGTGCCTGCGTATAATTCATACTCCAATAATCTACAATCAATTGTGGCATTGAAAAACTCTATTCGTCGACTTGGCTTCAAACGAATTTTTTTAGCCAATTCTAAATTGCCTGTAAAAATATAGCCTGTCATCCCCTTGCATTTGTTCTTCATATAATCTCCCATACGAGCATAAGTGGTTTCTAGTTCAACTTCGTCTCCTAGTCTGTCTCCATATTCAGGATTGATCATTACAATCGCACCTTCTTCGGGTTCTGGCATTTTAGTGGCTTCAAAATCGCATACCTGAAAATCTATTAGTTCTTCGACACCTGCAACAGATGCATTAATTTTAGCGACCTTAATTGCTTCCTTACTGATATCAGATGCTATGATGACTAAATTAGGTAAATGTCTCACCTGTTCTTCGATAATGCTACGCTCTTTTTCATACACCGTTTTATCATAACCTATGATATGCATAAAAGCATAATTATTTCTGAATAAACCAGGTGCTCTTTTAGTTGCAATTAAAGCAGCTTCAATGGCCAAAGTACCAGAACCACACATAGGGTTCACAAATGCACCAAACTTATTCCACTTGGTAGATAAAATAGTGGCTGCTGCCAATGCTTCTAACATCGGTGCTTTACCAGGTAATTTTCGATAACCATGTCGTGCTAAAGAATCTCCCGATGTATCCAAGAAAATTTCAGCTTCATCATTTTTCCAAAATAAATACACGACAGCACCAGCCAATTCTGAACCAGTAGATGGACGCTTTCCACTCACTTCTCGCATTCTATCTACTATCGCATCTTTTACGCGTAGGTTAGCAAATAAATTAGTGGAGATGGTATCATTGAACACATTACTAATCACCGAAAAATAACCATCAGGTTTGATCATCGTTTCCCAAGGAATTGTCACTAGATTTTGATGAAGCTCATCGGGATGATTGCAAATAAATGTCTTTAAAGAATACATCACCTGACTTGCACAACGCAGGTTTAAATTTAAACGGATACAATCGTTTACAGTACCTGTTAATTCCACACCGGTTTGAAAAACCCTGTCCACATCAAAACCCAAACCTATTACTTCCGCTCTTAAAGCAGGAGCTAACCATTTATTACAGGTGATGATGATTTTATTGCGGGTGGTAAATACTTGCATAATATAAAAATAGTTCAAAAAAGACGAAAGGCCTAAAAGCAAGAATCCCCAACAATCTAGCGATGTGTTGAGGATTCTTTGTGGGAGCACACGGGCTCGAACCGCGGACCCTCTCGGTGTAAACGAGATGCTCTAAACCAACTGAGCTATGCTCCCTAAGGGGTGCAAAAATAAGGGGGTATTTTCAATTTCCCAAAAAAAAGGTAAACTAATTTAATTGAACAGCTGGGAGCCTATTGGACTGGCTATCGTAAACAAATAATTCAACAATTTCCATGCTCCAGTATTTATTCAAAGGAGAGGCTTTTAATACTTCCTCCACATCCATCTTAGAATTAGCATTAACAACAATCCAGGATTGCTGCGTCTCCATGCTTACTGTATAGGTTTCTATGACCCCTTTTGTTAAAAGATGGTTGATATAAGTTCTATGAGAAGGTACTAGCGTCATAAACGCTTCGTCCATGTCAAATGATATAATTGCTTGATACTTTTTCATCCTACACAAAATTATTAAAAAGTCTTCAAATTTTCAATTACATACATCCATCTTTTTATTATAAATTTTGTAATGTCTAAACTAACTTATCCCTATTCAATTATAATTCAACAAAACTGATCCTTCCTCCAGCACCTGCTAAATAAGCCCCTTTTTTTGTTGGATGTTTTTTTACAATATGAAAAGAGGTATCAATTATTTTTCCCCATGAAGTGCCTCTGTCTTTTGAAAAATCTACTCCAGAAGTACCACAAGTAATTAACAGATTGTTGTCAATAAATTCAACGCATGATTTGTACCCATTCGGATTTGCAAGAGTGAATGGTTCCCAATTTTGTTGTTTTTTATTAGATTGTTTTTGATACCCTACAATATTTTGATTTGCTAATTTATCATTTGCAAAATCCCCTCCTACTATCACTATATTTTTTCCATTAGGCGATACAGCAATACTATTTGCACCTGTTGAGTTCGTGCCTTGTAAAATAGGAAGCGCTTCTGCTTTTCCATCCTTCCATAATCGACTGGTTAATCCTCCTGTCACAAAAACAATTTCTTTACCAATATTGACTAAGTTAGAATTACTTGATGCAAAAAAAGCTTCCCCATTATTCAAGATTGATTTAAAAAAAGCATTGGACATTTTATTCCAAGTCTCACCTTGATTGTTTGTTGTTAAAATAAATAATTGACCATCAATTGGATCGCCAATCACCGTGCCATGTTTTGAATCACTAAAATGAATTGCATCTAAGAACATCGAACTATCTGAATTCTCGTACACTTTATTCCAAGAAACTCCGCCGTCTTTTGTCTTTAAGATAACAGCAGGAGATGCCACTGCAACAATGATCGCTTCTAAATCGTTCCAAGCATGCATTGCTCTAAAGTCTCTTTTTTCATATCCTTTTACTTGTATCCAATCAAAACTTTGCCCCTCATTGACAGATCTTGCAACCATCCCTTTAGATCCACTAGCCCATATTACTTTTTCAGATGGGACAGATAGCGCTCTAATACTAACGCCTTTTTGTGCAGTTAATTCCTTGATTTGGTATTGTGCAGACAAGCCTGAACAAATGAAAAATGCACAGATAAAAAAGATTTTAGAAATAGACATGGTTTTATGATTTTTGCAGAATAAAGATACAATATGATACCTTATTGGATGAGCAGAACTGAACTAATGTTGGGACAAGAAAATGTAAGCTCCTTGATGGGTAAAAATGTATTGATTATTGGACTCGGCGGTGTGGGTGGAATTTGTGCCGAAATGATAGTAAGGGCTGGAGTTGGTAAAATGACTATTGTAGATAATGATACGATCGACTTAAGTAATATCAATCGACAAATCCCAGCATTGCATTCAACAGCTGGACAATCTAAAGCTCAAGTGTTAGGTGCTAGATTAAAAGATATCAACCCTGCATTAGATTTAACCATTTTAGAAATTTTTATTAAGGAAGATTTGACTAAAAATTTATTGGACAGTACACAATGGGATTATGTGGTGGATTGTATCGATACCTTGTCTGCCAAGACATTTTTAATCAAAGGGTGTATCGACCGAAATTTACCGATTGTAAGTTCTATGGGTGCTGGTGGCAAAGTTGATCCAAGTCAAATTAAAGTCACCGATATCTCAAAAACCTATATCTGCAATCTTGCAAAATATGTGCGTAAAAGATTACAATCTATGGGCATTAAAAAAGGTTTAAAAGTAGTTTTTAGCCCAGAGAAGGCCGATCAGGATAAAATTATAGTGTCCGAAAAAGCCTTTCCTAAGAAATCAATCATTGGCACACTAAGTTATATGCCTGCTATTTTTGGCTGTACTGTGGCTAGTGTAGTGATTCGGGATTTAATGGTAAAGGATTGATGTAGACCAATTTGAGCCAAATTTTCTTTGAAAAACGCTCAAATTATCTTTATTTTGCAACCCCAAGGTAATATTTTGCACTGGGGGTATACGGTTCGGTAGCTCAGCTGGATAGAGCGTCATCCTTCTAAGATGAGGGCCATTGGTTCGAATCCAATCCGAATCACAAAGCCTGTCACAAAAGTGACAGGCTTTTTTAATGCGAAACGGTGTCGAAAGCTCGCTTTCGTAAACCGGTGAGCGTTAAAAAAGCCAAAAGTACGCTTGGCGTACTTTTGAAAGGCTTTGATGAAAGTCACCTAAAAGGGATGACGAAGTGAAACGACGGCAATCCATTTTGAAAGGCTTTGATGAAAGTTCTATTTCCCTGATTCAATTGATTTCCGCTTAAATCGAATCCTCCAATAAAAGGCCACTAATAAAACAAGCCCACATAATTCCATAAAGACTTTCTCTGCATCAAAAAAATCAACCTCCCTATCCTTTAACAAGGGATCCATTACAATGGCATGCACAATAAATAGCACAGAAGTTAAGTAAGAAATAATATGGATATTTTTCCAAAGATTAAATCCTAATGCTTTCCGAATGCGATTTTGAGACGTAATAATTACTACCAACAAAGCAATCAAAGAAACATACCCTAACCAAACAAAAATAGTTTGATGTGTATTGGATGCCGGCCATGCAATACTTGAAAAACTAAAACCAGAAGCTGGATCAAGAGGCAAAATGATGATATGTAAAAACACAATAATCAACACAGCATAACTGGTATATTCATGCAAGTTGACCATTTTAAAAATTTGATATTTTTGTGGTATCTTTTTCCAAATTGGCAATTTCTTGTAGTTCGTGCTCATCAAAATACCCATACAAATATTAAGTGTCAATACAACTGCCGCAATCATTCCTAAAACGCCTGAAATTTCAATTGTTTCCATTTATTTAGATAATTTAATACAATATTAGGTATATAAATTGAAGAATGTTAAAGCGATGAATTAATCCCTCTTAACATCAAATTCTCATACATCAATGACAAATTAAACGCATAGGAATAATAGTCAAATCGAACAATATTAGAACGATTCACAATCCTTTTGAATGGATTATTTAAAACAGCGGCAATATTGGCAACGAAATAAGGATAGTTGTTAGCAGTCAACGATACTTCATCTATATCAAAAGGTAAATCTACATGACCGCCTAATCTTAAAATACTCGTATTCAATAATAGTTGCTCTAATGGAAATCTAGCCCGTTTTGATAATTGTAATGCATCATCCAATAAAATTGATTTTAATGACAGTAAGGCAGGATAGTTAGAATAATTAATTAATCGAGCAAGATGATAGATGATTGTAGCGCTATTGGCATAATGTTGCGAAACATATTTGGGATCGGTCATATGTTTATTTGCGCTTACCAAATCCACAATTAAATCAAGACTAGCAGTATCTGTAGCATTCAATGGAATTTTAGCAACAGTATGCATCAATAGCACGTTTGTGAGCACAGACAAGTCCACATCTTTAGGCATTTTGGTGCCAAGCCAAGTACTATAGACTGGTCTGTTTTTAAACTGCTTATAAAAACTTTGATTGGGCTTAATTTTTCCAACTCGGTATGCATCAAATTTAGTTTGCATAGCTTTCGCAAGTGAATCATTGGCACCTAAAGCCAACAATGTAATAGCACCATCATCAATATCGTCTGCTAATGCATACTTTTGATTCAACCTGTTGAGCCATCCCCCATTCGGAAATATTTGTGGAGGATTTCTTGGCCAAAAATTATAGGTTAATTGATTGGTTTGATTTTTAAACCTTTCAATATAGGGTCTTGCCTTGTATTTAATTTGGTCAAAAGAAGCGAATTCTTGAGCAGTCATTTGTGCTTTAAACTGTCCTAGATTCCATAAAATTAATGCAGTAAAAAAAACATTGTCTTCTTTTTTATATGCTACGCCAAAATAATATTTTCTTAAAGATGGAAAAGCACCGTTCAATAAATTTGCTTCCTCATTCACTTGTAAATATTCTAAACTTCGTACTAATTGAATGCGCTTTTTAACAAGGATGGAGTCATCCAATGCTGGCCTTGCGTAAATTAAAATAGAAAAAAAGAAACATAAAAAAACTAAGACAGTCTTTTTCATCTTGAACAAGTAGTTTTATCTCTAAAAGATGTAATTTAGTGATTATGGAGGTTAAAATAGAAGACAGTTGGAAAAAAGCATTGACACCACTCTTTGAGCGTCCCTATTTTACCCAAATCACTGCGCACCTTAAAGCAGAGAAAGCACTTCATAGAACTATTTATCCAAAAGGCAATCTCATCTTTAATGCATTCAATCAAACACCTTTTGAGCAAGTTAAAGTGGTTATTTTAGGTCAGGATCCTTACCATCAACCAGGTCAAGCCATGGGTTTAAGTTTTTCAGTTCCATCTGGATGTAAAATTCCTCCATCTTTAAATAATATGTATAAGGAATTAAATAAAGATATTGGCATGCCAATTCCGAGTACTGGGGATTTAACACATTGGGCCAAACAAGGGGTTCTATTGCTCAATAGTGTTTTAACAGTTAGAGCAGATGAACCTGCAAGTCATAGTAAAATTGGTTGGACTGCTTTTACTGACGATGTGATTAAATTATTATCCAATGAAAAGAAAGACCTTGTTTTTATTTTATGGGGTAATTTTGCAAGTCAAAAACAAATTTTAATTGACGCAACAAAACATAAAATTCTTAAAGCTGCACATCCTTCGCCTTTAAGTGCTTACAATGGATTTTTTGGATGCAAACATTTTAGTGCAACCAATTTATTTTTAACTTCGATCAAAAAAGACCCTATAGACTGGTCTATCTAAACATGAAAAATAAATTACAACTATTAATAGGTCGCATGATTGCCATTTGGGCCTTAATCAGTTTTGTCTCGACCATGTTTGTATTTATTTGGTTTTACCTTCCTTGCTTTTTTTTAAAAGAACCCAATATTTCAAAATGGCATAGAACAGTTTCAAGAATATGGATGGGTCTATTTTTATCGAGTATTGGTTGCAGATTTATTGTTAGAGGGAAACATCATTTCAATATTGAAACGGCTGCTGTGGTCATTTGCAATCACAATAGTTTAATTGACGTCCCTATTTGTACTCCTTTTTTACCAAGAGCTAATAAAACCATTGCAAAAAAGAGTTTTATTTATGTGCCATTGTTTGGATGGATCTATCAATTTGGATCTGTTATTGTGGATCGAAAAAATGATCAAAGCAGAAGCCAAAGTTATTACGCTATGAAAAAAGTTTTAGCGAATGGACTAGATATGTTGATTTATCCAGAAGGTACAAGAAATAAAACCGCTGAGCCTTTAAAATCTTTTTATGATGGTGCCTTTAAATTAGCGATAGAAACTAATAAACCAATCATTCCAGTTGTTTTATTGAATACAAAAAAGATACTTCCTGCTTACCCCATCATGTGTTTAAAACCAGGAAAGATCCAATTACATATCTTATCTCCTATTCCAACTGAGGGGCATACAGTAGCTTCTTTAAAACAATTGAGTTTTAATAGAATGGCTGCCTATTACACAGCAAACAACCCTGAATAAGTTTAGATTAATAAGTAGAATTAGAAAAAGTCCTACTACGATTGATTTTGAGGTCTCTTAAGATACCAGATTTAGGATTCACTGTAATACTAAACGATCGATAAATGCCTATTGGCATCACATTAATGGCCAATTGCCAACAATGCATTTCTCTGGTGATAAACATGCTCAATTGTTGTACAGAAAATTGAGATAAATCTACATAGCTACTACCTCCCACTTTCCATTTTGGGGATACACTAAAATCACCTGTTAAATTAAGGGTGGAATAAGTTTGTAATTTAAATCCAGAATAATCAGGTTTGATTGTTTTAGAAAACTGAAATGAGTAGGACAAATTTAAATTCCATGGCACATTAAAATCTGTGAATTCAGCAGGGTTAGACTTTACATACAATAATTGTCTTTGTTGTTCATCCGGTGTCATAAATGGATCCAATGGGATGGACTTTTTAGCATCCTTATTTTTATCTTTTGATTTACTTGTGAAAGAAGTTGAAAAAGAGACGCCACCATTGGTAATACTTCCAAATTTTAAACGGGTAGGATCAATTGCAATTTTATTGACTCTAAATCCTTTGTTATCTGTTTGATAAGGATCTAAACTAAATGAAGTTGTGATATTTAATTTTTCAAATAAGGTAGTTCTAGCGTAAAAACTAAAATTACCTAAAGCAAAACTATCTGCTAAAAAATTATAACTAGAGTTGAATCCAAAACCTTCTATTAATTTAAATTTCTTAAAAGCATCTGCACTAGTGTCTGCTTTATCTTTCACTTTCATCTCTAAGAAATTATCCACCCCAAAGCCCATCCCACCAAATCGACCTTCGCTAAAGGCACCACCTAAACCATTCCCATCATATTTAGAAAAACGATAAGTTCTACCACTCGTATCTACTTGTGTACTATAATGATAAGATTTAGCCATGTCTGGCTTATAATTAATCGAAACAGATGGTCTAATTTCATGACGAATGGCTTTGACATTCCCTTTTTTAAATTTGTAAGTGCCGAATATTCTGGTGGCAGTACTTAAACCAAAACTCATTTGCGTAGCTCTGTAAAAACCTTTGTTGATGGTTGTATCAACTTTTTGAAGACGGCTATTCCAAGATTTAATATTTTGCTGTCCAAACCATTTTTCTTCCAATGAAATATTTGGGGATACGGTAATTGGTCCAAGAGAAGGAAGGGATAAAGTAATTGGAATACTATGATTGGCTCCCCATTGCATGGTATCTAAAATTCTTCGAATACTAAATGCGGAATCATAAAAAGACAATTGATTTTGTATACTACCATTGTATCCAATACCAATTTTTTCATACCATTTTCCTGCTCCAACTTGATTTTTTGATTGAAAAGGATAGATGGTTAATGCATTGAAATTGATATTTGGCAAACTCATATTCACCAATCCAAGATTGTTATTTTGATTATGGGTTAAGTTGACAGACAAATTGTATTTACTATTCCAAGACTTACTATAAGAAACGGATGAACTAATTTGATTCTGAAAGTTTTGAGTCGCATTGTTCAATAAATTTCGGTTGTACTTGGTACTACCAAAATTGACATTAGCGGTAAAACTAGTACCCGGTCTTGCCTTAGGATCCATTGAATGCGACCAATTTAACATATAAGTTCTGCCGCCAGTAAATTCATCTGCAATGCTATTATTTCTATTCAACGCCCTCGTATTTTGAAGACTTAAATTAAAATTGCCTAAGTATCTATAACGTTGGATGTATTTGCTATTTGTGTTGATATTCCATCCACCATAAGAATAAATATTCGCCCTAACGGTTGCATCCATGTGTTGGTTAATGACCTTATAATACCCTATCCCTTCAAATCCAAGTCCAAAATCTTCGCTAGTTGTAAATGCTGGCGCTATTAATCCAGATTGTCCCCCAGATTTATTCAAAGGAAAAATACCAAATGGAATACCAATAGGCATCGGAACCCCTTCGAATTCAGGAAATGCTGGGCCTGAAACGCCAATTTTATTAGTGACAATTTTGAGTTTATTGGTTCTAAATGCAAAATGAGGTTCATCTAAATTACAAGTGGTGAATCTAGCTTTCCAGGCAAAGGCATCCGTTGGATTCACTTTTTTCATGGCCTCGGATTGAACAAATATTTCACCTTGTTGAAAATTGCTATTCTTTGTTAACCCTTTACCTGATTGTAGGTTATAGAAGATGGAGTCGTTAGTTGAATTTAAGTCTCCTTCTTTAAACCTTGGTTTGCTTTTAAGATTTCCAGAAGTATCCTTAGCGCCGTAGGCAGTGATGTTCTGTGTTTCCTGGTCAAAAATGATCTTCCCAGCTTCTAATTGAGCAGTCTTATAGGTAGTTTTTGCATTCCCATACAAAAAAAAGGTCTTTGCTTTAAGCAGCATAACCCCAGAATCAGCTGCATTGTAACTTATAACTGCGTCTATACTATCTTTAGAGAGTTGGATCTTTTTCTTGGTCAAACTATCCGTTTGAGCAGATAAATTGGTTTGGATAGCAGAAATTAATATCATTAAAATGAGCATTTTAACAATAGAAAAGGGCTTTTTTGCGTTATTTTTATATCCTGCTAGGTTCACTCCAGCAAAAATAAAGTAAAACAATGTTAAGGAACTGATTATGAAGCAAAATAGAATGATTTTAGCATTTAGTTTTAGTCTAATTGCACTTTTTAGTAGTCTCGGAACTGATCTACTGGCTCAAAGCCCAGCAAAATCCTTAAAACGCATTGTGATTGACCCAGGTCATGGTGGAACAGATCCGGGATCGAATGGTAAATATTCCACAGAAGCTGCTGTATCCTTGGCCATTGCCTTAAAATTAGAAGAATATATCAAGCAATCCATACCAGATGTTGAAGTCGTGTTGACTAGAACCACCGATATTTATCATTCTGTTGTGGAAAAAGCTAAAATTGCCAATGCAGCAAAGGGCGATTTGTTTATTTGCATTCATACCAATTCGGCAAGAGGAAGAGCAGTCAGAGAAGTCATTGGTTATACCAAGAAAACCTATACCGTAAAGAAAAAAGGTAAAAAAAGGAAAGTGACAAGAGACGTACCTATTTACAAGACCACTTATATCCCAAGTACTGCAATAGGCACAGAAACTTATATCTACAATATTGGTAAGTCTGACCTTAGAAAAGAAGTCGCTAGTGAAATGGTTGACGAAGTGGTAGAGCAATTGGATTCTGTTTCTTTGAAACAAATTAAAGAATACGAATCAGAAATTGATCCCACAAAAAAAATGATGGCAAGTATCTTGGCACAACAATATTTTCAAAGAGCTGCAAGTTTAGCATTGACCATCGAAGAAGAGTTTAAAGCATCAGGCAGAGTCAGTCGAGAAGCAAAACAAAGACCTACTGGTATTTGGGTTTTACAAGCCGTTGCGATGCCTGCTGTACTCATAGAGACTGGTTTTATTTCCAATCCAGAAGAAGAAGCCTACTTAAATAGTGAAATTGGACAAAATGAACTCTGCGAAGCCATTACCAAGGCCATACAACGTTATAAGAATTCTTTAGAGAATCAACAGAAAGCAAATGCGAATTAGGCTATTTTTTAGCTAATTTTGTACCGAAATCAAGCCATTGAATTATGCGTGTATCAAATGAAACGAAAGTAGGTGCTTTGACTGTTATTGCAGTCACCTTAATTATATTAGGATTCAATTTTCTAAAGGGAAAAACCTTTTTCAAGTCAGGTACATTCATTTATGCAAAATATACAGATACAAAGGGCTTGATTGTATCTAATCCTGTTTTTGTAAATGGATTTCAAGTTGGAACTGTTTTTGAGATCGAAAACATGAACAATGATTTATCAGAACTAGTTGTTTGTATCAAGTTGAATCAATTGTATAAAATTCCAAAAAATTCAATTGCTACTATTCAACAGAATCCATTAGGAACGAATGCCATTAATATTATACAAGGAACAGGAAGTTCAATGATTATTACCGGAGATACAATTCAATCTGCACCTGCAACAAGCTTATTAGGTGAAATTATGAATACCCTGTCACCACTAGGAGCGCAAATTAAAAGTACCATCACCGAATTAGAAAAAGTATTAGGGAATGTGAATAAAACATTGAATGAAGAGAATAGACAAAATTTTAAAGTCATTCTTGAAAATCTTTCTACTACTACCCTGCATCTAAATAAATCCTTAGAATCAGTTGAAGAGATGGTCAATCAGCAAAACGGATCTATTGCAAAAACAGCAGACAATTTAAACGCATTTACAGCTAATTTGAATCAGAACAATCAAAAAATTAGTTCTATTTTATCCAACTTAGACAGCACCACCACCTCTTTAAAAGATGCTGATTTAAATAAAACAATTAAGACCATTCAATCGACTTTGATCGCATTAAATACCACCATTGATAAATTAAATCATGGCAACGGCACTGGTGCAAAATTATTAAGTGACCCTGCCGTGTACAATCAGCTTCAAAGTACCATTAAAAGTGTCAATACTTTAGTGGATGACATTAAGGTGCATCCAAAACGTTATATCAATATTTCTGTATTTGGAAAAAAGGATAAAAGAACGCCTTTGACAAAACCGTTGTCGGACACAGTGGATCATGAATAAATTTTGCACTTATATTATATTGTTTTTTGGTGTCTTCATTTCTTTTCAAGCCAATAGCCAAGATTCTACAACTGTTGTTAAGAATACAGGTAAACTCATCGAGTTTTTATCATCCGAATCTTACAATATCAAAAAACTAGATAGTCAAGATTTTCTGATTCTCGTTGGACATGTAAAAATTAAGCAAGGTAACACGCTACTATATGGCGATAGCATTATCGTAAATACCACAAAAAATAGTTTAGAAGGATTTGGTAAAGTACATATCAATGATGCAGATTCTGTGCATACCTATGCAGATTACTTAATTTATGATGGCAATACCAAAAAAGCCAAATTAAGGAAGCATGTAAAGCTGACAGATGGTCGTGGCACTTTAACAACCGATTCATTGGATTATGATGTATCTATTAAAATTGGGGTCTATAAAAAAGGGGGTAAATTAGTCCGTGATAAAACCGTTTTAAAAAGTACAGAGGGCGTGTACTATGGCATTACAAGAGACGTCATTTTTAGAAATAAAGTGACGCTGATTGATCCTGATAACAGCATCCTCACCGATACCTTAGAATACAATACTTATTCTCAACTTGCCAATTTCATAAGCCCCTCTAAAATCATTAGTGGTTCAAGAATCATTAAGACAAAGAATGGTAATTATAATTTAGGCACAAGAAAAGGATTTTTATACGAAAGGTCTTCCATTGACGATAGTACGTATTTTTTTATTGCAGACGACATGGCCATTGATGATTCTCTTGGATTAGGAGAATTTAGAGGCAATGCATTGTACAAGTCTAAAGATAGTTTAAGCTTTGACTTAATTGCAAATAATATTAAAACCAATCGTAAAAAAGATGTTTTATTGGCAACTGAATTACCAATTCTACTAATCAAACAACCTAAAGACACTTTGTATGTGAGCGCAGATACTTTATACAGTGCTAGGTTGAGTGACCTAAAAAGGAAAATACCAAAAGCACGTGCAAAAGAAGGCGTCATACAGGATTCAAGTTTGAACAAATATTTTGAAGCTTTTCACCATGTAAAAGTCTATTCGGATTCTTTACAAGGGGTGGCAGATAGTTTATTTTATAGTCTTGAAGATTCTACTATTCGACTTCACCATCAACCCATCCTTTGGGTCAATCAAAATCAAATTACAGGTGATACCATCTATATGCTTTTGAATAATAAAAAAGCAGAACAATTAAGAATTTTAAACAATGCAATGGCGATTAGCCCCGTGGATAGCACAGATTATTACAATCAACTCAAAGGCAATTCCATGGTAGTGGATTTTATAGATGGGAAATTGCACCAAATGCAAACCAAGGGCAGCGCTGAGAATATATATTTCGCTACCGATTATGATGAAAAATTTATTGGCGTCAACCATTCCAATGCACAAATCATCACGATTGATTTTGAAAACGATGAGCCAGTAAAAATTGTATTCATCAATCAATTAACTGGAAAAATGACACCCTTGTTTGAAGTACCCACCTCTGAATTAAAACTGAATAATTTTAAGTGGCATATTGACTTAAAACCTTTATCTAAATTTGATATCCTCTCTCCTAAGCGTAACAAATAA
>Ga0214921_10005838_pt1 | contig 17194 bp, 16 predicted proteins | sample LL1505_MetaG_FD_177992 | JGI IMG/M metagenome (GOLD analysis project Ga0214921, IMG submission 177992) | Freshwater microbial communities from Lake Lanier, Atlanta, Georgia, United States - LL-1505 | ecosystem: Environmental > Aquatic > Freshwater > Lake | place: USA: Georgia | collected...
ATTATGGATGGATGTAATGCTTTTTTTATTAATTCTTCTTTATAGATATTACATCTTTTTTCCAATGCTTCATAATCCAGTTCAAAAATAGATGGATTTCTTGATAATGTATACCAAATTATTTTATCTTTATTTTTAGATAGAATATGTATCGCATTTGGATTATATGATAACCATTCCCAATCTATTTTATCAAAATTTTTTTCTAAAAGATGTATCGCATTTGGATTTAATGATAATTCAATCCAATTTATTTTATCCATATTTTTTTCTAAAAGCATCAGAGCACTTGGATTTCTTGATAATATATACCAATATATTTTATTTATATTCTTAGAAAGAATATGTATAGCATTTGGATTAAGTGATAATAAATACCAATTTATTTTATCCATATTCTTTTCTAATAGATGTATAGCATTTGGATTATATGATAATTCGCCAAAATTTATTTTATCCTTATTCTTTTCTAAAATATGTATAGCATTTGGATTTCTTTTATCCTTATTCTTTTCTAAAAGATGTATCGCATTTGGATTTTCTGATAATTCATACCAATCTATTTTATCCTTATTCTTTTCTAAAATATGTATAGCATTTGGATTTCTTGATAATCTAGACCAATCTATTTTATCCGTATTTTTTTCTAAAAGATCTATAGCATTTGGATTTTCTGATAATCGTATCCAATTTATTTTATTTATATCTACCCAATCTCTTAATTTATACATTTTAATATAATAACATTAAAATATTTAAAATATACATTATATTATATTTTTCAATTTTATTTTTATATACAAATATTTCATGATGATGATGATGTAATACTTTTTTTATTAATTCTTCTTTATAGATATTACATCTTTTTTCCAATGCTTCATAATCCAGTTCAAAAAATAGATGGATTAAGTGATAATTGTATTCTAAAAGATGTACAGCATTTATATTCTTTGGATTTCCTGATAACCAATAAAGAATATGTATAGCATTTGGATTTTGCTATAAACTTAATAATATTTTAAATAAATAAAATATTATTTATTTAAAATATTAATATTTGTTATTTTTATTGTTTTAAAGTTTCTAGCATTGTGTTTAAACAAGAAAGATTACATAAATATTCTTTATTACATTTTGGATTATATGATAATATACAATTTTAGAAATTTATTTATAGTTATCACAATTTAGAATTCTACTAACAATGCTAGAAACTTAATAATATTTATTTTATTAAAATTTATAGCATTGATTCTATTTAATTTTATAATTATGATAAAAAAAATAATAGAATTATAAATTGCGATGACTATAATATATTATAGTAAATCCATTTTAAAATTGTGTTAAATTTTATTTTAAAATATATTTAAAGACAACTTAATATATGAAATTAAGATAAAAGTACACTTTGTAAATTTTTTTTCTAAAAATAATAAAAAATAGAGATTTATATCATTACCCTTATTTATAGAAGAAATTAAACGATATTTCCGACCAAAAATGGTTTTTTAAATTTCTCTGTAAACATTCTTTAAGAGTATTATAGTCATCTCAATTTAGAATTCTACTAAAAATCAATTTTATAAAATTAATTTTATAAAATTAGATTAAAAAATATTTTAAATTTATTTAAAAACATTTGGTATTATTGGACAAGAAAGAATTAACTTTATAACAAATAATTTTAAATATCATATATAGAGTCATCGTAATTTATAATTCTATTTTATAAAAATAAATTTAGTAGAATTTTATTTTGCGATGACTATATAAAACAGATAGACTTGATTAAAACTGGTTTTTTAAAAATTTACTACAATTTTAAACTGGACGGACTATATTAAAGTTTCTAGCATTGCATCTATAATTTTAAATATATTTTAATATGTTAAATACAATTATCAAGAATATAATCAAGATCTTTATCTTTTAATTCAGGATGATTTAAATATCGTAAAATTATTAATGGATGCATTGTTTTTTTTATTAATTCTTCTTTAAATATATTACATCTTTTTTCTAATGCTTCATAATCTAACTCGAAAATACATTCGTTAAAGAATAATGCTTTCCACAATATTTTATCATTATTATTTTCTAAAAGATGTATAGCATTTATATTTAATGATAATAAAGACCAATTTATTTTATTTAAATTCTTAGACAAAATATCTATAGCATTTGGATTTCTTGATAAATTATCCCAATTTATTTTATCATTATTTTTTTCTAAAAGATGAATCGCATTTGGATTTAATGATAATTTTTCCCAATTTATTTTATCATTATTTTTTTCTAAAAGATGAATCGCATTTGGATTTTGTGATAAATTACACCAATCTATTTTATCTTGATTCTTTTCTAAAAGATGGATAGCATTTTCATTTAATGATAAAGCTCTCCAACTTATTTTATCCATATTCTTAGACAGAATATGGATAGCATTTTCATTACATGATAATGAAACCCAATCTATTTTATCATAATTCTTTTCTAAAAGATGTATCGCATTTGGATTTAATGATAACAATTTCCAATCTATTTTATCAATATTTTTTTTTAAAAGATGTATTGCATTAGAATTTCCTGATAACAACATCCAACTTATTTTATCATTATTTTTTTCTAAAAGATCTATCGCATTTGGATTACCTGATAAATATACCCAATTTATTTTATTTATATTTACCCAACCTCTTAATTTATACATTGTAAGATTTTAAAATATCTATTTTAAATATCTATTTTAAAATAGATATTTTATTTTTCAATTTTTATTATAAAAATGAGTAAACCTACGATTCCTATACATACCGTTGCTGTTTCAAAATTCATTTACATTTATATAAAACAAATCTTTAAATTTCAAAAAATTCTGGTTTCCTATATATATCTTCCTATTACTAAGGAAACCTAGTTTTACTACGTATACCATCTTATTTTTAAACAACTTTTATAAATAAAGTTATGATTGAACAATACAATTTTAAATACAATTTTAAATACAATTATCAAGTATATAACTAAGATCTTTATTTTTTAAATCAGGATGATTTAAAAAACGTAAAATTATGGATGGATGCAATGCTTTTTTTATTAATTCTTCTTTAAATATATTACATCTTTTTTCCAATGCTTCATAATCAAGTTCAAAAATAGATGGATTTCTTGATAATTCATACCAATTTATTTTGTCATTATTTTTTTCTAAAAGCATCATAGTATTTGGATTTCCTGATAATAAACGCCATTCTATATTATCCATATTTTTTTCCAGAAGCATCGTAGCATTTGGATTATATGATAATACATACCAATTTATTTTATCATTATTCTTTTCTAAAAGATGTATCGCATTTGGATTATATGATAAGTTATTCCAATCTATTTTATCATTATTTTTCTCTAAAAGTATCATAGCACTTGGATTACGTGATAATAATTTCCAATTTATTTTATCCATATTCTTTTCCAAAAGATGTATTGCATTTAGATTATATGATAAGTTATTCCAATCTATTTTATCCTTATTCTTTTCTAAAAGAATCATAGCACTTGGATTACATGATAAAATCTTCCAATTTATTTTATCCATATTCTTTTCTAAAAGCATCATAGCATTTGGATTACTTGATAATCCATCCCAATCTATTTTATCATAATTCTTAGACAGAATATGTATAGCATTTGGATTACTTGAAAACCCATACCAAACTATTTTATCTATATTTTTAGATAAAATATGTATCGCATTTGGATTTCTTGATAATTCCATCCAATCTATTTTATCACTATTTTTTTCTAAAAGATCTATTGCATTTGGATTACTTGATAAATCTCCCCATTTTATTTTATTTATATCTATCCAACTTTTTAATTTATACATTGTAAGATTTTAAAATATCTATTTTAAATAGATATTTAAAATAGATATTTTATTTTTCAATTTTTATTATAAAAGTAAGAAAACCTAAGTTACTTACACATATCATCCTATTTGTAAGTAAACCTACGTTTCCTACACATACCATTTTCTGTTTCAAGATTCATTTAAAATAAATTTATCAATAAATTTTTAAAATATAATATATTTTTAGAATAATATTTTTAGAATAATATTGATAAAATAAAATATTATGTGAGATTTTAAAATCATTTCAGATGTAATAAATTTATTATAGTAAATTAAATAATAGTTATTATTAACTATTATTAATTGTATAAAATATGTACAGAAAAAACTAAGTTTCCTCACTAATAGGATAATTCAAAAATAGAAGGATTAAAGGATAAAAGATACCAATTGATTTTATCTAGATTTTTTTCTATAAGATGTATAGCATTTATATTTAATACTAAATTATTCCAAACTATTTTATCTATATTTTTCTCTAAAAGTATCATAGCACTTGGATTATGTGATAATCCAGACCAATTTATTTTATCTAAATTTTTAGATAAAAGGTGTATTGCATTTGGATTTTCTGATAATGCATACCAATTTATTTTATTAAGATTTTTTTCTAAAAGATCTATCGCATTCGGATTCAATGATAATTCATTCCAATCAATTTTATCCATATTTTTTTCTAAAATAGCTATTGCACTTTGATTTCTTGATAATAAAAACCAATTTATTTTATCATAATTATTTTCTAAAAGATGTATTGCATTTGGATTTAATGATAAGTTTTTCCAATCTATTTTATCATAATTATTTTCTAAAAGTATCATAGCATTTGGATTTAGTGATAAATAATCCCAATTTATTTTATCATAATTATTTTCTAATAGATGTATAGCATTTGGATTTGCTGATAATAAATCCCAATTTATTTTATCTATATTTTTTTCCAAAAGCATCATAGCATTTGGATTTCTTGATAAACAATCCCAATATATTTTAACAAGATTTTCTTCTAAAATATTAATAGCATTTGGATTACATGATAGTGAAAACCAATCTACTTTATTTATATCTATCCAATCTCTTAATTTATACATGGTAAGATATATAAAATACAAATTTTAAATATCTATGTAAATATTTATGTAAATATCTATTTTAAGTAAAAATATTTTTCAATTTTTTTAAAGATAGATTACTTAAAAACGCATCCTAACTCTATTTTATCAATATTTTCTAAAAGATTTGTAAAATATTTTAAATATCTATTATAAAAATAAGAAGATAAACATAAGTTTCCACACTTAAAAACAATGTTCAAGAATATATTCAAGATCTTTATCTTTTAAATCAGGATGATTCAAATATTGTGTAATGACAGATGGATGTAATGCTTTTTTTATTAATTCTTCTTTATATATATTACATCTTTTTTCTAATGCTTCATAATCAAATTCAAAAATAGATGGATTTATGGATAACCAATTCCAATCTATTTTATCATAATTCTCAGAAAGAATATGTATAGCATTTGGATTTGTTGATAATTCATGCCAATTTATTTTATCTACATTTTTTTCTAAAATATGTATAGCATTTAGGTTTCTTGATAATTCACTCCAATTTATTTTATCCATATTTTTTTCTAAAATATCTATAGCATTTGGATTACTTGATAATTCACTCCAATTTATTTTATCCATATTTTTTTCTAAAAAATCTATAGCATTTGGATTACTTGATAAATAATGCCAATTTATTTTATCCATATTCTTAGACAGAATATGGATAGCATTTGGATTTAATGATATTACTAACCAATTTATTTTATCTATATTTTTAGACAGAATATGGATAGCATTTGGATTTAATGATAATCCAAACCAATCTATTTTATCCATATTTTTTTCTAAAAGATCTATAGCATTTGGATTACTTGATAAATAATACCAATTTATTTTATCCATATTCTTAGAAAGAATATGGATAGCATTTGGATTATGTGACAACTGATACCAATATATATTATTCTTATGTGTTTCTAAAAGATGTATTGCATTCCGATTTAATGATAAGTTTCTCCAATCTATTTTATCTATATTCTTAGATATAAGATCTATAGCATTTTGATTCCCCGATAATATATTCTTTTTAATTTATACATTCTAAAATATTTTAAATAATTATTTAAAATATTTAGTTTAAAATATTTTCAATTTTTATTATAAGAAGAATATATTCAAGTACACTTCATTATTATTGATTTTTATTTTAATATAAAATTAGCGGATGGTATTTACTTACTAGAATTTAAAATATAAATAACTAATATTAATATTTTAAATAAAGTTAATGTATTATATGACAATATTAATAAAAAAATATTAAGTTTCTAGCATTGATTAGGGGTGTAAACCGATGCTTCATAATCAAGTTCAAAAATAGATGGATTTCATAGATATATAAAATATCTATAAACATATTTAAGATCGTGTTGATTTAACATAACTATTTATAAAAAATACTTAAAAACAATGTTCAAGAATATATTCAAGATCTTTATCTTTTAAATCATGATGATTCAAATATCGTTTGATTATGGATGGATGTAATGCTTTTTTTATTAATTCTTCTTTATAGATATTACATACTTTTTCCAATGCTTCGTAATCATATTCAAAAATAGATGGATTAAATGATAAATAATTCCAATCTATTTTATCTTTATTCTTTTCTAAAAAATGTATACCGTTTGGATTTCTTGATAATAGAGACCAATTTATTTTATCCTCATTTTTTTCTAAAAGATCTATAGCATTTGGATTTACTGATAAATAATTCCAATTTATTTTATCATGATTCTTAGATAGAAGCTGTATTGCATTTGGATTTAATGATAATCCATACCAAACTATTTTATCCACATTTTTTTCTAATAGATCTATAGCATTTGGATTTGGATTTCTTGATAACCAATACCAACTTATTTTATCATTATTTTTTTCTAAAAGCATCATAGCATTTGGATTAAAAGATAATCCATTCCAATCTATTTTATCATGATTTTTTTCTAAAAGCATCATAGCATTTGGATTAAATGATAAGTTTATCCAATCTATTTTATCTATATTTTTAGATAAAAGGCGTATTGCATTTGGATTTTTTGATAAATAGTTCCAATTTATTTTATCTACATTTTGAGATAAAAGGTGTATCGCATTTGGATTTTCAGATAAATAGTTCCAATTTATTTTATCTACATTTTGAGATAAAAGGTGTATCGCATTTGGATTATTAGATAAATAGTTCCAATTTATTTTATCAAGATTTTTTTCTAAAATATGTATAGCGCTTGGATTAGAAGACAATATATCCCAATCTATTTTATCATTATTTTTTTCTAAAAGATCTATAGCATTTGGATTACTTGATAACCAATGCCAACTTAGTTTATTTATATCTATCCAATCTCTTAATTTATACATTTTAATATATTATAAATATCTATTATTTTAAGTACTTTAACATATTTATTTAAAATACTTAAAAACAATTATCAAGAATATATTCAATATCCTTATCTTTTAAATCAGGATGATTCAAATATCTTGTAATGACAGACGGATGTAATGCTTTTTTTATTAATTCTTCTTTATATATATTACATCTTTTTTCCAATGCTTCATAATCAAGTTCAAAAATAGATGAATTTCTTGATAATCTATGCCAATCTATTTTATCTATATTCTCAGAAAGAATATGTATAGCATTACGATTTTTTGATAAATTTCTCCAAACTATTTTATCCATATTCTTTTCTAAAAGATGTATTGCATTTGGATTTTCTGATAATTTCCACCAATCTATTTTATCGATATTCTTTTCTAAAAGATGTATTGCATTTGGATTTCTTGATAATCGTTCCCAACTTATTTTATGCATATTTTTTTCTAAAAGATGTATCGCATTTGGATTTAGTGATAAGTAATAATAATTTATTTTATGCATATTTTTTTCTAAAAGATTTATTGCATTTGGATTTGCACATAATCTAGTCCATGTATCTATTTTATCCATATTTTTTTCTAAAAGATGAATAGCATTTGGATTCGAGCATAAGTTACTCCAATCTATTTTATCATTATTCTTATACAGTAAATGAATAGCATTTGGATTTAATATCATGATTTTTTTCTAAAATATATATAGCATTTGGATTTCCGGATAAACAGTTCCAATTTATTTTATCTATATTTTTTTCTAAAAGATGTATACCACTTGGATTATATGATAATACATCCCAATGTATTTTATCCTTATTTTTTTCTAAAAGATGTATAGCATTTGGATTATTTGATAACCAATACCAATCTATTTTATTTATATCTATCCAACTTCTTAATTTATATATCATATTTGATATTGTGTAAAATATTTTAAATAATTATTTAAAATATCTATTATAAATATTTTTCAATTTTATTATAAAATATATATTTAAAATACTTAAAAACAATTATCAAGAATATATTCAATATCCTTATCTTTTAAATCAGGATGATTCAAATATCGTGAAATGACAGATGGATGTAATGCTTTTTTTATTAATTCTTCTTTATAGATATTGCATCTTTTTTCTAATGCTTCATAATCAAGTTCAAAAATAGCTGGATTTAATGATAATCGTTTCCAATCTATTTTATCATTATTCTTTTTTAAAAGATGGATAGCATTTGGATTCATAGATAATGCATTCCATTCTATTTTATCCATATTTTTTTCTAAAAGCATCATAGCATTTGGATTTTTTGATAATAGAAACCAATCTATTTCATCCATATTCTCTTCTAAAAGCATTATAGCATTTGGATTTAATGATAAATAACACCAATCTATTTCATCATTATTCTTTTCTAAAAGATGGATTGCATTTGGATTTAATGATAATGATGACCAATCTATTTTATCATAATTTTTTTCTAATAGATCTATCGCATTTGGATTTCTTGATAACCAATACCAACATATTTTATCTATATTCTTAGATAGAATATGTATTGCATTTGGATTATCTGATAATTCAGACCAATCTATTTTATCAAGATTTTTTTCTAAAATATGTATAGCATTCGGATTACTTGATAACCAATGCCAACATATTTTATCATAATTCTTTTCTAAAAGATGTATCGCATTTGGATTTAATGATAATCGTTTCCAATCTATTTTATCAAGATTTTTTTCTAAAATATGTATAGCATTCGGATTTTTTGATAATCCAAACCAATTTATTTTATCCTGATTCTTTTCTAATAGATGTATAGCGTTTGGATTTGATGATAATCCATTCCATGCTATTTTGTCCATATTTTTTTCTAATAATTGTATAGCATTTGGATTTAATGATAACGAATACCAACTTAAATTATTTGTATCTATCCAATCTCTTAATTTATACATTTTAATATATTTTAAAAATCTATTTTAAATATCTATTTAAAATATTTTTCAAATTTTTTATAAAATATATATTTACACATGAAATGATTTTAAAATTCTCACTTTTTTATTACCTAATTATATAATAATTATATAATAATTATATAATAATTATGTAATAAATTATTTTTTATAATATATGATAAAAATATATGATAAAAATATAATTTATAAAAATAAATATTATTTTATTTTTTATAAAATAATATTTATAATGCTTTAACAAATATATATTTTATCAATATTATTGTAAAAAATATAATATATCTTAAAAGTTTTAAGTAAAATACTTAAAAATAGGAAGGTATGTGTAGGAAACCTAGGTTTCCTCACTTAAAAACAATTATCAAGAATATATTCAAGATTTTTATCTTTTAAATCAGGATGATTCAAATATTTTTCATTAATTCTTCTTTAAATATATTACATCTTTTTTCTAATGTTTCATAATCAAGTTCAAAAATAGATGGATTTTTTGATAATACAAACCAATTTATTTTATCTATATTATTCTCTAATAGATGTATTGCATTTGGATTACATGATAACTCATGCCATGTTATTTTATCCATATTTTTTTCTAAAAGATCTATACCGTTTGGATTTAATGGTAAATAATTCCAATATATTTTATTATGATTTTTAGATAGAAGATGTATAGCATTTATATTACATGATAACTGTGTCCAATTTATTTTATCATATTTTTTTTCTAAAAGATGTATCGCATTCGGATTTTCAGATAACATCGACCAATTTATTTTATTATTATTCTTTTCTAAAAGATGTATAGCATTTGGATTTTTTGATAAACAAACCCAATCTATTTTACGATGATTTTTTTCCAAAAGATGTATCGCATTCGGATTTTTTGATAATCGTACCCAACTTATTTTATCCAAATTCTTTTCTAATAGATGTATTGCATTTGGATTTAATGATAATTGTTTCCAATCTATTTTATCATGATTCTTTTCTAAAAGATGTATCGCATTCGGATTTTCAGATAACCAATACCAATCTATTTTATCCTGATTCTTTTCCAAGATAATCCACTCCATTCTATTTTATCCATATTTTTTTCTAAAAATTGTATAGCATTCGGATTTTCAGATAACGAATACCAATGTAAATTATTTGTATCTATCCAATCTCTTAATTTATACATTTTAATATATTTTAAATATATATTTTTAAATATATAGTTATCACAATTTAGAATTCTACTAATATATTTTCGGTAAAAAATAATTATTAAAAATGGTAGAATTATAAATTGTAATTACTATATAAAATATATATTAAAAATACTTAAAAATAGGAAAGGTATGTGTAGGAAACCTAGGTTTCCTCAATCCTCACTTAAAAACAATGATCAAGAATATAATCAAGATCTTTATTTTTTAAATCAGGATGATTTAAATATCGTCTAATAACCGACGGATGTAATGCTTTTTTTATTAATTCTTCTTTAAATATATTACATCTTTCTTCTAATCCTTCGTAATCATATTCAAAAATCGATGGATTTTTTGATAATGAAATCCAATCTATTTCATCTATATTTTTTTCTAAAAGATGTATAGCATTAATATTTGATGATAATTTATACCAATCTATTTTATCCATATTTTTTTCTAAAATATGAATAGCATTCATATTTCCTGATAATAAATACCAATCTATTTTATCATTATTTTTAGATAAAAGATCTATAGCATTTGGATTTAAGGATAAGTTAATCCAATCTATTTTATCTATATTTTTTTCTAAAATATGAATAGCATTTGGATTTAATGATAAGTTTATCCAATCTATTTTATCATAATTTTTTTCTAAAATATGTATAGCATTCGGATTACAAGATAATGAAATCCAATCTATTTTATCCATATTCTTTTCTAAAAGATGTATAGCATTTGGATTCCTTGATAACCAATACCAAACTATTTTATTCATATTTTTTTCTAAAATAGATATAGCATTTATATTTTCTGATAAAAGATGCCAATCTATTTTAGATATATTTTTTTCTAAAAGATGTATAGCATTTGAATTATAGGATAATCGGTTCCAATCTATTTTATCTATATTATTATATATGAGATATAATGCATTCGAATTATATGATAAGAAATGCCAATGTATTAGATCTTGATTTTTTTCTAAAAGATGAATCGCATTTGGATTTACTGATAACCATTTCCAACTTATTTTATTTTCATCTATCCAACTTCTTAATCTATACATTGTAATATATTTAAAATATCTATTTTAAATATCTATTTAAAATATTTTTCAATTTTTATTATAAAAGGTATGTGTAGGAAACCTAAGTTTATTCACTAAAAACAATTATCAAGAATATACTCAAGATCTTTATCTTTTAAATTGTCATGATTTAAATATCGTCTAATGACAGATGGATGTAATGCTTTTTTCATTAATTCTTCTTTAAATATATTACATCTTTTTTCTAATGCTTCATAATCATAATCAAAAATAGATGGATTCAATGATAATACGTACCAATCTATTTTATCTAAATTCTTTTCTAAAAGATAGATAGCATTTATATTCATTGATAATTCAAACCAATTTATTTTATCTATATTTTTAGATAGAATATGAATCGCATTTGGATTTTCTGAAAGACTGTTCCAATCTATTTTATCCTTATTCTTTTCTAAAAGCATTATAGCATTTGGATTAAATGATAATCTATACCAATCTATTTTATCAATATTTTTAGATAGAATATGTATAGCATTTGGATTTAATGATAAGTGATTCCAATTTATTTTATCCATATTATTAGATATAAGATGTATAGCATTTGGATTTGTTGATAATAGAGACCAATCTATTTTATCATAATTTTTTTCTAAAAGATGTATTGCATTTGGATTTAATGATAATTCCGACCAATCTATTTTATCATTATTCTTTTCTAAAAGATGTATTGCATTAGGATTACTTGATAATACAGACCAATTTATTTTATCTACATTTTTAGATAAAAGATGTATTGCATTTGGATTTTCAGATAAAGAGTACCAATTTATTTTATCATAATTTTTTTCTAAAAGCATCATAGCGCTTGGATTACTAGATAATACATTCCAATCTATTTTATCAATATTTTTTTCTAAAAGATGTATAGCATTTTGATTATATGACAATTTTTTCCAATTTATTTTATCATTATTTTTTTCTAAAAGTTGTATCGCATTTGGATTTAATGAAAATAAAATCCAATTTATATTATTTATATCTACCCAATGTCTTAATTTATACATTGTAAAAATATTTAAAATATTTATTTAAATATCTATTTAAAATATTTTTCAATTTTTATTATAAAAATAGGAAGGTATTTGCACAAAACTTAGGTTTCCTCCCTTAAAAACAATGTTCAAGAATATACTCAAGATCTTTATCTTTTAAATCAGGATGATTTAAATATCTTTTGATTATTGACGGATGTAATGCTTTTTTAATTAATTCTTCTTTAAATATATTACATCTTTTTTCTAATCCTTCATAATCTAATTCAAAAATAGATGGATTTTTGGATAATTCATCCCAAACTATTTTATCTATATTCTTAGACATTAAATGCATTGCATTCGGATTTCTCGATAAACAATACCAATATATTTTATCCATATTTTCTTCTAATAGATCTATAGCATTTGGATTTTCTGATAATTCATCCCAATCTATTTTATCTATATTTTCTGATATAAGTTGTATTGCATTATGATTTAATGATAAAAAAAACCAATCTATTTTATCATTATTCTTAGACAGAATATCTACAGCATTTGGATTTTGTGATAATTCTTCCCAATCTATTTTATCTATATTCTCAGAAAGAATATGTATAGCATTTGGATTTGTGGATAATCTATTCCAATTTATTTTATCTATATTTTTAGATAGAATATGAATAGCATTTGGATTTTGTGATAACCAATACCAATTTATTTTATCCATATTTTTTTCTAAAAGATCTATTGCATTTGGATTTCCAGATAACCAATTCCAATGTATTTTATCTATATTCTTAGACAGAATATGTATTGCATTTGGATTAATTGATAATTCCCGCCATCTTATTTTATCAATATTCTTAGACAAAATATGTATAGCATTTGGATTTCTTGATAACCTATACCAATCTATTTTATCCATATTCTTTTCTAAAAGATGTATAGCATTTGGATTTAATGATAAATATTCCCATTCTATTTTATTGATATCCACCCAATTTCTTAATTTATACATAGTAAAAATATCTAAATACATAATTTAAATATTTATTTAAAATATTTTTCAATTTTTTTATAAAAATATATTGTATATATGTTTAAAATATATTAAAAACAATGTTCAAGAATATATTCAAGATCTTTATCTTTTAAATCAGAATGATTTAAATATCTTTTGATTATTGACGGATGTAATGCTTTTTTTATTAATTCTTCTTTATATATATTACATCTTTTTTCTAATGCTTCATAATCTAATTCAAAAATAGATGGATTTTTAGATAATTCATTCCAATCTATTTTATCTATATTTTTTTCTAAAAGATGTATTGCATTTGGATTTCTTGATAAACAATACCAATTTATATTATCCATATTATTAGATAATATATCTATCGCATTTGGATTGTTTGATAATTCATCCCAATCTATTTTATCTATATTTTCTGATATAAGTTGTATTGCATTATGATTTAATGATAAAAAATACCAATCTATTTTATCCATATTTTCTTCTAAAAGCATCATAGCATTTGGATTTTTTGATAATTCTTCCCAATCTATTTTATCCTTATTCTTTTCTAAAAGATGGATAGCATTTGTATTTTCACATAAATTGTTCCAAACTATTTTATTTATATTCTTTTCTAAAAGATGTATCGCATTTGGATTTGATGATAATATAATCCAAGATATTTTATCATTATTTTTTTCTAAAAGATCTATTGCATTTGGATTTCTTGATAGTTCAACCCAATTTATTTTATTATTATTCTTAGATAAAATATGTATAGCATTCGGATTCATTGATAAATTGTTCCAATCTATTCTATTTATATTTTTAGAAAGAAGATGTATAGCATTCGGATTTCTTGATAACCAACGCCAATTTATTTTATCTATATTTTTAGACAGAATATCTATAGCATTTGGATTACCAGATAACCAATACCAATTTATTTTATTGATGTCTACCCAATCTCTTAATTTATATATCATATTTGATATTACAAATAATAATATTTATATACTAAAATAATCACATCTTTTTTTTTTCATTTTTTTTATTCTGATGCTTTTTTTGGTGTAACAAACATTTTTGTTTTATCATAATGAGTTATATCGTTATATCTTTATATATATTTTTTTTTATAAATATAATTTGTGATTTTTGCGATTTTACTGAACAGTAAACCTAGGATTCCTCCTCACTTAAATACAATTATCAAGAATATAATCAAGATCTTTATCTTTTAAATCTGGATGATTTAAATATTTTGTAATGACATAAGGATGTAATGCTTTTTTTATTAATTCTTCTTTATAGATATTACATCTTTTTTCTAATGCTTCATAATCAAGTTCAAAAATAGATGGATTTCTTGATAATCCATGCCAATTTATATTATCTATATTCTTAGACAGAATATCTATCGCATTTGGATTTTCAGATAATTCATCCCAATCTATTTTATCATGATTTTTTTCTAAAAGATGGATTGCATTTGGATTCATACATAATCCATAATAATCTATTTTATCATAATTATTTTCTAAAAGATGTATAGCATTTGGATTCGTTGATAATACATTCCATACTATTTTATTCATATTCTTTTCTAAAAGAGGTATAGCATTTGGATTTGCTGATAATACAGACCAATCTATTTTATCATTATTCTTTTCTAAAAGATGGATAGCATTCGGATTACTTGATAAATTAAACCAATTTATTTTATCCATATTCTTTTCTAAAAGATGTATAGCATTTGGATTCATTGATAACCTATACCAAACTATTTTATCTTTATTCTTTTCTAAAAGATGTATCGCATTTGGATTTAATGATAATCTCGACCAATATATTTTATTCTTATTCTTTTCTAAAAGATGTATTGCATTTGGATTTCTTGATAACCAAAACCAATCTATTTTATCAGTATTTTTTTCTAAAAGTTGTATAGCATTTGGATTACATGATAACGAAAACCAATTTAAATTATTTATATCTATCCAATCTCTTAATTTATACATTGTAAGATATTTTACAATAGAGATTTTAAATATCTATTGTAAAATATTTTTCATTTTTTTATTATAAAAAATCTATTGTTAAAAACAATTATCAAGAATGTATTCAAGATCTTTATCTTTTAAATCAGAATGATTCAAATATTGTAGTGAGAAAACCTAGGTTTCCTACACATACCTTATTTAAAATGCCAATTTTATATACCGTAAAATCCTGTTGATATATCAATGCATATTGGTTTAGTATCATTATATTTGTATTTTTCGATTGGAATTTTTATTCTATATGTTATAGCAGAGCTTTCATTATCAGCTAATATTTCAAAATATATAATAATATCATCTATTGATTCTGGAAATAATTCAGTTACAAAATAACCAAAGGTATCCTCATTAAATTCATATTCTAAAAATTTATCAATTATATTACTTGTTTGAATATCATTCCATTTGAAACATAATGCATCCCTAATATTAAGATATTTATCATTATACATCTGATTTGTAATTTTTCCACATACAATTTTATTATATTGTCCTGTCATAAGATTTGCAAAATTTATATCATTTCTATGAGAATAATTTCGTGTTATTACAAAATTGTTAAAATCACTATTTTCCATAACACTGAAAAATCGTTTTGGATGAAAAATATCATTTTTTTTTCTTAATGATAGATTAGTATCTTCCATTTTGATAAGTAATTATAAGATTACATTATAATTAAAATAATAATTAAAATAATAATCAATTTTTTTATAAATATAGTCATTGCAATTTAGAATTCTACCAATTTTAGATATTTTTATAAAAAATATCTAAAATTGGTAGAATTATAAAATATGATGACTATATATCTTAATTTATACTTAAAATTTTTTTATAAAAATGTTTTAACATAATTTAGCATAACTATTTATAAAATATACTTAAAAATAGGAAGGTATGTGTAGGAAACCTAGGTTTCCTCACTTTAAAAACAATTTTCAAGAATATATTCAAGATCTTTATCTTTTAATTCTGGATGATTTAAATATCGTATAATAACATTCGGATGCAATGCTTTTTTTATTAATTCTTCTTTAAAGATATTACATCTTTTTTCTAATGCTTCATAATCTAGTTCAAAAATAGAAGGATTTTCGGATAACAAACCCCAATTTATTTTATCTAGATTTTTAGATATAAGATCTATCGCATTCGGATTTAATGGTAATACATTCCAATCTATTTTATCGATATTCTTAGACAAAATATGTATAGCATTCGGATTTAATGATAACCATTGCCAATTTATTTTACGCATATTTTTTTCTAAAAGACAAATAGCATTTGGATTTAATGATAACAAATTCCAATTTATTTTCTTCATATTCTTAGACAGAATATCTATTGCATTTGGATTTTCAGATAATTGATCCCAATCTATTTTATCATGATTTTTTTCTAAAATATGTATTGCATTTGGATTCCTTGA
>Ga0214921_10005839_pt1 | contig 17191 bp, 15 predicted proteins | sample LL1505_MetaG_FD_177992 | JGI IMG/M metagenome (GOLD analysis project Ga0214921, IMG submission 177992) | Freshwater microbial communities from Lake Lanier, Atlanta, Georgia, United States - LL-1505 | ecosystem: Environmental > Aquatic > Freshwater > Lake | place: USA: Georgia | collected...
GAGGGGATGCTGGTTACCGCGAGGGTGCAGGTGCTTCAGTGGCTGCAAGCGGAGCCTCAGGCATGTCGCTAGCCGAGTTGGCAGCACGGGTTGCGCTTGCCAGTGATGCGGATGAAGAAAAATCTCAGTCGTCGGAGAACGACGAGGTTGAATCCGATCACGATGTGCTTATCGATCATGCACCAGGCAGTACGGCTGACCATGCCCCTGTCGCATCAGCCATTGGCGATTCAGCGGCCGATCAAGCGGCCGATGCTGCTTCCTTAAACGTGAATCGGGCGGTTACCGCGCCCTCTGACGACCAGACCGCTTCTATCGGTGAGCAAGCCTCCGCTGCCAACGAAGAGCAAGCCTCCGCTGCCAACGAAGAGCATGCCACGACAGCCAGTTCTGGGGCGACTGAGGCGGTCGGTGCTGGGCAAAGCCTAACAACCGCTGAGGGTGAGATCGCAAACGCAGCGGCCGTTGGCGTTGATGCGCCCACAGTTGAGCCTGCTGCGTCCGCTGCGACTGATGGGCAAGCAATGACAGGCAATGCCTCAAGGACTGGAGACGGTGCAAGCGCCTGACATCCGTGAGCGGTCCGATTCCCGTGAGCGGCTTGATGCAAAAGAGCGTTACTTTGTGGCAAGCCTTGGTCGATCGCAGTATGCGATTCCGCTTAGTCTGATTGATAGGGTTGTTCGAGATCCAGACATCCAAGGCTGGGAAGGTCAGGGTGTCGTTCAAGGATTTATCCTCGTTGAAGGATGGCTTGTCTGGCTCGTCGATGCCTCTCAAGTCTTTATGGAAACGCCAAGAACGCAGGCCAAAGGTGACTGGCTGTTAATTCTCAAGGAAGAGCTAGGGCTCAGCCGGATTGGTGTCTTAGCGGAAGACGTGAAGGGCCCCGTTGCGTTTGCCCGAATCGAGCACGCCCGTATTGTTCAACGGCGTTGCGGGGAAGAGCTCAATGAGTTTCGCTAGGCGCTTGCCTGTCAAACTGACAACATGGTCGAGGTGGGCGTCTAAGTACGGCTTAAGCGCTTTTTTTGGGCTTTCCATGGTCCTTTGCGTCTTTGTCGGCGCCAACTACGAGCGAGAGTTTCGCAGCAATCTCGAACAGGGTTTTCACCAACGCGTAGAGCTTGGTGACCTCGCTTCGTCAGTGCAACAGCTGAGGCGTCTGCTTGATGCGCCTCGGGCGCTTGACCCTGGCTTTATTGGCAACCTGATTGAGCGTATCAAGGAGGTGGAAAGCAAAGCAAAGGCTCAAAACGACGCAGGGCGCGTGGCCGATCTCGTCTTGCCTGTCAAAGAATTGGCCGCAATTGCCGCCATGCAATCCGGGTTCGAGCGCTTATCCACCAGCACGGCACAGGTTGAGCGTGCTTTTAACTTGAAGTCGAGCTTGAAACCCTCGGAATCCGCAGACGCCCCGACGCTCAAGCGTGTTTCAGCCTTGATTGATGATTATGCGGGGGCGGTAGGTGCGCTTCGGAATGCGCGAAGCGCCTCGACGGCTTTACCAGGTGTTTCGTCAGCAAGCATGTCGCTTGCGGAGAACCTTGCCGCTGCAAGCGCAGAGTCACGCAAAAAAACCGTAAATCCCGCGTGGCGCGAGGTTCTTGCCGCCTTGCCGATCGATCGTGGCGATTTGGTTGATCGCTTGCTCGCCGATGCCAGAATGCTTGAGGATTTTCAGACACAAAGATCAAGAGCTTTGTCCCGACTCGAGCAGGTTTCGGCCAAGATCGACAGTGCCGAGCGAATGCTTTTGCAATCTCGAAGTGGAGGCGGTCTGCTTGTGGTCAGTTCAATTCTCACTTGGGTTGGTGTCGGACTAGGATTGTTAGCAATCGTGCTGACATGGGTGCAAGTCAAGCAGCCTTCAGACGTCTTCGAACGCTCGGGTGCTGCCGTCGACCCGGTCATGCCGAATGCTGGCGTCCCAGCCGATGGAGCTCCCGGCGACCAGACGAGTTTGGACGCGAATGGGTACGCAATTGAGGCGCGCATTGCGTCGAGAATCGCCAGCGAAGTGAGTACCGCGGTGTCCGTGAGAGAACTTGCGGAAGCCGCTGTGGGGGACCCAATTGATCACGTTGCCTCCGGATACTGGATTGAAGCAGGATCAATGGCGGAACGCCGAGTTGCCTTGCTCGACAAACAATCTGAGCAGCTCGAACAACACGTCAGGGCGGTGTTGGCGGCCGTTGAAACCCTTGCAGGGCGCGCTGATATGGTCGTTCAAAGCCTGCAGCTGGTTTCTGAGGAGGATGCTCCGCACGCGAGCATGGATGCCGCGGCCTTGCGCAAACGAAGCGATGAGTTGCAGGCCTTGGCGATGAACCTATCGCTCCAGGTTCGTTCAGGGGAAAGCTCTGATCCATTGCTCGACGATCTTGAGGCGTTCAACGCAAATCTTGGTTCGCTCGCAGAAGATATTCGACGCGTCAGCAAAGCAGGTGGTGTTGCCCAGATCGAGCGTCGCCTTTCGCATTCGATTGAAGAGGGCAGGCGGATGGTCGCTGCTTCAGATAGTCTTAAGGAGCGAACCGAAACACTTTTCGAAGACGTCCAGCGATTCCGCCGCCACAGTGAAGCCCTCATTCGTGGGATTCAAGAGGGTGCGGTAGCAGAGCTCCCGGCATCTTACATACGGCAGCGAAATTCGGTTTGAGCCTGGTTGGAATGCGCCATGGATGACCGACCCAATGAACTTTTTCTTCTCGACGCAGAGCAAGCCGCCAGGGAGGTTGCGCAGTTTGGCTCAGGTCAGATTGAGCTTCGGACCGAACGACTCGTTTCAACGATCGAATATCTTGACAGCATCTTACGATCGCTCGGACTCGATCATCACGCTACCTTTTGCGGAGGTTTCGCCGCTGCAGTTCCTTTTTTAGACGGAGGGCAAAGCAGGAGGCTGGCGCGTGAATTCGTTGCGCTTGCCGAGGCTCAGTTTGAGGCGATTCGCTCCGAGGATGTGTTGCCTGATCATCACGATTTGTTGGCACGCCTGAGCGCTAAACTTCCGCAAAAGACGGCGACAGAAAGGGGTGCGAACCTGGCGCAGCAGGGTCGGCTGTTTCAGGATGCAGCGCGCGCGATAGCCGCCGTTGATGAGCTCGCGCATCGAATTCAAGACGGCCTCGAAAATGCTTCATCTGAAGCGAACCTGACCCTGCCTGACGACCCGGTTGGTGAAGCGAAGGTTTGGGTCGAGTCCGACCCATTGCAAGCTGATCCTTTCCAAGGGTTAGCAGTTCCCTCGACAGTACAGGCAAATCAAAACGAAGCAAGGATTGCAGAACCCTCTCCTGAAGTACCCCCGCCTTACGAGCATTCTGGACCCCTTGCGGCCGACCATAAGCGCTCTGACCTGTATCCGAGCGCACGTATTGATCAGGCTTTCCGGCGGGCACTGAAGTTGACCGAGTCAGGGCCATGGATCACAGGCGTTGGCGCCTTGCTCGAGTCAATTGATGACCTGGATCACATTCCTTTGGCGATTCTTGAGTCGGGATTATTCTCATGGGCCGCTGGCGCTTCGATCAAAGTTCGGGGCGATTTGGCGCTTGGGCTCAACCAACTGTTAAGTCAGTACAAAGTCGTGGGCATGGGGGACGCCTTTTTAGTTGCGCACACTGTGATTGTTGCGATGCAGTTGGAAATGGCGGTGCCCGTCGAACCGTTTTCGAAACTGGTTGCGGGCTTTGGTGGGCGGCTGGAGCACGAGAATTCGTCAATGCGTTTGCGTTTTGTAATTCCAGCGTCATCACGATTATTGCGTGTGGTACCACTTCGCATGAAGGAAGGCTGGATCGCCGTACCCTGGGCCCAGTTGTTAAGCACAGACGACGAAAAGGCCTTGAAATCAGAGAGTCGAGGTCAGATTGCAGCGGATTCTGAGGGAATTCGACTTGCGGTTCGATTAAGTATCGGTGACGAAAGTGATCAGCTTCTTGCTTTGCAAACAGCTCCAGCGACCGTCGGCGTTCGTTTCGATCTGCCGGATGTTCTGCGTCGACGAGAGCGCTACAGAGGACTCGTTTTAACACCGGATGGTTCGCTGTACCCCATTTATGGCTGATGCACGTTTGATCGCGCCTTCACAATTTTGCGGCAAGAAATGGAGTGCTTTGTACTTTGCCGTTTTACCCCTGGGTCGAACTTTAAGGGCGGTGGTGAGAGAGTTTGGTTGGCTGTTTGTTTGCCTGCTTGCAGTTTTAAGCATTGGTTTCTCATGTCAAGTCCGCGCAAAATCGCAGGCATGGGAAACCGTAATTGAAAGAGCGATTGCTGAACAGCCCTCTTTGGCCGGAGTCACATTTGAGATCGGGTGGCCACCCGTATGGCCGAAGTTGCCAAACTGCGCAGAGCCACGGGCACAACTGGCAACGAGCGTCAAACCCGTTGGACGGCTCTACGTTAGTCTTCGCTGTGATGCACCCAGGTGGATGGGTTCAGTCCAGGTAAATGTTAGCGCCAAGCGGCGCTACATCGTTGCGTCAAGACCCCTCCCACCAGGGGCAGTCTTGGGCGAGTCAGACTTGACCTCGCTCGAAGGGGATTGGGCTTCGCTTCCCGAAGATGTCTTAACCGAGACGGAGCAAGCGCTGGGCCGAACTATTTCTCGTGCAATTGTGGCGGGTCAAGCGATAGGGCTAAATTTGCTGCGCCAAACAGCCGTTATCAAGAGTGGAGAGAGAGTTCGGGTTCAAATGGTCGGAGCCAACTTCTCCGTAGGCGGTGAAGCTGTGGCTGTTCAAAACGGTTCTGTAGGTGAATCCGTTCGCGTGAAGATGCCGGGTGGCCAGTTGGTTGTAGCGACTGTGCTTCGAGCAGGTGTTGTTGAAGTTCGGATTGAGTGAGCGTGAGCTTGCAGCAAATGCGTTTTTAGAGTGGCGTCGAGGGGGGGTTATGAGTATTCAGCTAGGCTCAGTTAGTGTCGGCGATCCGAAGAGGAATCAGTCGACTGACGTGGGCAAAACACAGGCACTCGATCTCAATAAGCAGGCGGGTGTGGCGCAGGCAACAGCAAAGGCTGTTCATGAGTCGCTAGCCCGGATCGGTTTCAATCCATCGGTTGCACCCTCGGCTCAGGTATCAGTCGACGCCTCCCAGATCGCACGTCTTTCAGGTTTAGAAAAAGTAAAAGTCGCAGACAATCTCGACACCGCAAAGCTCGACGAACTCAAAGCGCAAATCCAGGATGGATCTTTCAAGTTTGATTACGGTAAAATTGCGTCTCAACTTATCGAGCACTCGGTGCAACAACGCGGGTCAAAGCGAGGCTAGACGGCGAGGCCTCTCCGCTTCGCTAAAGTAGAACATGGTGTCTGTCAACGACAACGCGAACCAAAGAACTGCAACAAGCCTTCTCGGAGATTTGACTCTGGCGCTTGCCAAACAGCGGCAGGCACTCACGATGAATGATTGGAAGTCGCTTGCTGACGTCATTCCAAGATTACAAGACGTCGTTTCCGCCATTTCACACTTTCCCGGGGGCGTTAATGGTGTACGTGAGGCGCTAAGAAGTATCGAGCCAGAGGCACGCAGGGAACTCGATGGATTACTTGAGGCCGCAGCCGTGGACCGAAGGGCGTCGACCGAGCTGATCAAAATTAACTTGCAGCGATTCTATGCACTGAAGTCAATTTACGCAGTCAGCCAGTTTCAAGATACTTACGGCCAGGAAGCGTCGTCCCCTCCACCAGGGATGAGAGTGTCAACAAGAGTTTGATTTGATCGAATCAGATTTGCATCGCTTGACCTTCTGCATCTGTTTCCAACCCAATCAGTGATCGCGATGTTCCTCTTGTTCGCGTGAGAGCATCCCCCGAAGCCTTACCAAGGCTTGTGTGTGAAGTTGTGAGATTCGCCCCGGGGTGAGTTCCATCACATAAGCAACTTCTCTAAAACTTAGATCTTGCTGATAATGTAGCGCGAGCACAAGTCTTTCGCGCTCCGGCAACTCTTTGAGTTTGTTTTCAATTCGAGTCGCCAGTTGTTTTTGCTGGAGTACCCGGGTCTGATCGGCGCCTTCGTCGACCACATCTGGCAACTCTTCGTCGACCACCGTAATCGTCATCCCGGAGTCGAGTATCGCAAAGTACTCCTCAATACTGATGCCTACTTGAGCCGCAATTTCGTTGTCTTCGGGAGGGCGTCCGAGCGACTGTCGTAACTCTTCACTCGCGCGCTCGAGTTGCGTCAATTTGTCTCGCACGTGCCTCGGGATGACGTCATCTTCACGCAACGAGTCATAAATCGACCCCCTGATTCGTGCCTTTGCGTAGGTTTCAAAGGATGCCCCGGGTTTGGGTTCATAACGATTAATCGCATCAAGTAGGCCCATCATGCCTTCCTGGATTAAATCGTCAAGCTGCACATTTCTCGGAAGTCGCGACGCTACCTGCATCGCAATACGCCTGACCATTGGGGCATGATGCTTGAGTTGTGACTCAATATCTAGACTCTTTAACGTGTCATAGCCACGACTTCGCATCGCGTAATTAGGCTTTCACCTGGCTTAGATCGACCTCGGAGGATTCGCCACCATGCTCTTGAACCACGCCCTCTGGAAAAATACGACCGGCCATCATGCGATAAAGACTCGCTGGTACCATCAAGTCTCCGCCTTCGCCGCCGTCTGCAGAGGCGAACTGCATGGCTCTCACCCAACCCTGATGTTCAAGCGGTTGGTCCATCAAAGTGAGTGCTTGCGATTGCAAGGACTCAAATGACTCGTGCCCTGACTCTGCCGAACCTCCTCCCACGGTCATCACAGGTATAGGGGAACCGCCGAAAAGTACCGCAAGTTCGTGAACGATGTGTAAGCTCTTTTCAATCGCTGCTTCATCGGTGCCTGAGATGAGTATGTGTTCCATATCATCGGCAAAAAGCTGGTGGGTGCCTCGATGCGGATCAGTGCTCGCAACGATCACAACATCGATATCGATACCAGCCTTTTGCAAGCGTTCAGCAAGCGTGGGCGGTCTCGCCTTTTTGTCCTCTTTGGCGCGGCGCAGCTTCGTAGCAACGCAGTACCAGAGTTTGTCTCCAACTTGCTTGACGACCTTTTCTATGCCAATGGACCCGGCAAAAACCTGTCCGAGATCATAGCGTACCGGGAAAGGTGTTCCGCCAAGAAGATTTCGGTTTGTCAGCGGCACTTCATCCACGAGAAGTACGCGTTGGCCAGCCCTTCGCAGAGCATTTGCCGCTCCTAAGGCGACCATCACTGTCGGATCTCCGGGGAGCGAACTGACGAGGCACCATACGCGGGCAAAGCCTTCACCAAACAGTTGCCGCAACCCCGCTGCCTGATCGGTTTGCCCAAGTCCTGCTGCGGAAGCCTGATGATCGGTCATAATGGCTCTTCGGGAAAATTGATATGCAAATAATACCGGTCGATTACTTCCTGCGCGCCCAGTCGGTGATGTTATCAGCAATCATCGCTGGCACCATCTCATCGGCAGGCTCAAAGTCAGAAGCGTAGGAGCGGGGTTGAAGGGATCGGTGAGCGAGATAGCCAGGATCTGCGACGTGCAAATCCTCGGGAACTTGCTGACCGTTGCCAATAAATAAGAGCGGTAAGTCATGACGGATCAAGCAATCGACAGATGGAGCCAAACTCATCGCTTCGTCGATCTTGGTGATCACAGCCGCTTTGATTCCGTTTTCTTTTCCCTGCGAATGGGCCTGAATGACATCCTGCATGGTTTGAAGACTTGTAGTTGCGGACATCACAAGAAGTCGCTGCGCTTGCTTGTATCCCTCGGACAGAACTTTAAGTTGCTCGACCATCTTGACATCGCGTTGACCCATGCCAGCGGTGTCAATCAACACAACATGGAACTTTTCTAGTTCCTGAATGCGGGTTGTCAGATCCTCAGCATCGCGCAGCGCTGTAACCGGCAATCCAAGAATCTTTCCAAAAACCCGAAGTTGCTCAAGTGCGCCGATCCTGTAGGTATCTGTCGAGAGAAGGGAAACTGCTTTACGCCCGAACCGCATGACACATCGTGCAGCAATCTTTGCGACCGTTGTCGTTTTTCCAACACCTGTTGGGCCAATAAATGCAAAAACCCCGCCGTTATCAAAGAGCGTTACCGGATCGATCGTACGCATCCGACTTGCAAGCGGCTGTCGCAATGTGTTGATCAAGGATGCGCCTTCTTCGACTTCGCCGACCTCTTCAAGCAGAGAGGTTGCAAGCGCTGGAGAAAACCCGGTGGCAAGTAGTCGCTTGAGCATCTCTGCACGGCCGGGCGACACACCTTTGAGTTGGTTCCAGGTGTTGCCCGCGATATGCGATTCCAGCAGGTGCTTGACCTCATTAACCTGACCCATGAGTCGTTCGGCGAGCTCGTTCAACGCAGGATTGCTCGCTTTAGCCGCTGTTTGTGGGGCCGCATGGCCAGCGCTCCGGGTTTGGTCGGGTGCAGCAGCGCGCGGGTCAATCAAGTCCGGTCCCCCCTGTCGAGGGAGAGAAGCCCCTGTTTCTGAACGAAAATGCGCTGCCGCCACATCGGGCGAGAACACAGGTGACCCGTCAAGGTTACGCATGGGGCGATCAGCGACGTCGGCTATTACAAGCTTGTGATTGGCTGTCCGAATTACTGTATCGGACTTCGGGCGAAGAGCCTCGGGTCGCGGTGCGCGATCTGCGCCCGCGGACACCGTAACCGCGGGTGCATAAAGTGGCTCAGCCGCAGGGCGATCAGAACCCTGCGATGTGGGTTGATCGTCAAAGGATCGCAGCGTTGGGCGGCTGACTTGGGCGGTGTGCGCTTGACTTCGCGCTGCGGCACGAGGGGCAATCTCCTTGAATTGCTCTTGAGCCATCGCAATAATTTCGATGCCGTTGTCAACCTCCCGGTTTGAAAGCAAGATTGCATCGGGGCCAATGGCCTGTTTGACCATGGAAAGCGCTTCTGTTGCGGTTGCGGCTACAAAGCGCCGGGGCCCCGAATTCGTAGAGCTTGCCATTAAGTGACCTGCCTTGAACAAATGATCCGATGAAATGCCAGGTCAAGATCCGGGGGCATTTCATTCATGCCCAGCATGATTGCTTGTGGTCGTGCCTTCCTTGCGATGCGAGATAAAGTGAGCCGGTTGCGAGCCGACGCGACGATGACCGTGGGTAGACCAAGTCCCTCCATATCGTCAATGACCGAAGCAACCTCCTCTTCAAAGAAGCGAACAAGACCCGGTTCAATAGCGCCTTCGGGTGCCGCTGCGAGGGATCCCACGGCTTGCTCAATGATGCGTTCGAAGTCCGGATGAATAGCGGCAACGCGAATCGAGGCAGATTCACCGAACACCTCTTGAACGATTGTCCGTCTCAAGGCAAATCGAAGCGGAGCAAGCAGCAGAGTGGGCTGCGGATCTTTGCCGCCGTATTCCGCTGCCACTTCGAGCACGCTACGAAAATCCCGTACCGGAACACCCTCTTCGAGCAGTAACTGAAGCAGCTTCTGAACCACTTGAAGGCTAACGACTTTAGGTACCGTATCTTCGACAAGTTTAGGGAAGCGCTCGCGAAAGTGATCAACGAGATCTTGGACCTCCTGTCGGCCCAACAGCTCGTGCGCGTGCATCCGTACTAACTGATCGAGGTGCGTTGCCATGACAACGGAGGGTTCCACGACCGTATAGCCTTTGGCCACCACGCTATCCTTATCCCGCGGGAAAATCCAGACAGCGGGCATTTTAAAGGTGGGGTCAAGCACTCTCACGCCATCAACATATGCCGGATCAGAAACCGGTTCAATCGCCAGCAATCGATCTGGGAGAATCTGGCCACGTGCAACCTCAGCCCCGTAGATAAGAATTCGGTAGGTCTCTGGTGGTAACTGCAAATTGTCTCGGACATGCACAGAAGGAATAAGGAAACCAACCTCAGCGACAAATTTTTTGCGGATTGCTCGGATTCGCTTGATCACATCGGATTGATCACCCCCGTCAACTAAGCGAATAAGTCGGTAGCCGAGTTCAAGGGACAGTGGTTCAACGACGGGTACGTCGCTCCAATTTACTTCCTCGCTCGGTTGTTGTGCTACCGCTTGTGCCTTAGCAGCCGCGATTTGTTCTTGTCTTGATCGTCGGTGCAGGACAACTCCAACGCTACCAAAAGCGACTGCAAAAAGCAGGAATGCGAAGTGCGGCATTCCTGGAATCACGCCAAGTAGTGCCAGGATGATGGCTGCAAGGAAGAGGGGGTACGCTGAGGCGCCCAGTTGCGAGGCAAGCTGTTGCCCGAAGTCTTCCTCTGTTGCTACCCTTGTGACCACAATGCCTGCCGCTGTTGATACGATGAGCGCAGGAACCTGGGCTACCAATCCATCTCCAACCGCCAAAGTGGCGTAGGTCTGGAGCGCTTTCATGAAGGGCAGATCGAACTGCATCATGCCAACGGCGACGCCGCCGACCAGGTTAATGATCAAAATGATGATGCCTGCGATTGCATCGCCCCGCACAAATTTGGATGCACCATCCATTGATCCGTAAAAGTCGGCTTCTTGAGCGACGTCGGCGCGCCGCTTTCTTGCCTCTTCCTCTCGGATCAGGCCAGCATTCAAGTCAGCGTCAATAGCCATTTGTTTGCCTGGCATGGCATCCAAGGTAAATCGAGCCGATACTTCAGCCACGCGACCGGCACCCTTTGTGATCACCACGAAATTGATAATGGTCACCACAATAAAAACGATAACGCCGACCACATAATTCCCGCCGATAAGCACTTGGGCAAAAGACTCGATAACCTGACCGGCAGCATCCGGGCCGGTGTGACCTTGGAGCAACACAACCCGCGTCGATGCGACGTTTAACGAAAGCCTCAGTAAGGTCACCACAAGCAGCAAGGTGGGAAAGGCGACCATGTCTTTGAAGGATTTGATCTGGAGCGCCGTGAGCAGAATGATCATCGAAGCGCCGATGTTGAATGTGAACAAGATATCCAACACAATCGGCGGCAAGGGCAAAAGCATCAGACCCAATACCACCAGAACCAAGAGTGGCGCGGCAGTCTGGGCAAGCGGTATTCGGGATAAAGCAGCAACTACGGTGGCGCGCATACAGGCAAGATAGACCTGTTGATCCTAGAAAAGCCTCACCACATGGCATTTTCATGACATGCAATCAGGTGCCCTAAACAAAAAATCGCGTTCGCCCGTAAACGAACGTATGAATGATACTAAGTCTAGGTTTGAGGTGCGTGCCGCGGTCCCTACTTTTGGGGGGGGGTTAGTGAGTGCTAATCATTTTGCCGAAAGTCACCGTCAACCTAATATGGCCAATTCAGACCGTCCGCAAAACAAAAAACGCCCCGAATGCCGCTTGGACATTCGGGGCGTTGAGAGAACCCGCTACAGTAACGCCAGCAACGCCTTAGGCCTTTCGGCTCACCAAGAGGCTCGACAAGTAATCAATCGTTCGACCCAACTCCACAACTTCGGGGGCGGGAATCTGCCGGATCACCTCGTGGGAGCGAGGGTCAGTAACAACAACGGTAGTCGACTTGCTGTTTGCGTCGAACCGAATATCAAGATTTCGGTTCATCGACGAGGCAAACTGCTGAAGCTTCTCAGCTGCCGCCTCGACTGTCTGTTTCGAAATCTGAGCCGATTCATGCACCGAAGGTACAGGCCTCGGCTTTTCAACGGCTGCCTTGGCCGCAGCAACAGCTTGCGAACTGTCGCCGACTTCCGCTCGGCGCGGTGCCTCAGCATTCAGTCTCGTTGCCGTCGTGGCGATTTGGCTGCCCGCTGTACTCAGGGAGGATACGTTCGACATAATGTCCCCCAAACTTTAGTTAATGGTTGCGAGGCCAAGCAATTACTTGAGAAGCGCCAAGACTACGTTCGGCGAGGCATTCGCTTGCGAGAGCATCGCCGTCGCAGCCTGTTGCAAGATCTGGGTTTTTGTCAGACTCGCAGTTTCATTTGCGTAATCGGTGTCAACAACGCGACTGTTTGCGGCGCTAAGGTTCTCGTGAAGAGCCGTGAGGTTGTTCACGTTGGCATTCAAACGGTTGATCAAAGAACCGTACTGCGCACGCTTTTGAGCAATAAAGTCAATCGAGGCGTCAATCGCATCCTGAAGCGTTTGACCACCAACTTGTGTCGTGTTGAAGTCCGCCGATACGACTTTTTGAGCGGTTTGGTAGGTTGCTCCGGAAGAGTCAGCGGTGGTAAACCAGGTGTTGAAGAAGTTGGCATCGGTGTTTTGACCAGGTGCGCCCAAGAGGGTACTCAAAGCGCCCGCAGTCGTGATGTCGTAAACAGAAACCGACTGGGTGTCCGAGGCACCTTCGCCAGTCTGGAAGACCAAGTTAGTTACGTTGGTATTCTGCAACAAGCTATTGCCGTTAAATTTTGTACGACCAGCGATGTTTTGCATCTCGGAGCGCAACTGGAGCATCTCGCCAACCAGAAAGCCCCGCTGCGTGCCGGACAGCGCATCATTACCGCCTTGAACGGCGAGTTCCTTAAAACGCTGAAGCATGTTGGAAATCTCGGACATCGCACCTTCTGCGGTCTGGGCCGCGCCGATGGCGTCGTTCGCGTTACGGATTGCCATGCTCGTGGAATTAATCGACGCGACAAGCTTTTGAGAAATTCCCATTCCAGCAGCATCGTCCTGGGCGCGGTTGATTCGCGAACCACTCGAAAGCTTCTCGTAAGAAGACTGCAGCTTGTTTTGGGCGCTGGTCAGATAACGCTGAGCCGTAATCGACGCCATGTTGGTATTAAGTACGGATGCCATGTTTGCTCTCCAGAAGTTGTTTACGTTGGGCGATCTGCCGCTGTACTGGTTAACGGTTAGTTAATTGGGTTTGTTTAGGGCTAGGCCGAATAGTTTGGCTCTCGGTCGTGGGTGACGTCGTTAAGACTTTGAATTAACAAAGATTTTTTTTGGAGGTTGTATGGGAATTCCCTCATCAGTGCTTAACACCAACATTGCATCAATCATTGCGCAGCGGAACCTTGCCGGTGCACAAGAGAGCTTAGCCACGTCGGTGGAGCGACTGTCTTCGGGTCTGCGCATCAACCGCGCCAAAGACGATGCCTCAGGAATGGCTGTAGCGTCGGTTATCAAATCTCAAATCAGCATTGCTAGCCGTGCGCACCAAAACATTAACGACGCTGTTTCGATGATTCAAACCGGTGAGGGTGCACTGCAAGAAGGTGCTGCGATGCTTACGCGGATCAAGGAACTTGCGACGCAGGGTGCCAATGATTCGATGTCCAAAGAGCAATACTACTTTCTCATTCAGGAAATGAAGCAACTCATGGAGGAACTGAGAAACGTTGCGGGTCGTACGACTTTTAACGGGAACAACCTTCTTGGTACCTTTACGACAGCTGCCATGGGTTCGACCGTGGATACCGGAGATAGCACCAAAATCAAGGGCACGCCGACGACAGGTCAAAACGGCCCCTGGCAGTTTCTCAGCGGTGCAGGAGCAAGCGACTTCGTGCAAATCGACTTGGTACCGATTTGGGCCTCGCGAAAAGAGGCAATGGATGCCACAGGCAACGTCGGCTACGGCGAAGGTGCAGTGAAGGTGGGGGCGCTGAATGCGCTTTACACGCGTATCGCTTGGCTCGCCGATCCAGCCAACTCGCCGGCAACAGGGCGTGGTTACGACTATTTCTCCCTTCCTCCGGCTAAAACGGTCACCACCCTTGACGCATCGGGCAATTCGCAGGTCTTGCCGGTTGACGGGGGAGAATTGGACGGTAGCCGAACCGACAACGATGCCAATGCGTCCTCGGGGCCATCCACCAGGAATGCGCCTGGTACGGTCATTATCCCCCCGGGTGGAGAGTACTCATCGACGGCGGTTTCGGCGCGGAATTTCTCGCTTAATGATTTGGTGGATGAGGCAATTTTGCAGATCAACGCGCATCGCTCCTACTTTGGCGCCTACGCAGGGCGCTTGGAGCATAACGTTTCAAACTTGGCCGCTCAGACGGAGAACCTGACGGCAGCGTTAAGTCGCGTTCAGGATACTGATTACGGTGCTGAAACGGCCAACCTCACCCGCGTTCAGATCCTGCAGCAGGCTGCCACAGCGATGTTGGCCCAGGCCAATGCCATGCCAAACGTTATCCTTGGTCTTCTCAGGCAGCAATAGGCTTGATGGGGCTTGAAACTTCTTCGGCGCGTGACGATTAAGGATGTGACAACGGATCCTTAGGCAAAGCAGCTAATCAGTTTTGACCTTCACTCAGCCCGGACGCTCTTCACCGTCCGGGCTAAACTTTTTTTCTGAAGGAACCGTATCCTCCCATGCGTCGAGATTTCCGCTCGGCACTCCGAGAATTTTTTGAAGGTTTTCCATGTCCACATCGTCGGTTAGTGCTTCGGGTTCGATGATTGATGTTAACGGTATCGTGTCAAAATTGATGGCCATCGAGCAGCGGCCGCTTGATGCGATCGGGAATAAGGCAAACACAACCCAAGTATCGATCTCAGCGATGTCCCAGCTTCGCTCATCCGTAGACAGCGCCGCCGCCGCCGCCTCAGCCCTGCAGGATGTTTCGATGCTGGCTGGAAAGGCTGCCTTATCGTCTGCACCCGACACAGCCGCGGTCACGCTCACGGATATTGGCTGGGCTGCAGCAGGTACCTACAGCTTTGAATTGTTACGCTTTGCCTCTTCGCAGCGCATGGCCTTTTTTGGAATCAACGACCCGGCTGCGGCGCGAGGTTCTGAACAGGTGCGCATTGCAAACACCAACGCGAATTCACCCATGGGCGCGTTTGACGTCACACTGGACTTTAGCGGCTCATCGTTAAACGACATCCGCGATGCCATCAACGCTGATGAAACACTCAAGGGCAAGGTCGTCGCAAGTGTTGTGCAAAGCTGGAGGGCCGATGGCACAGTCGATACAGCGGCAGGCTATCGATTGCTTATCTCAGGGGTTGCCACCGGCGTGGATGCAGCCTTCACCGTTGATTGGAGCGTGGTTGCATCTGATGGTTCAGCGAATCAGTTAGCACCCAAGATCGACAACGGTTCCAAAGTTTTTGACCGTGACGGTGTGACAGAAATTGGTACAAATGACGGTGGGCGGTATGGAGCAAGTGCTGCCGGAAATGCAGTCGCTGAGGTTAACGGGATCAAGTTTGGAAGTGCGACCAACGTCTTTAGCGAGGCCATCGCTGGCGTGCGGATCGATGCTTTCAAGGCTACGACGTCGGCAGCAAGCGCCAAAGTGACCGTTACTGTACAAAATAATCGCGATGAACTGAAAAAGCGCGCACAGACTTTTGCTTCTGCCTTAAGCGACTTGGGGCGCTTGATTGGGCAGTTTACAAAACCGGGAACCGCCGATTCCAAGCCCGGACCGCTTTCCGGTAACTCGGCGGTGTTGGCTATTAGTGCATCGATTTCCTCGTCTTACAGTCAGGGATTTAAGCTCGCTTCGGATCCATCGACCACCTATTATTGGAACAAGCTGGGCTTTGAACGTAATCGAGATGGATCAATTTCGGTGAATACCTCAACACTCAGTTCTGTCCTTTCAGATTCGTCATCGTTTTCAGCAGGTTTTTTTGCTGGATTTAGCTCGTCGATTGCGACGGTTTTGGATGCATTTCGCGGCGTAGGCGGTTCTATCCAGTCAGGAATTCAATCCATGCAGGTTGAACTGAGCGCCCTCAATACAAGGAAATCGGAGGCTCAGTCCAGGCTTGATCGAACAAGGCAGGCTCTTGTTGCAAAATACTCCAAGCTCGACTCCGACTTGGTATCGGCAAACCAGCGCGCCAACAACATTCGCAACTCACTCGCTTCAATTGGTCGTTGAGGAGTGATTGTCCCAAGTCAGGTCGGTAAGCTATTCTTCTAGTTGTCTTTACGCTGCTGTCTTCACCCTCTACCCGTCGAACCTTAAAGCACCCCGAGTATGCGCGGCATCAACGCCTATCGAAACGTAGATTCGCACACCTCGGTGTTGGCGGCAAAGCAACTTGATTTGGTTGTACTGGCCTACGATGCGCTCATCGCACGGCTTCTTGAAGCGCAAGAGGCGCTTCGTTCGGGCGACATCGCCCTGCGCGGCGAAAAAGTCAGCCGGGCCTTGGACATCATTGATCGAGGGCTCGTGGGCGCCCTCGACCTGAATCAGGGCGGAGACATTGCTCAAGCCCTCAAAGGTCACTATGACCGATGGGGACTTCTGCTGCTGCGATTTAATCTGACCGTTGACGAGTCAATCATGGCTTCAGTGCTTGAGGACGTGAGAACCTTAAGGTCGGGCTGGGACGAGTTACGACGGATGCAAGCCGCAGCGTCAGCAGTGGCCCAATAGGCCCGCAGTCAAGGCACATCTGTCGAGGCTCCCCGTCCGCTGGCTAGCACGCGCGAGCCCCCGGTTTCGTTCAAGCTGCTTGGCGTAACTTTCGCGCCCTCATGACGTCGCTCATGCCAAAGATTTGCCTCCGCTTTGGCATTGGGTGCTACCAGATTTCACCGATGTGTGGGATACTCCACGAGATGAATGGCAGTGCAGCACGTCACGGCAACCTCGATATGCCTGAATGAATTCGGTCTCAATGACCCGATCAGATGGCTCGTTATGTTAAGCGTGGCGCTAATGTCCAGACTACTTCGCTCACCTATGGGATGACATGTCCACTGTTTCGTTTGCCCTAAGCACCCTTGACAGTGCGACGATTCGCGTCCTGACCGCCGATCAATTGGCGGGATTTACCAGCGCGCAGGTTGCAAGTTTCACCACGAGCAACATTCGCGGCCTCAGCGCGAACCAGCTCGGGTCGATCAACTCGGCAACCATCAGCGCGCTCGATACCGAAGACGTCGTCGCGCTCACAAGCACGCAGCTGCAAGGTCTCAAGGGGGCGCAGATTGCCCAGTGGACGACGCAGCAGTTGGCAGCCATTGCGAGCGGTTCCATTGTCGGGCTAAGCACCGCAACGCTGCAGTCAATTGGTTCCTCGCAAATTGCCGCGATCGAGACTCAAGACATTGCAAATCTGCGTGCGATTCAGCTTGCCGCACTAACAGGCGCTCAATGGCCATCGGTGTCGACTGCTCAAGTGTCGGCACTGAGTTCTGCGGCGATAGCGGGTTTGAGCACGGTGCAGGTGGGATTGTTGAGCACCACGCAACTGATTGCGCTGAGCACGGCCAATATCAAGGGACTGAGTGCAGCGCAGCTGTCTGCGA
>Ga0214921_10005840_pt1 | contig 17187 bp, 7 predicted proteins | sample LL1505_MetaG_FD_177992 | JGI IMG/M metagenome (GOLD analysis project Ga0214921, IMG submission 177992) | Freshwater microbial communities from Lake Lanier, Atlanta, Georgia, United States - LL-1505 | ecosystem: Environmental > Aquatic > Freshwater > Lake | place: USA: Georgia | collected 2015-05-28
TGCCAGCCCGAATACTTTGGGTGCTGAGAACCCAGATCAGCGCTTGTAGGGCTTGCTCGCCAATCTGCGCCGGTTATCCACAGATCGCGTGAGTTATCCAAGAAAAATCACGAAAAATCTAACTTTTCATAGATTTCAAAGTTTGAGCGTTGAAATCATTGAAGATTTTTTCAGTGAAAAAGTTATCCACAGCCAGTTCATTTCGCCCTGCTCCCAGCCTAGAAACCCGCCACTTTGGACGGACTCAGGTTGTCCAGATAAATATATGAAAACACAATGCAATTAACGCAAACACATGATTTAGGAGACACAAAATGGCACAAGCAAAAACACTCTCAGCAACTGATATCGAACAGCTGCTCAACTACATCAATACACGCAAGTACTCAGCGCGTAACCGCTCAATGATGCTGCTCACGCACTGGGCAGGTTTGCGCATTGGTGAAGTTGCTTGTTTGCGCTGGAGCGATGTCACAAACAGCGACGGGCAAGTGAAAGATGAGATCCGCTTGCTGCCCGACATGACCAAAGGTCGTCATGCCCGTACTGTGTTTGTCAGCGCAAAGCTCCGAGCAGAGTTGCAAGCCTACGCTGATCAAGCTAAGTGCGTTGAGCGCAGCTACCCATTCTTTGCAAGTCAGAAAAGCGTCAAGGCTGGGTTTAGCGCAAACAGCTTGTCACAAACGTTTGCCCTGCTGTACGAAGGCGCTGGGCTTGAAGATGCAAGCAGCCACAGCGGACGCAGAACGTTCCTCACCAACCTTGCTAACAAGGGCACAGCAATTCACTTGCTCAAAACGCTTGCTGGACACCGCAGCATCCAAACCACTGCCACTTACCTGTACAGCAGCCCTAGCCAATTGCGAGCTGTTGTTGAGTTGGCTTGATATTTCTAAAATTCAACTGGAATTATCAAGAAGAATTTCTTTAAGCAAACAAGTGGTATTGATTAAAATTCGATCAAACTCACTTTGAAAATCATCGGTATTTAATTTAAGTTTAGAAATGACTCTTGAATACTCAGAACCTTTTCGATGCGCAACACCGGCCGATCGAATTGATTGAATCGATCTCAATGAAATAATATGGTTTTCCAAGTTTTTAATATTCAGCTTTGCTAGAAATTTTTCAAGCAATTGTAAAGAACCAATTTTAGGATCAGAAATCCCAGTTTCTTTTCTAAGTTCTTCTGTATTTAATGAATCGATGACGACTTTCGCTAATGCTAGTATTTGAGAGTCGAACTCGGATTGCTCATTAGTTAACATCGAACGAATTGATGAAAAAAAATGACGATCACTAACAGATAAAGGCAGAAACAAATGCCATTTATGTTTATCAAGCCATTCTATTTGAAATGCATTAAAAAAATATTTAAATTCGTGCTCAGGATTCTCTGGGTCAGAAAAATTACCCATAAAACTTCTCTCAAAATTTGTTCTACTAATTTTTTTACCATCAGCGAAAATGTTGAAGCTTTTCCAATATTCCTGCTCTTTAGTTGGCAAGTCTTGACCGAGATCACCTAGAAAAACGGACACATGATCCTTAGCGTTATTGTCAAAGCGTAAACTCCACGAACCGCGTCTAGATAATCGACCATCACCTATCAAATACTCTTCTGAGGAATAGTATTTTTGCATCACCTCTTTTTTAAAAAAAACTGGTGTCAAGTAGTTTGGCGCTCCTTTATTAGCCCCAAAATAATTAGACAAAACCTCAGGATTGCATGTGTATTTAATTGGTAAATCAACATCTCCACCAATAATGAAATCCAAATAAACTTTTTCAACTTCGAAAGGCCAAATACGAGACATCTCAATGCGATCGCAACAAATGAGTTTTTTACCTAATATTCTCGAGAACGAATTAAAGCCTTTAAATGTGAAGCTATCTGAAAAAATAGAAAATATTAAATTTGCACCCTTTTCCTCAGAACAATAAGTTTCATGATGTGTAAATTTTCTTGTTATATCAAAATATAGCAAGAGATGCATCTGTTTTGCAGCCATAAATGAAGTCAAATAATGACGCCTAATCTGCACTTGATTAGGATATATTTTTATCACATCAACTTCATCACCTACCTCATCAAAAGTGATATATTTTTTTTCATTCTCAAGATAGTAAAGATTATGAAACAATCGAAATTCTTCAAGAATATCAACATAATCTGACATCCGATCGTGAAATTCACGATTAAGAACAAGCCTTAAAAATCCTTCTTCTTCGTTTGAATAGTAATTGACTTTCTTTTCGCCATTTTGATAATTAACAACAAAGCCTGGCCTCCCAGCACCATAGGTCAAATCCCAAGATGTATGATCAAGTGCGACTTGAGTTTTATCACTCGTTACAAAAGCACTATACAAACCTACAGATTCCGAGACTTGGTTTATCGGAGTGCTTTTATATACTGTTATCCAACTTTCTTCGCCATGTTTACTTTTTATAAATTCAATGTAATCATCGAATGGATTTTTTGACATTACATTCTCTTTATATTGAACTAGGTGGTTTTGGTTAATTTAAATGAAACTTCGTATCGGTAAAAAGAGATGTCTGGGGTCATCGCCAGCGCACGACGAATTCTTGTATCGTCTTCCAGTGCGATGATTACACCTTTTACGCTTTGATTTGATTCCGCTAGTTCTTGTTTGACATAGCCCATATAGCGAAGTACTTGCCCAACGACCGTATCGCTTGCCCTACCCTTTTTTAATTCAACAACCAACAGCTGCGACTTGTCTTTTTTAATGGCTAATATGTCCATCGGGCCAGTGTCTGATTGATACTGTTGCCCAACCAGCTCACCGTCTTCTTCAAAAATATCAAAATCTTTGCCTAATTCAGTTTGCTTCCAGTTTTGGACCAAGAAATCTTCAAGATGCTTCTCAAGCGCGAATTCCGAAGGATCTTCAACGGTTGAATCCGTGGAAATGATTGGCGACTTATATTCACCAGTAATCAATACCTCAAGCTCTTGTGCATAGCTGGTAATGTTGCTGACCGTACCAATAGAGCCAGTGCTTTTTTTAAGCATGTCCGACATTGCTTCGCGCTCAACATGCTTGGCCATCCACTTGACATTACGGCGGTGAGGAAGAATTCCACCAGGGTGATAGAAGTAGTTACTTGAAATTTCACCAACATGGTAAGTACCAGAGCCGTCGGGGCAAATAACAATGTCACCAATTTTGATGCCCTTGGAAACAGTCCAAAGAAACCCACAAGCCAACCCTGCGCCCACGTTTGTTTTATCAGGATGATTGGACTTGAAAATATCGCGGAATTTCGCGTTGAAATCCCTCCAGTTCTCTGTCAGCTCGTTAGTAAGGTCTTGGTTAATCTCAAAGTCTGCACCAATGAAACCATCTGCAAAACAAGTTTCAGCGTGAATAGACTTTCTACCAAGCATGACGCGGTAATAACTTTTCATATTTGCCTTAAATATTTCTCTTAAACACTCGTTCTCTATGCCAGGCCAGGTAAGGCTCATGCTGCGCCTGAAGATGAATTTGACGCACTTCAGACACCCTAAGAACCTCTTTAGTGGCATCCGATAGTGCATCACTCGGGACAACATGACCGCTAGTGGAAATTGTGATTAGGCCTGAGTCAAAGGCAGCGTCCCAATGGGCTGCCAGCAGCAAACCATTGAAGACATCTAAGCGTTCAATATCTGTGCTATCTGCCCACGGCTTTGCATGGCTTGCTCTCAATAGCTCAGGGGTATCAAGTCCTGTGATTGCACAGCGACCGCCCCAAAGAGCCAGTAAACCCTCGCGAAACAGATTTTGTCCGACTCTTTGCCTAACAGTTGCTTCACGCTCGGTGGTGCTGACTTCAGTCAGTGCCTTTTCAAAGCGTCCAATCAGTGCGTTGGGCAGACTGCGAGAAAGTAACCAGGCCCTTTTTAGTATCGCTTCGAGTTTGAAAATATCAGAGGCTTCGAAGGCACCGACCATGTTGAATGATGTGCTAGATAACCTTTCTGTATTGATAGCATGGCCAATATCAGCCTCAAGCGCATGAACTACATTGGCCATTGACAAGGCAACGATGAAGCCGTTGCTTGCCGAAGTCCAAATTACGCACTTCAGTGGGGCGTGACTGCTTTCTCCGACTACTGATCCCACAAGTTCGAATAAGATATCAAAGCCCGCATCACGTGAGGCCTTGCGAACCGCATGACTCTCAAGCACAGTTAATGCAGATCCAATAACGCCAGTCGTGGCACTCATAGCTCGCCTTGCTCCAATTTATCCCATGCTTCTAGTACAAGGCGACTAGTACGGTATTCGCCAAACTGACGAATTTCTTTACTTTTTAGTCCTCGGAATGTTTCGCTTGGATAGTCCTCACCCATGATGTCAGATGGATCCAAGATGTACCGTAAGTCATCATGTGTCAGTCCGTAGAGTCGTGCGTAAATAGCATCCAATTCACTTCGAAGAATCGCACGACGCTCGGGATTCCATTTCCAAGGCTTACCATGCTCAGACGCTGGGCGGGTATCGAACGAAGAATTTGCCTCAACAATATCCGCGTAGAAAGAACTAAGGTCGTATGCAGTAAAAGTTAATTCTAGTACTCGTGGAATTATCTTTTCCTGCACAGAAATTGAAAAAACTGATGGCGCAAGACCAGCTATTTGCTTGAAATATCCGTAGGTAAAGTTTATTCCCCCTAATTTTTGTCGGACCACAAAATCAAAAACTAACGAACTCAGCATTCCTGAAAAACATGTAGTCAACAATGGATTTTTATCTGTAAATATTAAAGGCATTGAGTGTCCAACGCCTAGCAGTGGAATAATTGATGCAATTGAAGTTCTTTCATCAGTAGACCTACAAACATTTCTAAATCCGAGTAACCACCCTTTATCCCATTTCTTTTCTAACAAGCGATCGAAAACCTCAGATCTCTCAACCCAGTACCTTGGTTGAACCGTAAGATTAACATCGGTCTTTTCCTCGTCTGTCATATCTCGAGAATCGTCGGTATCTCCGAAATAGGTAGCCCATCGATGGTCAAACTGGTGCACCATCTTTGCTTCATACAATGGCACAGGGTCTGACAATTCATTTTTTTGACGCGCATCGCGAAATAGTCCACTATCTGAAGACATATCAAGCATTCGCATGAATTGAATACCCCACGGATTTCCGTCTGGTTTATTCTCTTCCCATAGGACAGGAACTCTCTTGTAAATACCACTTGTGATCTCTGCGTCTTTTTGACTTCGAAATACTGGACAAGTTTGGGTGTTGGGATTAAGGCGCGCAATGTCTTCAGCTGTCAAAGTAAAGATTCGGCGGGAGTCTTTGAGTTGCTCAGCATTGCCTAGGAAAAATGCAAACCTAGCAGCCTTTGCTGATCCGATCGTCAAAAGACAAAACTTAAAGCTGCGATGTACGCCAGCAAACAGACCTTCCCTATTTTCGAAATCCAACAATTGGACAATTCGGCCTTTGCTGATCTCGCCAAAAAATGCACTTGTAGAGTCATCAGTTGCAATTCCACTTGGCAAAACCAATCCAGCACGCCCTAGTGGATGTAATATCTGTAGAGCTGTCTCGGCAAATAGCGCATAGGTGTTGACGTCACCAGTACCCGTTAATGGGTACCGCGGTCCATGACAAAACACACTACCCGCTTCAGCTATTTGCTTTGCCGCGTTGAAGTCGTCATAGATGCGGCGCTCAGGACTACCTGGAGCAGAAAGGCCAAGAGCACGAATTGCTTGCATGCGCTCAGCTTTGTTTCTTGCCTCTGCAACTGCAGGCGCCCTTTCTGCAAAATACTCCTCTTCTTGCAGCTTCATGCGTTCCCAAGGAGGGTTAGCCAAAATTACTGAAAAACCACCTCTAGCAAATACTTGAGCAAAACCAAGCCTCCAGTGCAGAAGTGGAACTCGTTTCGCCAGTTTGGAGGCAGCTTGCTTCTTCCTCTCTGAAACTGTTTGACCTAGCAATGCATTCATCACATCTTGTGTCGTGGGCACTGCGGTATCTGTTTCAGTGCCTATTTTTGGCAATAAAAAAGAAGCACAATACAAATTCAGTGCGAGACTAAGACCATCTGTACCAGCGTCTAGTTGTAATCTTTCATAAGCTTGTCGCTTGGCAGCAATCTCCGCTAAGGTTTCGTCAGGTAAGACATCCAACTGTTGCAACGGAAGTGCGGTTGCAGACAAGTCCATTGATTGCAGACTTTGACTGAAACTTGCCGCTTCTCGCATGCGCAGCAAACCAGTCCGTTCAGTTCTATTGCGTCGTTTCAAGTCTCGACAAAGAGCAGCGTCATCACCTGTCAAGGCCGTGAAGGCCGAGTCGGGGACACCATCTAAGATCATCTTAGGATCCATAACGCCTAAGAGACCGTTACCAAGCAGAAAGTGATGATCAATAAACCCTAGCGGAGCATCAGGCGTGTAGCCCTCAAGCCACAATGCCATCCGAGCTAGTTCCAATGCCATTGGATTCATGTCAACACCGTAGACGCAGTGGGTCACCACATCCCTTAGTGCATGGCGATAATCTTCAGGCGTTGGTTGGCCGCTGTTACCAAGCTGTGAATCACGCATTTGTGCGCGTACGCGAGCTAAGTGTCCTGCTATTCGCCTAGCAGCAGCCAATAAGAAGTGGCCACTCCCACAGGCAGGGTCAATTACGCTGATTGCTAGAAGCGCATCTACTGCGTCTTGTCCCACAGGGTGCGTTTGAAGAGTGCTAGCGATCACTGGATCAAGAGCAGACTCAAGTTGGACCTGAACTAGAGAGTCGTGTGTGTAATAACTACCTGAAGTTTTCCGAGCATTTCCTCTTGTAGCCGCTCCTGTATGAAAACTAAACTGCCTATGGTCATTACTAAGCATTGGAACCAACTCAAGCAGACTTTCGTAAATGCTACCTAACTCCTCGGGGCCCATGTCCCGCCAGTTAACCCGAGTCAATGGAGCATTAGTCTCAGGACGCAACCAGGCTAAGTGAAATAAAGCGGAAAGTAAGAAGCGATTTTCGAGCTTGGAGTTATCGAGCGAAGGACATTGATTTGATTCAAACAAACCGCCTAATGGTGGCAGTGCCAACAACGGTTCGCCTGCACCTAAACCGATCCAGACTTGCTTAAGAGCTTGCCAAAGGTCACCATGACGGTCATGAGCGCTGCGGCGGACAGCTCGCTCACGCAGTCGTCTCAAGCTGTATCCGTCTGCATACAGTGCAACTGCGCCTGGATCGGAATCACCGCGGTGAAGAATTTCACGCTCTTCAACAGTCAGTAGAAAAATCTGTCGATAAACCAAGCGAAGTAGTTCGCGCAAATATTCATGCGAGCTCAAAGTTCCTGTGGCCAAGGCATCTCGGAGTGCGGTATTGGCTGGATGGCTAACAAAGCCTTGCCCAAGTTCGAGCAAGGCGGCCTCCACTCCGCCGCGCAAAGTTTCACGTGCGCGCGTGCCTTGTTCACGACATGCGTTACGCCATTGCTCTAAAGCACATTCAGTTGAACTACTTCCTGCAGCACCAAACCTTGAAGAATGTAGCAGAAGCCACAAAACTGAGAAATCGGCATATCGCTCTTCAGTAAACAACCGTTCTAAATCGACCTCGACCCATGCTGGCCGAGTTAGGCTAGCGTTATCTCGTGCAATTCGAAGTCGCAAGCCATTGGTTGTAATGCCCCATAGAGCGTCAGGCATTGCGTTTAGACTTTCTTGCAACAGTCCAAACGCACTACGCTTTCTGATCCGTTCACCCGAGTTGTCGCCCAAGCGGTCATGTGCCACATCCAGCGCCTTTACCTCTTCATGTGGAGAAATCACAATCGGAACACGGCCCTCTATCGCGCTGAATTGCACAGGATAGTTGCGCTCGGCAATAACGATTGGCGTAGTTTGCTTTGTCAAGCTGAATGCAAAGCATTGCCGCAAAAGTTCGGTCGCAAAATGTTGGCTGATGCCCCAAGCATCTGAATTGGGCTGCTGGCGTGCTTGGTCGAATTGCCGCCAGAGCGTTTGGGCTGATCGCCAAGCGAAGCCAATTTCTTCGCGCAAGTTGAAACCTGCGCGAACACCATAGTCTGCATCAGCTTGCATTGCTGCTTGCTGAGCGGATACTTTTGCAAGCCATTCAGAAGTGAATAATCCACCCTCAATACTAAGGGTGTCGATGTGTAAAAAGGTAGAAATTCTTGACATGACGAATCAAAGCTCTAAAGCGGGAAGCAAGACAAACACGCCAATCACATCTACTGGCAACAAAGGAGTAACTTCGTAGCGGCCCTTAGATCTGGACGCTTCTCGTACCCTTCGATGGTCAGCAAGCAATAATTCTGAGCGCTCGAGGGCAAAATTTTCAACAACTGGCATCCAATGGTTTTGCTGTGCTAAAGCGCCAGATACGCGCGTCTCTCTTGTACGGTCATCAATAGTTTCGGCCGGAGGAGCAGTGAGCCATTGAAGGGGCTCATCTCCAGAAAGAATTTCAAAGCCCCTGCCACCATCGATCGATCGCAATGCAACGGCAATTGCTTCCTCAACCAAAAGTGTGTCACCACCACGGGCATCAGCGCTGCTCAACTGATGACGAAGTCGAAGCATCAGAACAGTGGTTTGTGATCGCACAGTGGAGCTTACCCAGCAACCTGTTCGCCCTAGCATGGCAGGGTTGGTCTCATTTCGTTCATGATCAAGACCCGCATCTGCCAAAGTGCGTTCAAGCAAGCCTTCGGCTAGCGTACTCACCAAGGGGTGGCTACGATGGACAAATCTTGTGCCCACTGGTGCTGGCACTGTAAAGCTCAGTCCTACATTGCCACTGATTCCGTCAGCTAACAATCGCTCGCGTAAGTCTTCAGGTAAATTTGCCAGCGGTGCGCGATATCCCTTGTTTTCCGTTGGACTTCTGGCCTCCAACGCACCTCCCAAACGGCGCAGCGCTCGTTGTGTAAATCGATGTACATCGTCGGAGTTCCCCAAAGCCGCCTGCATTTTTTTCCATTCAGGCAGAACGTCTTCTGGCTTGATGCGATTTTGAGCAAAGACGGTTCGATTTTTCTTTGCACGTTCCGCCATATCGGTCCAAGCAACATCAAGTTGCTTGAAAGCCGGAAGATCATCAAAGTCAAATGCCTCTTGCTTTTGACGACCACGCTGACCACTGAGCACTGCTTGCATAAGAGCTTGAGTTAATGAGTGGTCGTTATCGGGCAATGGGACTGGAACCCCTAGTTCTTCGCGAATTTTTTTGGCCTTGCGCAAAATGACCTTTAAGACAACTGCGTCTACAGGATTGTTCTGCCCATACATTAGAGTGGCACGCACGACGCGGCTTTCCTGACCAAAACGGTCAACACGACCCTCTCGTTGCTCGTGACGGGTTGGATTCCAGCTCAAGTCATAGTGAACGACGGCATTGAAATGCTCTTGCAGATTGATACCTTCAGACATGCAATCTGTTGCAATCAACATAGGGCGATCCGCCTTACCAAGTTCAGCTACCACCGCTTTTCGCTCGTCGGGAGCTAATTCTCCGGTTACTACCCCGACGGTTACACCCGGAAATCTACTTTTCAGGTGATGGTGAAGGTAATGCGCTGTCGCGATATATCGGCAAAAAACGACTGGTGCAAAGCCTTTATTGATTAGCTCTTTGTCTAAATGGTTGCGCAAGGCGGCAAGTTTTGGGTCCCCACCTTCACCCGCAAGTGTTTGTGCTTGAGCTATCAGATCTTTTAGACCTGGATCTGCACTGTCGGCTGGTAGCTCAGCGTCGTCGTCGACCATAGAATCGTCTGCGCCATCGAATACCCGCTCACGCAATACATCCTCATCTGCATCGGTTACCTGAGTTGCTATGCGTGTGCGAAGAGATTGCAATGCGGCTGCCGGACTACTTGCCGCGCTACGCATCAAAGCTAAGGTGCCCCAGAAATTTAATCGCTGGCGGCGTTGATCGGTGCCTGCGCGCTCGACAACTTCTGAACAATAGTCCAGCACAGCATCAAAGAATACACCCCATCCTCCGCTCAGGTTGTAGGGAAGGTCAGTGGTTTCGCGTCGCGGAAAAACGCCCTCATCACTCCATTCGTTGATATCTTGGCGTCGGCGCTGTACAAAATGAACTGACAGGCGTCTGCGCAACTCATCTCGATCAATGCCTGTGACGCTACCCAGCTGTTGGAAATCGGTATGCAGTAGTCCAAGCAAACTGTGAAAACTATCTTCGTCTCCCGAGTGAGGAGTTGCTGTTAGGAATAGCATATGACGCTGTTCGTCAGCTGCTAGAAGTCTCAATAGATCGTGACGCTGATGGCGACCTCCACCACTACCTGCACAGGTATGGGCTTCATCCACGATCACCAATTCAGGGCAACGACTGGCAAAGTCACCTCGTCTGCGGTCACTTTTGATGTAGTCCAAGCTCACAACGGTGTGTGGGTGTACTGTGAAAATATTGTCTGTGACTGGCAGGCCTCGCTCGAGCCGAGCTGCACTTGCCGCAGTGACAGCCACAGCTTTAATATGAAATCTGTCATCCAGTTCATGAATCCACTGCTCCACTAAGTGTGGTGGGCATAGAACAGCAAATCGTCTAACTTCACCCCTATCGAGAAGTTCACGCGCGATCATCCCTGCCTCGATAGTTTTGCCAATACCAACGTCGTCTGCGATTAAGAGCCGTATGACATCCTGCTTGAGCGCCATCAGCAGCGGAACCAATTGGTAAGCGCGCGGTTGAAAAGCCAAGTTACCAAAACTACGAAATGGACCTGCACCGCGTCTCAGTGACATTAACAAAGCGTCGCGCAAAAGAAGTGCTTCTTCGTGATTAGCAGCCTGCAAGACTGTAGGAGATGGAAAGGTCGCAGTTACAACAGGATCAAAAGCAGCCTCAAGAGCTGGAGACACCACTGCAACGTCCGCCTCACTTCCGGACAATGGACGAAGCCGAAGACGGTGAGGGCTGCTGCCTGGCATGACGATCCATTCCCGACCACGTGCACGCACTAGCGCACCAGGTGGAAAGGTTGCGTTTTTAAGATCAGATAAAACAGCACTCATAAATTAATTCTCAATTAAGTAGACTTGCGAGCTTTTTTACTGCTTCTTCCTGGCCTGAAGCAGATGCTGGCCAAACAACGATCACTAGTCCAAGATCGATCAATGGGTTGGGCGTTGCTCCCTCCAACACCAATGCAATTCGTTTGCTTCGCCAAAGCGCGATAGTTGGTACCTCCGCCAAAGTCGCACCAGTTTCGCTTGGCTCGGGAAGTCCAAAATTCGCCGCATTAAATCCCATTAACGATTCAGCAGAAGTCATCGTGGATGATTCAGATGAATTAGCGAATTGTCTTTGTGCACTGGGTTGCGGCCCTATATCTGTTGGCGCAAGAAGTTGCGTTTTGACACCTGCGAGGCGAAGTAACAAAGCACGCGCCGCCTTATCGCGTCTATCTATAACCAAATGATCCGGTTGGTTGTAATAAGACAAAACACAGCGATAGCAGCCAGCTACACATTTTGTTCCGTTTACATCTTGTAAATCGACTTCAGAAGGAAGAGTCTCTCCGTATTCTGGAAGATCAAAGTGCAGCACTTTTAGAGCTGCATACGCCACTCTTGCCACAGCCTCTTCGTCATGCACAAGTCGAGTCAGTACACCTGCACCGCCTTCAGTTGCTTCGTAAAAAAGCACACCACTTCGACTCTTTCTGTCCGGCAAAGGTTCTGCCAGTAGCTCGGACTCCTCTAGCTGATAGACAGACTCAATGCCTCGTTTCAAGGCGTATTGAAGTGTTGCAACGGTTATCTCAGATGCACCTTCTTGTGAAAGCTGAAGTAAAAGAGCATTTTTTCGATCCATGACCCAAGGAACAATTAACTGATTAGATGTACGCGTTGGGTCTGGCTCTGCTCCATCATCCTCGTCCATCTTGGCCCAGTTACCATTTAAAGGATTCACGGCAAAGCCGTGCTGAGTCTGATTAGCCCTGCGACGCAAGCCCTTGTTAAGCCTACTGATCTCCGCACCAGGACCATAACGAAGCGTAGCAATCGAACCATCTGCATCTTCTGCACGGACTGTTCGCACATCTGGATGACCACTTTCACGCCTAGCCCACCTGAAAATCGTTTGAAGATCAAATCCTTGATGCTGTCTTTCCTCATCATTTACGGTAATTCGCTCTGCCGGGGAAGTACGAACATTTTCAATGCGATATAGATTTAAAACAATTTCAGCATTGTCAGTTAGTGGCGATTCGCATGCCCAACAATGACTGCGTCCACGATCCGCAGGGTCAGAATGAAAATGTGCGCCACCACAACTTCTACAGATAGTTGCAGTATCCGTATTAAGCATATTGCCAGCAGCCGTTTCACCACGAGTCGTTAACTGTGCTGCAGTAACCCTGTATGCCCTTCCTTCGTGATAAACAAGGCTTCTGGGTCCGAATTCAGACAGAGCCAAGAATCTCGGACGCTGAAGGTAAGCGCCTTTGGTATTTCGATCGCCACTACCAGGAATAAAGGCAGTTAGGGGTAAACGTGGAAAGTTATATCCAGGTAGAAAGGCCTCTGTTGCAAGGTAGCGATAGGTATAAAAATCACTCGCAGAGCTATCCGATCCTCGCTGTAAAAGATTGAGTTGATCAATAGCTTGAGCGTGCAAAGAGCGAGCTGCATCTCTCTCTCGCTGTGGCAAATTATGAGTGTCCATCGTACGACGCGACTGGTCACGTTGTCTAGCAGCACTTCGGAAAAGTTCACGCCAACGATCAAAAGAATCGTTAAATCGTTTAAGAGCCAAATCAGTGATGTCTTTAGCTAGTATGTCAGTACCACGAAACCACGGAGCATCTTCAGGGTTGAGCTCAACTTGTAAGAGGGCCAAAACTTTTTTAATTCGCTCAGCAGCAAGTGGTGCGATTTCTGGCAGGGCTAATGAATCACTTACCGCCGAATAAAGGGGTAAGTCTTTTTCTTCATTTGGCTCAACAACCTCTGAGATTGCAGCGCTAATTGGGGTATTGGTACATGCCAGCCAAACGGCTTGAAGATGACTTCGAACCAATTCTTCATTACTCAAGTCTAATGTTGGAGCACGGACTTCGCCATGAACCATGCCGGGAGGATCTGCAAAAAAATACTGATCATGGGGACTTCGTGCAGCACAGTAGGTCAGGACTAAGGCTGGCATGCCACTTCGACCTGCACGACCGCTGCGTTGAGCATAGTTTGCAGGAGTTGGCGGCATATTCCGCAAATAGACAGTGTTAAGCGCTGAAATGTCTACGCCAAGCTCCATGGTGGGAGAGCAAAATAGTACAGGCAAAAATCTTTGATGCTCACCTAATTCAATCAGCTGCTTTGAATTTTCGGCAAGGCGTTTTTTATCCTCTGATCCATATCGGAATCGCATTTCCCTAGCTTCGCGTCTATTTTTGTCAACTTGGGCAGTATGTTCACGAGCCTCAAAACCAAAATAATGGAAATCTGAAGAAATAGCCTTTGAAAGATTTAAGTAAAGGGATCTGAAAAAGTCATTGTCCATCCCGCCTCGTTCTGACTTTCCGTCTCCTAAATGAAATTCAATACAAGCGTTCTTTAGCTGCCAACCGGGTGTACTACCAAACGGAGTTGATACTTGGGCAACTAAACCAGCTTTGCTTGCAGCGTTCAACATACTGCTTAGAAGCAATTGGTAGTCTTGTCGTTTCAAATTTCTAGCTTCAGATTTCTCCCATAACTCCGGCTTCCTAAGGTCTCTACCTAGGCCTGAAAGAAAACCAGCACGCAACAATTTATCTTCATCTGCAAGTGAGTTATCACGACGCGATGGCGGGTATTCAAGCAAAAACCGGGCACTTCTTAGTTGTTCTTCTCTACCAATACCCCATGGATACCTTAGCGTGTTTAGCGATCTTCCACGAAGTGTTTCTTGTTCAGCAGCTTCCAGCACCTCAGGATCAAGTGCTAGTCCTTGCCGCATAACATCTAAAAGTACCCTATAGGCTTTTTTTCGAATATCGGGAGTTGATTTAGCTAATAAAGGTGGAGCATCTGCGAAAAGCTTTTCATTTGTACATAGTTCATCCAGCCCGATGTAATCAACACGAACGAGACCTAATTGCTCCAGATTGGGGTTAGTAAATCGCCAACCACGACGCTGGTCAAACCAAGCGCGGTAAGCCAAAACCTGGCGCATTGCTTTTTGAGCGTTGGCAAAGTTAGCACCCTGCAACTCTGAATCAATTAGCCACTCAGACCTCAGCCCTGCCTCTCCAAGGCGTTCAAATCCCAGCGCTTTGAAAACAGCCAATCCAAGCCTATCGGCCGATAGACCTTCTGATCCAGCTGATTCAACTGCACCCAAAAATGCTGCACGGAATAGACTGACGAATAAAAAATCATTGAAGTGCCCTGCCTGTAAGGCAGCATCTTGACGGTTATCTGTAAACCCGAGCATTTTTCTTCGGTCTGCAGGAATAGACTCTTGCGAATGCATCCAATGCAATACTGAATGCGTGAGCAATGTAGTCGCAGACGATCGACCCTCCGCTGAAAGTGCGGCAAGTCTGTTTTTATCTTTACCTTGCGCAGAGTGAACAACTTTGCAGTTCAGACAAAATCGAAACTTACCCGGTATGAACCATGCGTATGTACCAGTTCCGATTTGCCCAGTTGGCTCAACAGCAATTCGTTCCGCTTTATTTTTTCTGGCATCTCTTTTAAGTCGAATATCGCCGTGCCGATCTTCCTCTAACCATGCATCAGGATAGTCTTCGTCTTTTCCTGAAAATTCAAATGAGCCATCAGTCGGCTCAGGCATTAGAAATCCATACTGAGGCCGATCAAGTCCTTCGGATTCTTCCGACGACTTAACGGATGGAGGCACATCATCTATCTCACGAGGAAGTACTTGTGGCGTAGCACCAAGCTCTAAAAATATTGGGTGGTACTCCTGTCCACAATCTCTACAAAAATGAACCGGATAAAGACGTTTTTCAGGGTGTTCAGGAAGAAACTGTTGAGCATTAACAGTTAACGTTCGTTTAGCAGGTGTCTCAATCGTTGCGTAAGCAGTTCCTGCACCAGAAATGAATTGATGTAACTTAAAAGCAAAAAATCCCCGTTTACCAGTGTTGTGCCCACCGATACGATCAACTTCTGCAAGTGAGGTAACTAAAAGAAACTGGCGAAGAAAATCAGAACAAGTTTCGACTGAGAGTCCCGAATCGTTTGATAACCACTGAGCTGCTGTTTGTAGTGTCTGCGGTCTAGCTCTTACCCACTTTGCATCCTCCCAAGTTAAACCTAATCTGGTCTCAATCCAGATAGACAGAGGATGATCAATCAGTTCGGCATCTGTAATTGTAGGTAGTAAGCCAGCTTCAATAGCTGCAGCCAGTTTAGGTTTGACTGTATCGTTATGTAGATTTTTGTTAGTTGCTCTGACTAATGTTTCGCCGATGATGTCAGACGGCAAAACAGAAACTCCAAAAAGCTTTGATGCGACCGATGCAACAGCAGTTCGCCTATCTTCGGCTGATCCGCTTGCCATAGTTGCTGATGTTCCAATGCACTGTAATCCTTTGGGAGCCAATAGCGCACGAATTCGTCGAACCAATAGTGCCACATCAGCACCTTGCCTACCCCTATAGGTATGCAATTCGTCAAGAACTAAGAACTGTAAATCTTGGCAATTTTTGATTACTGCTTGATCTGTAGCGTCTTGCCGAGTCATCAAATATTCCAACATCATGAAGTTGGTAAGCAAGATGTCTGGCGGATTAGATGAAACTAATTTTCTTTCTTCATCGCCTTCTTGACCTGTGTATCTTGCGAATGTAATTGGCTTAGCAGGCGCAACATGTTTTAAAAACTTCTCCAATTCTTCCATTTGACTATTCGCCAACGCATTCATTGGATACACAATAATTGCGCGTGTTCTCTTAGTCTTATCATCCTGCTTAGCCTTAAGTATCGAATCAATAATAGGTACAAAGAAACACAATGACTTGCCTGATCCGGTACCAGTTGTAACTACATAACTACGACCTTGCTTCGCAGCTGCTAGCGCCTGCACCTGGTGCGTATGCAGCTGTAGAGGCAAGTCAGACTCATGTGGAACTCTGAAAATTGCGGCTGTAGTTGGCGTTACTTCCCCTGAAGCAGCAAGCTCATCTAATGAGGCACCACGCTCGTAGTAAGGAGTTATTTGTAAAAGCGGTTCAGGCCAAAATTGATCTTTGGCGTAAATCTCATCTATCTGACGCTTCAGATCAGTGGCTTTAACACGCGTAAATGAACGTGCAAAATTTGCATAGTCTTGAACAATGTGTTGTCGAAGATCAAATACATCCATATGAATTGCCTTGAATTTTTTCTTGGGGTAATTTCATTCTTCACTCTCCTCTGTAACCAGGAGCCAGCGCTGCACTTTCAACGCCATACAAGGTTTGAGGATTCTTGAGATAAAGATGATGCTGCTTGGCATCTAGCTTATGCTCTGACGTGCAATCAACTGCCCATCTCCTCAATGCATAACCAACCAGTGGCGCACGCATGTCCAGCACCAGCATGCCGTCCTTCATTTGGTAATCGGCTGCGATAGCTTCTGGATGTTTCACGCCAGGATGAGGCACCAACTCAAGCCGAACCACCCTCGCCCACTGAACATCGGCTTCAATTCTTTGATTCAAAGGAATGTCAACTTCTAGAGGCTTTGCTTTGACAATACGTGTGATTGAAAAGTCGGCAAAGCGTTCTCGCTCACAGTCATATGCGCGAAGGTGCCAGCGTTGCCCGGTGTCTGCTAACGCCAAAGGCGAAAGTCTCTTTGTTGATGCACCAGATGTCAGCGACAGGTAGTTGACCTTGACTTGCTTGCGACCAGCAATGGCACGCGTCAGTACAGCCAATGTCTCCAAGTCAGGGCGCACCAAATCAGATGCAGCCTCACAGGGTACGGTTCGCTGAATTTTTAGATCAAGGCTATCGCCAAAGCCATCTCTGAACCAAGCCAACACACGATCAGCGCTGTGCTCAAAAACAGGATTGAAACGCTCTGTTGGCTCGTAATTTCTTAGGGCAGCGTTGTAGACAAGGTTGTTGGGTGCCAGATTTTTGTAACTAGCTAGGTCTCTGGCAGACGCAGCTGGCTTGACCCCGAAGCGACG
>Ga0214921_10005841_pt1 | contig 17183 bp, 21 predicted proteins | sample LL1505_MetaG_FD_177992 | JGI IMG/M metagenome (GOLD analysis project Ga0214921, IMG submission 177992) | Freshwater microbial communities from Lake Lanier, Atlanta, Georgia, United States - LL-1505 | ecosystem: Environmental > Aquatic > Freshwater > Lake | place: USA: Georgia | collected...
ACGCCACCCTTGAGACCGATGGCTACGAGGAAAAAGAGAGTGAAGGCGTCGTAAACCTGTGGCGGAAGCCGGAGGTTGGCGGAAAACTGGGCGGCGACGAATCCAAGGGCGAAGACCAGAATACTGACGGAAGTCAGATTCGCCGTCAGCGTTTCGAAATCTATGGTCACCCCTAAATCTAAACACCTTTTCTCGGGTCAATAGTAAAAATGTTTTCGACCGCGGTAAACAATCAATGAACACTTTCTCGAGCCTTACGCGGGTTGTGATTCAGGTTTCACAACAGCTGGACGTGCTGCTCGAGGTCGCGCTAGGAAACGCGTCCCCCGAGGGGACGATCGCTGTCGCCGCGGAGTTCCTTCGGCAACGAAAACATGAGGTCTTCCGTCGCGGTCGTGACCGTCTCGATGTGCGCAAAACCGGCTGCACGAATGTCTGCAAGCAACTCGTCGACAAGATACTCGGGAACGCTCGCACCCGACGAGATACCCATCGTCGAGACGCCCTCGAGCCACTCTTGCTTGACTTCGCTCGCGTAGTCGACGCGGTACGACGCACGCGCTCCGGCCTCTAGGGCGACCTCGACAAGACGAACCGAGTTTGACGAATTCGACGACCCAACAACGAGGACGAGGTCGCAGTCGGGTGCAATTTTTTTGATGGCGACCTGTCGGTTCTGGGTCGCATAACAAATGTCGTCACTCGGCGGATCCTGCAGGTGCGGGAATCGGGCGCGCAAACGACGAACGGTCTCCATCGTCTCGTCGACGGACAGTGTGGTCTGCGACAGCCAAATCAGATTCTCGTTGTCGGGGACCTCGATGACGTCGGCTTCTTCGGGGTTGTTGACAAGTGTTGTCTGGTCGGGTGCGTGACCCATCGTGCCTTCGACTTCTTCGTGACCCTCGTGGCCGACGAGCAGAATGTGGAATCCCGACCGCGAGAAACGTTCCGCCTCGCGGTGAACTTTGGTGACGAGCGGGCAGGTCGCGTCGATCGCCATGAGGTTGCGGTCGAACGCATCGCTCTTGACCTTCGGAGAAACGCCGTGGGCACTGAAGACCAAGTGAGAACCGTGGGGCACCTCGTCTACCTCGTTGACGAAGATGGCTCCGCGTTCCGTCAGTGACGCGACGACCTCGACGTTGTGAACGATTTCTTTTCGCACATAAACGGGCGCCCCGAATTGGTCGAGCGCCTTTTCGACCGCAACAACCGCACGGTCTACACCGGCGCAGTAACCGCGTGGCGCCGCGAGCAAAACCTTTTTCGGAGCGTCGGTTGAAACCTCAACGAGTGGCGTTTCGCGGACGGGGTGTGCCTCGCGCAACTGAATGTTGATTTGGCCGTTCGTAACAGTGCTCACTGTTCCAGTCTATGTTTCAGACGACGACCGCGAGGTCAGCCATCGACCGCCACTCGACCTTCCCGTCGGGGCCTGTCGCCACAAGAATAAAATCAGTACCCTCTCGCGGGTCTGGAACATGCAGCCTCACCACGCTGTCATCGTTTTCCCATTCGACAATCAACCCGTTGTCGTCCGAATCCCAGTGGTACGTTCCATCGAATGCGGTATGCGATTTGCGCATTCCGGCGAGATTCAGGGTCGCCTTCGTGAGTGGCTCTCCGAGTGCCGCCTCGACGTCCGTTCGTTCGCCGATAAGTGCTGACATGGTAAAGACGACAGGCAGGTCCGTAAGCATCGCGATAATTCGATCCATAAAGTCGTCGCCATGATCGGTGCTCGGCATCGCATCGAGCACGATGGGCTCGTCGTCGAAACCCGTCTCGGGAGTCATCACCACGAGGTCGCGCAGGTGGAGGGGAACCATCCCCGCCGCGTTGTCAAGAGCGCCAAGGTCGTCATAGATATAGGTAACGGGACGCATGGAATTCCTTTCCGCGGGAAGGTTCCACAGTACCGTCCGCCGTCAGCGGTGACAGGTACGGTTGAACCATGACGGACGCTCCCGACGACATCACACCGCTGTCGGTGAGTGTCGCGTCGCGAGTCGCCCGCGACAAGATTGCTGCGTGGAAATCCTTCTGGCTCGAAGGCGAAATCGCGGAATGGAAACCGTGGCAACAGATTGTCTTCTTCACCGTGAAAGACGAAACAGCCCGAATCGATTGCAAAATCGACGGGTCGAGCGTCACCGCGTCGGGTGAACAATTCAAGGCGGGCGACAAGATCCGCCTCTTCGGCCAATTCGACTTCTGGCCCAAGAACGGCGAGATGAAATTCGTCGCCAACATGATTCGTCACGAAGGGCTCGGCGACTTCCTTGTCGCCATCGAGAAATTGCGGGCCACACTCCAAGCCGAGGGTGCGTTCGACGAATCTCGTAAGGTTCCCCTGCCGAAATTCCCTCGGTGCATCGGACTCATCACGGCAAAAGACTCGGACGCAGAAAAGGACGTTCTCGTCAATGCGCGGAATCGTTGGGCTGATGTCCAATTCAAAACTGTTTACACCGGAGTTTCGGGAGACGGCGCGATCTCGCAGATTCCCGGCGCAATCGCACAACTCGACGCCGACCCCGAGATCGATGTCATCATCATCGCGCGAGGCGGCGGAGCGTTCCTCGAACTGGTCGCATTCAGCGATGAACGGATTGTGCGCGCGGCGATGGCGTGTGTGACACCTCTCGTCAGCGCGATTGGCCATGAGAACGATCGACCGCTTCTCGACGAGGTCGCCGACCTGCGGGCGTCCACACCGACGGATGCCGCGAAACGGGTTGTGCCCGACGTAGCCGCGGATCTCGCCGAAATTGACCAACTACGGGCCCGCGGTCGCCAGATTGTGACGACCGCGATCACGAATCAGATCGATCGAATTCGGCAGTTGGCGTCGCGCCCGGTCATGGCGAGCCCCCTCGCGTACCTCGAGCGCCACGAAAACGACCTCGCCAATCTCGCCTATCGCGGCTCGACGTTCGTGGACTCCCTCGTCCACCAGACGACCGACCGTCTGCACGGAATCATCGGCAAATTGCGAACACTGTCGCCGCAGAACACTCTCGATCGCGGATACGCGATTGTCCGAAACGCTAAGGGTTCCGTCGTCACCTCGACGACATCCGTTTCGACGGGTGATGCGCTCACTCTTCGAGTCGCCGACGGCGACATCGCGACGACCGTGAACTAACGAAAGGTAACGTTGAACCATGGCTGACAAACTTCCCGAGGTGTCGACCCTCACCTACGAACAGGCCCGCGACGAACTTGTCGCGATCGTGGATTCCCTCGAAAAGGGAACCGCGTCCCTCGACGAGTCGGTCGCACTCTGGGAACGCGGTGAGGCCCTCGCCAAGCGGTGCGAGGAATGGCTTGCTGGTGCGCGTCAGCGGCTCGACGCCGTTCGAAAGCCTGCGGAGTGAGCTCGGCACAAGACCGCCGCAATCGGCAGAACATTTTCACTCTCATCGGGGCACTGCTTGCCTCGCTAGGCATAGTGCTGGTTATCGTGCTGATTTCGATTAGACCCAATCCGACATCGCGTGCAGAAATCGATTGGAACGCTGTCCACAACAACGCACCGAACGCTACACAGCTGGTCAATCCGCTTTTCACCGAATCCGACGGCGATTGGTGGGCGAATCGCGCGGATTACCGTTCTGGGCAGAACCCCGAGTGGTACGTCGGGTTTGTTTCACCGACGAACGGTTTTGTCGCTATTCACCAGTTCGCAAAAGACGTCTCGCCCGAGGTCGCCGAGGTTCTCGACGACGTCGCTCCGTCACCGATTGTCCTTAATGGTTTGACATGGACACGATATGACCGGTCAGAACTCGAAACCCCCGGGAATTATCGAATCATCTACGAGATATCCCTCCCACACGGCGCTATCCTGATTGTGTCGGGAGCCGCGAATTCTGCCGAGATAGAACTGGTTGCGACTCGCGCCTTGGATTCTCTTCCCATTCAGCCCACCGGAGTAAGCAAATGATAAGCGCACATCGCGCCGAAACGCCGAGAGAGGCGTGGGAACAACTCGTCGCGGGAAACACGCGATTCATCGCGGGCCAACCCGCGCATCCTCGTCAAGACGTCGACCGTCGTGACGACCTTGCTGCGGGGCAAAAACCGTTCGCAACGCTATTCGGTTGTGCCGATTCGCGGCTCTCCGCCGAGATCATTTTTGATCTTGGACTCGGTGACCTCTTTGTTGTGCGAAATGCCGGTCAGACGATTTCACAATCCGTCGTTGGTTCGCTTGAATACGCTGTCTCCAACCTCGGCGTTCACCTGATTTTGGTCCTCGCCCACGACGACTGTGGCGCGGTTCGAATCGCGATGGACTCGCGCCTCGACGACGCGAGCCCTCTGCCTCCGAACATCCGCGCCATCACCGACGCAATTCAGCCGGCGATCGACCGCGTTCTCCTCACGAATTCAACTAGCAACGTCAGCGAGATATTCATCGACGACGTTGGTGCGGAACACCTTCGTGACACGATTGCCGAGCTGTTGGCGCAAAGTGAACTTGTCGGCGACGCCGTCGCAGACGGTAGCCTCGGTATCGTCGGGGCAACTTACAACCTGCGTGAAGGACACGTAATCCCCTCCATCGTCTTCGGAGACATGGACTGACCACTGAAGGAGTCACCGTGAGCGAGTTCCGTATCGAACACGACACCATGGGCGAGGTCCGCGTCCCCGCCGACGCGCTCTACAGCGCTCAAACTCAGCGCGCGGTCGAGAACTTCCCCATCTCGGGAAGCGGACTCGAGCCGGCACAGATCGTTGCCCTCGCACAGATCAAGCGTGCGGCCGCAATCATCAACGAAAAGTTGGGCATCATTCCGGCCGACATCCGTGACGCCATCGTCGCGTCGGCCGACGAAATCATTGCGGGCAAGCATCACGACCACTTCCCCGTAGACACCTATCAGACCGGTTCTGGGACGTCTTCCAACATGAACATGAACGAAGTGCTGGGGAACCTCGCTACCTCCAAGCGCGGGGACACTGTTCACCCGAACGACCACGTGAACGCGTCGCAGTCGTCGAACGACGTGTTTCCCACGTCGGTGCACCTCGCCGTCACCGCCGCGCTGCTCGGTGACGCGATCCCCGCGCTCGACCACCTCGCGACCGCCCTCGAGAAGAAGTCGAAAGCGTGGGAGTCGCTGGTGAAGCCCGGCCGCACTCACCTCATGGATGCGACTCCCGTCACACTCGGACAGGAATTTGGCGGATATGCCCGCCAGGTTCGCCTCGGAATTGAGCGAATCCAGTCGACCATCGTCCGCGTCGCCGAAGTTCCCCTCGGCGGTACCGCCGTTGGAACCGGAATCAACACGCCGGCAGGGTTCTCGGCGGCCGTCATCGCCGAACTTGCGTCCTCGACCAAGCTTCCTGTCACCGAGGCGAAGGACCACTTCGAAGCCCAGGGCGCGCGCGACGGACTCGTCGAGGCGTCGGGTGCATTGCGGGTCATTGCGGTGTCGCTCACCAAGATCTGCAACGACATTCGTTGGATGGGTTCAGGGCCGAACACGGGAATCGCCGAAATCAACATTCCCGACTTACAGCCCGGATCGTCCATCATGCCCGGCAAGGTGAACCCCGTCATCCCAGAGGCCGTTCTCATGGTGTGCGCTAGGGTCATCGGTAATGACGCAACAATCGCGTGGGCCGGGGCTTCTGGTGCGTTCGAGCTCAACGTCGCAATCCCTGTCATGGGAACGTCCCTACTCGAATCGATTCGACTTCTCGCCAACTCGAGCCGCGTGCTTGCTGACAAAACAGTCGATGGTCTCGAGGCCAACGCAGAACGAGCGGCAGCTCTCGCGGGCATGTCCCCCAGCATCGTGACGCCGCTGAACCGCATCATCGGCTACGAAGCTGCGGCAAAGATTGCCAAGCACTCGGTCAAGGCCGGACTCACGGTGCGTGATGCGGTCATTGACCTCGGGTATGTCGAACGAGGAGAAATCACTCTCGAACAGTTGGATGCCGCTCTCGACCTTTTGTCGATGACGCGTCCCGGCGTCGCGAAGTAGTTTCATGGCGGAGAACCGCGCGGCGCATTGGATTCGCGCCGCCGCGCGGATCCTTCTCGGAATTGCGCTGGCGTTCGCTGGCTCAAGTCATCTCGGCTCTGCCCGCGAGGAATTCCGCGCGCAAGTCCCCACCTGGCTTCCGTTAGATGCGGATTTTGTCGTCCTCGCTTCGGGCGTTGTCGAAATCATTCTGGGCTTCTCGCTAGTGTTCCTGTGGCGCTGGAAAACGTGGGTCGGGTTAATCGTGGCGGCCTTTTTCATCGCAATATTCCCGGGGAACGTCTCGCAGTTCATCAACGGCATCGATGCGTTCGGACTTGACACGGATGAAGCCCGTGGCATTCGCCTACTCTTTCAACCGCTGCTCGTCCTTTGGGCGCTGTGGTCGACTTCCGCGTGGTCGCTGATTGCTGCGTTGTGGCGAAGGTTGATTCCGCGCAGGCTAACAGGAGCGTAGTGTGACGTCATGGAATCACTCGCCGTCTTAGTGACGCTGCTGTTGCTGGCGCAAGTGTTGTTTGCGCTGGTCGTAATCGCCTTTGCAATCGCGGCGCGATTCCGAGGGCGATTCCGACGCACCGCGCTGACACTGGTCGTGCTTCTTGCGATTGAAACCGCATGGGCGTTGTGGGTACTGCCGGCATTCGGCATTCCGTCCCTTATCGCGCTGATTCTGGCGGCAGGAATCTACTGGTGGCCGAAACGCCCGTCCGCTCGTCCGCCTCGCTCGTAGACTGCAGTCATGTCGAACAAACCCGCACCGCGACGAGCGTTCAAACCACCCGTCGGCGACGTGGCCAAATACGAAGACTTTGATGGCGAATGGCGTGGGATCGGGTTGGGCGCTCCAGCCCGACGTGCGCTTGTCGATGCGAAACTGTATAAAGTTTCCGACCTTCGAAAGATTTCTCTCAAGGACCTCGCCGCTCTTCATGGAATGGGAAAGTCCGCGATTGCCCGCATCAAAGTGATTATGACGGCTAAACGAATCACGTTTCTTCCCGATTCCTGAGCCCTTCACGAGACGTAATTTTCGTGTCCCTACCGCGAGAACTATCTAGAATGAAAACAATCATGGATACGACAATCGACGACTTCCCCGCCCCCACTCTGGAATACCAGATTGCGGACATTTCGCTTGCGCCTGCCGGGCGCCACCAAATTACGCTGGCCGAGAACGACATGCCGGGGCTCATGGCAATCCGCAAGGAATTTGCGAGCGAACAACCCCTCGCCGGGGCTCGGATCTCGGTGTCACTGTCCATCACCGTGGAAACCGCCGTGTTCGTGGAAACTCTCGTCGCTCTGGGCGCGAAGGTTCGCCTCGCGAGTTGCAACATTTTCTCGAGTCAAGACCAGACCGCGGCGGCGCTCGTCGTCGGAAACGGAACCCCCGAGACCCCCCGAGGAATCGAAGTCTTCGGGTGGAAGGGCGAGACTACCCAAGAGTTCTGGGACCTCACCGACACGTCACTCGAATGGTCGTCACATAACGGCGGTGCCCCGCTCGGCCCGACAAGCATCGTCGATGATGGTGGCGACTTGATTTATCTCGTTCACCAGGGAAAAACCTTCGAGGAGACGGGCCTGGTCGTGCAGGAAGACTCATGGGACGAGAACGAGTTCAGCGTCGTTCGCGGGATTCTCGAAAAGTCGCGAGTCACAAACCCCAGTCGCTTTGCCACCATCGTCGAGGGCATCGTCGGTGCATCCGAAGAGACCACGACCGGAATCCACCGACTCCAGCACCTTCTGCGAACGCAAGATTTGCTCTTCCCTGTCATCAACGTGAACGACGCGGTGACCAAGTCCAAGTTCGACAACAAGTACGGAATTCGCCATTCCCTCATCGACGGCCTCAATCGCGCGACCGACGTCCTCATCGGTGGAAAGGTCGCTTTTGTCGCGGGTTACGGCGACGTCGGTAAGGGCTGTGCCGAAGCGCTGTCGGGCCAGGGCGCACGCGTCATCGTGTCCGAGGTTGACCCCATCTGCGCTCTCCAAGCGGTCATGGACGGCTACCAGGTGGCGAAGCTCGAATCCGTCATCGAACAGATTGATTTCTTTATCACCACGACAGGCAACCGCGACATCTTCCGCCCCGAACACTTTGTTCGAATGAAACACCAGGCGATCCTCGCCAACGTCGGACACTTCGACAATGAAATCGACATGATTGGTCTCGCGGCCATCCCGGGCGTCATTTGTTCCGAGATCAAGCCTCTCGTTCACGAGTGGGTCCGCCCCACTGGTCGCTCACTCATCGTTCTCAGCGAGGGTCGCGTCATGAACCTCGGGAACGCGACTGGTCACCCCAGTTTCGTGATGAGCGCGTCGTTCACGAACCAAGCGCTGGCACAAATCGACATCGCGCGAAACGGGTCGACCATGACGAAGTCCGTTCACCTCATCAGCAAAGAGAACGACGAGAAGGTCGCGCGCCTCCACCTCGCCGCACTCGGAGTCGAATTGACCACGCTCTCTGAGGAACAGGCTCGCTACATTGGTGTTCCGGTCGAAGGCCCGTTCAAGTCGAACCATTACCGCTACTAACGTCTAACGACCGCTGAGCCGCGCCAGGAACTCCTTTGTGCGCGCTTCGCGAGGGTTGCGGAAGAACTCCGCGGCCTCACCCTCCTCAGCAATGACGCCTTTGTCGAGGAAAATCACCCAATCGGCAACATCGCGGGCGAACGACAGTTCGTGAGTCGCCATAACAATTGTGGTTCCTGACTGCTTGAGGTCACGGATCAGCTCGAGCACTTCTCCCACGAGTTCGGGGTCGAGTGCGCTCGTCACCTCGTCGAGCAGCAACAGTTTCGGGTTCAGCGCAACGGCCCTGACAATCGCCGTCCGCTGTTGTTGTCCGCCCGATAGTTTGTCGGGGTAGGAATGTGATTTGTCCGAAAGCCCGATTCGATCGAGCCAGCGAAGCGCAATCGATTCCGCCTCTTCTTTCGACTTTCCCTGCACGTGACGAAGTGCGAGCGTGATGTTGTCGAGGATGCTCAGGTGGGCGAAGAGGTTGAAGGATTGAAAAACGAGCCCGATTTCTTGTCGCACCAGGTCCTGGTCGACCTCCGGGGCACTAATGTCCTGATCCTCAAGCCAGATCTGCCCGTCGTCAATTTGTTCGATGAGATTGAGGCACCGCAGAAGTGTTGACTTGCCCGAACCCGACGAACCGATGAGCGCGACAATCTGACCGGGATACACCTCGAGGTCGACGCCACCGAGCACCATGCGCTCGTCGTAGTTCTTGCGAATTCCGGTCGCTCGGAGACGAGGTTTCGACCAGTCGATGTCTGTCACAGTGCACTTCCTGACTGTTCGCGCTGAGCCAGTTTTGCCGAGATGCGATCGGTGAATCGAACGGTCGGAATTGCGAGCAACACGAACAGGATTCCAGCGAGAACATACGGGGTGAAGTTGGCGTAAGTGGCGACTTCAATCTGTGCGCCTCGAACCGCGTCGATGGCTCCGAGAACAGAGATGAGCCCGACGTCTTTCTGGAGAGCAACGAAGTCGTTCATGAGCGGAGGTGCGACGCGACGGATAGCCTGCGGCAATACGACCAATCGCATGGATTTTCCGTAGGACAGACCGAGAGAGCGAGCAGCCAATCGTTGAGACGGATGAATTGACTCGATTCCCGCTCGGAACACCTCGGACACATACGCCGAATAGGTCAGGGTGAGTGCAACGGTTCCCAGGACCTCGACAGGGATGCGACCGAGCCACTCGAGTCGAAGCCCCGGAATTCCGAACCCGACGATGTACAACACGATGATGAGCGGCAGACCACGGAAGAAATCGACGTAGCCATGAGCGAAAAGTCGCAGCGGGAAGAACACAGGGTTGCGAAGGGTCCGCAGGAGTGCGAGTAACAATCCGAAAACGACAACCGAAATGGTCGTGAAGAACAACACACGAAGGTTGAGCCAAATACCTTCGAGAATTCGGGGGAACGCTTCGATTCCGACCTCAATGTTGAAGAAGGATTCCGTGACGCGTTCCCACCCGGGTGTTGACACGAGACCAATCGCGACGACAAGCGAAAACAGCAATGTCGACGCGATAGCAACAAGCGTCGACTTTCGTTTCCGTTGAATGCGAAACGACCGACGCGCGCGTTCGATGGCGGACGGTTCGTATTCACTCTGGGTCTGAGTCATGGGTCCTCGTAACGAGAAATGGGAGGTCGCCGAGACGACCTCCCAAATGTAACAGTTGGACTACTGAAGGACAGGCGCGCCTGCGTAGTCGGCAAGCCACTCGGTCTCGAGAGCGGCCAGCGTTCCGTCTTCGCGCAAAGCGTCGACGGCGGCGGTGACCGCTGCGGTCAACGGGCTGTCCTTGTCGAGAACCAGACCGAACTGGTCGCCCGATGCGGCTCCCGAGATCTGGCCGACGATGGTTCCACCGTCAATCTCGACGGCGGTCAGGTACAGGGCCGTCGGAAGGTCGACGACGAGCGCATCAATCTGCCCAGCGGCAAGAGCGGCCTTGGCGTCGTCGTTCGAGTTGAACGCCGATGCACCAGCGGTCGGCTGGATGATTTCCTCAATCGCGGTGAAGCTTGTCGTCCCGGTAGCTGCGCCGATAACGAGGTCTTTCAGGTCGGCAATCGACGTGGCGCCATCGGCCTTCGAGCCCTTGACCGTGATGACGGTCTGGGTGGTCTCGTAGTACGGCGACGAGAAGTCAACAGACGCCTTGCGCTCATCCGTGATCGAGTACTGCTGGAGGTTGAAGTCGAAGTTCTTCACACCGGGCTGAATGGCCTCGTCAAACGTAGTGCGAACCCAGACGACGTCCTCGGGCGCAAACCCGAGCTTCTCGGCGACCGCGTAAGCCACCGCGGCCTCGAAGCCTTCGCCCGATTCAGGCGCGTCGCCGACGACCCACGGTTCGTACGCGGGAAGGCCCGTTCCGATGGTGAGTTTTCCGGCTGTAATGGTCTGGAGTACTTCCGGCTCTGCGGTAGGTACCGGTTCGGCGGGAGCCGAGCAACCCGCGATAGCAAGCACACCGGCGACAATCGCCGATGAAACCGCGGTGCGGAATGCGGTCAAACGTGAAGTGGTGATGGACATGGTCTCCCCTTTTGTGTGAAGTGTTCTCGCAATTCTCGCGGGCAAATGCCCACGTCTCAACTTTCCTTACGTTCTATTACGTGTCGACCGTGAATGCCGATTCGAAGGCATCAAGCGCCAAGTTCGAGTCGCCCGACGCCCAGCCTTCCAGTCCAATGACCTTATCGAATTTCAGCGCCACGAGTTCGCGAGCAATCCACGGATAGTTAATCTCGCCCGTTCCTGGTTCCTGTCGCCCCGGAACGTCAGCAACTTGTATCTCGCCGATCCACGGCAGCGCTTGACGAACAAGTTCGACAAGGTTCCCCTCGCCAATCTGGGCGTGATACAGATCAAGGTTGAGTTGGAGGTGCGGGTTGTCGATGCTGGACACGAGGTCGATGGTGTCTTCCGCGCGCGCGAACGGAGTCCCGGGGTGGTCAACAAGCAGATTGAGGTTCTCGAGCATGAACACGGCGTTGTGCGTGGCACCAAGGTCAGCGAGTCGTGACAGAGTGTCCTGCGCGGTTCGGCGTTCGGCCGCCGAAACCGTGTTGCGCGGGCGAATCGCCTGACCATCGCCGTCCAGTCCCGTTCCGTGAACGTTCAGCCGATCGGCCGAGATGATGCGCGACGCCACGATGGATTGCTCCGCCGTTTCGAGGAGTCGCGCAATCCCGTCCGCCTCAAGCAGGTCACCCTCGATGTACCCGGTCATCGAGGTGAAATTCGCACCCGTGGCGGCGAGTTCTTCTAAATCCTTGGTAGTCCAGTTCCAGATTTCGACCCCGAAGCCTCGCTCGTGAATCGCGCGCACTCGCTCGACGAACGGTAACTCGGTGAACAACATTTCGGCCGACGCGGCCAACACATACGGCACAATTACTCCTCCGGCTCGTTCGCTCAAACCTAGCGGAGCGTTCGCTCCAAGCTAGGCGATCTCGTAGTTGTCCAGAAGGTCGGTGACGAGGGCCGCGATGTCGGATCGTTCGCTGCGCTGAAGGGTGATGTGACCGAACAGATTCTGTCCCTTGAGCGCTTCAATGACACTCGCAATCCCGTCGTGACGACCGACGAGCAAGTTGTCTCGTTGCGCGACGTCGTGCGTGAGGACCACACGCGAGTTCTGCCCGATTCGGCTGAGCACCGTCAGCAACACGTTGCGCTCGAGCGACTGGGCTTCATCGACGATGACAAATGCGTCGTGCAGCGAGCGACCACGAATGTGGGTGAGGGGCAGGACCTCGATGAGTCCGCGCTCGACGATTTCCTCCATCACGTTGTCGCTGACGACGGAACCAAGTGTGTCGAAGGTTGCCTGCGCCCAAGGGTTCATCTTTTCGTCTGCGTCACCGGGCAGGTAGCCGAGGTTCTGGCCTCCGACCGCGTACAACGGGCGGAACACCATGATCTTTTTGTGTAGTCGCTTCTCGAGAACCGCGTCGAGCCCTGCACAAAGGGCAAGGGCGCTCTTTCCGGTTCCCGCACGGCCTCCAAGCGACACAATTCCCAGTTTTTGGTCTTGTAGCATGTCGATGGCGAGTCGCTGCTCGGCGCTGCGGCCGTGCAACCCAAACAAATCTCGGTCGCCGCGAACCAGGTCGATATTTTTCGGCCCGACAACACGGGCAAGAGCGGAACCTCGTTCGGAGTGGATGACCAAGTTAGTGTTGCGGGGCAAGTCTTCGACGAGCGTCGTGCGAAGTTCTTCCTTCTCGTACAACTTCTGCATGTCGTCGCCGGATAGGGAAATCTCGGCAAGCCCGGTCCAGCCAGAATCGGCGGCGAGCTCAGCTCGGTATTCCTCGGCCGCGAGGCCGATGCTGGATGCTTTCACGCGCAACGGGAGGTCCTTAGACACGACGACGACATCGAGACCTTCGTTCGACAGATTCAACGCGACCGCGAGAATTCGGGTGTCGTTGTCGCCGAGACGCAACCCAGACGGAAGTGCAGTGTCATTCGTGTGGTTCAGCTCGACGCGAAGCGTTCCACCGTCTCCGACCGAAATCGGCATGTCGAGTCGCTCGTGCTTGATGCGCAGGTTGTCGAGGTACCGTAACGCTTGGCGGGCGAAATAACCAAGTTCCGGATCATTTCGCTTCTTCTCGAGTTCCGAAATCACGACCACGGGCAAGACAACCTCGTGTTCGGCGAATCGGAAAATCGCTCGCGGATCGGACAGCAACACCGACGTGTCGAGCACGTAGGTGCGCTGAGCGGTGGCGGCTGACGTCGAAGCGGAAGTGGACGATGCGGCGGTGGGCTTGGGCACTCAGTCTCCGTTCAGATGCGGCGGTAACCGCGTGGCGACAAGACCGTGTGGCCTCTTCGCCACGTGAATTACCTCATACAGAAAAACTACGTCTCGCGAGTGAACGAGGTCGGTGTGACACGCCGTAAAACGAAGTCGTAACTTACCGTTCACGCACCGTATCGACGTTGTCGGCGGGCAAAGTCTCGAAGAGCGCGGAGCAGGTCAATCTCGCGCAAGTCCGGGCCGAGCGCCTCAACAAAGTACAGTTCGGAATGCGCGGTTTGCCAGAGCATGAAATCCGAAATGCGCTGTTCGCCAGACGTACGAATGACGAGATCTAGGTCTGGCTGACCCGCGGTGTACAAGTGGCCCGAAATGTTGTCGAGTGTCATGTCATCGGCGAGTGAGTCGATTCCGCGACCCGCCGCTTGATGTTCGCGAATAATATCGCGGACGGCTTCGGTGATTTCGTGACGGCCGCCGTATCCCACCGCCAAATTGACGTGTAGACCGGTGTGAGTCGCGGTCGAATCCGCCGCCTTCTCCAGTGCCGTCCGCAGCGAAACCGGAAGTTTGTCGGCATCGCCCACGTGATGAACTCGCCAGTTGGGGACTCGGGCGAGGTCAGTTGCCAGACTTGCGATGATTCGAGTCAGATTCTTCAGTTCGGCACTGGGGCGACCATTCAGATTGTCGGTCGACAACAAGTACAACGTGACAATCTGAACTCCCGCAGTGTCACACCATTCAAGGAATTCGCGCATCTTGCTCGCGCCCGCTTCATGACCCTCAGCTATCGTGACGCCGTCTTGCAATTGTGCCCATCGGCGATTCCCGTCAATGATCATTCCGACATGTCGCGGCGGAGTCGTTTCGCGCAGTTGGTTTTGAAGTCGCGTCGCGTACAACCCGTAGAGGGCCGACTTGATCGATGTCCGAAGTGACAAAGCTAGTTACCCGTTTCCGGTTTCCTTGTCGACGTCTGCGATGAGTTTGTCGACCGCAACCTCGGCATCGACGTTGGCCACGGCTTCTTCTCGATAGCGCAAACGGCGCATTCGGCGATTCATGTCCAGGATCAGGAAGATGGAGGTGATGGCGACCGCCGCGGTGATGAGGAACCCGACGACGCCGGGAGTGACGCCGTTCGGATCGATCTTCTCGGCGAGGATCAGTGCGGTGTTCAAGGTGTCTCCGTTTCGCGTAGCCTGATTACAGAGTACCGAAGGGCAGTATGACATCTCCCACAACCCCTCCTGCGGGCCGCTACGGTGGTTCGAGTTCTCCCACGCGTTCGGTGTGGATAATCGCGTCCGTCTCATTGCTCGCATTCTTTTCGTGGGTGACGTGGGTTTTCGCGACAGACCCGACCACGGGAATCGAATGGGTTGCGTTTGAGTCAACCGGTGGCGAAACGACCGCGTCGATGAAGTTCCAGATCTCTGCACCACCCGGAACTCCCATCACGTGTGCGTTGCGCACCGTCGATGCGTCGATGGGCACAAACGGTTGGGTTGTGAAGTCGTACCCGGCGTCCGACCAATTCACGACTCAGTATTCCGAAACCATCAAGGCCGTCAGCGAGGTATCCGGCATCGATGTCTTCCGTTGCTGGCGCAACAACCGTTAGTCGTTTTGTTCAGAGGGACCGGTCACGACTACCCTAGACAGATACCCCTTTAAAGGAGATTCTCGCCATGGCACCCATGTGGCTTACCCAGGAAGCGTTCGACCGCCTCGCGCTCGAACTCGAAACGTTGTCGACGACAGGTCGCGCCGAGATTGTGAAGCGAATCGAGATGGCGCGTTCCGAGGGTGATCTCAAAGAAAACGGCGGCTATCACGCCGCCAAAGACGAGCAGGGCAAAATCGAGGCCCGGATTCGCGAATTGATGGACATGCTGAAGCACGCACACGTCGGTTCCGAACCAGTCGATGCCTCTCGAGTGGCGTCCGGCACAATCGTGACCGCACACATCCACGGTGACGAAGAAAAATTCCTCCTCGGATCCCGTGAGGTTGCCGGGGACACCGACCTCGATGTTTACAGTGAGAACAGCCCACTGGGCCAAGCTATCGTCGGGCTCGAGCCCGGCGACACGGCCACCTTCACCGCACCGAGCGGCGCCGAAATCGCGGTCGAGATTATCGCGATCGAACCGTTCCTCGGTTAGAAGTCAACGCGGGGTTCGAAGCCTTCGGCGCGCAATGCCTCGAGAACTTGTGACGCATGCTCTGGTCCTCGCGTCTCGACGTGAATCTCGAGTTCGGCTTGGGTGATCTGAAGGTCGGTTCCGTGGCGAGTGTGCATCACCTCAACGACATTGGAGTTGTGTTCAGCGAGGATCTCAGAGATTTTCGCGAGTTGCCCGGGGCGGTCGGGAAGAGGAATTCGCATTCTCATGTAGCGCCCTGTTGTGACGAGGCCACGGGCGATGACACGTTCCATCAACATCGGATCGATGTTGCCGCCTGACAAAACAACGACAGTCTTGCCGACCGCATCAATCTTTTCAGCGAGGATTGCTGCGACGCCGACGGCGCCGGCCGGTTCGACGACCAACTTGGCGCGTTCGAGAAGCATGACGAGTGCACGGGCGATGTCGTCATCGCTGACGGTTACAACTTCGTCAACGGTGTCTTTGATGATGGCGAAATTCAGGGTGCCTGGTCGCGCAACGGCGATTCCATCCGCGATGGTCGGCTTCATCTCGATGGTCGTTGGTTCACCGGCTTGAAGGGATGGTGGGTAAGCCGCGGCGTTCGCCGATTGGACACCGATGACTCGGATAGACCGGCCATTTTCTGCCGCGTGTTGTTTCATCGCGCTGGCGACACCAGAAATCAGTCCTCCTCCACCAATCGGGACGATGACCGTTTCGACGTCCGAGACTTGCTCGAAGATTTCGAGACCGACCGTTCCTTGACCGGCGACTACGTCGGCGTGGTCAAAGGGCGGGATAAACACGGCACCGGTTTTCTCGGCGAATTCCTTCGCCGCCGCAAGCGATTCGGTAAACGACGGGCCAAGAAGGACGACTTCAGCGCCGTAATCCTTCGTCGCCAGCAGTTTGGGCAGGGCGACTCCCATCGGCATAAAAATGGTTGCCTGAATACCGAGTTCTCGAGCCGCGAGAGCGACCCCCTGGGCGTGGTTTCCGGCGCTGGCCGCGACGACCCCGCGCGCTCGTTCGTCCGGGCTCAACTTGCTCATGCGGTTATATGCACCGCGAATCTTGTATGCACCGGTGCGCTGCAGATTTTCGCACTTGAGCACAACATCAACGCCCAAAATTCCCGAGAGGTACCGAGACTCTTCGATCGGGGTTTCCTGGGCAACTGCGGACACAACGTCACGCGCGGCGATGAAATCCGCGAGTGTGGGGCCGGCGATTGCTGTTGTCATGATGTGTTCCTTGGAAAACGCTACCGTAATAAGCATGACGACCGTCTCTGCCGCCGAGGCGCGACGCCTTGCGCTTGTCGCCCAGGGCTTCGGTTCCTCACCGCGCGGACGCGTCACAATCGAACACCTCACCGACGCCATCGCCCGTCTCGGCGTTCTTCAACTCGATTCGGTCAACGTGTTTGAACGCAGTCATTACCTGCCACTGTTCTCTCGACTCGGCGCCTATGACACCGCTCAGCTCGACCACATGCTGCTCGATCCACACGTCCCCGCCACACACGTCGAATACTGGGCCCACGAGGCCGCGTTCATTCCGGTTGAGTCGTGGCCCCTGTGGCAGTGGAAAATGCGCGAGAGCCGCGAACGCAACGAGAGACCCGATTCGTGGTTGGCACAGCGCCGGAAGCTCGCCAACGAACTCCTCGAATCGG
>Ga0214921_10005842_pt1 | contig 17181 bp, 14 predicted proteins | sample LL1505_MetaG_FD_177992 | JGI IMG/M metagenome (GOLD analysis project Ga0214921, IMG submission 177992) | Freshwater microbial communities from Lake Lanier, Atlanta, Georgia, United States - LL-1505 | ecosystem: Environmental > Aquatic > Freshwater > Lake | place: USA: Georgia | collected...
GTGTGCAAACAAAAGGCCCTCTGTTTGATAGACAAGCGCAGGTAAGAACATAAACATGCCATATAAAGCAACGCATGAGGCAAGAGACGCTTTTAGAACTGTCCACTTTCGCTCGATAAGCCACAAGCAAAGGCGATGCAAAGATGTAAAGTCCTCATCGATTAGGAATGCAGCGCCACTTGCAAACATAGCAAAGGGAAAGAAAGTCACATTGATACTTACGTAGATCCCTACATTGAGGATGAACGCAAGGAATAATGCTAACCGACGAGTGTTTTGAAACCATACAAGGAATACAGCGGAAAGCTCGGTGATAGTTGAGCCAATGGTAAACGCTGCAATCAAGAGGGGAAACTCTGCAAGGTAATAGGTATTGAATATCCCGTACTGGCTGCTGATGACTCCTAAGAATTCAGTGCCATCAGCCCATGAAGCACCTTTGAGTTTTGTTATAGCTGCGTATAGATAGATGATAGCGAAATTGATCTGAATCATGCGCAGTGGCCAGCCGCTGATTGCTGTAGCTGAATTTTTTTTCGTGGGCAGCCAGATAAGCCAGAAAAGCACCATAAAAAGAATCTCGCTTCCACCGTATCCGATTGAGGGAAAGCGATTATAAAAGCTCATGTATCCAAGCCAGCTTATCGCTGCTGCAAGTTGGGTTTGTATGCCGAATAAAAGAGCAACCGCAGCACTCAGTGTTACAGAAAAAAGCACCCACACAAACCACAGATCATCACACCAAAAAAGCAGACTGGTTCCGTTGCCTCCACCACTGACACTCTTGATGGACATAGCCTGAGCTGCCGTGAGGTAGCCTTCATGAGAAAAGAATTCTTTAAGGTAAGGTGCAAAGATAAGCATACTGCCAAGAACAGGCAGTGCAGTCAGTATTTGCACGCAGCGCACGACACGGAAAGATGTTCTTCGATAGAACCAAGATAAAATCTGTTCAATCATAATCGCCCCTCGCAGGTATAGGTTGCATAGGCCTCATAGCGTGGCGATTGGTACGGGATACCATAGTTAGTAAACAGCTCATATAAAGGAACAAAAGCGCTTTCAAAGTAAATCGTCTTTAAAGCGCCAGAGGCATGATGTGGTTTCTCTAAGTGTAAGCATGCATCTTTGATAAACCCATTGAGGACATAATTATTTTGATCGCCACTATCATGGCGCGCCATCATATCTTCCATCACTTCATTCCATACGGAAGGTGCGATACTAGAACGAAGTGGAAAGAAATCATGTATGATTTCGGACTTGTCCTCAAAGGCATAGCGAACACGGCGAATAGCAGCCCCTTTGGTTACGGTTGGGAACATCCCCCAGCCGCGGTGAAAGAACCCAAGTTTCGACAACACGTACTGGTCAATCGGATTGTAGAGCGCTTTGATAGCCCCCTGGGGCATGTTCCTGACGATGGTTGCAGTAAGAAAGAAGACTGCCAACAAAAAGCCAAGCAGCGGTATCAAAGATTTTCGAGTCATAGCGCTATGAGGATGTATTGAACCACAGGGAGACTAGTATACAGGTAGTTATCTTTAAGAAAACCGAAAAACCGAATGGGGTAGTGTTTTCATGATGTTTGAGGCTCTAAACCCAACTATCTTTAGCTTTTGAATTGAAGGATACTAAAAGCCACAGTCATACCGCAGAATGATGGGGCAATATGAGTAACTACCAGACACAGATCCTTGCACTTGCAGCGATTGCGAGTAGTAGTGTGAATTCATCTGCGTTATCTGAATTGGTAATGCCTCAGATCTCATCAGCTGGTACTGGACCATCAGTTGTTCAGAAAACATATTATTGGGCGGGTCAATCACTTACAGCAACAGTTTTGATCGCTCCAATTGTTGGCAAAAATGGATCTGTTTCTATTCCAGTTATTAAGGATGGACAAATTTCCTCAGCATGGCTGAACAAAGACAATGTGTTTCAGGTGTCAACCCTAGATACGAAAGAGCAGATTGTGAAGTCAACACTGAGTGGTATTGGTGAATTAATTAGTAAGCCATTTCTTATTAAAGAGGGCATGGACAGCTTGGAATTCCAAATCACAGGCAAGGGTGCTATGTCGTCTACCTATGCAAAGCTTGAGGTGAGTGTTGATGGTGGTAAATCACAGACTTGGTCAAAGTTAGCACCGATTTCTGCTACATCATTGCAGCCAGTGAAGTGGGATCTGAAGTCACTACGTGAGAAAAACCAGGGCAAGGATATTGTTGCAAGAGTTTCACTTGTTGATGGTAGTGCGAGTGAGTTGATTGGGGTTGGGGAGGTAGGTGCCATAAAATCTCTTGTGCCATCAACGTCAACGAAATTTTCCCGAAAGTTTGACCTTGAGGCCTCAAAAGTCAATCTTTACATTGTCAGGAATGATCCACTTTATGGACCATACACCGACAATTCTGTTTTCAGCAACAAATACATGGCTGGCTTATTTGGTCGTACCAACATAAGCCCTGCCGATTTTTTATTATTACAGGATGCTGTCTGGTATAATGTATGTACTAATGTGCAATTTAAAGCTTTTGAATCATATGTCTCTCTTGGAAAACGTATTAGGCAAGAGGTAGAAAGGACAATCGCTGAGAGACCTATTTCCGAAAATCAAGATTTTTCTAACAGTAAGCTCCACTCCTCATTAGTAGCGCTAGGTGTTTGCGCCTGGACTTTTATGAATTGCGAGTATGATACAGAGCTATCATTCAAAAATCCTGGATTTACCAACAGTTTTAAATCTGGACAACCGCTTCTCGATACTAATTTACCCCATCCCAAATCAATCTGTAGTGGTATAGCTCTCTTAACCCGAGATCTGGCACGTTCTGCGGGCTTGAAGGCTAACTACGTCGGATGCTTGGCAAGAACACCAGGAAAAGGTTTTCAAAGTCCCTTTAACTCCAACCACGGCATCGTTGAATTCGACTTTGGTGAAGGCTGTATTTCTTTTGCAGATACGACCATAGGCTCAACTCTAGGCGCTTCACGTTTCGATCGTAATGGCAATGTTATAGGGACAGGTAGGCTAGCAAAGGATGTATTACTTCCAATGCATCCCGGGGAGTTTGAAGTATTTTTTGCCCTATATCGAGCAAAAGACGAAACGCCTATAAGATATCTCGATAAACAAATGATCGAACCGGATGAGTTTCTTGCTACTTGGTCATTGCCTACAACTACAGCACATATTAAGAAAGCTTTTGAAGTTAGTCGTAATGATGATAAGTTAAACCTTGGCTATTAGACTTGTGCTTTGAATAATTATGTCTAGCAAGGGTAGGTATGTTTCCCTATTAGATCACCTACTTTCTCTCTCCAAATTCTATTCACCCGCGTGCAACACGTAACGCTTTTACTGCTCTAAACCCAACTATCTTTAGCTTTTGAATTGAAGGATACCTGAGCGTGCCAGTGTCTGGCCCTAATTTTCATTTCACGACGAGCCATAACATACAATAGTTTGATCTTTAGATGTGAAGGATCGTGTAAAAAGTGTAATGAAATTAGAATGTTAGGTGATGGTGACTTCACTTTGTAGATCCCAGTTCACTTTTTCTTGCTTGAGGCCACGGGTTTTGACAAACTACTCACTTATCGACGAATTCTTGAATTATTTTAAGGGCATACTATGACTTTCCTAGCGACCCTAGCTGCTGCAAATGCCATCGGTGTTGGAAATACCCCTGTTGATCCTTCCTTATTAGAAAAGCTTCTTGGTAATCAAGTTCCTGCAATTAGTGGGCGTGCCCTTAATACTGATCCTTTCATGGGTGCCCTTGGTGGTGCTGGCTTTAAATCAATAAATGAACTTTTTGCATTGCGATTGGATGGTGAAGACCCTACACCAATTAAAAATAATGAACCCTCAACTAATGAAATTTTTACTCCAAAAACCGCTGAAGACGGAACAGTAACTATACCTGTTAAGGTCGATAAAAATTCCAATGATGTATTGCCTTGGAAAACGGTAGAAGGAAAGTTTAGCACTACGCCTGTTGAGGCGAGAATTGTATCAGGGATTTCTGTTCCAGCAACAGATTCAAGGAAATTATTAATAGCATCTTTTAATAGCCAAGTCGGTTCAATTCAAAGTCTTTACTTTAAAGTAACCGAAGACATGAAGAACTTAAAGTTTGGCGCTATCGGCACTGAAGGTAGCTATTATAACCTAGTAGAATTCGATAATAACGAACCTTTAATCCGTCAAAACCCTGATAAATCAACAGGTATTACCCCAATTTCTTTTCCTTTGGAAAAGTATGCCGGTAAGTATGTCGCTCTAAAATTGGTGGATAGTAAGCCTGAAAGTGTGATTGGGTTAGGGGAGGCTATGTCTATACCAGTCATAGCGCGCCCGGGCGTTTTGGCATCTGATGGTGCTGGTTTAAGTCCAACTGTTAATTTTAAAGCACCAAGTTTCCAAGACTTTCTTTTTGCTGATAAGGCCTCAGTTTTTCAAGATGTAAGAATAACTAACTGGTCTGAGGCATATCCGTTTTCTACATCTGTAGGGCAAACAGATTACTTGATTAATAGCGTCGTTGTGTCAATGCGAAGTAAGGATTTATGGTTTGAAAATATTGAAAATCCTTCTACTGAAAAAATTTCTTCCTTGATTAAAAGTAAGGTTTTTGATGTATTAGCTGAAAACAATGGTCAAAATTTTAATAATTTTACAAAACAATTTCTTCTAGCAGAGGGAATATGTGAATGGGTAAGGTTGAATGTTGAATATGATCACTCTTTCCCAGGTAGTGCTGAAGATACACCTTCTGGATCAAGTTTGAGAGCAACCTCTAAATGGATATTTAGCCAGTCTAATCCAAGGGCTTTGTGTTGGGGCTTTGCTGTAGCTACTAGAGATCTTGCCCGTGCATCAGGTATAAAAGCATGCATTGTGAATGGGTGCTTTAAAAATCTAAATACGACATCAGACCCTGGGCGAAATCATAGTGTGGCTGCTTTTTATTTGGATGGTTGCACGTCTCCAATTCCTGCTGACGTTTCTACTGCACGCAATGAAACCGCACCTTTGAATCGAGGTAAGGGAATTCACTCCTTTCTGGAGTTTCCAAAAGGGAAGATATGTGAATATTGGGTAATGCCGCGTCGTCCTGAGGCATGGGAGCTCTTCTTATCGCAAATCAATTCTGCGATACCTGAAGGTAATATTGTGGTTTCTGGCGACAATCAAGGGGTAATTAAGTTTCTTGTAAATTCGCGCAATGACTGGGTTTCTACTTGTGTCCCTAACTATTATTCACAACTACGCTCTGAATACATAAGAAGAGAGCATTTACGCAACGGTGGCGTTATCTCCGCAAGGCAAGTAATCGGACAGTAGGATTCTTAATGTCGTCGCATAGTAGTGCTGTTTTCGTTGAAAAACGGATTTTAGCTCTTATATGTCTAGCCTGCGTTTGTTATGCATGTATAGAATTTTTAATATTTCCAGGAAGATTATTTGGTGATGGTGTTTATTATCACCAAATGTCACTTTATTTAACGCCTATACAACCTTTTCCCTGGGGACTGAGGATACTCACTCCATTCATTGTTGGAACCTTGTGTAAATATTCGGGCGTCTCAAACGATCTGAGTTTCGCTATTTTAATGTTCGCTGCAATTACTATCAATCTTTATATTTTAGGTCGGATAGTTACATTAATAGGCTTCGATCGTCATTACACTTTTTGCACCATCGCTCTTACTACAGCAACATATTGGTATATTCCTTTTTACATACAAACTTTTCGAACGGTTGATAGTTTAAATTATCTCTTCATCAGCCTATTATTTTTATATGGAATCAAAAGAAAACCATTCGCTTATGTCTTGATCCTTATTATAGGCTTGTTCAATAAGGAAACAATTCTGCTATGTAGCCCAATATACTACATAGTCAATACATCGCGATCCGATCTCAATTGTAAATATCTTTACCAAATATTTAGATACCTTGGCTGCTCGTTTATAATACTTTTTTTATACCGATATTCATTATGTAAACTGCTTGGTGTCGAAGTAGTATCAGCATATTTATCAAACATAGATGGAAGAACCCCCTTAGAGCAAATGATATTTGACTTATCTCGGTTTAAAACATTTGCTTCGGTTTATTTAGTATATAACTTCCTTTGGATTATTACTTCTATATTGCTTATATATAATACTAAAAAAATCAATTATAACATTGATAGATTGCTTATATATTTCTTTTGTATAGCTTTGATGACCAGGCCATTTACTGATGCGCCAAGAGCTTTTGCTTTGATATGTCCATTTTTAATTGTTAATTTCTTGCATCTATGTATGAACTTTGATTCAAGATATATGCGTAGCATTATAATTATTGCGGTTTTTGCTCATATATTTATTCAATTTCAATATTTGTCTCAACCAATATCTTATTTTGTTGATGGCTTCGTTGTAATACTTTTTTTAATAGCACTAGAGTTTTATAAAGATAATAAGCCTCTAGAGTAAAGACATGAGATTATCCGGTTTTAGGTATTGTGCCAGGAATTTATATCTCAAATAATTTACTATTGAATTTCTTTATCAATGTCGATTTATGTATGCTTTGATTGCGATGGGCTTATAAGCATAATTTAGATTTTAAAAGAAATCAGATCCTCATCGTGAATAAAGAGAATTATTAAGACAACCATCATTTGATTAAGAAATGTAATATTCATTGTCACTACTAATGAAGCGTGTAGTAAGATTAAGATAGTTAGGATTATCGAATTTTTTTTATGCCATAATAACCAAGGTGCTGCGAGCTCGACAGCCATAGATGCATAAGTCATAATATTATTGAGTATGGACGTTTGAGTAAATTTAGGAATTGCAAAACCTGTACCTAGAACATTGATGATTTCAAAGACTGCGGTACCGCTCATCCAGTCAAAACTATTAGTTTTGCTAATGCCAGCAAAAAAATAAATTAGACAAATATGAATTTTTAGAACTCTTATGCACCAGTAAGCGATGAATTCCCTTAGATCTTTCGTGATACTTTCTATTTGCAAAACACCATAAAGTGCTGAAAGCCAAAAATGCGATAAACCTTGTAAGTTGAGGCCTAAGTTGTCAATCCATGGACATGCATTAAGAATACTTGTAAAAATTACATATAATCCAAAATGAGCATAGAAATGAAATTTATTTTTTAATAGGCAAAAAGCAATTATTAAACCAAAACTTAGAATAACGTAAGCTGATATATTATTTTCAAACTGCAGTGAGAAAAGACTATAGTGACTCCATTGTAGCCTATTATAGAGCACTAACTTGTTGGTTACCCCGTGTGACCCTAAGAGAAAATCATAATTAAAAATAATCTGTATTAATTGAAATATAGCCGCAGCTGATAGCGCAATTTCAAATAAACGTATACTCTTCGCATTTAATGTCAGATGTGGTTGTGCTTGTCCTAGATTTAATCTCATAAAGATTGACAGTTAAAAGGGCCAAAAGTATTTTGAGCGATTATTTTTTGATCACTGTATCTTATTGAACTTGCACTCAAGCTAACTGATATAAGAGTTGGATTTTCTTTACAGCTATTCCTTACTAATTGATCTTTCATATACATCGCGAAGATATCATCCTGATTTCGATTCATGAGCGATTGATATATTTTTTCATATATAAAGATCCTTGGACTTTCAGTCGGCGAGATTCTATGCTCTAAAAGCGCAAGACGTTTTAAAGATGTGTTGCTTCTGAGCTCTAAGTAAAGCGAACTATAACTCGTGGGTTTTGTCGCATAAAATTCACCATATCTGGGGGATATTCGCATTGTCCATATAAAATCTGAGAGAGGGGTAATGTAGTTTTTGATAGTAGAATGAGGAAGATTGGAAAAAATCTGAACAAAAATATAAGAAATAAATAACCCTGAAATTACTATTTTTGCAAGGCGGTTCTTTTTAATTACCATAATTAATTTCTCACACACCTAAACCCAATATCACTAGCAACATTACTAGGATCATCAGTCAAGGCCAATGAAAAAATTCCAGATCCTCGCTTATCTGCCCAATATCCCCCTCGAATGGCATTATGAACAGAACTTGCATTAACAGGCACGGATCGTGACCAGGTATTCCCTGGATTAATATATATAGCACCAATACCATTAACACGACTAAGTGGTAATAATGGTTTTAAATAGTCAAGGCCTCTGAAGTCTTGGATTAGGGAATAATCAGCCCAGGTATCCTTGATCCAATGTTTATAATCATATGGTCGTGGCATTTCGTTTCCGGTTATCCCATCGCTATCTTCTGTATGTCTATTGCCACCACCAGTTCTAGGCTCAATCACAACCAAGTCACTCCATTCCCAGACGTTTCCTGCAAAATCCCAAATGATCTCGCCATTTGAAAGTACGTGGGTTCTGAGTTGTGAGCTTGGACTTCCTCCTGAATAAAACTCATTTGGATGCCAATATCCATTTGTTAAGAAGTATCCTTTTGCTATGGGATCTTTAGAGTCGTTAGATCTGTTACCTCTTAGTTCGCAGAGCTTTTCTTGATATTGGTTTGCGTCATTCCATAACGGTTTTGAAAGATCGCATCCACTGACTATTGGCTCTGCTTCTTGGTTGGAAATTAAAGCTTCGGCGCTATCATCAGAATGCCCAGTGGCGATTTGTAGTTCATAGTCACGTGACACATCATTTATAGGTGTAGATGAAATATTCCGTGCTATTGCAATCCATTCTTTATCGGTTATTAAGTGGGCGCCTACTGAAGCACATCTTTCTTGTGCATTTGGTCGATTTAATCCAGCCCAAGGCGCTGCATCTGGTTTTGATACTGGGCATGGTTGGCCACTACAATTAGTATCTGATTGTTTTGCTTCAAATTTCATTACACAGAAATCTTTTTCAATGCCTAATAAAGTGTCTTTGGGAATTGAAATATATCCATCTGGGCACTGATTATGAATCATAGATTTAACGAAGGAATTTATTGGCTTTACTTGTTTATGCTCAGCCGCATCATTCCTAATAGTGAGGAATATACTAATAGGTATTAGAGCAATAAGAGTAAAAGTAGATTTTTGAAATAGTTTTTTTTGCCAAATGTTATAAAACCATCTACGCATAATAGCGTGCTCTGAATTACTTAAAAATACTAATAGAGTTGTAATCATTAAAGGGCTAAATGTAAAAGCATCTAATGTCAAAAAAATTCCGAAGTGAAACAGAATCATATTTGCAATTGCAAAAAGGCGTGTCCTTGGATTCCATACAAGGAACACAAATGAAAACTCAGAGAATAAAACCCAGTAGGTGAGCAATGTAATTAGCACAGGGTAATCAACTAGCCAAAGAAGATTATGATATGACTTCAAAGGAAAATTCATCATGGCAAAATTATGTGAACCATTTGCCCATTGATGTGAATGGATTATCTTAAAAAGAGCTGAAAATGCATATCCAATTGCTATGTGAAGTTGAATAACAGTTAAAGGCCATGTTATTTTAGCGCTCTTTAAAGGCTGTTTAAACGAGCGCAAAAATTTAGGAACAAATGCTACGCCAGCATTAATAAAGATAAAGAAAAACATTGTAACACGCGGTACTGTATCTTCCCCTGTTGCGATAAATGGATATCTTTTATGTAAGCAAAGAAGTGCAAACCAAACAATTCCAGCCATCAATTGGGTTTGAAATCCTAAAATGAAAAGTATTATGGCCAGTAAGTGACCATAATATAAAGTTAAAGCGACTGGTGGCGAATCCAATTGATACAAAATTGACCAATCACCGCTTGGAAGCCAGCCCGCAATAATTGAGTTAGTCCGTCCTTCAAGAAAAGAGCCAGTAAAATAACCTTCAGAAGAGTAAAAAGGTATAACATGATTAATTAACAAAAGTTGATTCCATAATAGTATAGATCCAAGAGTGATTCTGAATATTCCTACTTTTTTCGCAGAATGATGGATAGAGAAAAAATCACAAAGTGAACCGAACAATTGCATGAAAAGACTTTTGATTAATTGAAACATGAAATTCTCATCGCGGTTATATAATCTGGATTAGCGCGATCCGTATGATAAACGGATTCACGTTGATAGAGGCTAGGAAAAGGTGAGATTGCATACTGAAAACTTATCGCAACAGGTTTTTCACCGATAATTTCAGGATTTTTACAGTAGTAACGAATAGTTGCTTCAACCAATTGTCTATGTGCTTGTGTGTCGCGAAAATACCAAACAAAATCTTCCATCTTTACAAAGCGAAAAGGGTTAAAAAGACCTTGTTTCCAATAACGTGGATAAAGTGCCTGGCTTTCGCCGTCCTCATATTCATAAATATATCTTGTTGATGTGGTTTGTGTGTAATCGTATCCATACATGCCCCAACGTTGATCAAATCCTAGGGTTTGATAAATATATTTAGTTACGTAAGTGAATCGTTCATATTGTGGCGTATCTTTTAAATTACCGTATATAAATAGGGAAGCAAAGAATACCCCCAAGAAACAGTCAATATAATTTTCCAATTTAATTTTATTCATATTGTTGCTAATTTTCTTTATAGAAGATTTTCTTTTTTACAGAATTCTTGAAAAGGTAAAACCTTAATTTTATCAGTAATTGAATATGAAGATTTCCCTGTATGAACCTGGTAGAAGATAGGAATAGGTGTTCTCTCTGCAAAATATTTTAAGTGGGGTGAGATTTTTTTTTCGCCTGTTTTACATTCAACTGCAAATAGCGGCTTTTTGTTTTTTAATACTACAAAGTCAACTTCTCTTTTTAGTTCATCACGAAGAAATCTAAGCTCCATTTGTTCACCGTTGACATCTTGATGAAAGTGACAATATTTTAATAAGTGCGATGCTACAAAGTTTTCCCATTTTTTACCCGCGTCATTGAGCTCGCTCCAATCCCATAGATAAAGTTTTTGCTCTTTTTTTACTGCTTTAATTTTCGGTGCTCCGAAAGGTAGAATTCGATAACAGTAATACACGTTCTCAAGAATAGATATCCACTTTTCTACCGTTTTAAAATCAACTTCAATATCCTGGGCAAGATTTTGCCTTGAGAGAGGTGCGCCCACACGATCAGGAAGTGCGTCTGCTAGGACTTCTATCATACTGATCTCTTTTACGTGCTCTAAATCTCTAATATCGGAGTAGATAATTCGCTCTCTTCTTTCAAGATGCCACCGTTTAAGATTGCGTTCATTTTGTTCAATAAAGCACTCTGGAAAACCACCGAATTTTAGAAGTGATTTTAAATGTTCATGGCCAACTTCACTTAAGGTGAATGGATGCATCCGGTAATAATGGTATCTTCCAAGGAGGGAATCGCCAGATTTACGATAATAGTCTAGTCTTGCCGATCCAGTAACAAGGAATTGATGTGTCTTTTTCAGCGTATCAAAATATCCCTTGATGAGTCCCCGCCACTTTGCAAATTTGTGAATCTCATCAAGTACAATAAGTTTTTGAGAACTTGGCCATTTACCTTGCAGTATTTTTTGTTTATCCGAAGTGAAATCCCAATTGTAATATCCAACTTGATTTTTTGGCAGGAGGTGCTGACTAAATGTAGTCTTACCAACTTGCCTTGGACCACCAAGAAATACCATTTTAGCCTCTAAATCATCAAGAATGTAGGGCTTAAGATATCGCGGTAAAATGGACATAAGTCCACTTTACTCGATAGCATACTTGAGTCAAGTCATATTTATTTTAAGTAGGAAGTGTAAGAAGCCATAATGCGGATAGGCAAATCGGAGGCGATCGAGTAAGTATTTGATATCTCAGATATTTAAACTTAATGATATACATAAGATGATTTTTGGTCTGGTTCTAAAAATATCATCAGATAACCTATCAATCCATCCAATCCCTGAACTATACCAATCACAGTACTTATCTGTTTACCTCATCCCGCACCCCTCCCATCATCCACACGCCAACAAGCAGGGTAATCATGATCTCGCTGAAATAGACAGTATTAATAGTCAAAAAGATACCAAGGTGCATTAGGACTGCGGCTGTCAGTACCCAGGGGCGCAGAGCTATGCGCCAGTAGAGCCAGGCAAAGCATAGTTCAGTAGCCATCGTGAAGTAGTTGGCAAGTTCAGCGATGACGGGCACTTTGCGCAGCCACTGCATATCCCAAAAGCCTCGTCCCGGAAAATTAAGCATTGTAAAAAGGTGCGATCCATCCATCCACATTCGTGAATCCATCTTTGAAACGGCTGCAAAAAAGTAAAGGATGCAAAGCTGTATTTCAATAACTCGAATCACCCAACCTTGGACGGTTGTTGTGGCACTCGTTGGCTGAAAGCGTGTGGCAAGAGTGTAGGCTTTACCAGTATCAAGAAAAATCATTAGGACGCACACAAAGCGCAGCAGCATATCACCTGCATGAAAAAGGAACGGACTGCGTATGTGAAAACTCACCATGCAAATCGTCATAACAGCCATGGCAAAACGAGGATAAATCCCTAAGATAAATGCTGCCGTTGCGGCTACCATGACAGCATAGATAGTGAGTACAAATGATGGGGTGTCGTTAAAGAAGAACAGTGAAAAATTGTAGGGGTGGGCTTTGCTTAAAATAAAATCTACTGGAAATATGGATTGGTTGCCGAACCATGCGGTGAGATGGTCAAAGAGTAAAAGGTGATTGAGGAGCAGAACAATTCCTAACAGTATGCGAAAGATACCTGCTCGGTTTGCAGAGACCTGGGGAAAAAGAAATCTATCAATGCTATCGATAAGCTTTAAAAACATTGTTCCGTAGCCAATTGAGTTGTTTCAATAACGCGACCATCCTGGTTGTTTGGTGAAGCAAGTTGCGGTGCCTTCATCGTTACTTTCTCTATCGAAACAGCTTGTGGACGAAGCCCATCGATAGTGGCGTGTGTGCACTGGTAGCGGGCAAGATAGCGAGCCATGGTGCCAGAGCTATCAACCCATATTGAGGGGTCCAGGTTCCCAAGAGAAGTGCGATAGAAACTTGGGGTAACTCCGTACGTGGATGGTACCTGTTTATTATAAGGGGCGCCGCCTGAAGTTGCGTTCAGGGTATAGCGATACTGCAGTGCATGAACATTATTGATATCAAATCCGTACATCCCCCAGCCATTTTGTATAAACTGTATAGGTTGAAACAGCAGATCGGTCAGGATGTTTTCTGAGCCTATCACACGCCATGCGCGAAGGTTGTCAAAGCCAAGTAGCAGCAGTAGGAGTGTAAGGGCAGCACAGCGTAGTACTTTGGTGGTAGGTCGAGGTTGTGAAAGCACACTCTACGATATTTCGAGGCGTCTAGTCTGTCTAGTGTTGTTTTCCTGGCTGCTGTATAGGTCAGTAAATATTCTACTCACTGCCGAATCCTTGATAGAACGCATGTACCACCCCAAAGCGGTTTATAACGCTTTATTTCCCGATTCCTTTCCGAGTACAATCATGCCCCATGACATCTCTTCTTAGAACGCTCTCTCTGGCCCTAATGCTCACAGGCATTGTGGTCGTCATTGGTTTTGTTTTTGGTGTTCGTATTCCCCCAGGCTATGTTGGTGTGAAACAGATTTTAGTTGGTCCTGATCAGGGATACCAACCTGATGCGCTGTTGCCAGGCTTCTATGCATCCATCCCGTATCGCTCAAAAATTCATGTTCTGCCGGCACGGGTCCATATTTTGCCAGTAGTAAAAGCTGGCTATCAAGCATTGGGTAAAGAGGGCCTTGATGTCACAACGTCAGATGGTAACTATGTTTCCGTAAGTGCTTCGGTTGTGTATTCGCTCTTTCAAAATAAAAAAGATAAAGGTGATGGTACGCATGGCGGGCCTGCTGATCTGATTGCGCGGCTTGGGCTGTCTGAAGATTCCTGGAGGAATCAAGTTGTGAGTGTTGCCAGTGATAAGCTGATTCGAAATTTAAGTGGGCTGACGGCTTCGCAGTTTTATGATCCTTTCAAGCGTCACGAAAAATTGCTGCAAGCACAGCAAGAAGTACAAGATGATCTCAAAGTGTATGGTATTCAAGTATCACAAATTTTACTTGATCATTATGAATATGTAGATAAGCGCATCGATGAAGCTATCTTTCGCAAGAACATTCAGAATCTTGAAGAAAAGCTCAATGAGCAAAAGAGTAAATTAGCAGAGGCAGGGGCAAAATTAGAGCAAGTTTCTGCTGAAGCAGATGCGCGCATTGAAAGCTTGCGTGTGCAAGGTGCAAACAGAGCGTTGGTGATTCGCTCTGAAGCAGAGCTGTTAGAAAAGCAAAAACAGGCTCAAGGGGATCTTGAGTATGCAAAAGCACAGGCATCAGTTGATAAGCTGAAAGCTTCGGTAATGCAGAATGCTTCTGCTACGAACCTCTATGTTGCAAAAGAGATTGCGCCGCTGGTCTCGTCTATGAAGGGAGGTCTTGTCGAGCAGATGGACCCATACAATCTTGATCAGTGGATGACAAAGCTTGAGGGTAATCGGTAACCAAGTACAGTTTGCATGTGTATGAAAAAGAGTGTCACAGATATGAGTAAGCAATCTTTCATGAAACAGTTTTATCATGCACCAGCCACAGCACTATTATTGCTGTGTGCAGTATGTTTTTCTGGCTGTGATGCTGGATTTCGCCAAATGGGAGCTACTGAGTATGGTGTTATTTTCCGTAACCTTCCCCGTTTTATGGGCGGAGGCATGGCTTCAAAAGTGCATGAGCCTGGTGCGTTAGTCATTATCTATCCCTGGGAAGAGATGTTTCGTATTGATACTTCTGTCAAAGAGATTAGCTGGGGCTTTACTAAGCAGGGCAACTATATCGCTGCCCGTGCCCTTGATGGGAATGAAGTAGCGCTTGGTGTATCGATTCGCTATCAGGTGCGTCCGCAAGAAGAGGGGCTGCGAAAGCTTATCGATGCTGTTGGATACACTGATGCCGATGTCGAACGGCTTGTTCGTGCCTCGGCAACAGCAGCCGTGCGTCTTGCTATGAACGAGCTTCATACCAATGATTTCTTAAAGACTGAAACTCGGTATCGAGCAGTTGATGCAGTGAAAACAGCTTTGAATGCACAGTTGCAACCGCTCAATATCGATGTCAGTTCTATTAACCTTGATGATTTTCGCTTTGAGCGCACATTAGAAGATGGCAAAGTGGATGCAAGCTACCAAGATAAGCTAAACGAAACCCAGCGTATCCGCGAAGAAACTGAGCGCGAAAAAGCCCGGGTTGATACAGTGATCGCCCAAAAGCAGCAGGAACAAAATGACGTGCAAGCCAAGGTCAACCGTGAGGTGGCTGAAGCAGAGGGTTATAAAAAGCAAGCAGAAAGCAGGGGAGAGGCCTACTTTGCTGCTCGAAGTAATGAGGCGCAGAGCATCCTTGCGGTTGGAAAAGCCGCTGCAGAAGGGCTCTCTGAGAAGGTCAGCGCCCTGTCTGGCCCAGGGGGGCGGGCTCTTTTAAAGCTTGAAATAGCAAAAAATCTGATCGCGTCGAACCCTCGTTTCTTTATTGTGGGATCTGGGCAGCAAAGTAACTCCCTCGATGTGAAAAGAACTGATGTCAATGAGCTTTTACAGCAAGCTGGTATCTTTGAAGGATTGCAAACACGATCTACAATAGGTGAAGGACAACCTTTGGCAAGCCCTTCGGTCGCTAAAAAATAGGATTTATTCTCTTAAGTGAAAGGAAATTATGGCACGTAAAAAAATTGCGTTAATTGGAGCTGGACAGATTGGAGGCACACTTGCATTGCTCTCAATGACAAGAAATCTTGGAGACGTGGTCTTGTTTGATGTGGTGCCTGATATGCCGCAAGGAAAAGCACTTGACCTGTCGCACCTTGCGCCAGTATTCGGTTGCGATACTCGCGTGACTGGTACCAATGAGATGAAAGATATTGCTGGTGCTGATGTGTGCGTGGTGACTTCTGGTATTCCACGTAAGCCAGGCATGAGCCGTGATGACCTTATTAAGACAAACGCTGAAATTATTACAAGTGTTGCGCAAGGCATTAAGCAGTACGCACCAAATGCACTCGTGATCGTTATCACTAACCCGCTTGATATTATGACAGCGCTTATGCAGCGTGTGACTGGCTTCCCGTCGAATCGCGTTGTTGGTATGGCTGGTGTTCTTGATACTGCTCGTTACCAGGCTTTCCTTGCTGCTGAACTGAATGTTTCAGTTTCAAGTGTGAATGCATTTGTCCTTGGTGGTCACGGGGATGACATGGTTCCAGTTCGTTCTTATACCACTGTGGGCGGTATTCCTGTTGAGAAAATGCTTTCTACAGAGAAGCTTGATGCAATTGAAAAACGAGTCCGTGGTGCTGGCGGTGAAGTTGTTGCACTGCTTAAAACGGGGTCTGCGTTCTATAGCCCTGCCGCATCTGCTATCCAGATGGTTGAAGCATACCTTTTTGATCAAAAGAGAATTCTTGCTGCTGCCGCTCATATGACGGGTCAGTACGGATTGAAAGATATTTATATTGGCGTTCCTGTGTTGATGGGAGCTGGTGGTGTTGAGAAAGTCATAGAGATCGAATTGACGGAGAATGAAAAGAAATTGCTCAACGAGTCTGCTGGCAGAATCGTTGATATTATGAAACTTGTGTAGTGAAGGTGTCGTAAAATGTTTTGTAATTTCTACCGTTCAACGGTTGGCAAAAAAGTCGTTATGGCTCTTACAGGGCTTGTAATGATCGGTTTTGTCATTGGACATATGGCTGGAAACCTCAAAGTATTTTTGGGGTTTGATGCAGAGGGAATCTCAGCGCTTGATCACTATGCATTGCATTTGCGTCAGATAGGTGAAGAGTTACTGGGATATGAAAACTTTCTGTGGCTCGCACGCGGCGGGTTGATTGTCGCAGTAATCTTGCACGTCATGTCTGCGCTTTCACTTGCGAAGCGAAATAGTGTGTCTCGGTCCCAAGGATATGCAGTCACGAAGTATAATTCAGCAAGCATAGCATCGTTAACGATGAAAGTTGGTGGCGTTGTGCTGCTTGGTTTTATCATCTTTCATATTTTGCATTTTACAACAGGCACTCTTCATACCCACGGGTTTAAAGAGGGGTTTGTCTATGAAAATGTCTATAACGCTTTTCAGCATGGATGGGTTGTTGCGCTGTATGTCATTGCAATGTCTTCGCTTTGCTTGCATCTGTACCATGG
>Ga0214921_10005843_pt1 | contig 17178 bp, 10 predicted proteins | sample LL1505_MetaG_FD_177992 | JGI IMG/M metagenome (GOLD analysis project Ga0214921, IMG submission 177992) | Freshwater microbial communities from Lake Lanier, Atlanta, Georgia, United States - LL-1505 | ecosystem: Environmental > Aquatic > Freshwater > Lake | place: USA: Georgia | collected...
TATTCCTCTTTTTTTGAGCCTTTCAGTAATACTTATTTTTAATTTTTCATCTATATTTGTAGATGATTGTGAGTTGTGTAGATATTTGTACATCATTTTGTTGATGCCTTTATGTTTATTACTGCGCCAGGATCTATAGTGATGTTTTTTGATGTGATTGAGCCTTTGAGCTGACTGCACCCAGATATCTGTATTGAATCATCAGCTGTTATATCTGCTTTTATAATTCCCTCTAGAACGGCAGACCTAGCTGTAATCGAGCCGGTGTATTGAGCATTTTTACCAATTTCAACAGCACCAGAGGTTTTCAATTTTCCAGAATATTTACCGTCAATAAAAACATCCTCTTCGGTTGTAATGTCGCCATTTGCAGTAACTTCTGAGCCGATGAATATTCCTGAGTACCCAACGAGTTCAGAGATATGGCCTTTTTTATTAAGATTAAGCATTACTTACTCTTTTGCTTAGATGCATCTTCTAGGGCTTTAGACTCTTCCTTTGAAAGATTGTGACTTGATTTGCCCTCAATTATGTCTTTGGCATAAACTCTAGTGCCGGACCTGGCGTGCACAGCAGATATAACTATGCCATTGTTCATATGATCAAGCAGAGCAAGGGAAAAGCTATGATCTCCTCCGGTATCACCAAATGGATTAAATCTTACCAGCCCTACTTTAGAAAAGGCAAACTGCTGTGTTTTGTGCAGTTTAGCAGCAAAACCAGCCAATTCATCTAGCTGAGAAAGAGCTTTGTCTACATCCCCAGAGTAGGACTTTATAAGCTCCTCGATTTGTTTGGCCTCAGCTCCATCAAGAAATTGGCCATACTTTTTCTTGAGGCTAATCTGCTCCCATAGTGTGTAGCCAGCAAGGCAAGCTGTTATTAAGAAAAGAATTATAATTAGTATATTCATATTGGCTTTATAATCTAATACTATACTCTTTAGATGAGGTCCTTGGCAACAGGTGATAGTCAGTTTACAATGGACTTAAATAGGAGGAAATCAAATGGCCAAGAAGAAAAAACATAAGATAAAAAGAAGTAACCATAAGAATAAAGTTGTAAAAAAATCAACAATAAATACAATTAAAAATTCTAGCCCAGAAGAGAAACCAGATGCGAGCCCGAATGACGAAAAAAAATATGTAATATCTGATGTTAAATACAGCCTTACGCTGGTTGTAATAATTATTGTATGTTTTATAGCGTTATCCTTCATTCTATCTAATAAGGCAGTATCAGATCAGATTTACGGCATTATAAAGATTAATTTTTAGCTTCTATACTGAAGGGCTTCAGCAATATGTTTTGTTTCAATTCCTTTAGATTCGTCCATATCTGCAATTGTACGGCCAACTTTTAGTACCCTCATATAGGCTCTGGCTGATAGCTTAAGATTATTTATTGCCTGCTCCATGAGTTTCTTGGTTTCCTGATTGAGCTGGCAATATTTTTCTATGTGCTTGTTGTTCATTTCGTTATTAGTGGATATTTCTTCATTTTTGAATCTTTCGGCCTGAATAATTCTTGCTTTTGCGACCCTTTGCCTGACTATTTGAGAAGATTCATAGCTACCTCCACCTAGCAGCTGAGATTTTTTGACTCTATCTACCTTGACTACCAAATCTAATCTGTCTAGCAATGGGCCCGATACCTTTGTGCTGTATTTGTTGATTTGGGATGGTGAACAGGAGCAAACTGATTCTTGATCGCCCGCATAGCCACAGGGACAAGGATTCTGTGCTGCTACTAACAAAAATCTAGCTGGGTAATCCTGAGAGCTTGTGGCTCTAGAAATCGTAACCCTTCCTTCCTCTAGGGGCTGCCTAAGTACTTCTAGAACACTGCGTGCAAATTCTGGGAGTTCGTCCAGGAACAGTATTCCTTTATGGGCAAGGCTTATTTCTCCGGGTTTTGGCCATTGACCTCCCCCAATTAGTGCTACGCTACTGGCTGTGTGGTGTGGGCTTCTGTATGGCCTCTGAGAGATTATTTCTTCAGTGGCATGGCCTGCAAGACTATGGATTTTGGTGATTTCTAATGACTCCTCATAGCTGGGGTCGGGAATAATTCCAGCTAATGATTTTGCTAGCATAGATTTTCCTGACCCCGGAGGTCCTTTAAGAAGAATATTATGATTTCCACTTGCTGCAAGTTCGATAGCCCTTTTGGCCTGCTCTTGTCCGTATATTTCTGATAGGTCAATTTCGGACGAAAGTTTTGATGGTTTTATTTTTGTGCAAGGCAAAGGAATAATTTTTTCTTCTCCAATCAGGTGCTTGTAGAGTTGTAGCAGGGAACTCACTGGGTATACGTTTATTCCCGAGACAAGAGCTGCCTGTTTTGCTACCGATTCAGAAATGTATAGCTCATCAAAGCCATTTTCATAACAAGCCTGAGCGCTAGATATTGCACCCGGTATAGGCCTAGTGGCGCCATCTAGACCAAGCTCGCCCATAAAAATGGCCTTATCACTAATTTTGCTTATCTGCTTGCTAGAAAGCAGTAAGCTTATTGCCATGGCAAGGTCGAAACCTGAACCGTTCTTGGGCAAATCAGCGGGGGCCAAGTTGAGAGTTATTTTTCTTGGCGGAAGGCTTAGGTTTGAATTTTTTATAGCTGACCGAACTCTTTCCTTTGCTTCATCAACAGCTTTATTGGCCATGCCCACGACAATAAAACCCGGTAATCCATTGCTCATATCAGCTTCTACGACAATGGTTTGACAGTCGAGACCTATATTTGAAATAGTATTTACCTTAGCAAGCATTTGTACCTCCTTGTTTTAAACCATATTATACAAACAAAAAGCGAAAATCAAGTGTAATTTTATAAAAATATTGTGGCCCCCAAAAAAATGGGGACCACTAGACCAATATTTAGTTTTTATTGGTCGAACCGAACTATCACTTATGCGGTTAGTGCCCATCCGCTTCAACACAAACCCGGGCTCAGGAGTGTGGAGTCTAGGTGAAGTTTTGATTGTGTGCGGTTAGTGCCCATCCGCCATGTACTACAACCGGGCTCAGTATGTAGTAATTACGGTAATCTTAGATCTTAAGATTACATTTTTGGGGTTGATGCCCATCCCCAGCTATTTTCTAACTGCGGGCTCACAGCTAGCCGGTTGGTGCCCATCCGGAAATTAATGTTAGCGGGCTCACTAACAAGCCTACCTTAGGCGGTTTTATTGTACTATCTTTAGCTATTTACTTCTATACCACTTAGTTGCTGATTCTGGTGGAACGGTGTTTATTACCATTCCAGTGGCCACCTCGAAGCCACCCCATATATTGCTACGTCCATAGAGCTTAATAATGCATCTAAAATTTGGGCTGGTTCCATTTTCGATATAAAAGTTATAGCTTATTTGGGCTCCGGTGAGTTTTGTTGTTAGCATTTTGAGCTGTTTAGCACATGATTTTAGCTGGCCATCATTCAGCTGATCAAAATTAGTAACATGCTTTTTGGGAATTATCCAAGCCTCAAAAGGATATTGCGAGGCATAAGGACAGATAGATATGAAGTTTTCATCTTCCATAATAACTCTTTTCTTTTGGCTTTTTTCGTAGGCTATAATGTCTTCAATTGGTTCTTTCTTCTTATCTATGTAGTATTCTTCGATTTGTTTAGATTGCTCTAAAAATTTCTTCGGAACTATCGGCAGGGCGTATATTTGACTATGGGCATGGGCCAAGCTGGCGCCAGCCTCAAAACCATCATTTCTAAAAACTAAGACATATGCGATCCCTTTTTTGCTCATCAAATCTGTAATTCTTTTTTTGTATGTCTTAAGGACTCGTTCAATTTGAGCAAGAGAAAGACGAGCAAATGGGGTGTTGGCAAGTGGAGTGTCTATGACTAATTCTTGGCTACCATGAGCTCTTATATTGTTCATAGTAAGAGCAGGGAAACGATTCTGTACTACCTTAACTACCCATTCACCATGCTCTTTTAGGGTATAGACTTCCTTTTCTTTGTCTAATTTTGGGCTATCGGCAGTTTCGATTAGGGGATGACGATTTTTGTGTGTGTCATAAGGTCTTTTTCCTCTGCCGGGGGATATTATTACGTATTGGTCGAATATGTAATCTCTTCGAATTTCAGTTTCAATGCCTTCAATATCCAACATAATTGGCTGGCATTGCCAAGCGTCATTCGGATTAATGGTTTCGGTATCTATCTCGCAGGTAACGTAGTCAATAAATGAGTCGTCAAAATTTGCTTTGGTAGAGGACTTATCTGAATTAATAGAATCATGGAGGCTCTTAGCCTCTTTAGGCTCTTTTTTCATACCTCTTATGTTATCAAGCTTATAGCGATAATGCCAAATTACTAGCTAATATTTTTATATATTTCCAACAATTTCTTACTTTGCTTTTCTATAGTTATGCTCATTGCAAGTTTTTTTGCTTTACCGCCGTACTTTTTGGCTAAATCTGAATTTTTAATTAGCTCAAGGCACGCATTACTGAAACTTGTGGTGCTATTACCGGTCTTAATGCCTGTTTCCTTGTCTTGAGCCAATGGAGATATTTCGCCATCTAGAAAAACTATAGGTTTAGATTCAATCGCAGCTTCATTAAGAACCAAGCCCTGTGTGTCGGTTAATGATGCAAAGCAGAAAATATCACTGGATTTAAAGCAGGCGAAGGTTTTTGGCCTATCAAGCATACCTGCAAAAATTACATTCTCATCAAGCCCCAGCTTAGTGGTGAGCTCTTTTAGTTCCTCATAGTATGGTCCGTCTCCAACTATCAATAATTTTGCATCAGGGCTTTTGGAAATAATTTTTGGCATGCTTTTTATGATGAGCTGAATATTTTTTTCTTTGCCAAGTCTTCCTACGAACAATAAAAGAGGGGAGTTGCCAATTTTGAAGTGCTCACGAGGATTAAAATCCGTCTTGGCCTTGGCTTCTTCCAGGTCAATGCCGGTAGGCAGAACCTTAATGTTGTTAAATTTACCATAATCTTTTAGAGACTTTTCCATTTTGATAGATGGAACAATTATTGCATCACAATTTTGGTAGAAAAGACCAACGCTTTCGATAATTAATTTACGATTCCACTTAGTAAACGACTTACTTGGCTTTAAGTTGGGTAATATATCTTTATAGTGCTCTTTTGACTTAATTAGTGCTGGCCCTAAAAGTATACCTACAAGTATGCCGAGCATTATTTTTTTGTAAATTTTGGCATATTGATCGATATCGGTATGGTGTGTCACGACAGTTGGAATATTGTCTTCTTTGGCTATACGGAGTCCTAGCATTCCCACCTGGGCAGGCGTGTGTATATGTACTATATCGAGGTTTTCGTTCTTAACGCGCTTAATTATTGAGGCAGTAAAGGGCATAGTATCTCGATGATCCTCATACCAAATGCTCGGGAATGATTTAAATCTTACAACATAAGAAGGGTCTTTTTGAGTTCTCTTCTTCTTCGCGGCTTCTGGAGCAAAAACAATCACTTCATGGCCGAGCTTAATTAGTTCTTGGGCAAAAATATCAACTGAAACAGCCACACCATCCACTTGTGGGTAGTATCTGTCTGTAAAAAAACCAATCTTCATTATTTGATTTCCTCAAGAATTGATTCATATTCATCAAAAGTAATTGTTGTGCTGTGATGACTTTTTATTATATTCATGCTTTCTGAGCCAAATTCTTTCATGATCTTAGTATTCTTTAATATCTTGGTTATTTTGTCGGCTAACTCTTGGTAATCGTCTTCCTTGAATAGATAGCCGTTCTCACCATTGTGCACTAGCTCATGCAGGGCTGCAACATCAACAGCTATAACTGGCTTAGCGCTCGCCATAGCTTCCAAGGTTACGATGCTTTGAAGCTCGGCTGGTGAGCTTATAACAAAAACATCACTCAAATTGTATATGGCAGGCTTGTCTTCTTCATCAATGAAACCTGTAAAAACTACGCTTTTTGATACTCCAAGCTTGCTAGATAGTTTTTTGAGCTCATCCATGGCATTACCGTATCCAGCAATAACTAACTGACTATCCATTTCTTTTAGAATATTTGGCATAGCCTTAATGATTAGATCTATTCTCTTCTCTCCATCAACTCTTCCTAGATATAAAATCGTAGGCTTGTTGGCTATTCCATATTTCTTGGCTACCTTTTTGTCTTTTGGGGCAGGCTTAAAAACTGCAGTGTCTATGCCATTCGTAACTGCCTTCGATGGAGATTTGAGACCATATTTTATTAAAAAATCCAGTGCGGTTTGGGTTGGTGTAGTAACGTACTGAGCTCGATTATGAAATTTAACTAAATAATTCCAGAATCTTTTATAAAACCAATTATAATACCAACCACTTCCCTTGATGTTCATTAATACATTCTCCGGCATAAGATGATTTGTTGCCAGCACGGGAATGTTATGACGATTAGCATATTTCATGGCAGTTCTACCTAAAAAAGCTGGGTTATGAATATGTACTACATCTGGATTTGTTATAGAAAATATATTTTTGGTATGTATTCCTGGGAATATCGATACTTTATACTTCTTATTGACAGGCAAAGTTACCGCCATTTCTCGATAAATATCGTAGTTGCCATCTTGCTCTGTGTAGTTTTTGAAGTTTTTTGCCGGAGCCCAAACCGAAACCTCATGACCTTTAGATAGCAGGCCCTTTACTAGGCGCCGCTCAAATAGAGCACCTCCATCGGCATTGGGCCAATAGCTCTCAGTCACTAGGAGTATTTTCATCTTATCTTTTGGCATTGGTTTATTATAAACGTTATATGCTTTAGCTTACAAACTATAGCAGGTTTTTTATCTGGGAATAATTCTCCAAGAATGTTAAAATTATAGTTATGATTTTACAGCTAGTCAGAAATAAAAACTTCCTAAAAATTTGGCTTGCCCAGTTGTCATCACAGCTGGCTGCTAATCTATTAAATTTCGCTCTTATAATCCGCGTTTTCGACCTTTCTGCCAAGACTAGCTACGCAAATATTGCCGTAAGTTTGTTAATTTTAGCCTTTGGAGTGCCATCGATAATATTTGCAGTTTTGGCTGGAGCATATGTTGACCATCTGGACCGCAAGAAGGTGCTAGTGGTTACAAATATTGTTCGGGCGGTGCTTGTTTTGTTCTTCTTGTTCTTTGAAACAAATTTAATATTTGTCTACGTAATGGTGTTTGTTATATCGGTTCTTTCTCAATTTTTCACGCCGGCTGAATCAGCAGCGCTTCCTAGGCTAGTTAAGAAGAAGGAGTTAGTGGGGGCAAATTCATTGTTCTTATTTACTCTTTATAGCTCATTTATACTCGGCTACAGTTTGGCAGGCCCAATTATCTCAGCCTGGGGAGCTAATTCTGTCTACTGGGTGACTTCTGCTGCCTTTGTATTGGCAGCAATACTAAGCGCAGGTCTTCCTAGGATGAAAGCTAAGGAGCACGGCCTTAACTTTAAAGCCATAAATCATGATGTATTTGTAACTATAAGACAAACTACAAATAAAATTTTTAAATCACCAATGCTTCTTTTTCCGATTGCAAATCTGACAATTGGACAGATGATAATTGGCATCATAGCTGTGGTCGCACCAGGGTTGGCAGTGATTTTATTTGATCAGAATCTTGCACAGGTGAGCGTAAAGCTTATCGTGCCTGCTGCTCTTGGTATGGTTATAGGCGCATTTGCTGTTGGGCAAATATTTAAAAAATTCCATAAGGCTAAGGTTATAAACTTTGGTATTATAATTGCCGTTATCTCACTCTTTGCTATAGGCAATGTATCGAGACTCAGTTCGTTACCTTTTTATACTGTTATAGTTGTGGCTTTGGCGTTTATTCTTGGGCTAGCCAATGCACTAGTGAGTGTTTCGGCCCAAACTCTACTCCAAGAGCACTCAACAGATGAGGAAAGGGGTAAAATATTCGGCACACTTAATATGATGATGAATTTAGCTGCTTCTTTGCCAGTATTGCTTGCAGGTATTACGGCCGATCTTATCAGTCCAGCCTCAGTAATGACCATATCCGGTGGATTGATAGGTGTATTTGGTGTCTATCAGTTTGTAACTATGAAGAAACACCTTCAGTACGACAAATAAACACTAGCTTTATTGCCGTAAATATGGTATAGTTCTATGTTATGGGGCTGACAAGCTTCGACGTTGAATCTTGAAATATGATGGCGAGTCGGGTTGAGAATACACGTTAGCTGTTCTCGAAATAACAAATGCAAAATCATTTGTATCGCGATTGGTGAATGCAGTTTCTGCACCATCTCTTGCACCAGCTTTTGCTTAATTGTCATTAGCCGTCGATCCTCCAATGTCTGGTAGGGGGTTTTCGATGTCATTTACCAGGTTGCAGTAACATTTCTTGCTAGGTGTTATCCAAGTCTTTTATAGTAAGCAAGTGCTAGGTTTCTTTAGCTGGTCTTTATGATCTAGATCTTGTAAAACAAAATTCAGATCAGCTACGCTCGTAGAAGTCATATTGGAAAGTTTAGCGGACGTGGGTGCGATTCCCACCAGCTCCACCAAAAGAAGACCATTTAAGTTGGTCTTTTTTTTGCTGGTAAATATTTATAGTTGTAATGTTTACAATGAATAATGTAACTTATGCTTTTAAATAAGAGCATAACCTGTTAGAATCTCCCAAGCACCTTACAGAACGGAGCTGGCAAAGTGCTAAAACTTAACATAATAGAAGAACAGCAACGGAAGAAGCGACTACGTTCAGCGACGGGAGTGGCTTACCCGACTGGGTACATTTTCTTTCGAGGCACAGTAGCACTCATTTCTAAGTTTTTCATTAAGCCCATACTTTATCACAACGAACGAATTCCTCAGCCTGGGGGTTATTTTTATAAACCCAAGTACTATTCCAGAAATGGATCAGGAAAAATTGGTGAAGTTCAGGCTTTTGTTATTGCTGCTAATCATGGTCAAGTATGGGACATCCCTTTTATTGGTATGTTTCGTCGTGGGCTAGTATGGGTGTGTAAGCCACATTTTTGCATCAACCCATTCTTTGCCAAAATCAATCAGCGCATGGGGGCCGTACCGGTCTTCAGGCCTAGTATTGATGGCGACACAAGCAAGAACTCACGTGAGAGGGTAAAATCGCTTCAAATGGTCTCTTATGAGTCGAGAGAGCTAATTCCTGTCGTGGTTACTGCTCTAAAGCGTGGTGTTCCAGCCATCATGTTTCCTGAGGGAAGCAGAGTTGGTAATTCTACTATAGAGGATGCCAAGCATGGGGCCGCTAAGGTTTCATTTATGTCCGGATGCCCAATCCTTCCTGTTGCTATGGTTGGGTGTTCTAAGGGCGACCAGGTCAAGCGAGTTGGATTACTTCGTCGTCGAGTCATTGTTGGAGTTGTGGGTGAGCTAATTCGACCCGAGAGCTTTATGCACATTGAAGACACCCTAGATAGAGAGGGTGCCATGATGCAAGCTTGGATTGAAGCCATGAATCAGCTTAGGGCTGAAGGGGCTAAGTACCTCCAAGAGTTCTAATAATATTCTAATTGCCCCGATTGTGAGATGTCACTATCGGGGTTTTTTATGTTGATCTAATCTGCTGGGTTTTTAAGGCTGCCTTTTGTGGCTTAGCCGAGTGTTCTTTTATGCCTCTTGGTATATTAAATTCTATGGTTGTGCCTTTACCAATTTCGGATGTAATTTTAATAGATCCACCTATTTGCTCGATTATAATTCGATCTAAATATAAACCTAAGCCAAGACCTTCATAGTCATATTGCATGGCATCAGATGCACGTGTAAATGGCATCATAAGTTGATCAATTTTATCTTTGGGTATACCAATTCCTTCATCCCTTATTGCTATCTTACTTCCATTTATTTTATTTTCTACATTCACATATACTGTGCCATCATCCTTACTAAATTTAACTGCATTATTTATTGTTGAGCCTAATAGCAGGATTAGTGCCGACTTATCAAGGCGCATATTGAGCTCATTAGCTACGTTAGTTTTAATCTTGAGATTCTTTCTTTCTAATACTTTTGTTTGACGCTCAAGAATTTTAGATAGGACATCATTAACATCATCCTCATCGATATTTCCAGTGGGGCTAAATGCCGAAAACTTCTTCAGTAGTTCAAATGATTTTTGAACTCCAGAAAGCATAGCAACACCACGCATAAAGGATTTAGCCTTTTCTTCTTGGTTGAATTCCTCGGAAATTTCTTTTATCGAAACAATATTTTTATCTATTGAGGCAGAGGCTTCATTGATAAAGTTAATCTTATAGGCGGAAAGCTCCTTTTCTTTTTGCAGTGTAATGGCTCTTTGCTTGCGTATTTCTCGGTTTCGGTTAAGACTTCGCCATGCCAAAAGAATAAATAATGCGCTTAGTATGAATAAGCCGACTTGGACTATCAATGAAGCATAGTTAAAGCGAAAAACATCTGCCCGCAAGAACAAGAGGTTAGCTAATATTACTAGTAACCCGGCAATAATAATTGGTATCCAGGCCAGAGGATTGAAGCTAGCTCTACGGATTTTCTTTTGCAGTATTTCGGGGTTTATGTCGGACATAAACTTCTCTGTTGTTTTTGCATTTTTTTCTAATAGTTCGTGTACAGAATTTGTAATATTGTGCATGAGTGTGTTTATTTGGGTAGATTTCTCTTTAGTAATAATGCCTACAGATAAAAGAAGATCAGCACTTAATTGCATAATACTAATAGGTGTATTTAGGTAGTGGTTGGTAAGTGCAATGAAGTTTTTGCTACCAAACTGCAAGTTGTCGTACTTTTCAATAAGAGTATTGTAGCGCTCAGTGCTCTTGAGTTCTCGATATGATTGAATAGCATAAATTAAAGCAAAGAATAGAATGATAAGTATCAATAAGAATGGAATTGCAACGGCAACGTCTCTAGGCACTCGCTTGGTTATATTCAAGATGCCCTGGAGAGCATTGTCTATTGCTCCAACAATTCCGCTTCTACCTTGAGGTGCAAATAGGCTATTGGGAGGTATGTTACCTGCTCCACCATTTGGTTGTGCAGAGGAGAAGATACCGATTGGAATGGCACCAAATGGAATTGGATTAGAAATAACTGGTATTAAATTACAATCTGTAGTTTTGACGGTCTGATTTACGCCATAAAAATTAGTAGTGCCATTGCTGGCATAGGCCCGGTAGTTATAAGTGGAGCCACAGTTTAGCTGTCCCAGTACTCTAGAATAGTTTCCCAGGGCAGTTGCTGAGCCTCTTTGATAGAATTTTCTTACTAAATTGCCACCCGCATTGGTCGTAAAAATGTTTCCATTTGAATCCAGCGCAACTCCACTAAGTATCGATGCCATAGTGGTGCCATAGACCATATCATTGATAGTAGTTTTGTAGTAAGTTGTTGTGCCAGTTGCACTAAATTTGCTAAGTGCTCCTGTAGAATCGGTCACAAAGACATCTTCATTCGTCTGATTGATTGTTAAAAATCCTGGAAGAATTAAATTGCCCTTTTCGGAGCCAAATCCACCTATAGTTCCACCTGCTGTTCCGTCTGGACCTGAATACTTAATGATCCTATTTTTGGTCGTATCTGCAACATATATAACAACATACGAACCATAGTCGAATAAATCTATTCCTGTAGGGGAATAGCCTAGATTGTATGACGGATCTGGGTCGTGGTTTCCCCAGATGTTAGTTAGGGCGCCTCCCGAACTAATAACTTTAACAAAGCCCTCGGGGAAAGTAGCATACATATTTTCGCTATTATCGGCAGCAACGTCAGTTGCGCCAATTCCTTCTGTGAAATTAGCTATAAAGGTGCCATCTTTTTGGTACTTTGAAATACCTCCTTGATTTGCCACCCAAATATAATCAAGTCGAATACCAATACCCCTAGGTTCAGTTACAGACCACTCTGTTATGAATCCACCATTGTTATTAAATTTTTTAATTTTGTTATTTCCGTAGTCAGATATGTACACGCTCCCTTCGGAGTCTACTGCAGAATCTAGGGGGGAGTTAAGTGTGCTATTCCATTGTGTGGCCAGGTCTAGATATGTGGCGTCATTCTGGTTGGTCGCAGATTGATTATTTAGAGTATTTCCATAAGAGGTTGATGATCCCCACTGGAATCCCTGTATTTTTAATTGAGCGTCTCCTACAGAAGAGATGTTGCCATTTAGTGTGGCAAAGGTGCCCGTTATATTGCTAGGCGGCAGAGTAGTGGCAGTGATGTTGGTATTGCAGGGAGTGGTGGAGAAGCTTTTGGTGTCCCCAATGTAGTTTCCGTCCGAATTAGCTGCCAAAGCGCGGTAGTAGTAGGTTGTGCCACAGTTTAAGTAATCTATAGTATTGCTAAATGCTGAAGCAGAAAACTCTCCTTGAGTAAGGAAATTTTCAACTTCTGAGTTGTTCTGATCAGTCACAAACAGCATTGAATTATTATTGATAGGATTTGAATCTGGCTGAGTGTAAGTGGCAACTCCATAGGGGGAGTTAAAATCAGCTATCGAACCGTAGGTACTAGTAAACCCGCCGTCTTGGCGGAAAATAACCACTCGATGGTTGCCGGTGTCAGCTACGTAGACATTATTTTTTACATCTACAGCAACCGAGGCGGGGGCATTGAAGGCTGTTCCCGAAGTGGTGCCATCAATAATCAATGATGGGGTGGTTACCGGTGTCTGGGTGCTGGGTGCAGTATAGGCCTGCTCAAATACTTGATAGCGACTATTACCGGTGTCGGCAACAATAATTTTATTTCCTCCTTCTTGAGCTATGGCTATGCCAAGAGGGTTGATGAATTGTCCTGTACCTCCAGATCCTGTAGAGCCGAAACTACCCGTAGGATCATACGCAAAAGAGGTGTTGTAGCGCTTAACCATATCATTTCCACTATCGGCAACATAAACATTGCCTCCTGTGTCTAGTGCTACTCCATGAGGGTTATTGAGATTTTCAGGATTTACACCCGTGCCGCCCATACTTCCAGCTACAGTTAAGTCGGAATTTATAACCAAAATCCGGTCATTTCCACTGTCAGCTATATAAATTCTTCCAGAAACATCTACGGCTAGTCCGTTGGGGTTATTCAGTGTTCCGGGGTTATAGGTGCCAGTTAAATTTCCTGCGAAATCATAAATCTTGATAAGGTTGTTATTAGGATCAGATACGTACACCTTTTGTGAGTTTTTATCGACAGCGATTCCACTTGGCAGATTGCTAGCTATTGGCCATGGCGAGGGCCCTGGGTTAATATTCCGGCTGGTCTCAGTGGCTTCTCCAGCTATAAAACTACCAAAGCTAGCAGTGGTGCCCCATTCGAAACCACGCTTAGTAATTGGTGATGATGACGCCGACACTTCACCGTTAAAAGTGGCTGAGAATAGACCTACTGCGCTAGGATCGTTAGTTTGAATTGTCATGGACATGGCATTCATCATGGAGGCCGACCTCATACCACATGGTAGCGTGGAGAATGTAGCATCATTGCCGTAATATGTTCCTTCGCTTGTTTTGGCATACGCCCTGTAGTGGTAATCTGTCTTGCAAGTCAAATTACTGATTGGAAGACTATAGTCCGTAGGAGTTGTGGAATCCTGCTTTGTAAATTTCTGAACTCTAAAATTGCCAGTATCACCAACTAGCAATGTATCATCTTGGTTTATACTTAACCCGCTAGGATTACTGAAAAGTCCGTCGCCAATACCGACTCCGCCGAATGTAGTCAGGAGTTGTCCAGAGTCGGAGAAAATATTGATTTCGCCTTTGCTGTTTAGGGCCAAGATATTGCCTTTGCTATCAACGGCAGTGGAGTTGAATTTTTCAGAGCCAAAAGTCTTTGTGAAATTACCATTGGAGGTAAATATTTGGATGCCATTTTTATCACTGATGTAAATATTACTACGCACATCTACAGATACAGATGCTGGTTCTATAACTCTTCCTTCACCGATTAAGGCCTCAGATGAATAATTACTATTAAATTTTTGTAATCTATTATTTTGTTCATCTAGCGCGTATAGCTTGTCTTCAAAATCAATGTATAGACTACTGGGTTTGACCAAGGCAGCATCTGATATGGTGCCAGAGTATGCTAAGTTCGAGTTGTATATTTGAATTCGGCTGTTCTGGGTGTCTGCCACGAGAAGATTTCCATTTTTGGTGTATGCAATTGCTTTTGGCGAATTAAATTCATAGTTGCCATTACCTGGTTGCCCTCCTAGTTCGGCAGTTTGATTGCCTAAAGCATCATAGGTGATGACTTTGCTGGCTTCCGTATTCAGAACCGCATAGCTACCATCTGACTTAATGGCTACGGCATTAGGTTTGATGCTCGTTGGCCAAGAATTTTTAAATTGAGGCTGGTAAATGGACGAATCATCAGAATTACTTCCATACGATGTATTAAGGCCCCATTCAAAGCCTCGAGAAATAATTACATTTGAGTTGGGATTAATCGTTCCAGCGAGTATTGCTGTAATGTCTGAAGGTGAAGAGTCTTTAGTCTCTACCGTAACTGGCCCTGCATTGGCTTTTTTGAAATCAATTTTCGAACCCGTCAGGATAGCAGCAAAAATAAGGAGTATAGCTAAAGCAGCAATTATATCTGATAGCGCCTCTATACGTATTTTTATTTTTGCAGTCATTTATTTTTTAAGTCTTTAAGATAAATATTACCATTTTAATAGGTATAAGCACAAGGGCTATATATATTAATATAGTAAATAAAAATTGGGTAAATTTATCTACATTTTGTAGCGTACAAAAAATTTACCCAATTTATTATAGGCACCAATATAGCTTTTTATATCTGTTGATTTACATCATCCGCCACGCATTTTTTTATTTTTGTTTTTCATATTTTTAACCTTCAGTTTAATTTGGTATGCCCATTATTATTCGTGTACCCTTGGAAGGAAGTGACTTTATTTGGATTTGACCGCCAATTTGGTCGATAATTATTCGATCCATGTATAGTCCTAGCCCTAAGCCTTCATAGTCAAACTTCATTGCACTAGAGGCTCTGTAGAATGGCGTCATAATACCATCGAGCTTGTCTTTGGGGATCCCCACGCCATCATCCTTAACTTCTAGAATCGTTTTGCCGTGGGACATTTGGGCATAAATATCTATATGGCCTCCTTCGTGGCTGAACTTAACGGCATTATCAATAGTTGAGCTAACAAGTGCAGTTAGTGCCACGTTATCTAGGGTTGCAGATATACCGCCCTTGAGGTGAGTATGTACACTCAAGTTCTTTTTGTTTATTTGGTCTACATTGTCTTTTATTGCAGTGTCGATAGCCTTTTTGAAGTCCTTAGTTCCTAGCTTGCCAGTAGGATTGTAGTCGTTGAAACTCTCTAAAAGGCCAAGTGATGCTTGAATACTGAGCAGACTCTCTAGTCCTAGCAATAGTTCTTTAGATTTCTTTTCATTTTTAAGATCACTAGAGGCTTGCTGAATGATTTTTAGTTCTTTTTGCATACTTCCCGATGCTTTTTTAATAAACTCTGCTTTGGCGTTGGCTAGGGCCTTTTCTTTTTTGAGGGCTTTTTGTCTTTTTTGTTCTAGAAGTTGGTTTCTGCGGAAGCTTCTCCAGCTCATCAGGATTAGTATTATGCCAACCAAGAATAGTAGCAATTGAGTGCTGATAGAGTAGAGGTTTAGTGCAAATACGTCGGCTCTTAAAAACAGTATGTTGGCAGTGATTAGTAAGATTGTGGCAACCAGAGTTGGAATCCATACTAGCGGGCTGAATAGGTAGCGGCCAGAAGTGATTTCTTTTGGCTCACTATCAATTCCTTGAAGAATTTTCGAGGTGGATTGGCTATTGTGGGTAAGTAGTTCGTCGGTAGTTTTATTAATTTTATTGAGGGCTTTCATTATAGATTCACCCTTAAGCTTGCCCAGTATGCCTTCGGATAAGAGTAGGCCTGTAGCAACCTGCATCATCGAGATAGGTGAGTTTAGGTAGTGGCTAGTGAGGGCTATAAAGTTTTGACCTCCGTTTAGCAGGTTGTTGTAGCGCGTGATTAGTTCTCGGTACTTTTTGCTATTGCGATATTCGGCATAGGATAGGGCGTAGTAAAGTAGTGATAATAAGAGAAGTAAGAATATTAGCAGGTAAGGAATTGCTACTGCTACTTGCCTAGGAACTCTCTTGGCTAAGTTTTCTAGGTTTATTAGTAAGCCCCCGAAGAAACCTTTGGCTTTGGCTGGCTGCGTGTTTTGGCCGGCTGATCCAGATTCGCTATTAGTTAGAGCTGATTCACTTGTAATAATCGGCGCACTTCCACCGGAGAATGAGGTGCCAGAAGGCGCGGTTGAGCCACCAGATGGAGTAGGAGTGGGTGGAGGGGTTGGTGGAGCTGGGTTGCATCCAGTAGTCTCGAAGGTGTTATCATCGCCATAGTAGGTACCATTTTGGTTAGTTCCAAAGGCCCTGAAATGATAGGTGGTGCATGGTAGTAGAGAGGAAGCCTGTAGGTTGTATTCACCAGTTTCAAAATTATTAACTAAATTAAATTCTTGAATTCTATTGTTGTATGAATCAGCTATATATATGTTGTCAGTATTATTAACTGCAACACCCCAGGGGTAGTCAAAATATCCTTCGGCACTGCCATAATCACCAAACTGCGTGAGAACGCTGCCGTCATTGTTATAAATTATTACTTTATTGCTAAAACTATCTACAACGTAGATTCTATTAGAGCTGTCTATAGCAATTCCCTCTGGCGCTCTGTATTGGCCATAATCACCACCACTAGCTCCTATATCTTCTTGGTAAGCGAAATCGCTGCCAAATTTTTGAACTCGCTCAGCACCGTAATCTGATACGTATATTGAACCATCATTTGCTATTGCTATACCATCTGGATCTAGAAATTGTCCATCGCCTGTGCCATATTCACCAAATTGGCTATTGTAAGTTCCATCCTGATTGAATTTTTGAACTCTATGATTGCCTGTGTCGGTTACATATATTTGGCCCGAACCATCTAGTGCAATTCCTTGCGGGTGGTCGAATTGTCCATTTTCAGTGCCTTCTGTGCCAAATTGGCTGTTGTAAGTTCCGTCTGGATTGAATTTTTGCACCCTGTTATTGTTGAAGTCGACTGCATATATGTAGCCCTGTGTATCCACAGCAACACCCCAGGGATATTTGAGCTGACCATCTCCAGTGCCAAATTCCCCAAACTGAGACAG
>Ga0214921_10005844_pt1 | contig 17178 bp, 19 predicted proteins | sample LL1505_MetaG_FD_177992 | JGI IMG/M metagenome (GOLD analysis project Ga0214921, IMG submission 177992) | Freshwater microbial communities from Lake Lanier, Atlanta, Georgia, United States - LL-1505 | ecosystem: Environmental > Aquatic > Freshwater > Lake | place: USA: Georgia | collected...
ACCGCGGGTGACCGTGCGTGGCCGTGTAGCCACGTGCTGCGGGCGACTGGGAATGTTCAGACTGCGATAGGCGTGACCACCGCGTGGATCTCACGGAGGACGCCCGTCACTGTGAAGGTCTTCGCTAGCATCTTCCAGTCGCTGATCTTGCTCGCTGCGAAGGGCTTCACGGTGGGTCCTGCCAGAGCCCCTGTGATGTGTGGATTGCCTGACTTCGTGGCGAGGATGGGATCAGTCTCTACCCGCCATGCTGCCACCCCTAGATTGTGATCCACGCCCCAGCCTTTCACGAGGAGTGTCATCGGCTCCCCCAGCAGGTCTCGTAGGGGATTGTTGGGCGATAACGCTCCGGGTGAGACCGTCATGTGGTGGTTCAGCACCTGATGCCCATGGACAGATGACACCAGCGAGGTGACCCAGTCGGGGATCTCTTTATAGAGACCCAGTGTGTAGATCTTCTCTTCTAGCCGCGCAACTTCTTCAGGTGGGAGCACGACCCCTGTGTACATGATGGGACCTGCGGGTGACTCACGTAGGAGCGTCTCTCTGACTATTCTTCTTATCCGCGCCTCGGCGACAGACTGTTCAGGTTGACTTGCTTCAGCAGGCTGCTGACCCCTCACGCGATCCCGCCACATGTTGATCTCATCCTCGTCCCAGTCGCTGTAGATGGGCAAGCCTGAGCTCTCCACGACGCTGACGATCGCTTCAGCGTCAGCTCGGGTCATGAACTTCGTCTCCTCTCCCAGCGCCTGCTTGAACAGTGCGTCTCTGACGTCTAGCGCGAGGACGATGCCTACGGGCCGCCAGTTGGCGACGATGAACTCATTGCCGCCAACCAACCTCGGGTTGAAGCTCTTCTTGTCGAGGATGAAGTCGTCTGCGAGAGAAGATGGATCAGATGCACCCAAGAACGACGTGGGCCGCTTAGGAATGCCTGAGTGTTTATACTTGTCTGCCAGCTCGGGTGTGATGTTGCCTGTGAATCCGCTGAACAGCGATGACATTCTATTAGCGGCGATTGTTGTGCGTCCCTGCAAGACCACGCCGATGGGTCCCCAGTTCGTGCTGAATGACGTTGTGCTCGGTGGATATCCCATCGTGGAGATCTCATTCTTTCCTGTCATGCTGAGGAAGCGGTCAAGATCGCCTTTGAGGTTCTCCACACCCCTGTTCTTAATCCAGTGCACCTTGACGACGGCATTCATGAAGTCGTGGTCTGCTTCGGTCGCCCATATCTGCTTGACTCTCCGCGCCTGCTGTTTGTTGGGCAGATCTTGCTGCCAATCCGCGTCAAATGTTGGATCCTGTATGTGACCTTTGTATTTGATGTTTGCAGTCTTGTCTAGGAAACTTTGGAGATCTTCCCTGATCAGACTTCTCAGCTGCACCTGTGTGATCCGCATCTACGCTCCGCGTCCTTTCTAACTATCTGCCCCGCCCATGAAGATCTGCCTCACCCGCTCCCCCTGGGTCACATTCAGCTTGCGTAGCTTCACCTCCTGCTCGGGGGTGATGTCCTTCGACACCTTCCTGCCCACGTTGTCCTCCATCCCGGCGGTGAACCCGTCGAGGATCGATTGGAGCATCTGCTGACTGTTCTCCAGCCCCGCTGCTTCTAGTGTCCGCGCCAACCCGACGATCCCCTTCGCCAGATCTGTCACTGTCACTTCGTCCGGGTCACCGCCTGGGTGGCGGACGAGGAGTGGATGGGGTGTGTAGGGACCGCCAATCAGGTAGTCTGCGATGTCGACGAGGAAGCGTCTGAAGTCTGTTGAGATGCTTTGGTATGTCACGCCACTTCTCTGCCGGGACGTCACCCGCTCTCCGTCCTTCAGCCGCGCGATGACACCCTCTGTGCCGATTGTCAGTGTGAGGTAGTCGCCCAGTGCCTTGTAGAGGTTTCCTGTCACGTATCCCTTCACACCGCGCTCGGGTGTGTACCGTCCGCGCATCCAGTCGGAGTAGGGCGGGTGGGTGATGACTGTGTCGACCTGTGCCAGACCACCTGATGGGACCTGGACGATGATCATGAGCGGATTACCTGCCAGGGTGAGATCGACTTTGACGCCTGGCGGACGAGCTGACGAGAGGTACTGTGTCATCAGCTCGGTGTACTTTCTAGCTGCTGCCGCTTCCTCTTTTCTTCTCGTGCTGAAGTCAGCATCAGAGTAGTCGACCGGGAAGGAGACGAGGTAGTCGATGTCGCCGTAGGTCGTCCCTGGTCTATCAACGCTGTCCCGCTCGGCGTGTGTTGAGGAGCCCGTTGGCCCGATGGGATCGATGGGAGCTTCACCCTGCTCAGCGAGCCAGCTGTTGAATCCACTCACAAAGTCGCGGTAGATCTTTCCTGCTTCACGGGCGACTTGTGGTGTCAGATCACGTCGCTGGTCAGGTGGAAGCTTTAGACCGCCCTCGTTGACGAGTATTGCACGGATGACTTGCCGCAACTGCACTTCTGTGATCCTCATCAGACCGCCTCACTCATATAGCTGCCGCCCGTCTCGTCCACCACATCAAGCCCTAGTTCTCTAGCTGCAGATTTAATCTGATCCATGTCATCTATCAGCTTCACTGCGACTGCCCTGGGGATCAGAACCTTGCTGAACGACCAGCTACCCACAATCAGCTCGGGCATCTCGGTCCTGTAGTAGTTGGGACCCCAGATGTGGTCGCGCCAGGATTTCTCGTCCAGTACCATGTTGTCTGCGACTGTGCCTTCGTCCTCATACCAGGGGAGCTTTCTTGTACCCGAGGCGGTCTGTCGTGTGATGTCCTCGGGCTTGAGCTGTGACGACCACTGTGTTCCTAGATCGACCGCACCCGCGTATGTGACACGTCCGTCCAGGACGACGCCGATCATGGGACGGCTGAAAGAGACTTTAGGAAGGTCGTCTGGGTGGTAGGCAGTCGCTGACAGCTCATCGGCATGTTGAGATCCCGCGTACTGCTCGATAAAGGATAGCGCATCGGACACGACGTTCTTTCCCAGCTTGACGTAGAGACCGATCCAGTGCACCTTGACCAGCTTGGAGTCAAAGAAGTCACGAGTTCCCATCTCATCGACCATCTCGTTCCACAGGCGCTTCGCTGATCTCTCTGCTTGGTGTCTACCCTTCATCATCCTGCGCGCAGATGCACTGTTGAATTGGCCGCCGTCCGTGAAGTTTCCAGCACCTTCTGGACGATCTGGAACCTGCTTCACTAGACGGTTGATGACTGCCCACCGCTGGGTGGGATTGACGATCTCTTTGAGCAACTCCTCGCGGACTATCTGACGTAGCTGTCCCTCTGTTATTCTCATCACATCTCCTTGGCAGGCAGAACCGATCTCACTTCTTCAACCCGGACCATTATCTCTCATTGACCACCTCTCAGCATGTAACTCGCGTCGTCTTCCATCTGCTTAAGGTCTATTGGATTTCCCATTCTATCGACGATGGGCAGCTTGATCTTGTGCTGCATTGCGTAGAAGAAGGGACCAATGGTGCTGCCCGGGTTTTGGTACTCATTGTCCATTAAATCTCCCGTTGCCGTATTATAGTCAATCACAATCCGCTTGGGAACCCAATTAGCAACTAGCGCTTCTGAGGAGTCCATACGCTCTATGAGCTTGGGCGCGTCTTCGGGACCAAAGATATACTTTGCACCTAATTCCGGGTTAAACTGCGTGGGCTTTCGAGGTGATCCGCTGTTCGAGAACTTAGCGTGTTGCCAATGTGGAGCACGTCCAATGTAGCCTGTCGCCAGCGCTTCCATGCTTTCTGCTGCAAGAGTGACCCAACCTTCCACCTCGACACCTAACCAACCCCACCCAGGAGCCCGCTCCAGTTCTTGACCAGGCACTGTTAGAGAGCATGCGATCTCTCCCCGTCTGTCTGTGTCATTGAGGAACTTGTAAAGGTGTCCCAGGACGTCACCTTCACGTGGCATCCATGTGATCTTGTGCAGACCTTGTATCCACCGCCGCGCGCGGGAGATCTTGGGCGTCCTTTCACCTTCCACGTACTCATCTTCTTCTATCTTGTCGACTGCCATCGCCCATGACTTCTTCACATTGCGTGCAGGTTCAACATACTTTTTCGAATCAGGATTGACAAAGAGAGGATCATTAAAATCAGATGTATACTTTATGTCTTGAGTCGCCTGCTCAAAGTCGGCTCTTCCCTCGATGATGATCTCGCTGAGGAGTTCTTCCCTGATGATCTTGCGCAGTTGTCGCTCTGTGATCCTCATTTTAATAACTCCGTATCTATTCTATGTATCTTACGAATTGAACAAAAATCATCGGTTGTAGCATCCCTAGTGATCCTCGTCCCACTCCGCGAGCCAGCTCTCCTCGAGCTCGTTGATCTTCCTCACCTGCTCCGGGCGGGTAAACCTCACTCGGAGACGGGCGATGTACGCCTCGATCTCCTCACGTGAGACGTCCTTGCGCTTGAAGAACTCGTTGTAACCCATGTCATGGTAGGCCATCAGATCCCATGGGTCGAGGAGATCTGTCAGCTTCTCTGCACGTGAAGCGTCCCTACTGGGATCACCGGTATCTAGGGCTGTGACGTAGAGGTTATCAGCTGTGATCTGCTGGGGCCGTCTGACTGTATCAGCATCGATCAGGGGTTCATCGTCGGTGCTCAGGGCACCTGGGATCCTCCTCGCCTTGAAGATCCAGATGTCGTTCCCCATCAAGCGCTTCATCAGGAAGCCACCCAGCTGGCGGCTGAATGATCCCATGCCGTTGCTGATCCTGAAGACAATCCGCTCGGCTTCCTCGAGGACGACTGGGTACGCTGAGATGCCGGCTTCCGACCGCAGCCTGGGCGATGACTCGCCGGGCTCAAAGGAGGCGAGAGCCGGCTCCTCAGCATAGGCGTAGGCGTAGGGGTCGTGGATGACAGATACGCCGCCAGCCACCTTCCGTGGATCACCGAACCGGAGGTAAGCTGCGACGGGTGGCTGCCGAGCTTCTCGAAGCAGCGACTCCCTCACGATGGTCGACAGCAGCTGGCGGATCTTGAGCTCGCGGATGTGCTCAGGAGTGACCACAACGATCTTGTCAAATCCTTCTGCTTCTGTGGGCATCACAAACCTGTCCATCATGCCCTGCACAATCTCCGGTGACAGCGTCTTGTCTCCCTCTTCCTCAGCCCGCTTCTTGACAGCAGCTTGGACACCCGCCTCAGCACCCAGGAAGTCGAAGAAGACGGCGATCTTCTCGTACTCATCCTCGTGACCCCTGATCACGGAGAGTGCCCGCCGACGGGAAGCAACGGTCATGTTGGTCATGTCGACGACGATGTCCTTGCCCGACTCCACAGCGCTCTTCTGCATCTCTCTGTGGACAGCTTCCACTTCCTTGCGGAACTGTGCACCCCGAGCTCCAGCGACGTCGTCGTATCTGAGGCCGTGTGGTTCCCGAACGATGTCGACTGCTCTGTCATAGCTGATGACATGCGGGTCAATCAAGTTCTGTCTAACCCAGGTTGACTTCCGCACACCAGGTGGGCCTACAAGGACATAAAACTTTGGCATTAGACGAGATCACCGTGATATGTGTCTAAATATCTGGATCGTCAATAGATGAGATGACAATCAGGTCGTTGTCATCCCACATGTGCTCGACCTTGTTGCCCCAGATGACTGTCAAATAACCACAATTATCTCGATCTATGACGAGACCCAACAGATTGTGGAAAATAGACAGTTGATACGCGCGAGTGACAATATCGCCCGCCTTCATCCTGCGCCTGTCGCTAGTGTACGCTGACAGAACAGCCATCGCTGCCGAGTGAGCTGAGGTAGATCGGGTACTGGAGAACGCCGTCGACCGTGAGTCTAACCGCGATCTCACCGTCCAGGATTCCCCACGTACCGATCTCAACCCACTCACCGCTGCGACCTCGTGAAGTCGTTACGTCTACACCCGTCGTGTCTGACGTAATCAAAGCCGCGGACTTCGTCACCCACCGTGCACCAACAGACTTATCCTTCAGGAGTTCCTCTGCACTCCACAAGACAGTGGGCTCAGCAGGCTTGGGCTTCACAATCACAGTGAAGGAGCAGGGCCCACCGTGCTCACTTCCCGGAGGGAAAGCAGACCTGATCTTGATGCGGTCACTGAGCGGCATTTCATGACCATCTGGCATGACGGGCATAGGACCGTCATCACAATACACGTCTTCTGATGCATTTCGCCAGACAGGCCACGGATTATCAGCAGGGGATGCGAACGCAACACTCACGAGAGACATTAGAAAAAACACCTTCTACCTCCTTGCCTGCACATCATACCACACACTACGCACTGCGCACGAGTGCTCACTCATCCTCATCCAGAAGGAGGATGTGACGGATCTTGCCAGGTTGCACATAGCCCAAGATACCGTTGACCATAACAGCAGCCCACCCGGTCGTCTTTCCCGCAGGTGTCTTGCTTCCGCGGTGTATTCCGATGAACACTGCGGGTGTCGCTTTCTTCCACATGACGTACTCAGCAGGTGTGTACGGTTCCATGTGCCCCTCCTTGATCTTTACGACAATGTCGTATCGGGTTGTGACCAGCCGACCTCGATAGTTGTCCAGAGCGATTTCGACGAGCTGCGGGAGAGTTTTCTTGCGGGCCATCTATACCTCACAGAGATTATAGACTTCTACTGTAAGATTTACAAAGTACGAGAGATGATCGACCTTATCAGCATGCGGAGCCGAGATTCTTGGATGAGTCCCATACTGTGTAGATAGTTGTAAATCCGATCGTTGACAGGCGGATCGTACTCACCTTCCGGCCAGCCGCCGTGGGAAGTGGGACGATCAAGGAACATGTTCTTGCGCGTGGCAAGACCGTACATCTCCTCAGGCTGTGAACCACTCACAGGACGTTCGCTCTTCTTCATCTTCCGTGACTTCATGCATATACATATTCACCCGCCCATGAAGAGCGGGTGAGAAATGTGTGCAGCAGTTCAGCGACGGCGCCGCGCAGCTGCAAGACGACGACGGACAGTCTCCATCAGGGCATCGTCACCGGCGCCCATGTCGTTGTCGTGCTGCCCGCCCATGTCGTTGTCGTGCTGGCCCTCTTCCATGTCGTACTCTTCGTCCATTGCACCTTCGTCGTCCATGTACATCTCGTCCATTGCACCTTCGTCGTCCATGTACATCTCGTCCATTGCACCTTCGTCGTCCATGTACATCTCGTCCATAGGTTCATCACCGAGGTCAAGTTCGTAGACGTCGTCCTCCATCATGTGGTCGCCGCCCATCTCGTCCATGTAGTTCTCATTGAGACGACGAGTACGGAGAGCGCGACGAAGCTCCTCCTGGATGATCTGCTTAGCTCTAATCTTAGAAAGTGACATTTAAACTCCTTACAATTAAGTATACATGATCAGAAGAAAATTGATGAAATTATACATTTACTTAGAAGTACGGTTGGGTGCAACGCCTATAGGAAAGATCGCACCCTGGGTGCTAGACAGCCACGCCACCGGTTCTTTTTGATTTCCATTATTATGTGCTACACCTGGCGGAAAATATTCAAAGTGAAGATGAGGCCCTGATGACCGACCTGTGCTGCCAGCATAACCGATTAATTCTCCTGCATCTGCCCACTGACCTGTTGCTTTAACAAAATCGTTAAGATGCATATAGACTGTCCTGCTACCATCTTGGTGGTCAATGGTTATGTTTTTGCCTGATGATTTACCTATACTTGTCGTAACTGTGCCCCCTAACGCTGCTAAGATAGGCGCACCTCGTGTGCCATCTGCAGGGCGTGTTAAGTCACGTCCGTAGTGGGGTCTAAGCTTTACGCAGGTCGCTTTATCTTTGCCCACCTCTTCCTCTGTAGTACCTGGTTCACAGTACCGCAGATAAGGTGTGATACTAAATATGCTGCCTGTGCCACCAAGATACATGCCATATTTGCTAGCGTTAGAAATGACATCACTCCCACCCACAGCAACAAAGTCAGCTGTCGACGTTATGGGTGCTGCTTCTGACTCATCAGATTCACTTGATGCATCATCATCGTCGTCGCCTAGAGGAAGGAATTCGGGATCGTATGTATAGCCGCCGGCAAGCTCTATCTCATCCAGCCTGATGGTTGTCTGAACACAAGCACGGATGAGTGCGATCTCATCTACTTTTTTTTTGATCCAGGATTGCCTAGAGGCTTCTTCTTAACCCGAGCAACTGCCTTGTCCTTTGACATCCCGCTTGCTGTGAACCTCGCGACGCGAACATCGTCAAAGTCCTCGTCACCGTCTCCGTCTCGGTCCTGCTCATCAAGCTCGGTCTCCTCCATTCTGGAGGCCATGAACGTGTTGGAGCGTCCCTCCTGCAAATGGATGAGCTCTTCTCTGATGATCTGGCGGAGTTGGGCAGATGTGATGCGCATGTTTACTTCCTAGCTCTAACTATATTGGTCGTAAAACACTTTACATGATATTTATCAATATGATGACACGCTGGTGGAAAAACTTCTGCGATCTCATGCGCTACGGTGACAGTCAACCGTCGGAGCTGTTAGTGGGTCTCTGCCACAGCGTGCTTGTTCCCCTGATGATTGATGACTATGGGCACGTTGCTAGCTGGATGCCGTGGCTTGTTGCTTTCATGGGAACGATGCAATGCTACCATGCTGTAGTAGGTGATCTCATCAGGCGTCACATCATCAATGTTGCCGTTGCTCTGATGACTGTTGCAATCACAGTGAGCGCGATATGGAACAGCGGTTTTTCAGAGTCTCACTCCCACATCATCATCGCTGTGGTTGCACTTTGGAATTTCTACCGCACAAACTATGAAGTTAGCAATTCAACGAGGTCAAAATGGACGAAATGAACCCACAAAGCCTTGTGTCTGTCTTGATCACAGCGATTACAGTCCTGGGATCGACAGCCGCTTGGAGCTTCTACGAGAAGCGTTTAAAGCTTCAACATCAGAATGAGCGTGAAGATGAGCGCCAGCAGCACCTCTTCCGCGACGACCTTCGGGAGCGCGTTGCTGTCTTAGAGTCAAAGCTAGAGTCATCCTACAGAGAACGCGAGGAGCTCCAAGCTGAGCTTCGTAAGCTATCTGAGGCGACTGCTGCAATGCGTGTTGAGATCGACTTCCTCCGCAAGGAGAATGAGTCGCTCCGCCGTCAGCTCAAGTCCCGCGACTCATCCTGAGAAAGCTTGGTTTAGATAGAAGATCGTCGCACCAACAATCATTAGCGTCCACAAGATCGATATAAATTTGTCAAAGTGCATGACGCTAATCTACGCAGCCGCAAGAGTCTGTTCAAAGTCTTGACGGTACTTCATGAGTGCACGCTCCTTCATCTTCGCCTCGAGGACGACGTCGACCTCGAGTCCGCAGTCGATGAATGGCGTGTAGTACCAGTCAGAGTGTGCGTTCCGCGCCTCCTTCGGGTCCTCTAGCTGCCGCGAGTTGGACAAGTGGCAGGTGGGTCGAACGTCGCCCCAGGTGCTTGCAGCCAGCGGCAGCGCCTCAGACCAGGGCAGATCTTGTGGGCCACACTCGTGGTGGTGCTGGTCAGCCACAATCGCGACACCTGTCCGCTTGAAGACGCCGTCGTACAGGTGCTTGATGGAGTAGAGGTTCGCCTTGTCGTCGTTCTCCACCGTGAGACGCTTCTGAACACCTTCGGGCAGCCGCTCGAAGTTCCGGCACCAGGTATCAAGCGCCTTGTCTCGGTCGCCCTTCGCTGCGCCCACGTGGATGTTAATCTTCGCCCAACGGTTTTCAGGCTGGAGCATCATGTCCATCATCTTCGCGTGAATCTTGAGATCGGTGATGCAGTTCTGCACCACGCGCTCGGTGTCAGATGCGAGGATGTTGAAGGGGCCTGGGTGAAGAGACAGGCGCTGACCACCTTCTGCAGCAGTGATACCCACTTCAGCGAGCGCTGCAGAGATCCCCTCGATATCGGGAAGGTCGTCGATGTTGTACTCAGATGCCCACGGGAAGAGGCAGGATGTGACGCGGAACACCTTGACCCCGTTTGCATTGTTCCACTTCACCACCTCAATCAGGTCCCGGCAATTCTGCAGTGCCAGCTGTGAGGCGTAGCTGATGCCCTTCTGGTCGAAGGTGCGCCGGATCATGCTCCTCGAGCACTGGATGCCGCGGGTCTCCTGGAGTTCCATGTTGATGCATGCGTAACCGAGTCGAATCATCTTTACCTCGCGTGTGTATAATACCACATTGCACCGACTGCGCACGTGTCGCACCATAGTTAGTCGTGTAGAGCAGGCAATGCGTAGAGTTTTATCTGAAGCACTGAAGTATCACATCGTCAATGACATACCCATGTCAGAACCTGTCTTCCGCCCTGGATCTGACGAGTTCTTCTCACTGCTCCGCGAGTGGCGAGATGCGTGGTTCACGGGTAGCGTGTCTGATGACTTGGTTGATCCGTGGCTACTAGAGACAGACTTGGGTGACTGGGGCCTGTTCGAGGGTGTCAAGGTTCCGCTTGACTTCCCAATGCCCGAGGCGATCGCCGAGGCTGAGTACAAGGGACGTCAAGTCTCATTGGGCAAGCCATTCCGCGTATCGGGTGGCGGTCACAAGTTTGCTGTCTACGTCCGCGACCCGAAGACAAAGAACGTCAAGAAGGTGCAGTTTGGTGCACCAGGTCTCAGCGTCAAGCTCAAGGATCCAAAGCGTCGTGCTTCATTTGCTGCTCGTCATCGGTGTGAGCAAAAGAACGACAAGACGACACCTGGCTACTGGGCGTGTAGGATTGGTCGATATCCTAAACTTTTCGGTGGTAATACATACTATAGGTGGTGGTAAATGAAAAAAGTCTATAGAGATCTTCCGCTGACAGCGGGTGCCAAGTATCGTCGCATCCTCAACGAGGGTGTAGCTGATGAGTGCACTTGGCACCGAGACGAGCGTAACCGTGTTGTGACGATCGTCGAAGGACGAGGCTGGAAGGTTCAGTTTGACAACCAGCTGCCTGTTTCAGTCAAGCCCGGTGACACCATCCGCATCTTAGCACAAGAGTGGCATCGTGTTATCCCAGGCCAAGGTGATCTTCTGATGATCATCAAAGAGGAGGCACCTGCAGCAGATGAAGTTGACATAGCAGGCGTCGATGCCTTCGATCCTCGGTTCACTGAGGAAGAGGATGACATGGAGGAGATTGAGCCTGAGCTTGCCAACATGGACAACAGAGAGATGTCGGCAGACATGGGCCCTGAGTTTCCTGTCGGTATGGAGGACGAGCCTGTCGAGCCCGAGGGCGCTGAGATGATTGCTGAGATTCGCCGCCTGGTTCGAAATGCCATACTTGAAGAGAAGAAGAAGTCTGACCACGAAAAGGGTTACAAGGCACCTGAAGGATCAGCACGTGACAAGAAGCTAGATGCTGCAAAAGCTGCACGCAAGCGTGGTGACGTCCAGACGGCAATCAGGATCCGCGATGAGATGGAGAAGCAGGCAAGAGAGAAGCCTGGTTTCAAACACCGCAGAAGCAAGTATACAGATCCAGATGAGTCAAAGCAGCCTGCTGATTATCCACCTGTCATGTCTGAGAATGATGATCTCGTCGAAGGGATCAGTGAGAAGACCCGTAAAGCTTTGAAGGCAAAAGCAGAGAAGCACAATGCTCCTCTCGATGCACTGACAACAGTCTATCGTAAGGGATTAGGTGCATTTTACTCTTCAGGAAGCCGCCCTGGCATGTCTGCACACGGTTGGGCTATGGCTCGCGTTAATAGCTTTCTGAAGGGTGGTAAGGCACGGCAGGTTGATGCAGCACAGTGGAAGAGCGTCCAGAAGCACCGCAAGAAGTGATCAGATCTTAGCTGCCCATTCCCAAGCATCGTCTAGATCGATCTTTGGATCGATCTCATTACTAACAATGCGCCAGATAGCTGAGTAGACCGCAGATCGACGTGCTGCTCGCTTCTTTTCATACGGACGCTTTGCAAGACGTCTAACCATCTTCCTAAACTTTCTTGTCGCTTTTCTGCGATCATCAGGGGACATAGAAGCAAGTGCAGCATCAATTGTCTTATCATTATCTGCACCGTCAAAGGCAAATGTCATGTCACTTGGATTTGGTGGGAGTAGACCTAACTCAAGGTAGCGCAGCATCACTAGCATTCGTTTATGCTCTGTGTTGTTGAAAGCTTGTTGAGCAAAGCTAAACCAAACGTTTGAGATCGAAGGAGTGCTTGTGATAATAGACAATTAACACCTGTGTAGAAGGGGTGTTTACTCGGGGCCTTCGAGGCAAGGGAACCCTTTCAACTGAACAATAGACATAAGCCATCAACTCCTGGCGCCTCTCTTACATCTTAAAAGATCAATTAGGTCACAGCAGCACTTACCTAATTGTCGATCACAACCCATGTAGTTGTCGGTTGTGATACATTAAAAGAGAGTCACCTCTCTTTGTGCCGAATGGTTGGGGAGGAAGGATTCGAACCTTCGGTAGGCGGAGTCAAAGTCCGCTGTCTTACCGCTTGACGACTCCCCAGTGAGTGGTAGTCCCAACGGGAGTTGAACCCGTGCTACCGGCTTGAAAGGCCAGCGTTCTAACCGTTAAACTATGGGACCAAAGTTCTTGGTAGTTCTATTAGAATATACTGTCTAATCATACCATTTTTCATCCAAGAAGAGTCTTTATTTTTCTGATTGTTGATGTCTTGGATGTGTGCCTGAATGGCTTCGTTCAAGTTATCATCTGTATTTTCCAGAAGCCGCTTGCCTTCTGCGACCCAATCGCCAGTTGCATCTAGGAATTTGCGCTGGAATGGATCGTTTGCATCGTTCTTTGCGGTCTTCTCGTACCAGTTCACCATGAACTGGAGTTTCTCTCTTGTCGTGTTACCGCGAGGTCGAATTGCCTGTGATTCGAGAGAATTTTCCATTGTGTCCTCTAAGTTCTTAAAGTGGTGGGGCCAGTGGGGAACGATCCCACGACCATCGGATTACATACCACTTCGACTTTCGTCGCCTTTGCAGTTCGTGGTCTGGACTATACCATCACCCTCGTCTTTCTCGTTAGGGTGCAGCCCCTCTAGTCTCTACACCTTCCCTTTCGGGCTTGGCTCGGGATTGCCATCAGCATTACCTGTTAAGGGTTCCCCGAATTTGGGCTGTGTTCGACAGGAGTTTCCCCCTGAAGCTTCCATTGAAAGTCCGCCGCTCTACCTACTGAGCTATGGCCCCTTTAAGTTTTTTTGCTCTGATGTAATTGTCGCCTTTTGGCGATAATATTAACATCAAGTTCGTTTTTCTTACCTTTCTATCTTAACAGGCTGCCTGTCGTTTTACAACCTACGCCTCAGCGGGCGTAACTTCTTTTGGCTGTCTTTCCATCTCTCTGATGAAGTGCTTGACAATTTTCTTAATGTGCTCGGGTGGGTGTGGTGGGAGCCCAGCTCTAACTTGCTCAATCAAGAGAGCGGCTGCTTCTTCATCCCAGTCACAGAATTCAACAAGCTCAGTCCACATAGACAATGCACTGATCTGCGGTGGGAGCCACTCCATCTCAACCTCACAAGGTTACTTATTACTGCAACCTCATCTTTTCCCACTCACCGTTCCAATTTGTGTACTTGACACGCCGGACGCCCTTCTTGCGCATGTAATCCTGGCACCAGGCACAAGGCTTTGCCATGGTCGGCTGGCCTCGATTGGTAAATCTCACTACATTGATGATTTCACCAGTACGGATTTCGCCAATACGATCAAGCAGGATCATCTCAGCATGACCACAATATGCAATATTGATCTTACCCTTCTTGAATCGACGTACAAATCGTGGAGATGACTTCTGGCAATTTGCAGTAGCAATAAATGACTTGCCGCGCTTCACAAATGCTACCACATGGAAGCTGTCGCACGGCGGAGCGATCTCAATGAGAGACTTGTACTAGAGACACCGTAGACATGTGTTTACCTCTTATCTTATGTTCTCATTCTAACACACTACACTTTGGTTTACACGGGTGGGCACCATATTTATCGACATGACTCTAAGAAATGCGATTAGAAGAATTCTGCGTGAAGCAGCGGCGCCTGAAGGTACGGGTGTCATGCCCGCCGGTGGCTTTGAGGGAACGGGTGTGGCACCTGCGGGCGTCGAGGCAACTGCACCCATTGCTGCTCTGCAAGCTCGAGCTCGCGCTCCACAGGTACCGCTGGCTCGGCTTCCGCCGGGACCAGTGGAGATCTACAACAAGCAAGTTGACAGAGTTGCACAGAAAGCGGCCAAAGCGCTAGGCATGATGGAATTGAAGTACTTGGCAAAGTCAAAGCGTACCTACGGTGCCGTTGCATACAAAGCCATCAGCCCTAACTACATGAACGTGGTCATCAAGATCGCTCCTGAGCACGAACTGCAGGGATACTACAAAGTTGATGAGATCAAGCAGTCGATGCCTGAGGACGTCGCCAAGCACCTTCCTGTCATCTACAAGCTGACCAACATGAAGAAGTTAGGCATTGAATGGCCCAAAGAGAATCCTAACGATCAAGAGCAAAACTTGGGCATCATTGTCATGGAAGAGCTGGATACGCTGCCCTACCCAATCTTTGACATGATCAAGAGCCCGCCCGCTGCAGACGATTTTGTGCTCGAGGTATTCTTAAATGACGACATCCTCTTCGGTGGCTTCATTGAGAAGTATCTGATAAGTCAGCAAGTCAACAACATGATTGAGAAGTTCTTGAATGAAGCAAAGCCCGACTATGATCTGAGTGACATTGAGGAAGTTAAGGCAGCGCTGAGGGAGCGTCTTGTCCTGTTGCGCAACTTCAAGTACCCGCGCTTTGAACCCTCCATGTTCAAACGTGCCGATCTAAAGAAGCAAAAGCAGAGAGCTGACATCCTGATGCCACAGATCAAACGCCTCATCCAGCAGGCACTGGCCAGATTTAGCCCGGGAATAGAGCTCATCTCAGATCCCGTCACAGAGCTCGCAAGTGAGTTTGGTGCTGATTTGACGAGTCAGGCGCGTGCAATTCCACAAGAGCCTTCTCAGGGTGGGCACTTTGGTATCATGTCTGACTCAGGTATGCTCAATGACTTCAAGAAGTCAATCAAGTACATGATGAACCGCGGCATCTTTGTTTCAGATCTACACGCAAACAATATGATGATCCGCCCGTTGACAGGTGACATCGTCATCGCTGACCTGGGTCACTTCGAGCTGGAGCAGAACCTACCGAATGCAGGTTCACCTATCTAAGAACACGCAGGATCTGGCGGATCGATTCGCGAAGCGTGGCTTCCGACCCCAGCGCCTTCACGACGAGGTTGTAGGAGTTGATGTCGTTCTTCGTATAGCGTGACACGTAGCCGATGAAGTCAGGAACCTTCGCAGTAGGAATTCCTTGACGCAGTGCCTGCCTGATGTCGGGATCCCGCTCAGCCACAGAGAGTAGATCGTCGAACGTGAGCAGATCGTTGGGACTAGCGTTCAACATCAGCTGATCCAGGATCGTCTGGGGAACCTCAGAGCGATTGACGACTACCTCACCGTCTGGATTGAGAACCTGGATGCCACCTGGAAACTTCAATGTGTATGTCTTGCCTGTCTGGATCGACCGCACCTTCGCGATGAAGGCAAGCAGAAGGTTTCTGAAGACACCCTTGAGACCCGCCCCTGTTCCAGCCATCAACCACGCTGTGTTGCTGGGATCCTGACTGAGCATGAGGTCGATCTGGACGTGGTCAGGGTCACCTGACCCCTCTGTCTCTCTACCTGCGATGGGAAACCGTAAGTGGACGTTGTCGCCGACCAGTGCAACATTCTCTGCACCCAATCGTGATGACAGATTTGTCCGCAGCGTCTGCTTGTAGAGCTGCCGCTCGTCATCGTCCATCGCCATGACGGGGCCAACCGCAACGTCAAGGTCGCCGCTCTCAGCTTTCTTGCCTGCTGAGCCTATCGTCGCGATCTCCTCGATCCCAAACTCTCTGAGGATCTGCTCCAGCTTCGTCAGTGTCGCAGGAATTTCCTCACGCTTGATCTTTGTGGTTAACGCAGATCCATCTGGTGCTTTGAAGACGTTGCCGCTCATATTCTATACCTCCCACCGATTTCTTTGCAACCGATGCATCCTGGTTTCATTCGTTGTATTATTCGTGGGCTGCTCGAGGGGTGCACCTGCATCGAAGTAGGCGGCGAGGGTTGGGCTGCCGCTGTAGGCGAAGAAGCCCCGCAGCTTATTGAAAGCTGTAAACATACCAGTAATCTTTCGAAGCTTACCCTTCCATCTGAAGACAACGCCCTCGACTGCTTTTTCAAAGTCGTCAGCACTATCACCGATGCGCGCAAGTGCCACTCGGATCCCCTCGGCGCGCTTGGGATCGACCAGCGACTTGATGTCCTCAAAGTCGTCGCTCACACGTTTGACAGCTGCTCTGAGGCGTGCACCTGACTGTGTGTCGTTGGAAGCGAGGACGAACTCCAGTGTTCTGAACAAGTGCAGTCCCAGCTTCTGGATGATGCGTTCGAATGGGATCATCGCCTCATCGACGTAGGGCGACTTCTCCATCGCTTGGACACGCTCCCAGAAACCTGGGCCCACCCGCTTAGCGTCAGCAGCACTGAAAGCCCCCTTGTTGCCCATCAACCTTGCTGCCACACGCTCTGCAAGTGCACCTTCGATGCCATCAGCTGATAATTTCTTGGTCACCAACTTAGTGATTAGATCGCCGATCGTGTTGCTGTCTGTCAGGCCCACCTCACTCATCAGCATGTCAAGTGATGTGTTCAGATCCGCGATCAGCGCAGGTGCATCGGGAGCTGCCCGCTGTGAAAGGATAGGAACAGGGCCCACCTGAATGTCGGCGCCCTCACTCTCAAGGTAGCTGCCTGCGAAGTCAGTGAACTGTGCATAAGCAGCTTGATCAACTTCTGCGTCGGGTGCCAACGCTTCGGCCCGGATGAACCTGATGTGGTGCTTCTCATAGGGTATGGTGTTAGGGTTGGTCGGAACAAGCATGGCTGTTTCGATAACCACCTTCCCTTCCTGAAACACCATGTCTGCCAGAGCACGATCGGCGTCGACTGCTCTTTGAAGGCCCTCAAGTGAGTTGACATACGCGTGCTGGACAGTAGGCTTGTCAGCGTATTTCTCACGATACATGTCAGCTGACATTCCGCTCGTCTGGACACGTGCCCAAGTTGCACCCTTGCTGAA
>Ga0214921_10005845_pt1 | contig 17177 bp, 8 predicted proteins | sample LL1505_MetaG_FD_177992 | JGI IMG/M metagenome (GOLD analysis project Ga0214921, IMG submission 177992) | Freshwater microbial communities from Lake Lanier, Atlanta, Georgia, United States - LL-1505 | ecosystem: Environmental > Aquatic > Freshwater > Lake | place: USA: Georgia | collected 2015-05-28
CGATCGCCCGTGCCGAGATCGCCGCCAAGCTTGAAGCCATCTTGGCGACCGAGAAGCGGGTCGCCGAGCCCGCCGCCATTGAGCTCCTGGCCCGCCTCGCCGACGGCGGCATGCGTGATGCCGAGTCGATGCTCGATCAGCTCCTCTCCTCAGGGGTCGACCCGCTCAAAGCGGCCGATGTCGAAGAGCTCCTCGGTCTGCCTGGCGCTGACCGAATCGAGCGCCTCGCCTGCGCCATCCTTGACGCCGACGCACCCGCTGGGCTCGCGATCCTCGCTGAGTTCGAAGCGCGCGGCCGTGACCCCCGCATCATTGCTGACCGCCTCACCGACCTCGTGCGTCGCGGCCTGCACGCCGCCCTCGCTGGGGGCGGCACCGTGCCTGGCGACGCCGCCAAACTCCCCGCCGGCCTCGACCTCTCCGACGGTGGCGGCGCCACGATCGCCCTCGCCGGCCGCACGCGCGAAGCCCTCCTCGGGCTCGCAAACGCCCTGCGCCGCATCGAAACCGGCCGCGGCGATGCCGATCTGCGACTCGGGCTCGAACTACTTCTCCTCGGCGGCGGCGCCCCCCTTGTGGCCCACGTCCCTGCACCTGCGCCAGCACCTGCGCGTCTCGTTGCAGCCGCCCACGCCTCCGCTCCCGCGAACAGCCCGGCCGCCGCCGCCCCCACCCCAACACCAGCACCTACCCCCGCCCCTGCAACTCCGCCTGCCCCTCCAGCAACGGGGGAGTGGGGGGCCATGCTCGCGAGCGCGGATCCGGCCACGAAGCCGCTCCTCGCCGACGCCCGCCCCACGCTCAACGGCGACACCCTCGTGCTCAGCTACCCGCCCACGAAGAGCTTCCTGCGCCAGCGCGCCGAGGCGAAGCGGGAGCGTATCGAGGCGATGGCCGACAAGGCCTACGGGCGCAAGATCGTTGTTCAGTTCGGCGAGCTTGATCCGGACACGGCCCTTCGCGAGGTTTGGAAGGAGTGAGCAGCGGCGCCGCCCTGCCAAGCTCCGTCGAGCGACTCATTGAGGCGCTCTCTCGGCTCCCAGGGGTCGGCCCCCGCACCGCTGAGCGACTCGCCTTCCACCTGCTGCGCACTCCCGAGCCTGAGGCGCTCGCCCTCGCAGGCGCGATCAGCGCCATGCGGGCGAACACCCGGCCCTGCGTCATCTGCGGTCACGTCTCCGACGAGGAGCGCTGTCGTATCTGCCGCGACACCTCGCGCGACCTGGGCCTCCTCTGTGTGGTCGAAGAGGCGCTCGACCTCGTCGCCATCGAGCGCACTGGGGCATTCCGTGGTCGCTACCACGTGCTCAACGGCGCCCTTTCGCCGATGTCGGGGATCGGTCCCGGCCAGCTCCGTATGAAGGAGCTCTTCGAGCGAATCGACGCCGCCGCAGCTGAGGGGAGCCCCGTCCGCGAGGTAATCATCGCCACCAACCCCTCTCCCGAGGGTGATGTAACACTTCTCTACCTGCAGGAGCGCCTCGGCACCAAGGTTCCTTCTATAACCTCTATGGCCCGCGGCCTCCCTTTCGGAGCGGACCTCCAGTACGCCGATGCTGTAACAATTCTCCGCAGCCTCGAAGAGCGGCGGGGCGTAGAGTAGGGGCATGAGCCACCTGATCGTCGAGCTCCTCCTCCGCCTCCTGAAGGTGGTCCTGGCCGGCCTCGTCGCGCTCCTTATCTATACGGTTGCCACCAGCGTTGAGCCGAGCGCAGCCGGAGCCACCCTTGCCGTCGCCTCCCTGGCCGCCGCAGCGGGCGTCCTGCTCCTCGTGGAGTCGAGCCTGCTGTAACACAACGCACCCGCGTGGTGAGCACGAATCACCCCGCACGGCCCCGCACGAACCTACCGTTTGACAGGGGAGCGGCAGGGTGCGTAGACTCCCCCTTCGCGTCGCTCGTGGAAGAGATCCTCGACCGTCCGCCCCGATCACGGGTGGAGCAGAGCAGCGCTTACAGTCACCACGGTCTCCGTGGCGACCGCGTCGGCGAAAGTCGGCGGCACCTTAACAGCTGAAGAGTGGCAGGTAACACAAAGCAACCGTTTAATTCGCCGGGGCAGACCCTCGGAAAATAAACGTGCTGCCGTAAGGCAACACGTTGTTTCGGAGAGTTTGATCCTGGCTCAGGACTAACGCTGGCGGTATGCCTTAGACATGCAAGTCGAACGAGTTTCCGGGCTTGCTCGGAAATTAGTGGCGAACGGCTGAGTAACGCGTAGGTGACCTACCCCGTAGTGAGGAATAACTGCCCGAAAGGGTAGCTAATACCTCATGTTGAGACGCTTTCATTAGTGTCTCCAAAGCAGCAATGCGCTATGGGCGGGGCCTGCGTTCGATTAGCTAGTTGGTGAGGTAATGGCTCACCAAGGCGACGATCGATAGGTGGTCTGAGAGGACGATCACCCAGACTGGGACTGAGACACGGCCCAGACTCCTACGGGAGGCAGCAGTCGGGAATTTTGCGCAATGGGGGAAACCCTGACGCAGCAATACCGCGTGTGGGATGAAGGCCTTCGGGTCGTAAACCACTTTTCTCGGGGACGATAATGACGGTACCCGAGGAATAAGCCACGGCTAACTACGTGCCAGCAGCCGCGGTAATACGTAGGTGGCAAGCGTTGTCCGGATTTACTGGGCGTAAAGCGCGCGCAGGCGGTGAATGAAGTCGAAAGTGAAAGCCCCGGGCTCAACTCGGGAACAGCTTTCGAAACCAGTTCACTTGAAGGTGGAAGAGGGAAGTGGAATTCCGAGTGTAGCGGTGGAATGCGCAGATATTCGGAGGAACACCAGAGGCGAAGGCGACTTCCTGGTCCAATCTTGACGCTGAGGCGCGAAAGCTAGGGGAGCAAACAGGATTAGATATCCTGGTAGTCCTAGCTGTAAACGATGGATACTAGGTGTTGGAGGTTTTAACCCCTCCGGTGCCGCAGCTAACGCATTAAGTATCCCGCCTGGGGAGTACGGCCGCAAGGCTAAAACTCAAAGGAATTGACGGGGCCCCGCACAAGCAGCGGAGCGTGGGGTTTAATTCGATGATACGCGAAGAACCTTACCAAGGCTTGACATGCACATGACCGCGGCGGAAACGTCGCTTTCCCGAAAGGGACGCGTGCACAGGTGTTGCATGGCTGTCGTCAGCTCGTGTCGTGAGATGTTGGGTTAAGTCCCGCAACGAGCGCAACCCCTGTCGTGTGTTGTATCACTCACACGATACTGCCGAGACAAACTCGGAGGAAGGCGGGGATGACGTCAAGTCAGCATGGCCCTTATGTCTTGGGCTACACCCACGCTACAATGGCCGGTACAACGGGCTTGCGAAGCCGCGAGGCGGAGCGAATCCCTTAAAGCCGGTCTCAGTTCGAATTGCAGGCTGCAACTCGCCTGCATGAAGCCGGAGTTGCTAGTAACCGCTGGTCAGCACACAGCGGTGAATATGTTCCCGGGGCTTGTACACACCGCCCGTCAAGTCACGAAAGTCGGCAATACCCGAAGCCAGTGCGCCAACCGTAAGGGGGCAGCTGTCGAAGGTAGGGTCGGTGATTGGGACTAAGTCGTAACAAGGTAGCCCTACCGGAAGGTGGGGCTGGATCACCTCCTTTCTAGGGAGTTTCTGTTTGAGCCAGCGGTGGTTCGAACACAAAAAGAAATCCCAGGTTAAACATGTCGTTGTTCTGAGCCTCCAAGTTGGGCGGGCTCAGCGGCCTCGCAAGAGATCGAGACGAACATGGCTCAACAAGCAAACCGAATCCCTGGTGGATTCTCGGTTGTTCGTGTTCCTGCCACTCTTTAGCTGTCCGGTGCCGCAACCCTGCGTAGGCAGGAGCGGTCCCACGGGGGGCGTTTAGCTCAGTTGGTTAGAGCACTGCCCTGATAAGGCAGAGGTCTCTGGTTCGAGTCCAGAAACGCCCACCACCATCACTGGGGACGTAGCTCAGTTGGTAGAGCGCCTGCTTTGCAAGCAGGAGGTCAGGAGTTCGAGACTCCTCGTCTCCACCAACCGTCACCACCGGCACATCACTGATCACTGTCCTTCTTCGGAAGGCCAGCGACCAGCGATCAGCTGGGCGGCAAAGGCCGCAGCGCCGCAAGGCGCACCTTTAACAGCCGAATACATGACTGAGAACATCGAAAAGTAAATGTTTCGTCGGATGAAACAAGTGAAATTGTCAAGGTGTATCCCGAAACGATCCGCGAGCGGCGAAGAGTCGTCGTTGGTGGGTCAAGCTACTAAGAGCACTAAGTGGATGCCTTGGCGCCAAGAGCCGATGAAGGACGTGGCAGGCTGCGAAAAGCCTCGGGGAGTCGCGAGCAGACTTTGATCCGAGGATGTCCGAATGGGGAAACCCGGCTGGGGTAATGCCCAGTCATCGATGGCTGAATACATAGGCCGTCGGAAGGTAAGCCAGCGAACTGAAACATCTAAGTAGCTGGAAGAGAAGAAACATATTCCCTGAGTAGTGGCGAGCGAAAAGGGAGTAGCCCAAACCGCGGTAGCGTGATAGGCGGGAGCCGTTGCTATCCCGGTGTTGTAGGAGTCGATTTCTGGGCCCTCCCGGGTCCAGGCGAAGTCAAAAATCCGATCGTTATGCGAACCTGCTTGGAAAGGCAGGCCACAGAGGGTGAGAGCCCCGTAGCTTAAAGCGATCGGACTTCGTGATCGACCACCTGAGTAGCGCGTGGAAGGTCTCTCATGCGTGAAACTAGGGGGACCACCCTCTAAGGCTAAATACTCTTGGCGACCGATAGTGAACTAGTACCGTGAGGGAAAGGCGAAAAGAACCCCGCAAGGGGAGTGAAATAGAACCTGAAACTGAGTGCTTACAAGCAGTCAGAGCGCGATACCAGCAATGGTGTGCGTGATGGCGTGCCTTTTGAAGAATGAGCCGACGAGTTACTGCTATGTGGCGAGGTTAAGTCCGAGAAGGACGGAGCCGTAGCGAAAGCGAGTCTCAATAGGGCGTTGAGTCGCATGGCGTAGACCCGAAACCGGGTGACCTATCCATGGCCAGGTTGAAGCGAGGGTAATACCTCGTGGAGGACCGAACTGGTGAATGTTGAAAAATTCTCGGATGAGCTGTGGATAGCGGAGAAATTCCAATCGAACCCGGAGATAGCTGGTTCTCCCCGAAATAGCTTTAGGGCTAGCCTCGGGCGTTCAATCATGGAGGTAGAGCACTGGATGGGCTAGGGGGCTTCCCGCTTACCAAACCCAACCAAACTGCGAATTCCGTGATTCAAGAGCCCGGGAGTCAGACTACGAGGGCTAAGCTTCGTGGTCCCAAGGAAAACAGTCCAGATCGCCAACTAAGGTCCCTAAATCAACGCTAAGTGGTGAACGATGTGGGAACGCACAAACAACCAGGATGTTGGCTTAGAAGCAGCCATCATTTAAAGAAAGCGTAACAGCTCACTGGTCAAGTGATCCCGCGCGGAAAATTCAACGGGGCTCAAGCGTTGTACCGAAGTTGCGAAATCGACGCCCAGTTTACTGGCCGTCGATTGGTAGGGGAGCGTTCCGCTCGCAGTGAAGGCAGACCGGAAGGACTGCTGGAGCGTGCGGAAGTGCGAATGTCGGCATGAGTAGCGAAATGTGAGTGGGAATCTCACACACCGTATGGCCAAGGTTTCCTGAGCAAGGCTCGTCCTCTCAGGGTTAGTCGGTCCTAAGTCGAGGGCGAACGCCGTAGACGATGGACATCTGGTTGATATTCCAGAACCACCAAAGACCGTTTGCACCGCAAGGTGTCGTCGGGCCGAGGCGGAGGGTGGCTCTCTGACGCAAGTCAGGGGGTACTCCGAGCCGGAGTTCGATGGGAGCAAGGGCATGACGGGGTCTGGTAGTTCGAGCGTGCTATGGAATGCACGTCCAAGCTCGTAGGGGGTGGGACTAGGTAAATCCGGTCCCGCATTCAACTCTGAAAAGTGATGGGGAGGGGCGTAAGCCTTGACTCGAGCAAGCCAAGCCTCCAAGAAAAGTGTCTAGCGAGGTCCTAGGTGACCGTACCGCAAACCGACACAGGTGGCCGGGTAGAGAATACCAAGGTGATCGGGAGAACCCTCGTTAAGGAACTCGGCAAAATAGCCCCGTAACTTCGGGAGAAGGGGCGCTCTCATGTGCAGCTTGCTGTATGTGAGAGCCGCAGTGAAATGGCCCAGGCGACTGTTTAGCAAAAACACAGGTCTCCGCTAAAGCGCAAGCTGACGTATGGGGGCTGACGCCTGCCCAGTGCTGGAAGGTTAAGAGGAGGGGTGCAAGCTCTGAATCGAAGCCCCAGTGAACGGCGGCTGTAACTATAACAGTCCTAAGGTAGCGAAATTCCTTGTCGGGTAAGTTCCGACCCGCACGAATGGCGTAACGATCTGGGCACTGTCTCAACGAGGGATCCGGCGAAATTGAAATACCAGTGAAGATGCTGGTTACGCGCGCTGGGGCAAAAAGACCCCGTGGAGCTTTACTACACCCTGATATTGAATTGAGGCTCGACCTGTGTAGGATAGGTGGGAGGCTTTGAAGCTGGGGCGCTAGCCTCGGTGGAGCCGTCGTTGAAATACCACCCTTGTTGTGTTTCGTTTCTAACCTCGTGCCGTTATCCGGCCGGGGAACAGTGTCAGGCGGGTAGTTTGACTGGGGCGGTCGCCTCCTAAAGAGTAACGGAGGCGCCCAAAGGTCCTCTCAGGCTGGATGGAAATCAGCCATAGAGTGCAAAGGCATAAGAGGGCTTGACTGCGAGACCTACAAGTCGAGCAGGTGCGAAAGCAGGGCTTAGTGATCTGATAACTCCGAGTGGAAGGGTTATCACTCAACGGATAAAAGCTACCCCGGGGATAACAGGCTGATGGTGCCCAAGAGTTCATATCGACGGCACCGTTTGGCACCTCGATGTCGGCTCGTCGCATCCTGGGGCGGAAGTACGTCCCAAGGGTTTGGCTGTTCGCCAATTAAAGCGGTACGTGAGCTGGGTTCAGAACGTCGTGAGACAGTTCGGTCTCTATCCAGCGTGCGCGAAGGGAACTTGAAGGGAGCTGCTCCTAGTACGAGAGGACCGGAGTGGACGAGCCTATGGTGTGCCTGTTGTCCTTCCAAGGGCATCGCAGGGTAGCTAAGCTCGGCAGGGATAAGCGCTGAAAGCATATAAGCGCGAAGCTCGCCCTAAGATGAGGTTCCCCACCGGGTTAACCGGGTAAGACCGCAGGGAGACTACCTGTTTGATAGGGCGCATGTGGAAGGCCAGTGATGGCTGCAGCAAAGCGCTACTAACGGTCGAGGGCTTGACCTCCACGACGCCTCTTCGGCGCCCGTGGTCGTTTTGGATACACCCCCGATGAAACAGATAACTTCTCGATGTTTTCAGTCATGGATTCGGACTTCGCCAAGCGGAGCCCGGTGACTGTAGCGGAGAGGCCATACCCGTTCCCATCCCGAACACGGAAGTCAAGCTCTCCAGCGCCGAAGATACTGAGGGGGCAGCTCCTCGGCAAAATAGGTCGTCGCCGGGCTCTTTGGCGTCCTGGGGGGTTTCGTCGGCTATCCTCCAAACGTGGAACCTCTGAACGCAACTCCTTGCCCCTGGCTCCTCGACCCGAGCGGTGCCATCACCATCACCCCTTCACGCACCCTTAGCCGCTGCGGCGCTGAGCCGGCGCGACCTGAACTACCAAAAGTCGTGCGCGCGGAGCGCTGCATCGTGGGCGGCGACTGTCAGATTCGCCAGGCTCGCGAGGCGCAGCTTGGCGCCCTCGCGGAAAGCCTTGCCCCTCGTCAGCCTATTGGCGATGCCTCAATCATCTCTACCGTCGCACTCCCGCGCCCGTCAAACGGATCGCCGTGGCTCCGGGTGCTCCTCGTGGTCGTGCTCGCCGGCATCATCACCCTTGCGAGCGGCCCGGTCGCTTCTGCGGTCGGCCCCTTTGTGTCCTCGATCGTTGGGGCGCTCACCTCGCCGAGCGAGGCCACGCCGACCCCCTCGGTCGAAGTGACCCCAACGGCGAGCCCAAGCACCTCAGCATCGCCATCCGCATCTCCGACCCCGTCGCCGAGCGAATCGATGAGCCCATCACCAACGCCTGCCCCTTCGGCGAGTGCCGCGGCGACCAAAACCTATGTGGTCCGGTCAGGTGACACGCTTTATGACATTGCGATGTCACTCGGGTTAGGACCAGATGGCTACAAACAGATTGCCGCCCTCAACAACATTGCAGGCCCTGCCTACACAATTTCGCCTGGACAGGTGCTCAAGCTCCCATAACCCCAGGCCGAGTCAGGGGGGCTGTGGTAGGCTCTTTGAACGCGATCGCGAGATTGCGCCACCTGCTTCTGCTGGCGGCGTAACCCCCTGAGCGCGAATACGTCGTAAGGAGAACCATCAACTTGAACGAAGAACTAACCCCCGGCGCCGCCGAAATTGAGGCGGGTGCCGATGCTGGATCAGCAGCTCCAGCCCGTAAGGCGAAAGCCCCTGCAAAGCCGAAGAGCGTCAAGGTGAAGGCAGCAGATTCGACGGACACCCCTTCGGTTGACCTCGCTGTTGCAGCTCCCGCCAAATTGACCCCAGCTGCCCCAGAGGCCGCTCTCCCCACCGAGGCTCCTGTTGCCGCGCCAGCCGCTGCCCCAACGCCACGTGTGTGGACCGGCCCTGAGCCAACCACCATGGAAGAGTTGCTCGCTGGTGCAGGGATGCCAATCAAGAATTTGAAGCAGGGCGATGTCCTTGACGGCATCGTCGTGCGCGTTGATAAGGACGAAGTGCTCGTTGACATCGGTGCGAAGAGCGAAGGTGTCGTCTCGAGCCGCGAACTTCACGGCCGCAACGGCGAAGAGGGCCCAGCCCTCAACGTTGGGGACACGGTACTCGTCTACGTCATGCAGCCAGAGTCGGAAGACGGGCACGTTGTGCTCTCGATCCGCCGCGCCGGCATGGAGCGCAAGTGGCGCACGATGCAGGAGCAGCTTGACGCCGGCACCATCATCGAAGCCGCCGTTATCGATCACAACAAGGGCGGACTCATTGTCGACTGTGGCATTCGCGGCTTCGTGCCGATCAGCCAGATCGTTGACTTCCCGCGCCGCCCAGCGGGCGACGCGCCGCGTGACGCCATCCAGGAGATTGCCGAGAAGCTGCAGCCGTACGTTGGCCGCAAGCTGCGCATGAAGATCTTGGAGGTGAACCGCAAGGGGAACCGCCTGATCCTCTCCGAGAAGGTTGCGCACTATGAGGAGCGCCGCGGTAAGCGCGACGAACTCTTCAGCACCCTGTCGGTTGGCCAGCGCGTTGCCGGTGTGGTTCGATCGATCGCGCCATTCGGACTCTTCGTTGACCTTGGCGGCATTGACGGGCTCATCCACAAGAGTGAGATCAGCTGGTCGAAGGTCGCGAACCCAGAGGCCGGCTACAACGTTGGTGACTCGGTTGACGCCGAAGTCATCGACATCAACACGGAGCGCGGGCGGATCAGCCTCTCGATCCGGAAGTTACAGCCGGATCCATGGAACGCCGCAATCGCCGACATCAAGATTGGTGATTTCGTTGAGGGAACCATTACGAAGTTGGTGAACTTCGGTGCCTTCGTGCGTGTGCGCGACGGACTCGAGGGACTCATCCATATCAGCGAGCTCTCACACAATCGCGTCACCCATCCGGGCGACGTGGTGAAGGACGAGCAGACCCTGAAGCTCAAGGTGATCAGCCTCGACTCAGAGCGTCACCGCCTCGGCCTCAGCCTCAAGCAGGCGGAAGAGACGCCAGTGCGTGAAACGCCAGCCGCCGAGCCGAAGCGCGAGACGCGCCGAGCTCGACCGGAGCGAAGCTTCTCCATGGATGACGCCGTTCAGGAGCCAGAGGGTGGAATTGACACCACGCTTGCGGCAGCCTTTGCCGGCATTCGCGAGAAGATCGCCGAGACGGCCGACGACGCTGCTGAAAGCGACGGCGAGACGAAGAAGAAGCGTGCCCCAAAGAAGGCCGATGACGGCGAGAGCGCGACGGAGGCCATTGAAGAGGCCCTCGCCGACGCCGCCCCCGAGGCCCCTTCCGATCAGGCCTAGCCGCGCGGGGGCGTTGAGCCCCCACGTGAAGCGCCCAAGCGGAGTGGTAGACTTCCACTCCGCACAAGTGCCTGGCGACCTACGCCTGGGAGCGGGGATCGGAGGAGCGCATGGCCACGGCTGACCGCTTCGATCGCTTCACGGATCGCGCCCGCAAGGTGCTGACGCTCGCCCAAGACGAGGCGCAGCGCTTCAACCACAACTACATCGGCACTGAGCACCTGCTGCTCGGCCTTGTTCGCGAGGGCGAAGGCGTTGCGGCGAAGGTCCTCGAGAACCTCAACGTCGAGCTGGCCAAGGTTCGCCAGGCGGTTGAGTTCATCATCGGTCGGGGAGAGCGCCCCGTCGTTGGCGAGATCGGCCTCACGCCCCGGGCGAAGAAGGTCATCGAACTCGCGATTGATGAGGCGCGCCGCTTGGGCCACAACTACATCGGCACCGAGCACCTGTTGCTCGGCCTCGTTCGCGAAGAGGGGGGAATCGCCTCTGGCGTGTTGGAATCCCTCGGCGTGAGCCTAGAGAAGGTGCGCCATGAGGTGGTGCGCGTCCTCAGCCAATCATCGACTCCGACCGCCCAGCCAGCCGAGCGCCGCAGCGGCTCAAAGACCCCAACCCTCGACGCCCTCGGCATTGATCTCACGGATGCGGCTCGCTCCGGGCGACTCGATCCTGTAATTGGCCGCGAGAAAGAGATCGAGCGAGTCATCCAAGTGCTCGCGCGACGAACGAAGAACAACCCAGCGCTGATTGGTGAGCCTGGTGTCGGTAAGACAGCGATCGCCGAAGGGCTCGCGCAGCGCATCGTGAAGGGCGACGTCCCTGCGCCGCTGCTCGACAAGCGCGTCGTCACTCTCGACATGGGCTCACTCGTTGCTGGCACAAAGTATCGAGGTGAGTTTGAAGAGCGACTGAAGAAGGTACTCGAAGAGCTGCGAGCCTCGCGCGACGCCATCCTCTTTGTGGATGAGCTGCACACGCTTGTTGGCGCGGGCGCCGCCGAAGGCGCAATTGATGCAGCAAATATTCTGAAGCCACCACTCGCCCGCGGTGAGATCCAGTGCATTGGTGCAACCACGCTCGACGAGTATCGCAAGCACATTGAGAAGGACCCAGCTCTTGAGCGCCGCTTCGCGCAGGTGCTCGTCGCCGAGCCTTCTGCCGACGAGACGATTGAGATCTTGAAGGGGTTACGCCCGCGCTACGAAGCGCACCATAAGGTTCGTATCTCTGATGAGGCACTATCCTCGGCGGTGGAGCTCTCCGTGCGTTACATCAGCGATCGACAGCTGCCAGATAAGGCGATTGATGTGATTGACGAAGCCTCAAGCCGCGTGATGTTGCGACACTCGTCGCCACCCGCCGACCTGCGTTCGGCGCGCCGTGAGGCAGATGCTGTTGAGCGAGATCAGCGCGACGCTGAGGCCGCCGGCGCGTTTGACCGCGCCCTCTCGTTGCGCAACCAGGGCGAGGGGTTGAAGAGCCGCATTGAAGAGCTTGACCGAGCTTGGCGTTTCAGCCTTAATCTTCCGCCAGCTCCAGGAACAACGGCACCCGCCCCCACTCCTGTGGCTGCGACCGATACGCCCATTGCGCTTGCCGCCCCCGCCATGCCCGAGTCGCGCGCGGACACGCGCCCCGTTGTGACCGAAGAGGAGGTCGCCTCTGTCGTCTCCATGTGGACCGGCATTCCAGTGATGCGCTTGGCCGAAGCCGAAACCGCGCGGCTCCTCAAGATGGAAGAGACGCTCAGCGCTCGCGTGGTTGGACAGGAGCAGGCGATTTCGACGCTGAGCCGCGCCGTACGTCGCGCCCGCGCCGGCCTCAAGGATCCGAAGCGTCCAATCGGCAGCTTCCTCTTTCTTGGGCCGACTGGCGTTGGAAAGACCGAGCTTGCGAAAGCACTCGCCGAGTTCATGTTTGGCACCGAAGATGCACTTGTGAAGATCGACATGAGCGAGTTCATGGAGCGCCACAACACGAGCCGCCTCGTTGGTGCACCTCCCGGCTACGTGGGCTTTGACGATGGTGGGCAGCTAACGGAAGCGATTCGACGTCGCCCGTACTCAGTCGTGCTGCTTGATGAGATTGAGAAGGCGCATAGCGAGGTCTTTAACATCTTGCTGCAAATCCTGGAGGACGGACAGCTCACCGATGCAAAGGGGCGCCGCGTTGATTTCCGCAACGTCATCCTGATCATGACTTCAAACCTCGGTGCGCGACAGATTCAGACCCCGTCGTCGCTCGGTTTCCGCTCGCGCGGCGAGGGCGAGGCTGCTCGCGCTGCTGACGAGTACACGCTGATTAGCGAGAAGGTTGATGAAGAGCTCAAGAAAGCATTCCGCCCAGAGTTCCTGAATCGCGTCGATTCCCGCATTGTCTTCCGGCCGCTCAACCAGGAGGAGATGCGTCGTATCGTCGACCTACTCGTGAAGCGCGTCGTGGCGCAGCTGCGCACGCAGGGGCACGACCTCGCCATTACCGACGCGGCGAAGGACCACCTCATCAAGGTCGGGTACGACGTATCGTACGGTGCACGCCCGCTACGTCGCACCATTCAGTCGCTCATCGAGGATCCGCTTGCCGAGCGGCTGCTCAAGGGTGAGGATCCGATCGGTGCATCGTATGTGGTTGATCTTGTTGATGGCGTGATCGCCATCATGATTCGCGAAGAGGGGGTAGCTTTGCCCGCCGCTGTGCCGGCCGAGCCGGTCGGCGCAGTCGACTAGTACGTTCGCCGAATGGCGAAGCGCAAGAGCATCTGGCTCTGTCAAACGTGCGCCTTTGAGACGCCCGCCCTCGAAAATCCCTGCCGCAGTTGCGGCTCTTGGAACTCGCTCGTGGAAACTGTGCGTGATCGCCCCTTCGCGCGCGCTCGTGCCGCTGGCGGAAGGGCCGTATCTGCACCGACTCAGCCGCAACCGCTCCGTCTAGCCAGCGCGGATCGCGCCCCGCGCCTCCCACTCGGCGTACCTGAGCTAGATCGTGTCCTCGGTGGTGGTGCCGTGCCTGGATCGATCATCCTGCTTGGCGGCGAACCGGGTATCGGCAAAAGTACGTTGCTGCTGCAAGCCGCGGCTGGGATAGCGCTCACCGGTGGTCGCGTCCTTTACGCGTCGGGCGAAGAGTCGGCAGCACAGATTGCGGACCGTGCCGAACGACTTGGCCTCATGGCGACGGTTGCCGCAGATAGCGTTGAGATTCTCGCCGCGAGTGAGGTTGGTGCTATTGCAGAAGCGACACAGAGCGGCCGCCCAACCCTCCTGATTGTCGACTCCATTCAGACCGCGACACTCGATGAACTCGAGGGACCCGCAGGAACTGTGGGACAGGTACGCGGTAGTGCGGAGATGCTCGCTGGTGTCGCACGTGCGACCGGGGCCGCAGTGATCCTTGTCGGCCACGTCACCAAAGAGGGGAGCATCGCTGGACCAAAGACACTGGAACACCTAGTCGACGCAGTGATCATGCTAGATGGTGACCGCCACGGCACCCTGCGTACGCTGCGCGCCGCCAAGAATCGCTTCGGCTCGACCGATGAGCTCGGTTTGCTCGAGATGGGCGAGAAGGGTCTCGCCGGAATTGAAGATCCTGGCCGCGCATTCATTGACGAACGTGACGAGCGTGCTCCAGGGGCTGTTGTCGCACCACTCCTCGAAGGGAGCCGCCCAATGTTGGTTGAGGTGCAGGCGCTCGTGGCTGGTACGGCATACGGCACGCCGAGACGTACTGGTCGGGGGCTCGATACTGCGCGTCTCTCCCTCTTATCTGCGGTGCTCTCGCGCCGCGCTGGGATTGCGTTGAGCGACCGCGACATCTACGCCAACCTAGTGGGCGGCATCGCCCTTGACGAGCCCGCCCTCGATCTACCACTCGCCCTTGCACTCGCCTCATCGCAGAGTGACCGCCCGATCAATCGAGCACTCGTGGCAGTGGGTGAGGTCGGACTCCTTGGTGAGTTGCGTCAAGTCTCAGGGCTGGCGCGTCGGCTGCGTGAGGCAGCGCGGCACGGATTCTCGACAGCGATTGTTCCGGCGCCCCGGCGCGGTGCCGCGAGCGAACCGATGCCCGAGGGGATGAAGGTGATCGCCGTTCGAACCTTGCGCGAAGCGATCACCGAGGCGCTCGGTGAGTAGCGACGCAACGTTTGACGTCATCGTCGTTGCAGCGGGCTCTGGCCTGCGGATGGGTGGCGTCGACAAGTCTCTCATCCCCATTGCTGGAAAGCCGGCGTTGCGCTGGTCACTCGAGTCGTTCGCGGCAACCCCTGGCGTTGGGCGCATCATCGTCGTTACCGCCCAGGATCGTGTTGCTACCTACGCCGCCCTTCCTTGGGTCCCGAGCGCCGTGGTTGCTGTGGTTCCTGGTGGCGAGACTCGTTCTGCGTCAGTTGCTGCGGGCCTTCATGCGCTTGATCGTGCTCCTGGGGAGGCGAGCGACGTCCTTCTCATTCACGACGCAGCCCGTCCTGGAATTGAAGCTGATGTGACACTCCGCGTCGTGGCCGCCGCCCGCCAGCGCGGTGCTGCCGCACCCGTGATGCCGATCGCCGACACGCTAAAGCGCATTGCACCGACCGCTCCTGGCGATGCCACCACACACAGCTCAGGCAGCGTTGATCGCGCGGGCGTGGTCTCGGCACAAACACCGCAGGGGATCGCCGCGCAACATGTTGCTGCCTTTGCGACTGCGCTCGCCACGGCTACAGCGGCGACCGACGATACGAGCGTCCTTGAGTCGATCGGCGTTGCCGTTGAGCTGGTGCAAGGATCGGCACGCTTGCGCAAGTTGACTGAGCCCGACGACATCCTCTCGGTTGGCGCAATGCTGCGGCCGTCCGACCCGACGGTCTCCTTCAGTGAGATCCTCTCTTCGCTCCCTGGGAGCCGCATCCGCGTTGGGTGGGGTGATGACGCCCATCCAGTCGGCGAGAGTGGCACCCTGCATCTTGGCGGCCGAGCTTTCCCGGAGAGCCCTGCGCTTGTTGGGCATTCGGATGGTGATGTGGTGCTCCATGCCGTCGCAGATGCCCTCATTGGTGCCGCCGGGCTCGGCGATTTGGGCCGACTCTTCCCTGCGACTGAGGCGACGCCGAAGGGGATCGCCAGTGGCACCCTCCTCGCCGAGAGCGTCCAACGCGCCGCCGCAGTCGGCGTGCAACCGCTCTGGGTTGATCTGCTGATCACCGCCAGCGCACCGAAGCTCGCACCACACCTCGAAGAGATCGGTGCAAATGTGGCCAGCCTCCTTGGCATTCCCGTCGATCGCGTTAGCGCGAAGGCGTCGAGCGGTAATCTTGTTGGCGACGAGGGTGCCGGCAAGGCGATTCGCTGTGCCGCCATCCTGGTCGCGCAGCGAAGGGGTACCTCGGAGTGAGCTTGCAGTTCCGCGACACGATGAGCGGGGAGACCCGACCCTTCACGCCCCTCGATCCAAAACAGGTCGGCGTCTACTCATGCGGTCCGACGATTTACGGACCAGCACATATCGGTAACTTCCGGAGCTTCCTCTTCGCCGACACGCTCGTGCGCTGGCTCCGCGCGAGTGGCCGCACCGTGCGCTGGGTCGTGAACTTGACCGACATTGACGACAAGATCATCCGTGCCGCAGCGATAGAGGGTGTAGAGATTCGCGCGCTCACCGATCGCTGGGAGGCGGTCTTCCGCGCTGACATGGCCGCCCTTCGAATGACGACCCCCGACGAGATGCCCCGTGCGACGGAGCACATTCCAGAACAGATCGCCCTGGTGCAACAACTCCTTGACCGTGGGCACGCGTATCGCACCGAAGATGGGTCAATCTTCTTCAAGATTGCTTCGTGGCCAGCGTACGGTCGGCTCGCTCGACTTGATCCCGAGGCGATGCGCGTGGGCGAGCGCGTTGAGGCCGACGAGTACAGCAAGGACGACGTTCGAGACTTTGTGTTGTGGAAGGCGGCGAAGCCCGGGGAGCCATCGTGGGACGGCCCACTCGGCCCAGGACGACCTGGCTGGCACCTGGAATGCTCGGCGATGAGCATGCGCTACCTCGGCGAGTCGTTTGATCTGCACACCGGTGGCATCGACCTGGTCTTCCCACATCACGAAGACGAGATCGCGCAGTCTGAGGCAGCGACAGGTAAGCCATTCGTCGGCACCTGGATGCACTGCGCACACCTGCACGTCTCTGGCGACAAGATGTCAAAATCGCTCGGCAACATCTCACGTGTGAGCGACTTACTCGCGGGTGGTGCTGAACCACGAGCTCTGCGCCTTGCATTGATCTCGGCGCACTACCGTACCAACCTGAATTACAACGACGATTCGCTCACCGCAGCCGCGGCGGCCATCGCGCGCATTGATGCTTTCGTCGCTGCACTGGGTGCACGCAGCGCGATGGCAACCGGTGATACGGATGCCGATCAGCGAGCGGCAGCGCTCGCCGAGGCGAGCTGGGGCCGCTTCTCCGCGGCGATGGACGATGACCTTGCCGTTCCTGAAGCACTCGCCGCGCTCTTCGACCTGGTGCGCGATGGCAATCGCCTCCTTGATACGAACTGCAGCGGTGCAGGAGCACAGGCGCTCATGGCCGTTCTCGAACAGTTCAACAGCGTGCTCGCGGTGCTCCCTGATCGCGCGGTGCTTCCACCGGGTGCCGAGACACTTCTAGCGGAGCGCATTGCCGCCCGTGCCGCCAAAGACTGGGCACGCTCCGATGCTCTGCGCGATGAGTTAGCGAGCCTGGGCGTGCTTATTGATGATGGTCGCGATGGGCAGCGCTGGCGGCTGGCTGGGCCGCAGGCATGAGCGACGATCAGCGCGCGCGACCACCGCGCCCCGGCGGCTTCCGCCCCGGCGGACCAGTCGGGCCCCGCCCCGGCGGACCTGGCGGTCCCGGCGGCTTCCGCCCAGGCGCGCCGCGCCCAACTTTTAGCGCGGGTGGTGCAAAGCAGTGGGCATCCCGTCGCGCCATCTCTCTGCAGGTTGCAGGCATGGTTGGCCCAGAGCACGAAGTCATCGCGGGGCGCCGGCCGGTAGAGGAGGCCTTCGCCGCTCGCCGCGAGGCGGTCCGCCTCCTGGTTGTGCCTCAGCGCCGAGACGCACTGCAGCAGATGGTTCTGCACGCTACTGCCCTGCGGATTCCGATCATTGAGGTCG
>Ga0214921_10005846_pt1 | contig 17177 bp, 16 predicted proteins | sample LL1505_MetaG_FD_177992 | JGI IMG/M metagenome (GOLD analysis project Ga0214921, IMG submission 177992) | Freshwater microbial communities from Lake Lanier, Atlanta, Georgia, United States - LL-1505 | ecosystem: Environmental > Aquatic > Freshwater > Lake | place: USA: Georgia | collected...
GCATGCTGTGCGTTGAGGCGGCGCAGGTTTTTCATCCGATCGAAGTACCTGTGGCGGAACATTGGCAGGGCTGGCAGCGCCTGCGCGTGGTGGCCTGACGTGCTGGCCAAACGCATCATCCCCTGCTTGGACGTGACCGGTGGCCGTGTGGTCAAGGGCGTGAACTTTGTCGGTTTGCGCGACGCCGGTGATCCTGTTGAAATTGCCGCGCGCTACAACGCGCAGGGTGCCGACGAGTTGACCTTTTTGGACATCACCGCGACCAGCGACGGGCGCGACCTGATCTTGCACATCATTGAGGCCGTGGCCACCCAGGTGTTTATTCCGCTGACGGTGGGCGGCGGTGTGCGCACCGTGCAAGACGTGCGCCGCTTGCTGAACGCCGGCGCCGACAAAGTGAGTTTCAACTCCGCCGCTATTGCCAACCCCCAACTGATCCCTGACGCGTCGAACAAATATGGCGCGCAGTGCATCGTGGTGGCCATCGATGCCAAGCGCCGCACCCCCGCCGAAGAGCAGCGGATCGACGCGGACGGCCGGGCTGTTGGTGCGGGCTGGGACGTGTTTAGCCACGGCGGGCGCACCAACGCGGGTCTTGACGCTGTGGCCTGGGCCGCGCACATGGCGGCATGCGGTGCGGGTGAAATTTTGCTCACCAGCATGGACCGCGATGGCACCAAAAGCGGTTTTGATCTAGCGCTGACCCGTGCTGTTACGGAAGCGGTTCCGGTGCCTGTTATTGCCTCGGGCGGCGTGGGTACGCTGGACCACCTGGCAGATGGCGTGCAGCGTGGCGGTGCGGACGCGGTGCTGGCCGCGAGCATCTTCCACTACGGCGAATTCACAGTGGGTCAGGCTAAAGCGCATATGGCTGCGCGCGGGATTGCAGTGCGACTATGAGCAGCAGCGCGTCAACGCCCGCCTGGCTGGACGCCGTGCGCTGGGATGAAAAAGGCCTGGTGCCCGTGATTGCACAGGAGCAAGGTAGCGGCGATGTGCTGATGTTTGCCTGGATGAACCGTGAGGCTTTGCAAAAAACTGCGGAGTTGGGGCGGGCGGTGTATTTCAGCCGCTCGCGCAGCAAACTGTGGTTCAAAGGCGAAGAGTCCGGCCATGTGCAGGCGGTGCATGAAATCCGCCTTGATTGCGATAACGATGTGGTCTTGCTGCGCGTCACCCAGCGCGGCCATACCCCAGGTATCGCGTGCCATACCGGGCGGCACAGCTGTTTCTTCAGTGTTCTGCGCAATGGACAATGGCAGGCTATTGACCCGGTGCTGAAAGATCCCACAACTATTTACGCCCCATAAATTCCCTTTGTACGCCCCATGAGTTCTTCTGCTTCCCACGACATCCTGGCTGAATTGGCCGCCGTCATCGAGAGCCGTAAACCTGCGCGCGGCGGAGACGCGTCCGCCAGCTATGTGGCGCGGCTGCTCCACCAGGGGCCGAATGCGTTTTTGAAAAAAATCGGCGAAGAAGCCACCGAGGTCGTGATGGCCGCCAAAGACGCGGATGCGGGGGGCGACACCGCCAAAATCGTCGCCGAAGTCGCGGACCTGTGGTTCCACACCCTGGTTGCCCTGGCCCACTATGGTTTGTCACCCGCCGATGTGCTGGCCGAATTGCAGCGCCGCGCCGGCATTAGCGGCATCGAGGAAAAAGCGCTGCGTAAAGCGTTGTTGCGTGAGGAAAATGAACCATGACTGGCATCGAGCACGACCCGGACTGTATTTTTTGCAAGATCGTCGCCAAGCAAATCCCGTCCCGGCCGGTGTACGAGGACGAGCAGGTGTACGCGTTTCACGACATCAACCCCACCGCGCCTGTGCATTTTTTGCTCATTCCGAAAGCCCATATCCCTTCGCTGGCACAGGTTACTCCCGCGCACGGTGGTTTGATGGCGCACAGCTTGGCTTTGATCCCGCGCCTGGCCTTGCAAGAAGGCTGCAACCCCTACCCGCACGGGGGTTACCGCGTAGTCACCAACACCGGCGCCGAGGGCGGTCAGGAGGTGCACCATCTGCATTTCCATGTGATGGGCGGCAGTCGGCCCTGGCTGCGCGGCTGATCCTGGCGCGCTTGCGGTCATAATCTTCGTCTTGCAATGAATACCGGTATCTAGGAGAAAACCATGGGACTTTCCACAACGCATCTGCTGATTTTTTTGGCGATCATCGTCGTGATTTTCGGCACCAAGAAGTTGCGCAACATCGGTTCCGACCTGGGCGGCGCGGTCAAAGGCTTCAAGGACGGTATGAAAGACGGCACGGAAAAGCCGCCAGAGTCGCCCGCTGTCGCGCCCCATACCCAGCAGGTGAGCGCCGCGCCCTCCGCTGCCGCCAAAGAAACCATTGACGTCGAGGCGAAAACCAAGCATTGATGGTTCGCCCCCGCGTTTGTTGAGATTCTCCTGCCGTGTTTGATATTGGCGTCACCAAGATCGCCATCATTGGTGGCATTGCGCTCGTGGTCATCGGGCCGGAAAAACTGCCGGCGGTAGCCCGTACCATTGGGACGCTTCTGGGCCGTGCACGGCGTTATGTTGCCGATGTCAAGTCCGAAGTGAACAAGTCCATGGATCTGGAAGAACTGCGCAAAATGCGCGAGACCATGGAGAGCGCAGCGCATGACGTGCACAACTCCATTCAAACCACAGCCGACAGCGTGAACGCCGCCTTGGAAGATCCCCCGGGCGCCGAAGAGTGGCGTCGACCGCCCCAATACACCCCGCGCAAACGCGGATGGCGTAACAAGGTCAGCGCCAAGCCCCAGTGGTACAAGGCGGGTAACCGGGTCCGTACCCGCGTGCAATCGGGTGCTGCGCGGGTAGCGCGCCACCGGCCTGCCAAACTCCATTCATGAATACCCCCAGCAATTCACCGGACGAACTGGCCGGTACCGAGCAGCCTTTCATCCAGCATCTGTTTGAGTTGCGCGACCGCCTGCTCAAAGCGGTTTATGGCATCGGTGCGATTTTTGCGGTTTTGTGTTTTTTCCCCGGTCCCTCGCAGATGTACGACTACCTGGCGATGCCGCTGGTTCGCTCGCTACCTGAGGGCTCCAAGATGATTGCGGTGGGCGTGGTCTCGCCGTTTCTGGTGCCGATCAAAGTCACCGTGCTGGCCGCGCTAGCAGCCGCGTTACCCTGGGTGCTATACCAAATTTGGGCATTTGTTGCGCCGGGCCTGTACCGGCATGAAAAGCGACTGGTGGTTCCACTGGTCGCTGCCAGCACCGTGCTTTTTTACACCGGCGCGGCCTTCTGCTACTTCTTCGTATTCGGCCAGGCGTTTCCAGCGATCCAGCGCATGGCCCCATCGGCCGTGGCGGTCAGCCCGGACATCGAGGCCTACCTGGACTTTGTAGTGACCATGTTCATTGCCTTTGGTGTCGCGTTCGAGGTGCCCATCGTGGTGGTGATTTTGGCCCGTATGCGCGTGGTGACGATTGAGCAGCTCAAGGCCTTTCGCACCTATTTTGTGGTGGGTGCAGCCGCTGTTTCCGGGCTGGTAACCCCGCCCGATCCGGTGTCCATGATTGCGCTGCTGGTGCCCATGGTCATTTTGTATGAAGCCGGTATCTGGTCCGCGCACCTGTTTATGCGCTACAGCAAAGCACCGGATGACGAGACTCCGGACGCCAGCGCCGAGCAACAAAACCCCGTTTAGCCGGGCGATCAGCCGGGTTGTTTTTGCGGCCTTGGCCGTTGCCCGGGCGTAATCTGCATCTCGAGCGTTTTACCTTTGCGGTCAATGGAAAATCCGGCGATGCTGCCCGGTTTGAGCGCTGCGACCTGCGTGAGCAGTTCGCTGGAGTCATGCACTGTTTTCCCACCGATGGCTACGATCACATCGCCAGGCTCCATCCCGGCTTTTGCGGCTGGACCGTTTTGCAGAACGCCGGTAATGACCACGCCGCTTGCAGACTTCAAACCAAAGGTCTGCGCAATTTCGGGCGTGATTTCGCGCGGCTCCACGCCAATCCATCCGCGTCGCACTTGCCCGTCCGCCACGATGCTCTCCAACACCTGTCTTGCCGTGAACACCGGAATAGCAAAGCCTATGCCCATGCTCCCGCCTGAGCGGGAATAGATCGCGGTGTTGATGCCCACCAAGTTGCCGCTGCTGTCAACTAGCGCGCCGCCTGAGTTGCCCGGGTTGATGGCGGCGTCGGTCTGAATGAAGTTCTCAAAGGTGTTGATACCCAACTGGTTGCGTCCCATGGCGCTGACGATGCCGCTGGTTACCGTCTGGCCCACACCAAAGGGGTTACCGATGGCCAGCACCTGGTCGCCCACCTGCAGGCTGTTCGAGTCGCCCAGTACCAGCGTCGGCAACTTATCCATATCTATTTTCAGAACCGCCAGATCGCTGTCCGGGTCGGTACCGACGACGGTGGCTTTGGCGCGGCGCCCGTCGTTCAGGCTGACTTCGATGGCATCGGCGTTCTCCACCACATGGTTATTGGTCAGCACATAGCCGCCGGTGCTGACGATGACGCCGCTGCCCAGGCCGTTTTGTGGTTCGTTGTCGTTGTCGCCATAGAAAAAACGGAACCACGGATCTTTGCCATGTGGAGACGTTCGAGCGGCCGTGTTGGTGGTGATGCTCACCACGGCCAGGGAGGCGCGCTGCGCCGCCACGCGGAAGCTGCCCGGTGGCGGTTCGCTGCGGTCGCCCGCTTGTTGGACCGACACCACGCCAAGGCCGCTGCGGCTGGCGCCCAGCCATTGGGGCTTGAGCGTGCCCACGACAAAGTAGGCGGCCAGCAGCACGGTGCAGGTCTGGGCAAATAGAAGCCAAAGGCGTTTCATCAAGGTGCGACCCATTGTTACGGTGAAGGAATTTTAGGCTGCGCTGCCAGCCGGCGCTTCTTCTTCATGCCCATCGGCATGGCGCGCAAACCGGCCGCGTTCGCGTGGATGAACCGGATCGGTGGCAGGCCAGGGCCAGCCCCCGAACTCGGTGCGCCGGTAATCGGCAAAAGCTTGCGCCACTTCGGCCTGCGTGTTCATCACAAACGGGCCATGTTGCGCCACTGGTTCGCCGATGGGACGGCCTTGCAGCACCAGCAGTTCGCAGGCTGTATCGCCGTTTATCAGTTCCAGGGCATCTTGCGCCCGGACTTCGGTCACGGTTTGCACTTTCACGCCGTGCCCGCCGATGTCCAGGCTGGTTCCACGGAAGAAATACAGCTGCCTTCGCGTGGCACTGTGCGCCGCTGGGGGCAGTGTCAGGCGCGCGCCGGCCTCCATGTGCACGGTCCAGATCGCCACGTCGGCGTCCTGGTAACTGGCCCACGAGGCGGGTGGCGGTGGCAGGCCGCGTGCGCTGCCACCGGACGCGGCGACATGCCCGGCCACCACCCGCACGGTGCTGGCGCGACCCAGCGCATCGCTGAGCTGCAGGCTTTGGATGCGCTCGTTCCACAGCATGGTGAAGTGCGGTTCGGCCATTTTGTTTTTCGCTGGCAGGTTCAGCCAGATCTGGAACAGTTCAACCGGATTGGGCGCGTCGCTTTGGCGCAGCGGAAACATTTCGCAGTGCACGATGCCTTTGCCCGCGGTCAGCCACTGCACATCGCCTGCGCCAAAGCGCGCGGTGGCACCCAGCGAATCGGAGTGGTCAATAAAGCCCTGGCGCACGATGGTCACGGTCTCAAAGCCGCGGTGCGGATGCGAGGGAAAGCCGGGCACGGTCTGGCCGTGGTACATGCTCCAGCCGTCTTTGCGGCCAAAGTCCTGGCCCAGGTTGCGCCCCTTCAAGGATGCCTGAGGCCCCATGGACGCGTTACCCGCCGGGTAGGCGTCATCGTGGTGAACGCAAAACAAAAACGGGTCTATGGTTTGCCACGGAAAGCCCAACGGCTGGTGGCTCAGGATGGGGCTGGATGGCACTTCGGGCTCCAAAAAGACGGAGCTTAACGGCTGCATCGTCTTTTTGGTCGGCCGAGCAGCGCAGCCGTTACGATGTCGCCTTTACGTGGCACTCTGATGCAAATCCCCCGCCTTCAACTCACTGGTATCACCAAGGCCTATCCGGGCACAGTGGCCAATGACGGGGTGACCCTGACGCTGATGCCTGGTGAAATCCATGCGGTGCTCGGCGAGAACGGCGCGGGCAAGTCCACGCTGATGAAAATCATCTACGGCAGCGTGCAAATGGACACCGGAGCGATCCAAGTCGATGGCCGGGCGGTGCGCATCAGCAACCCCCGCGAGGCGCGCGCACTGGGCGTTGCCATGGTTTTTCAGCATTTCAATCTGTTCCATACCGCAACTGTTGCGGAGAACGTCTGGCTGGGCCTGGAGCCCGGCCCCACGCTGGAGCAAACCCGTGCGCTGATCGTGGCCAAAGCCAGCCACTATGGCCTGGACATCGACCCCGAGCGGCCTGTGCATACGCTGAGCGTGGGCGAGATGCAGCGGGTGGAAATCATCCGCGCACTGCTCGCCAACCCCACCATTCTGATTCTCGATGAGCCCACCTCGGTGCTGACACCGCAGGCGGTAGACAAGCTGTTTGTGGTGCTGCGCCAGTTGGCCAGCGAGGGTTGCAGCATTTTGTACATCAGCCACAAGCTGCACGAAATCCGCGCCCTGTGCACCGCCTGCACCGTGCTGCGCGGCGGGCGGGTTACCGGCGTATGCGTGCCCGCCCAGGAGACCAATGCCTCGCTATCCCGGCTAATGATCGGATCCGAGCCACCGGCCCTGGCGCGCCGCGTGCAGAAGGCGGGTGCGGTGGTGATGGAAGTGCGCGGTTTGCGTCTGGCGCGGGCGGACCAGTACGGCGTCGATTTGCAAGAGGTCAGCCTTCGCATGCATGCGGGCGAGGTTTTGGGCATTGCGGGGGTATCGGGCAACGGTCAGCAGGAGCTGTTGCGCGCGCTCTCCGGCGAGGACCGACGAGCGCCCCCGGGCACGGTGCTGATTGACGGTGTGGATGTGTCTGCGGCCGGGCCCGCTGCACGGCGCTTGCTGGGTTTGCATTTCGTGCCGGAAGAACGCCTGGGTCGCGGCGCCGTGCCGCCAATGAGTTTGGCGGACAACCTGCTGCTGACGCGCGAAGAAGCGGTGCAGTCGCAGCGCTGGATGGGCGGCTGGATCGATATCGCCTTGTTGCGAACCCAGGCCAACCGCATCATCGACCGCTTCAAGGTCAAAGCCCACGGCAGCTCGGCCGCTGCCCGCTCGCTTTCGGGCGGTAATTTGCAGAAATTCATCGTCGGCCGCGAGATCGACGCCAAACCCCGTTGCTTCATCGTCAGCCAGCCTACCTGGGGCGTGGACGTGGGCGCGTCCGCGCAAATTCGCGCTGCTATTTTGGCGATGCGCGACGCCGGTTGCGCGGTTCTGCTGGTGAGTGAAGAGCTCGACGAGCTGTTCCAAATGGCCGACCGGCTGCAGGTGATGGCGCAGGGTGCACTGTCGCCGACCTTGCCGATTGCCGACGCCACCGTGGAGAAGGTCGGGCAGTGGATGAGCGGCTTGTGGAGCACCGCCTGATGTTGCGCCTGCAAGCCCGGGCTGAGCCGTCGCGCTGGTGGGTCTACGCCTCACCGCTGCTGGCGCTGCTGGTCACGGTGTTGTTGGGTGTGGCGCTGTTTCTTTTGTTGGGCAAAGACCCGGTGCGCGGGCTGGCCGTGTTTTTCTGGGAACCGCTGCGCTCGGGCTACGCACTGGGCGAGCTGGTGGTCAAAGCCACGCCCCTGCTCTTGATCGCGCTCGGTCTGGCCGTGGCCTTTCGCTCCAACGTCTGGAACATCGGCGCCGAGGGGCAGTACGTCATGGGTGCGGTGGCGGCATCCGGTGTGGCTTTGCTGGCGGAGCCCGGGGGCAGCAAGTGGATTGTGTTGCCGCTGTTGTTGGCCGGTACCTTTGGCGGCATGGTTTGGGGCGGTTTGACCGCTTGGTTGCGCGACCGCTTCAACGCCAACGAAATTCTCGTGAGCTTGATGCTGGTGTACGTGGCGGTGCAGGTGCTGGGCTACATGGTTTTCGGCCCTTGGAAAGACCCCAATGGCTACAACTTTCCACAAACCCAGATGTTTGAGGCCGCCACCAAAATCCCGCGCCTCTTTGCCAGCTCGCGCATGCATATCGGCGTGCTGATTGCGGTGGTCGGCGCGGCTTTGGTGTGGGTGTTTCTGTTCCGCACCCGCGCCGGTTTCGCCCAGCAGGTGGGCGGCATCGCGCCGGCTGCCGCACGCTACGCCGGTTTTTCGTCGCGTAGCGCCTTGTGGACCGCGATGCTGGTATCCGGCGGCTTTGCCGGTCTGGCCGGCGCCTTGGAAGTGGCTGGTCCCATTGGCCAGCTCACACCCTACTTGCCTGCCGGCTACGGATTTGCCGCCATCATCGTTGCCTTTGTCGGGCGTTTGCATCCGGGTGGTCTGATTTTGTCCAGCCTATTGATGAGCATGTTCTATATCGGTGGGGAGCTTGCCCAATCGCGCCTGGGCTTGCCACAGTCGCTGACAGGCGTCTTCCAGGGTCTGCTGCTGTTTTCGCTGCTGGCCTGCGATACCTTGATCCATTACCGGGTGGTACGCAGCAAGCCGCGCGCTGCCCTGGCAAGCGCCGCAGGAGCCCACTGATGGACGCGGTGACCCTGCAGTCGTATGCGCTGCTGATTGCAGCGACCCTCAATGCCGGAACCGTGCTGGGCTTGGCCGCGCTGGGCTTGTTGATCAATGAGCGCGCCGGTATCGTCAACCTGGGTGCGGAGGGCATGATGCTGTGCGCCGCCTTGGCCGGTTTTGCCGCTGTGGTGCACACCGGAAGCGATGTCGCCGGTTTCCTGGCCGGAGCGCTGGCCGGCGGCTTGATGGCAACAATTTTTGGCGTACTGGTTATTTGGCTCAATACCAACCAGCACGCAACCGGGCTGGCGCTGAGTTTGTTCGGGGGCGGTTTTTCGGCTTTCGCCGGAACCTCGTATGTGCAGGAAAAAATGCCGGAGCGCAGCAGTTTCGCTATTCCGTATTTGTCGGATATTCCCTTTCTCGGGTCCGCCTTGTTCAAGCAGCATCCGCTGGTGTACGCCACCATTGCTTTCACGGCGGCGCTGGCTTGGTTTTTGTGGCGTACCCGTGCCGGGCTGGTGTTGCGCAGTGTGGGCGAGAGCCCGGAGTCGGCGCATGCGCTGGGCTACCCGGTGCGCCGCATCCGCTTTGCCAGTGTGGTGGCGGGCGGTGTGCTGTGCGGCCTGGCCGGGGCGTATATCAGCATCGTCTACACGCCGCTGTGGGTCGAGGGAATGGTCGCCGGAAAGGGCTGGATTGCCTTGGCTTTGACCACCTTTGCGAGCTGGAGGCCGGTGCGCGTGATGTTGGGCGCCTGCCTGTTTGGCGGCGTCACCATGCTGCAGTTCCATTTGCAGGGCGCGGGCGTCGAGGTGCCCAGCCAGCTGTTAAGCATGTTGCCCTACCTGGCAACTATCATTGTTTTGGTGCTGATTTCCCGCAATCCGGCCTGGATTCGGATTAATATGCCGGCGTCGCTCGGAAAGCCTTTTCAGCCCTAGCTCGCGCAAGCCTCTTACTTTCCGCAAAGGTTTTGTTTTTCTTCACTTTCCCCGTTGTTTTTTCAAAGGACTTCACATGACAGATTTGCAATTGCGTTCCCTGCTCAAGCTGGCGGTGATCGGTGCCGCCGCATCGATGGTCATGGTCGGCTGTGGCAAAAAGGAGCAACCGCCAGCGCCCGCACCTGCTGCAGAGGCACCCGCCCCCAAGCCGGAGCCCCTCAAGATCGCTTTTGCTTATGTCGGCCCCGTAGGCGACGGCGGCTGGACCTTCGCCCACGACAACGCGCGAAAGGCCTTGGAAAAAGAATTCGGCGACAAAATTACTACGAGCATTGCAGAGAACGTACCCGAGTCGGCTGACGCAGAGCGCGTGATCCGCGACATGGCCAGCCAGGGCAACAAGGTGATTTTCGGCACCACCTTCGGCTACATGGAAACCATGATGAAGCTGGCGCCCGAGTTCAAAGATGTCAAGTTCGAGCACGCCACCGGCTACAAAACCGCCGAGAACATGCGCACCTATGACAGCCGCACCTACGAAGGCGCATACATGAATGGCGTGATCGCCGGTGCCATGACCAAAAGCAACATCATTGGCGTGGTAGCTTCAAAACCGATTCCAGAGGTGATCCGCAACATCAACAGCTTCACGATGGGCGCGCAATCGGTGAACCCCAAGATCAAGACCAAAGTGGTCTGGGTCAACGATTGGTTCAATCCGCCAAAAGAAACCGAAGCGGCTACCAGCCTGATCAACGCTGGGGCTGACGTGCTGATGCAAAACACCGATTCGCCTGCGGTTCTTAAAACCGCGGAAGAAAAAGGCAAGCGCGCCTTCGGATGGGATTCGGACATGACCGCTTACGGTCCCAAGGCCCACCTGGCCTCCGCCGTCATCAACTGGGCTCCGTACTACATCAAGGCCACCAAAGACGCCCTGGAAGGCACCTGGACCACCGGTGGCGTGTGGTGGGGCGTTAAGGAAGGCGCGATTGATGTGGTGTCGATCGCCGAAGACGTGCCGGCTGAAACCAAAGCCAAGGTGGATGCGATCAAAGCCGGTTTGAAAGACGGCAGCTTCTCAATCTGGAAGGGCCCGCTAGTTGATAACACTGGCAAGACGCAACTTAAAAAAGACGAAGTCGCTGACGACAAATTCCTGAGCGGCGTCATGTTCTACGTCAAAGGCGTGGACGGCAAAGTACCGAAATAAGCAGCGGTTCGTTTCTGAAAAGGCCGCTTACCAGCGGCCTTTTTTATGCCCGGTGATCCATGCGTCCAAAATAGTGGCTTTTACGGTTTCCCGCTTATGTCTGATTCGCTTGTTTTCACCCCCTCGCTCTTGCAGGAACTCGCCCACCAGGACGTGGCGCGCGCGCTTTTAGAAGACGTGGGCGCGGGTGACCTCACCGCCACGCTGGTCGATCCGTCGCGGCGGGCCCGGGCGCGTGTGCGGGTGCGCGAGGCGGCAGTGATTGCCGGCAGCGATTGGGTCACTGAAGCCTTCACGGCGCTGGACCCGGATGCAGAGATACGCTGGCACGTGCCCGAGGGCGGCCAGGCGCAGCCCGATACGGTGGTGTTCGAAGTGCAGGCGCATGCCCGCGCCTTACTCACCGCCGAACGGACCGCCTTGAATTTCTTGCAACTGCTCAGCGCCGTAGCCACCCGAACCGCGCAATTTGTCGCTGCCGTGGCCGAAGTGCCCGGCAACCGCGCGCAGATTGTGGATACGCGCAAAACCTTGCCGGGTTTGCGCATGGCGCAAAAGTACGCGGTGTGCGCGGGTGGCGGCACCAATCACCGCATCGGCTTGTTCGACGCGGTGCTGATCAAAGAAAACCACATCGCCGCTGCCGGAGGTGTGACGGCGGTGATGCGTCTCGCGCAGGCCCACGCTTCGCACGCTGCGTTTATCGAAATAGAAGTCGAAACCCTGGCGCAGCTGCGCGAAGCGCTGGATACGGGCGCGCGTATGGTCTTGCTGGACAACATGGACTTGGCCACGCTGCGCGAGGCAGTAAGGATCAATGCTGGGCGCGCCGTCTTGGAAGTCTCCGGCGGGGTCAACATGGACACGGTGCGCGACATCGCTGCCACCGGCGTGGACCGTATCTCCATTGGCGCGCTAACCAAAGACGTTCGCGCAATCGACTTTTCCATGCGCTTAGAGGAATTGCCATGACCGTGATTGATGTCGAATACGAGCAACCCGCCTGCAGCACCCGTCACGCCTGGGCCCGCGTGCCCGTGGAGCCTTCGCAGTCTGAGCGGGTTTTGCTGAAAGAGAAGATCACCCGCTTACTAAAAGAGAAAAACGCGGTCATGGTCTCGCACTACTACGTGCACCCGGACCTGCAGGACTTGGCCGAGGCAACCGGTGGGCTGGTCAGTGATTCGCTGGAAATGGCCCGATTCGGGCGCGACCATGCGGCACAGACACTGGTCGTATCGGGCGTGCGCTTCATGGGCGAAACCGCCAAAATTTTGAGCCCCGAAAAGCGCGTGCTCATGCCCGATCTGGACGCCACCTGCTCGCTGGATTTAGGTTGCCCGATTAGCGAGTTCAGCGCCTTTTGCGATGCGCACCCGGACCGTACCGTGGTCGTCTACGCCAATACCAGCGCCGCTGTGAAGGCCCGCGCCGATTGGGTGGTGACCTCGAGTTGCGCCCTGGACATCGTGCGTGCGCTCAAAGAAGCAGGTCAGAAAATTTTGTGGGCACCGGACAAACATCTGGGCAGCTACATCCAGCGTGAAACCGGCGCGGACATGGTGTTCTGGCAGGGCGCGTGCATCGTGCACGATGAATTCAAAGCCTTTGAACTGCAGGCGCTCAAGGCTGAGCACCCCGGTGCCAAGGTGTTGGTGCATCCCGAGTCTCCGGCCGATGTGGTGGCATTGGCCGACGCGGTGGGTTCCACCTCGGGTATTTTGAAAGCCGCGCAGACCATGGATGCCACGCTGTTCATCGTCGCCACCGACAGCGGCATGCTGCACAAGCTGCGCACGCTCAACCCCGGTAAAACTTTTGTTGAGGCGCCCACGGCCGGTAACAGCGCCACCTGCAAGAGCTGCGCCCAATGCCCGTGGATGGCCATGAACGGCCTGGCCGACGTGGCCCGCGTGCTGGAGACCGGTGCGAATGCCATCGATGTCGACGCTGCGATCATTCCGCGCGCCCGCCTGCCGATTGACCGCATGCTGGCCTTCACCGCCGCCCTGAAAAACGGCCATCCCGTAGGCGGATTGATCCCCCATCTGGGTGCCGCTTGATGGGTTTTTCCAGAGGGCCCGCGCTCACCGCGCTGGTCGACTTTGCGGACCCGTACGCGACCGAAGCTGCTGGTAACGCGCCGTCAAGCGGCGGACGCACGCGCTGCGCTTTTGGCAAGCCCGTGCAGGTGCACGTTGCGCACGCGCTGGATGAAGTTCGCGGCGTAGTCGAGGCCGCGAATGCGGCTGCTCGGGCGGGAAACTGGTGCGTCGGTTACTTAGCCTATGAATCCGCGCCGGCCTTTGATGCGGCCTTCACCGTACACACAGAGGCCACGCAGCCACTAGTCTGGTTTGCGGTCTATGACCAGGCTGTGCCCTGGCCTGAGCCTGCGGCTGCCGATGTCACGGTCGATTGGAGCGAGCCGCTGGCGCGCGATCGCTTTGATGTGGCGCTGGCGCGCATCCACGCGGCTATTGGGGCAGGGGATTTGTACCAAGTCAACTACACCGCGCAAATGCACGGCGCGTTGCGCGATGAGGCGGCTGCGGACGCAGCCGCCAGCGGCCCCGCGCTCTTCGCGGCGCTGCAACGTGCGCAGCCCGGCGGCTACGCGGCCTACTTGGATACCGGCGCGTTTGGTCAGATTTTGTCGGTCTCGCCCGAGTTGTTTTTTGACTGGCGCGATGGCGGCTTGCTGGCCCGCCCCATGAAGGGCACCGCCGCGCGCGGCAGCAACCCGCAAGACGATGCGCAGCGCGCCGCCGACTTGCGCGCCTCGCCCAAAGAACGGGCTGAGAACGTGATGATTGTGGATTTGCTGCGTAACGATATGTCGCGCGTGGCGTTGCCGCACAGCGTGCAGGTGCAGCGCCTGTTCCACACGCAGGCCCTGCCCAGTGTGTGGCAGATGACCACCGACGTGCTGGCCCGCACCCGCCCTGATTGCACGCTGTGGGACGTGCTGGCCGCGCTGTTCCCCTGCGGCTCGGTGACCGGCGCGCCCAAGGTGCAGGCCATGCGCATGATTAAGGCGCTCGAACCCGAGGCCCGTGGCGTCTATTGCGGCGCTTTGGGTGTCTTGCGCCCCGGCGGCGCAGCCACCTTCAACGTGCCGATCCGCACTGTCACGCTGCGCGCTGATGCAGCCGACCGCGTGGAGGCCCGCTGCGGCATCGGCAGCGGCATCACCTTCGATGCGCAGCCGCAGGGCGAGTGGCAGGAATGGCAGCACAAGCAGGCTTTTGTGCAGCGCGCCAGCAGCCCGTTTGACCTACTGGAAACCTTGCGCTTGCAAGACGGCATCACCCCGCAGCGCGACGCACACCTGGCGCGCATGGGCTTAGCAGCGGCGCACTTCGGCATGCCCTGGGACGCAGCGCGGGTAGATGCCGCACTCGATGCCCTGGCGCAAAAGCACCCGGCGGGCAGTTGGCGGGTGCGCCTCATGCTGGACGCGCGCGGCCAACCCCGCTGCGAAGCCTTTGCGCTGCAAGCCGACCCGCCGCAGGTGCGTTTGCAATTGGCGGACCGACCCTTCGCGCAGGCCCACAGCGAATTCACCCGTTTTAAGACCACCCGGCGCGCGCACTACGACGCATTCACGCCCGCCGACCCGGCTGTTTTCGACACGATTTTGTGGAACGAGGACGGCTACATCACCGAATGCACGCGCGGCAACATCGCCGTGCTGCGCGACGGCGTATGGACCACGCCGCCTGCGTCCTGCGGCCTGCTGGCCGGCGTGGGCCGCGCGCGCTATCTGGGTGAGGGTCGGGTTACCGAGGGTTTGATTCGGGTGGAGGACCTTCAGCACGCCCAAGGGCTGGCGTTCATCAACAGCTTGCGGGGCTGGATCGACGCGCGCTGCGAACCCCAATAGCCTGTTATTCCGCTCGCCGCGAACTTGCGGCTATCATCGCGGCCTCACCGGGGGTGTCCGGCGCAAGCCGGACTGAGAAATACCCCATGAACCTGATCTGGGTCATACCAGCGTAGGAAGTGTGATGGGGAAAATGCCGTGTGTTCTGTGGCTTTTTTTCGTTGCATAGCTCCGTTCAGGATGTTCGTAACGAATCGAGGCGCACCATGAACCACGGCATTTTTTCTTTCTCTTTCAGTACTTCCCGCCGCCGCGCGGCCATCGTTTTATTCAGCCTGGGCGCAGCCTGCGTGGGTACAAGCATGGCGCAGGACAAGCCCACCGAATTGCGGGTTTTGACCCACAGTTCCTTCGCCCTGCCCAAGCCCTTGCTGGCCCAGTTTGAAAAAGAAGCAGGCGTCAAGCTGCGCATTACCAAAGCCGGTGACGCCGGTGAAATGCTCAACAAGCTGATCCTCACGCGCAAAGCGCCGGTGGCCGATGTGGTCTTTGGCATCGATAACGCGCTGGCTGCCAAGGCGCTCGCCGCGGATGTACTGGACGCCTATGCCGGCCCCGCCGCCAGCCGTGAAAGCCTGGCCGCCTTGCCCGCGCCGCTGGTGCCGGTGGACTTCGGCTATGTCACCATCAACTACGACAAGGCTTGGTTTGCCAAGCGCAAATTGGCCGTACCCGCCACGCTGGAAGAATTGGCCCAACCCGCCAACGCCCGCTTGCTGGTCGTGCAAAACCCGGCCACGTCCAGCACCGGTTATGGCTTTTTGCTGGCGACCATTGGCGCGCTGGGCGAAGAGAAAGCTTTTGACTGGTGGGCCCGTATGCGCCAGGGCGGCATGAAAGTCGCTAAAGGATGGAGTGAGGCTTACTACGCCGACTTCAGCCGCGCCGAGGGCGGCACCCGCCCGTTGGTGGTGAGCTACGCCACCAGTCCGGCAGCCGAAGTGTTTTACAGCAAAGAAAAAATCACCGAGTCGCCGACCGGCAGTTTGGTAATCCCTGGCGCGGTGTACCGCCAGGTCGAGGGTGTTGCCCTGGTCAAAGGCGGCGGCGCGCGGATGGCGGCGGACAAGTTGATCGAGTTCATGCGCTCGCCCGAGGTGCAAAAGCAGATGCAAACCGAAATGTGGATGTACCCGGTTGATGCAACGGTCGCCCGCGCCGATGTCATGAAGTTTGCCCCTGAGCCTGCGCAGGCCGATGCACCATCGGAGAAGGATGTTGCCGACAAGGGCGCGGCCTGGGTGGCGCGCTGGACCAAGGTCGTCTTGAAGTAAACACCGCCGCGCCAACGCCCTTGCGCCGTGACTGAAGCCGCCCATCCATCCGCGCTGCGCTGGCCCCTGGCCGGGGTGGATGCGGGAATGGTTGTGTTGGCCCTGGTGCCGCTGGGCTTTCTGGTTTTGCTTTTGCTGGCCCCGGCGCTGCGCTTGCTGGCGGAAGTGAGCTGGTCGGACACGGGATGGATGGCGTGGCTCAACCCCTGGGCCGACGATTACCTGCGCTGGCGCTTGCTCTGGTCAGGATTGCAAGCGGCGCTGACCTGCGCGCTGGTGCTGGTGCTCGGTGTGCCGCTGGCCTGGGTGCTGGCGCGGCTCGAATTTCCCGGTCGGGGCTTGTTGCTGCGCGCTTTGATGCTGCCTTTTGTCGTACCCACACTGGTCGCAGCCATGGGCGTGCTGGCGCTGCTGGGGCCGCGCGGTGTGCTGCAGTCTTTATTGCCTTTTCCGCTGGAGCAAACGCCGTGGCTGCTGCTCTATGGCAATGTGTTTTTTAACCTCTGCATTCTGGTGCGCGCTGCCACCGAGGCGCTGGAGCAGGTGAGCGCTTCGCGCTTGGCGGCTGCGCGCACGCTGGGCGCGACGCCCTGGCGGGCCTTTTGGCGTATCGAATGGCCGACCATCCTGCCTTGGTTGATGTCGGCTTTGTGCCTGGTGTTTCTGTATTGTTTTTCCGGCTTTGGTTTGGCACTGTTGCTCGGTGGGCCGCGCTACGCGACGGTGGAGGTCGAGATTTACACCTTGGTTGCACACGAGCTGCAGTTGACGCAGGCCGGGATACTGGCCGGTTGGATGCTGTTGACTACCGGGCTGTGCGCCCTGGCTTACTCGGCGCTGGAATGGCGATTGGCTGCGCCGGTGCGCGCAGACCGGATTGCCCGGCAGCGCCCGCGCAGCTCAGGCCAGTGGCTGGCGGTTATCAGCTGCCTGTTGCTGCTGGCGCTGTTGTGCGGCGCACCGGTGGCAGCGATTGTCTGGCGGGCCTTGTCTGCCGGGCCGGATGCTTGGGCGGTTCTGCTGGCTGCGGACACGCTTCAGGCGCTGTGGAACACGCTGCGGTTTTCGGCCTGCGCCTTGGTGTTGGCCACGCTGCTGGGCGTGTGCCATGCGCTGGCGGCGCAGCGTTGGGCCGTGCTGCGTGTGCTGGCCTTCTTGCCGTTTGTGGTCTCGCCCATCCTGGTGGCCTTTGGTCTGCTGCTGCTGTACCCGTCATGGACGGCCAGCGCCCAGCTGCTGGTGGCGGCCTATGCGCTGCTGGCCTATCCTTT
>Ga0214921_10005847_pt1 | contig 17173 bp, 11 predicted proteins | sample LL1505_MetaG_FD_177992 | JGI IMG/M metagenome (GOLD analysis project Ga0214921, IMG submission 177992) | Freshwater microbial communities from Lake Lanier, Atlanta, Georgia, United States - LL-1505 | ecosystem: Environmental > Aquatic > Freshwater > Lake | place: USA: Georgia | collected...
GATCGGACCAGCTCGTACTGGATATCAAAAGGCAAGCTGGTCGAGATGCCGTTCGGGTAGTACTCGTGGGTGGTCAGGCCTTCGGGTTCTAGAAATATCTGGTGACTGGTCTTGTCGGCAAAACGGTTGATTTTGTCTTCGACGCTCGGGCAGTAACGTGGGCCAACGCCTTCGATCTTGCCAGTAAACATGGGGCTGCGGTCAAAGCCCGAACGGATGATGTCGTGGGTCCGCTCATTGGTATGGGTGATCCAGCAAGGCACTTGCTGGGGGTGCATGTCTGCGCGACCCCTATAACTAAAGACGGGCATGTCGTCAGACATTCCACCAGGCACGCCGTCTCCAGGTTGCTCTATGCATTGGCTAAAGTCGATCGTGCGCCCATCGATTCTTGGGGGCGTGCCGGTTTTAAGGCGGCCCTGCGGCAACTTCAATTCTTTTAAACGTGCAGACAGTCCAACGGCCGGCGGGTCTCCCGCACGACCGGCGGCGTAATGGCTGAGACCCACATGGATTTTTCCGTCCAAGAAGGTGCCCGCAGTGAGCACCACGGTGGTTGAGCGAAACTGAATGCCCGCTTGGGTTACAGCACCCACCACCCTATCGCCCTCGACCATCAAGTCTTCTACCGACTGCTGGAACAGCCATAAGTTAGGCTGGTTTTCCAACATCCCACGAATAGCGGCCTTGTACAAAACGCGGTCTGCCTGAGCGCGGGTTGCGCGTACAGCCGGTCCTTTAGAGCTATTCAAAATACGAAATTGGATACCGCCCCGGTCTGTCGCCAAAGCCATGGCGCCACCCAATGCATCGACCTCTTTCACCAAATGGCCCTTGCCGATGCCGCCAATCGACGGGTTGCAGCTCATTTGGCCAAGGGTTTCAATGTTGTGGGTGAGTAATAAAGTACTGCATCCCATGCGCGCGGCGGCCAAAGCAGCCTCGGTGCCGGCATGACCGCCACCCACCACAATGACATCAAACGCTTTGGGATACAACATAAATGCACAACCTTTTGGGATGCAGGGGCTGTGTACGCCGCCCTGCCGAGCAACCGGCGATTTTACAAGGGGCTCGCGTTTTTGGCTAGGGCTTGGGGAATGTCACACTCACACGCAAACCATGGGGTGTCTCGTTATCTAACTGCAACTTCGCGCCCATCAAACTAACATAGGCTTTCACGATCGCCAAGCCAAGCCCTGAGCCCTCTTTCAAGGCCTCGCCCGCAGCACCCTGCACCCAACGTTTCGAGAGTTTTTGTAGGTGTGCTTTTGATACTCCGGGGCCGTTGTCATACACCGACAACACCACAGACTGTGGGTTGTCTACCAAAGCAACTGTTATGCGTTTGGCCTCTTCTGAGGCAAGCCCGTAGCGCAATGCGTTATCCAACAAGTTATTCAAGACACCTTCAATCAAACCGCCGTTTCCCAGCACTGTACAGACTAGCTCCGCGTTATTGGCACCAAGATCAACGCCAGCCGCATCTGCACGCGGCAAGAAGCGCATAACCGCTTCGCGCACCAATTGATCAATTGCAATGGGTTTTTGTTCTAGGGTTTGTTGTGCTTCATCGGCCAAAGCCAAAGCGAGTAATTGGTCGACCAAATGGCTAGCGCGCGCTTGGCTCTGGGCAATCCCCTCTAATTGCTCTTTCCAAATACGCGGCTCGTTTTGTCGCAAACCATAGTCAGCCAACGCGCGTATACCTGCAAGCGGAGTGCGCAATTCGTGCGCCACATTACCCGAGAACTCGCGCTGCGCTCGCACGCTATCTGCAACACGTCCCAGCAAGGCATTGATGGCTTGGCCAAGCCTCTGAATGTCGCGTGTGCTTGCAGACACCGTGACAGGTGTGAGGTCGCGCGCGTCGCGTTGGCCCAAGCCTTTTTCCAACGCGGCCAGAGGGTCTAAGTCTTTTTCAATCGCACGTTGTAGCCAAGCGGCCAAAAAGATGAGCAAAAGAATTTGCGGGGCTATAGAGAAAACTAACATACGTTGTATCAACCGGTCACGGCTCATGGTGGTTTGGGCCATGACCACATAAAACTCAGCGGGCTGTTGCCGATGGATGGTGACGCGCCGGAGGTTGCGGCTTTGATAATCGAGCGACTGAAAGTTCGGTCCCTTGCTCTCGCCCAAAGGGTCCACGTGCAATCCCTTGTGGCCAGCCAACAAGGAGCCGTCTGGACGCAAAACAGCAAAAAGCAAAACTTCGCTTTGGTCGAACAACACCGTACGCATCTCTTGCGTCGAAAGGCTTAGTTCCAACTCTCCAGAGTCTGGATTGACGCGCACATGGCTAGCCACCAAATAAGCGTCATCTAACAAAGCGCGATCGTATGCTTGTTGGGTGAAATAAGCCGCCACAGCAATGACAAGGGCAGAACCCAGCAACCATGTCAGCGATAAAGGCAATAAAACATGGCGCAACAGGCGGTTACGCAAGGATGGTTTTTGAGGAGCGTGCGCGAGGCTCATGCTGGGTCTTTGGTTTCTTCTAAAAGGTATCCAATTCCACGCAATGTTCGAATGGTTGCACCGCTTTCGCTGAGCTTTTTGCGTAAACGCGAAATAAACGCCTCGAGTGCGTTGTCTGCCAGCGCCTCTTCAAAACTAGAAAGTTTGTCAGAGAGTTCGCGTTTACTCACAGTTCGACCAGGTGGCGACATCAATTCCCATAACACTTCAAACTCACGCGCAGGCAAGGCCAAATCTTGATCATTGACCAATATTCTGCGATTCTTGCGCTGCAAGAGTAGACGCCCGACTTGCACCACATCTTCGGTGCCTAAGGCACGTCGCGCCAAGGCGCGCAGACGCGCTTCAATCTCAGCTAAATCAAAGGGCTTGCCTAAATAGTCATCCGCACCGGCGTCTAGTCCGGCAATACGCTCATCCGTTCGGTTGCGCGCCGTCAAGACAAGCACCGGAGTGCGGTCCCCTCTGCTTCGCGCGGCGCGCAACAAACTCAAGCCACTGCCTTGTGTTGCTTTGGTTTGGCCATTGAGAGGCAAATTCAAATCCAGCAAAACCACGTCGTAGGGTTGGACTTGCCAGAAATGTGCGGCCTCCTCCAGGTGCTTCGCGGCATCCACGCGGTGGCCTGCGTCAGTCAAGCTACGCAACATGACCGCCTGTAAAACGGCATCGTCTTCAATCAGCAAAATTCTCATGGGGTGTTAACAAAACGCACCAAGTCAGGGATTGGTCAGCCATACGAAGCGATAAACGCGGTATGAGCATACGACAGTTCCCACCCTTGCGACTACTTCTTCTTGCTTTGCTTGTGTTACCCGCGGCATTGGGCGCACAGGTATACGCCCAGACTTTGGGCTTGGCACAAGTACTGGAGGCTGCGCGTCAAAACCTGGATGTTTCGATGGCACAACAAAGTCTTGCGGCAGCGCAAGCCGATGTTGTCTCAGCAGACCGCGCCCCGTTTCCTGTCTTCACCGCCAAAACATCGCAGATGTATTTGGATAAAGGCATTAACGGAAACCAAGGCATTGGCGGTGGCGCGTTCGGACAAAAGAATATCGACAAGTCTGGTGGCATCGACTGGACTTGGGAGCGCGGCAACAAGCGCAACCTACGTACCCAGAGCGCAAAACAACAAGCGCTAGCCGCTGGTGCTGATTTGCAAGACATGCTGGTGACGCAACAAATTGCCGCCGCTGCCGCCTACTTTGATTTGCTTGCGGCGCGCGAACGCAACCACGAAATGCACCTGCTTTCTCGAAGCGTTCTGCAGTTGTCGAAAAGCGCCGGGCTTCGACTGAAAGCGGGTGACCTGTCTACACAGGACACGCTGCGCTTGGAAATTGAAGCGCAACGCGCCCTTGCGGACGCGCGTAGCGCGCAACTCGACCAACAGCGCGCAGTTTTGTTGCTGCAACAAATCACCAAATTGCCCATCAACCTGAACACCTGGAAAGTGACGGCAGATTGGCCCACTATCCAAGTGCAAGCGCCTACACAAGGCGTGCTACAAACATGGGTGGACCAACGCGCAGATGTAGTCGCCGCTCGCGAGCGCGTCACGGCAGCCAGCGCCGCTTTAGAACTAGCCCAAGCACAGAAAAAAGCCGACGTCACACTTGGCGGCAGTCTTGACCATGACCCGCGTGTTTCCAATCGCATGCTCGAACTTCGCTTGTCTCTGCCGCTCATTTGGGGCTATGGCTATGAGGGCGAGATTGGCCGCGCGCAAGCGCAACTCGCACAAGCGCAATCACTGTTTGAGAAAACCAAGCGCGATGCAAGCGCAGATTTACAACGTTTGCTAGAAGAGTTCTCAGCCGCGTTAGAGCGCGAAACACTTTACGAACAAGACATCTTGCCGCGGGCTCGCAAAGTTGCGGAGCAAGCTGAACGCGCCTTTACATTAGGCGCGTCCTCATTGACCGATTTATTAGACGCACGCCGCACCCTGCGCGCTACTTTGATTGAAGCCGCCTTTACCCGCGCAGACTATGCCAAAGCCTACGTGGCTTGGCGTTTGCGCACCACCCCAGTTTTGAGCGACACCCGCTAAATCACTATGCCTTTGAATACCCACGCCATCCAAGAAGCTCTTCTCGCCATTTGGCGCTCTCCTGTCAAGCGCTACAGCGCTATCGCCGGATTAGCCGCACTAATTGCGCTGTACATCAATATGACAGGGCAAGAGCCCATGGGCCATCCCGTCGCGCCACCGCCCATCATTCAAGGTGAGCAACTACGCTTTCCAGCGGGTCACCCACAACTCACGCTTTTAACAACAGCACCCGCTATCGCCGCCAACAGTGTTGCCATTGATTTACCGGCACGCTTGGTTTGGAATGAAGAAAAGACCGAGCGTATCTACCCTGCTTTTGCAGGGCGTGTCGTCAAGCTCAACGCAGATGTTGGGCAGTCTGTGCGTGCCGGGCAGGTATTGGCAACACTGGCTTCGCCGGAATTTGGCGCTGCACAGGCCGACACCGCCAAAGCGCAAGCGGATGCGCGCTTCTCAGAGCGCGCCTTACAAAGACAAACCGAGTTGTTTGAAGCAGGCATCGTTTCACGCAAAGAGTATGAGCAAGCCCAAGTCGATGCGCAACGCGCCAATGCTGAGGTCGCGCGCGCGCAAGCGCGCACCCAACTGTATGGCGGAGGCAACGCGGTGAACCAACAGCTTGGGTTGTCCGCTACCGTCTCTGGTGTTGTCGTGGAAAGAAATTTGAGCGCGGGACAAGAACTGCGGCCCGAGCAAGGCGGGCCCGGTTCCCTGCCGCTGTTTGTTGTGACAGATCCGCGTTCGCTTTGGGTGCAAATCGATGCGCGCGAAGCAGATGTTGCATCTCTGCAGCCGGGCACCCCCATTAGCCTAACGCTTCCCAACTTCCCTGGTCAAAGTTTTGCCGCCAAGATCACAGCAACAGGAGACTTCATCGACAGCAACTCACGCACAGTCAAGGTTCGCGCAGTAATAGACAACAACCAACGAATTCTCAAAGCGGAAATGCTTGGCAGTGCAAAGTTTGAACGCGCCCTTGAAAAAGGGGTCTTGGTCCCCTCTCGCGCCGTGCAATTACGTGGCTCGCAATATTGGACCTATGTGCAAAAGGAGCCGGGCGTCTTTGAAGGACGAAAGATAAGCATAGGTTACGAAGGCCTAGACAAAGTACTTGTGACCAACGGACTTAAAGATGGAGAGTTAGTCGTCAGCGATAACGGGCTCTTATTAGCGCGCGAGTTTCGTAATGCACAAGATTCTGCAAAACCGCAGAACGTAAATATTGCAGTACCTGACGCAACACATAACGCATCCAAATGAAGCGCATTATTCAAATCGCTCTGGCGCAACCGCTGATGGTGCTGATGGCAACCTTGCTTTTTATATTGGCGGGGTCTGTTGCATTTAAAAACCTCTCTGTCGAGGCTTTTCCTGATGTGACGGATACGCAAGTCACCGTGATTGCTTTGTTTCCCGGAAGAGCGGCGGAGGAAGTGGAAAAGCAAGTTTCTTTGCCGATTGAGTTAGCACTGTCGGGCTTGCCCAACGCCATTCGGGTTTTTTCACATACCCAATTTGGTTTGTCGTTTACTGTTGTGACGTATGACGACAAAGCAGAAGTCAACGTTGTACGTCAACAAGTCAATGAGCGCTTGCGTGGAATTTCTCTGCCCCCCGGTGTCGAAGCAGGCGTCATGCCCAACGCAACGCCTGTTGGTGAAGTGATGCGCTATCGCCTGAAAGGCGACGGTAAAACACCTACCGAATTACGCACCTTACAAGACTGGGTGGTTGAGCGCACATTTAGACAGGTCCCAGGTGTGGCTGACGTAGTGGGCATGGGTGGCTTTATCAAACAATATGAGGTTCAGCCTGATTTACAAAAACTTCGCGCCTACAAACTCACGCTACAAGACCTGCAAACCGCGCTTGGGCGAAGCAATGCCAATGCAGGTGGGGGCTATGTTGCGCAAGGCGCGCAGCAGTTTGCAATTCGAGGAATTGGTTTACTGGGTTCAGTAGATGACATAGGCACCGTTGTCGTCACGACGCGGGGAAACACGCCAATTTTGGTGCGCGATGTTGCCAAGGTATCTATAGGCGCCGTTGCAAGACTGGGTACGGTTGGCCAAGACTTAGACGATGACGTCGTGACGGGCATCATCATCATGCGCAAAGGCGAGAACCCAAGCCTTGTTCTCAAAGGCGTCAAAGAGCGTCTTGACGATTTGAATGCGCGGGTTTTGCCCCCAGGTGTACAAATCGTCCCTTTTTACGATCGCACCTGGCTCATGGCCAAAACACTCACCACCGTTTTTAAAAATCTGGTGGAAGGTGCACTTCTTGTTGCCTTGGTGTTGTATCTCTTTCTATCCAATCTGCGCGCTTCTTTGGCGGTCGTCGTCGTCATCCCACTTTCTCTTCTCGCCACATTTTTGGGGCTGAAGTTCATGGGTGTACCGGCCAATTTGTTGAGCTTGGGCGCAATGGACTTTGGCATCATCGTCGATGGTGCGGTAATCGTCATTGAAAACATCATGCATCGACTTGCAGAACGCGGCGAGGGCATGAATGAAAAAGAACGACGCACCTTGATAACGGAGGCCACCAACGAGGTTGGTCGCCCCACATTGTTTTCCATGCTCATCATCATCGCAGCGCATATTCCCATCTTTGCGCTGGAGCGTCATGAAGGGCGCATCTTTCAGCCGATGGCGCTGTCTGTTACGACCGCCCTTGTGGGCTCTCTGATCTTTTCACTGACTTTGGTTCCTCTGTTGGGTTATTGGATGCTACGTAAAGGCATTCCGCATGGAGACAACGCATTGGTAGGCTGGTTGAAAAAAGTTTATGAACCGATTCTGAATTGGGCCATTGATAAGCCGAAAAAAGTTGTGGCCATGGCTTTGGGTGGTTTTTTAATCTCCATCCTTGCGGCAACACAACTCGGTTCTGAGTTTTTACCTGAGCTCAATGAAGGCACTTTGTGGATCAATGTGCGGTTACCTGCGAGCATTTCAAATGAAGAGGCCGCAGCGTCATTGCGACAAGTGCGAACAGCACTCTTAGCAATACCCGAGGTGCGCACCACTGTCTCAAAAGCCGGACAACCTGAAGACGGAACAGATCCCAAAACCATCAGCATGGCGGAAGTTTTCGTAGACATCAAACCCCAAGAACAATGGCGCAAAAATATTAGCAAAGAGCAGCTCATTGAAGAGATGGACCGCGCGGTTTCCGCTGTACCGGGGATTCGTCCAACGTTTTCCCAGCCCATTCGAGATAACGTGTTGGAGTCGATTTCACAAATTGACGGGCAAATTGTGATCAAGGTGTCGGGCGATGATTTGGCTGTTCTAAAGAAAACAACCGAAGCGATTGAAGCCGAAATTAGAAACGTACGCGGTGTGTATCGTGCCGAAATTGACCGACACGGTGAATTACCACAGCTTTTGATAGATATCGACCGCGAACGCATTGCCAGACTGGGCCTCAATGTGGGCGATGTGCAGGATGTTATTGAGACCGCCTTGGCTGGACAGGCCGTCACCTACTTGTGGGAAGGGGAGCGTCGTTTTGCGGTGACTGTTCGACTTGCGCCACAAAACCGCGCGATGGGGCATCTAGAAGACATACTTGTCCCCACACCAAATGGTGGAAGCGTGACGCTTGGAAATATTGCAAAGATTCGGCGTGACAGCGGTGCGATGAATATTGCCCGCGAAGCAGGACGGCGCACCATGGCGATTGGTATCTTTATAAAGAACCGCGATATGGGCTCGGTGGTTGCAGACATGAAGGCTGTTGTTGCAAAAAAGGTACCGATTCCTCGGAATTACGCAATCAGTTGGTCTGGCGAATTTGAGAACCAAGAACGCGCCATGAAGCGTTTATCGCTGGTCGTTCCTATTTCCTTGTTATTGATTTTTGTACTGCTTTTCAATGCCTTTGGTTCTATCAAAACCGCGGGATTAATTTTGATCAACGTGCCCATGGCCTTGGTAGGAGGCTTTGTGGCGCTATGGGTGTTAAACATTCCGCTCTCAGTTTCTGCGGCGATTGGTTTTATTGCGCTCTCAGGCCAAGCGGTTCTCAATGGCGTGGTGATGCTCTCGGTTTTTCAGCAACTGCGTAACGCGGGATATTCCGTCATAGATGCTGTGAAAGAAGGTTCGTTGCAAAGGCTCAGGACCGTGCTCATGACCGCGCTACTGGCAGCACTTGGCTTATTACCAATGGCCTTGAGCCACGAAATTGGCGCCGAAACACAGCGTCCTTTGGCCATCGTCGTGATCGGCGGTTTATTTACTGCAACCCTTTTGACCTTGGTTGTATTACCGGCACTGTACGTGTCTTGGTTCTCCAACACACGTTTAGCGCCTGCGACCAAAAACTAAATATCAATATTGGCTGCGCGCAATGCGTTGCTCTCGATGAAGTCGCGACGGGGTTCTACCTCGTCGCCCATCAGCATGGTGAACACGCGGTCGGCTTCGATGGCATCGTCGATTTGCACGCGCAATAAACGTCGAACGGCCGGGTCCATGGTGGTTTCCCAGAGTTGCTCTGGGTTCATCTCACCCAAGCCCTTATAGCGTTGGCGTGCTGTGGCGTTTTCGGCTTGTTCAATCAACCAACGCATCGCAATACGGAAGTCGCTGACTTTTTCTTCCTTAGCGCGCTCGCCTTCGCCGCGCGACACGCGTGCGCCTTCTTGTAAAAGGCCTTTGAATGTTTGGGCGGCTTCAGCCAAGGCCGCATAGTCTGCACCGTGCACAAAGTCTTGCGTGATCACACTGCTCTTGACGTTGCCGTGATGGCGACGGCTGATACGCAAAATAGGTTTATCGGTGCGCTCATCAAATTCACCAGAAGCCTCTGAGCCACTGCCTAATTCGCGCAACTTGGCTTGCATATCGATGGCTGAGCGTTCTGCGTCCGCTACGGTATCTAAATTAACAGACACGCCATCGGCCATCGCGCGCAAAGCCTCGGCATCCATAAAACCGCTCAAGCGTGCGATTACCGCTTCGGCCAATTGGTGTTTGCGTGCAAGCTCTTCCAGGGTTTCACCACGCAACACTTGCGCTGCAGGTCCGCCCGTGCTGATGCTCGCGTCTTTGAGTGCAACACGCAATAAGAAGGCATCCAGCGCAGGCGCGTCTTTGATGTACTGCTCTTCTTTACCAACTTTCACTTTATACAAAGGCGGTTGCGCAATATAGATGTGGCCACGCTCAACGAGCTCGGGCATTTGGCGGTAGAAGAACGTCAACAAGAGTGTGCGGATGTGTGCACCGTCCACGTCCGCGTCGGTCATGATGATGATGCGGTGGTAACGTAGTTTGTCAACATTGAAGTCATCTGTTGCCGACTTGCCTGACTCTGCACTGGCTTTGCCAATACCGGTTCCCAGCGCGGTGATGAGCGTCAAAATTTCGTTGCTGGTTAGTAGCTTTTCGTAGCGTGCTTTTTCGACGTTCAAGATTTTTCCACGCAAAGGCAGAATCGCTTGGAATTTACGGTCGCGTCCTTGCTTCGCAGAACCACCTGCAGAGTCTCCTTCGACGATATAGATTTCGCACAGTGCTGGATCTTTTTCTTGGCAATCAGCCAGCTTGCCTGGCAAGCCCATGCCATCGAGCACGCCTTTGCGGCGTGTCATCTCGCGGGCTTTACGTGCAGCTTCGCGGGCACGCGCAGCATCTACGATCTTTCCACAAATGATCTTGGCATCATTGGGGCGCTCTTGCAAATAATCGTTCAATGCTTTGGCAACGATATCTTCCACCGGTGCGCGCACCTCGCTTGACACCAACTTGTCTTTGGTCTGGCTGCTGAATTTAGGTTCTGGCACCTTGACAGACAGCACACAGCACAAGCCTTCGCGCATGTCGTCACCAGTCACTTCGACTTTGGCTTTCTTGGCGAACTCGTTTTCTTCAATATATTTATTGATAACCCGCGTCATCGCGGCGCGCAAACCAGTTAAGTGCGTGCCACCATCACGCTGTGGGATGTTATTGGTAAAACACAAAACGCTTTCGTTGTAGCCATCGTTCCATTGCATGGCCACTTCAACACCAATATGTGTGCCCGCAATGCCGCCGTAAGTATCTGCGGGACGCTCACCCTCAGAATAAAACGCATTGGGGTGCAATACTTTTTTACCGGAATTGATGAAGTCAACAAAGCCTTTCACGCCACCAGCGCCAGAGAAGTCATCTTCTTTTCCACTTCTCTCATCGATCAAGCGAATACGTACGCCGTTATTCAAGAAGCTGAGTTCGCGAAGACGTTTACTCAAAATCTCGTAATGGAAATCGCTGTTTTGAACAAAGATTTCTGTATCTGGCAGAAAGTGGACTTCTGTTCCGCGCTTTTCTGTAACACCCGTGATGCGCATGGGTGAAGTTTCAAAGCCATCTACAACCTCGATAATTCGGTTTTGAACAAAACCTTTAGCGAATTCCAAGGTATGCACCTTGCCATCGCGACGAACCACTAGACGCAATGACTTTGAAAGCGCATTGACACACGAAACACCGACACCATGCAACCCACCTGATACTTTGTAGCTGTTTTGATTGAACTTACCGCCAGCATGCAATTCGGTTAACGCAATCTCAGCGGCACTGCGTTTAGGCTCGTGCTTGTCGTCCATCTTGACGCCAGTTGGGATACCGCGTCCGTTATCAGTCACGCTGATTGAGTTATCGCTGTGAATGGTGACCACAATATCGTCACAGTGGCCTGCTAATGCTTCGTCAATAGAGTTGTCTACAACTTCGAATACCAAATGGTGCAAACCCGTTCCATCGGACGTATCACCGATATACATACCTGGGCGTTTGCGAACGGCTTCTAAGCCTTCCAATATTTGAATCGATCCGGCGCCGTAATCTTGATCGGCCACAGGCGTTATCGTGGGTTCTGGTTGTTGTTCTTGGGTCATATCAATTCTTTAAACGTGCTGCGCTGCAGCACCATGGGTAGCAAAGGAGAAAAACTTATATGCGCATGGGCATGACAACGTATTTAAATGTGGGGTTGTCTGGGATAGTCACTAAAGCAGAACTGTTCGAGTCTGCTAAATCAACTTGCACCATGTCTTGGTCCATATTAGACAAGGCGTCTATTAGGTATGTGACATTAAAACCAATTTCTATAGCATCTCCGCTGTAGTTAATTTCAAGTTCATCCACCGCTTCTTCTTGCTCAGCATTGGTAGAAGCCACACGCAAAATGCCTGGCTCTAAATTCAAACGCACACCTTTGAATTTTTCCGTCGTCAAAATCGCAGTACGCTGCAAGGTTGCCAACAAAGCACTACGGCCCAGTGTGATAGTATTTTTGTGGTTCTTTGGAATTACACGGTTGTAGTCAGGAAATTTACCTTCCACCAACTTCGTTACAAACTCCATTCCATCAAAAATAAATTTAGCTTGGTTGGTAGCAAACTGCATTTCTATCGCACCGTCTTTATCATTCAACAAACGCTGCAATTCCAGCACTGTTTTTCTGGGCAAGATAACTTCTTGACGAGGAACTTCAACTTCCAATGTGGCTGATGCAAAAGCCAAACGGTGACCATCGGTCGCTACCAAGCTCAGTTGCTTACCTTCAGCTACAAACAAAATACCATTCAGGTAATAACGGATGTCATGGACAGCCATCGAAAAAGAAACTTGGTGCAGCAACTCTTTCAAAGTTTTTTGGGGGACGCTAAACGTTGGGCCTAATGCAGTTGACTCTTGCACCAGAGGAAAATCTTCAGCGGGCAAGCTTTGCAAAGTAAAGCGACTTTTTCCACCCTTCAAAATCAATTTGTTTTGGCTAGATTCAAGGCTCACCGTCTGATCGCTCGGCATAGTGCGCAAAATGTCAATCAGCTTGCGTGCACCAACAGTAGTAGTGAAGCTACCAGTATCGCCATCCAATTCAGCCGTTGTGCGAATTTGAATTTCTAAATCACTCGTCGTGATTTGCAAAGACTTTCCTGTTTTCTTGATCAACACATTCGCAAGGATGGGCAGCGTGTGACGGCGCTCAACAATACCTGCAACCGATTGCAGAACTGCCAAAACCTTGTCTTGGGTTGCTTTGAGAACAATCATCTTCTTCCTCTTGTTTTCTTAATTTAAATTAGTAGTAGTAGATAAGCACAGCACGCTTCTGTGCAAAACCGTATTTTCCTCTTTTTTTTCAATGACTTGGAGCATTTGTAAGCCTGTGGCTAAATAGGTTTTTTGGTGTCGCGTCAGCATGGATAACTTTGAAATTTCAACAAATCTGTGGATAACTAGACCGTTATTCATAAACTATCCCCAGACTTATACAAATTGTTTTTTATCCTTTGAGTGTTTGTTCTAAAACATGCAATTGCTGGTTTAAATCGGCAAGCTGCTGACGCTCTGCACCTATCTTGCGAACCGCATGCAAAACTGTGGTGTGGTCGCGCCCGCCAAATAGTTCACCAATCTCAGGCAAACTCTTTTGGGTAAGCTCCTTGGCCAAATACATAGCAATTTGACGAGGCCTGGCAATTGATGCGGGCCTTTTTTTCGAATACATGTCCGCGACTTTGATCTTGTAATAGTCAGCTACGGTTTTTTGGATGTTTTCTACAGAAATCTGGCGATTTTGAATCGATAACAAGTCCCGCAGCGCATCGCGAGCCAGCTGAATCGAGATTTCTTTTTGGTTAAAACGCGAATAAGCCAAGATTTTTCGCAAAGCACCTTCAAGCTCGCGTACGTTCGAGCGCACGTTTTTAGCTACAAAAAAGGCCACTTCTTCAGGCATATCTGCGTTTTCATGGCGCGCTTTACTAATCAAAATAGCCACGCGCATTTCCAGCTCGGGTGACTCGATCGCCACAGTGAGCCCCGCGTCGAACCGTGAAACCAAGCGTTCATGGATGTCGGTGAGTCCTTTGGGATAAGTGTCACTGGTCATCACAATGTGAGATTTTTTAGCTAAAAGCGCTTCAAATGCATTGAAAAACTCTTCCTGCGTACGTTCTTTGTTAGCAAAAAACTGAACATCATCGATTAATAGAAGGTCTAGCGAGTGATATCGCGCCTTGAACTCGTCAAAAGTCTTGCGTTGATAGGCCTTAACCACATCTGAGACAAACTGCTCTGCATGGATGTAGAGAACTTTGGCGTCGGGCCGCTCTTGGAGCAGCTTGTTACCCACAGCATGGACCAAATGGGTTTTGCCTAAACCCACCCCCCCGTAAATGAATAAAGGGTTATAAAGTTGCCCCGGCATGGTCGCCACATGCATCGCGGCGGCACGCGCCATCCGGTTAGCCGTACCTTCGACCAGGCTGTCGAACGTCAAAGCTGTATTGAGCCGATTGCGCGGACCGGTTGGGGTATTTTCTTCAATCCCAACAAAAGCTTCTGGCAAGGACTCAACTTCGTGTGTATAACTAACAACTTGAGGCCTAGCTTGCTCTTCTTTGGGAGTAATTGCTAACTCTAACTGAATAGATTGGCCAAAAAACTGTTGTAAGAGCGCTGCAATCCGCGACGCATACTGGGCGCGAACCCAGTCCAGTTTGAAGCGATTTCCCACCAAAACAACGACCTTAGAAAGGTCTGAAGAGACCGTCGCGCGCAGGGGCTTGATCCAGGTATTGAACTGCTGCTCAGGCAATTCCTGCGCCAATTGGTCCACGCAAGATTGCCACAAACCATCGCCCGAAGCTGGTGTAGCGCCATCTGAAGGCAACGAAGAAATACCGTGGACCATGTGTTTTTGTTCTGTGGATAGATGGCCCAAAAATGGGCGCAGTAAGGTACTTTATCAAAAAATTATCCACAGGCAAAAAAGTAGCAAATCAGGTTAACCCTAAAGCCAACTTAGCAGCATATTTAAAAACGCGCTCAAAGAATGAAAACAACAGAAGAGTAAGGCATTGGAGGGGGAGGGCTTGCGAACGACATAAAGCGCAAAGCGCGGAGTCGCAAGCCCTCCCCCTCCAATGCCTTACGGCCGCAAACGATGACACCCCCCATAAAAAGCAACATTTATTGCCGACCAAGCGAAAATTTGCGATAATTTACGGTTTCCCTGATTCACAGGGGCCTGTATTTGGAATTACCATGAAACGCACTTACCAACCCTCTAAAACCCGCCGCGCTCGTACGCACGGCTTTTTGGTTCGCATGAAAACCCGTGGCGGTCGTGCTGTAATCAACGCGCGCCGTGCCAAAGGTCGCAAACGTCTCGCTGTCTAAGTAGCCAGCGATACTTTTTGGGGCCTCGGGGCTTTGCGTGGGTTGAGCGGTGGAACATTTAAAACAATGGTCCCAGTTTCAAGCGGTGATGTCTTGTGGCGTGGTTTGTAAAACCCACCATTTTGTTTTGCACCGCTGGAATCCCGCAACAGCATCTGAAGCGGCCCCTTTTGTTGAGGGCCGTTTGCTTTTGGGGGCCGTAACACCCAAGCGCTGGGCCAAACGTGCGGTCACTCGCAACCTGATCAAACGACAAATCTACGAGGTGTCTGCGTTGTATGCACTTAAATTAACCCCGACACCGCATATTGTGCGTCTGCGAGCAGAGTTCGATAAAGGATATTTTGTAAGCGCATCCTCGTTGGCACTCAAAAAAGTGGTGCGGTGCGAATTGACACAACTTTTTGATTTGATGCCCAAACCATGATGCGCTTGCTTTTAATTAGGTTGGTTCAAGCCTATAGATTGCTCTTGAGCCCTTGGCTTGGATCCGCCTGTCGTTTTGAGCCGACATGCTCTATTTACGCCCTGCAAGCATTAGAGATACATGGCGCCGGCCCTGGAAGCTACCTCACCTTGCGACGCTTGACGCGTTGCCACCCTTGGTGTGCTGGCGGACACGATCCTGTTCCTTCACTTAGCCTTTTTGCCAATTTACCGCCATCCACATTTGGAAAGAAAAACACATGAACGATATTCGCCGCACCATTTTGTGGGTGATTTTTGGCTTTTCCATGGTGTTACTGTGGGACCAGTGGCAAATCTTCAATGGGCAAAAAGCAACATTTTTCCCGGCCCCAACTCCATTAGCGGTGCAACCGAGCGCCCAAGGCGCAGGCGCGTCACCAACTGAAACAACATCTTCTAATGGCGCAAACAATAGCGCAGTTAATAGTGCGAATACCGCCACGACAGCCGGCGTGCCTCAACCCGTTAGTGCAGCAACCCCCAACCCAGCAAATACGATTTCTGCGACAGGCAATATTGCTGTGCAAGACAACACGGCGCAAAAAAGAGAAGTTGTTCAAATCACAACCGATGTTCTGAAAGTGGACTTCGACACCGAAGGCGGCAACGTGGTGCGGGTTGAGTTTTTGAAACATGTGGATGTCAACCGCCCTGGCCAAAACGTGGTGTTGCTTGACAACAGCTTAGAGCGCATTTACATGGCACAAACTGGATTGATTTCAAGCGTGCCAGGCGTTAACTTCCCAACGCATAAAACCATGATGACCGCGCGCCCTGGAGCGCGCGTGATGAAGGGCAATGACAAAACCCTGTCCGTCGTTTTTGAGTCAGCCCCGCAAAACGGCGTGCAGTTGATCAAAACCTACACATTCAAGGCGGACGATTACGCCATTGATGTCAAACACGACGTCATCAATACATCTAACCAAGACGTTGCGCCACAGTTGTACTACCAACTTGTACGCGATGGCAACAAGCCTGCCGGTGAGTCTTCTTTCTATGCAACTTTTACGGGCCCGGCAATTTACACAGAAGCAAAAAAATACCAAAAAGTAGAATTTGAAGACATTAAGAAAAAGAAGGTAGACATAGAAACACAATCAAGCACGGGCTATGTAGCCATGGTGCAGCATTACTTTGCTAGTGCATGGGTCTTGCCCGATGGCTTGTTGCGCAATATCTCCATGGATGCCGTAGACATTGGCGCACGCATGCCAGACTGCTGCTACCGCGCAACGTTAATAGCGCCTCTTGAAGCGATTGCTCCGGGCAAAACAAAAAGTGTGTCGGCCAAACTGTTTGCGGGTCCCCAAGAAGAACATGAACTTGAAGCTATCTATCCGGGCCTGGAGTTGGTGAAAGACTACGGATGGCTCACCATTCTTGCTAAGCCGCTTTATTGGCTCCTGAACAAGCTCAACAATATTCTCAATAACTGGGGATGGTCGATTGTTGCTTTAGTGGTGCTTATCAAAGCAGGCTTTTATTGGTTAAACGCGCATGCCTACAAGAGTATGGCAAAGATGAAAGCCATCAATCCAAAAATCATGGACATGCGCGAGCGCTTGAAAGACAACCCGCAGCAAATGCAAGTGGAGATGATGAAAATATACCGCGAAGAGAAAGTCAACCCCTTAGGTGGTTGCTTGCCCATTGCGATACAAATCCCCGTATTTATCGCTTTGTATTGGGTTCTTTTGTCCACGGTTGAAATGCGCAACGCACCATGGGTGCTTTGGATTCATGATTTGGCGGCACCCGATACCTCCCTGGGTGTTTGGTTTGGCGTGCCTGTTGGCATCTTGCCAATCATCATGACGCTGACCACCGTATTGCAAACGGCCTTGAATCCAGCGCCACCAGACCCAATGCAAGCCAAGTTGATGTGGATCATGCCGTTGGCTTTCAGCGTGATGTTCTTTTTCTTCCCATCCGGCTTGGTGTTGTACTGGATCACGAATAACGTGTTGTCAAT
>Ga0214921_10005848_pt1 | contig 17173 bp, 8 predicted proteins | sample LL1505_MetaG_FD_177992 | JGI IMG/M metagenome (GOLD analysis project Ga0214921, IMG submission 177992) | Freshwater microbial communities from Lake Lanier, Atlanta, Georgia, United States - LL-1505 | ecosystem: Environmental > Aquatic > Freshwater > Lake | place: USA: Georgia | collected 2015-05-28
CGGTGGCGTGGCGCCACTGACGGACAGCGCCGAGTACATCTCAGCGGCGCCACAGACGGTCATCAAGCCGTTGAACCGGTTGCTCGCGCCCGACGCCGTGATGTTGCCGTATGTGGTCAGGCCCTGGAGGGTCGAAGCGCCATCGACGGACAGCGCCGAGTACATCTGGGCGTCGCCGCAGACGGTCATCAAGCCGTTGAACCGGTTGCTCGCGCCCGATGCTGTGATGTTGCCATATGTGGTAAGGCCCTGGAGCGTCGTGGCGCCACTGACGGAAAGGTCACTACCAATAGCGGCCGCTCCAGAGATGGTGATGCCACCAGAAACCGTCACGTCGCGTGCTGCAAGGAGGTAGTTGTCAAGGACTGCGTCGCCGCTGACGAACAGCGACGACCCCATGTAGGCGCGCCCGCTGACAGACAGGTTGCCGCCGACAGCGGCCGCGCCAGAGACAGTGATACCGCCGGAGACAGTTACATTCTGTCCAACAATAAGTTGATTATCAACCTGCATAATGCCAGTTAAAACAACGGCATTGAGATGTGTTTGGCCACTTACAGTCAGCGAGCCAGAGACTGTAACATCAGAGCCCACAGCCAAATCATAGTCGAGGACAGCGTCTCCGCTGACGAATAGCGACGACCCCATATAGGCGCGCCCGCTGACGGAAAGGGCGCCACCGACGGCTGTCGCGCCAGATACAGTCAGCGAGCCAGATACAGTAACATCGCGTGCCGCAAGGAGGTAGTTGTCAAGGACGGCGTTGCCGCTGACGAACAGCGAAGACCCCATGTAGGCGCGCCCGCTGACGGACAGGGCGCCGCCGACGGCAACTGCGCCGGAGACAGTGATGCCGCCAGATACAGTAACATCGCGTGCCGCAAGGAGGTAGTTGTCAAGGACGACATCACCACTGACAAATAGCGAAGACCCCATGTAGGCACGCCCGCTGACGGAGAGGCTGCTGCCGAGGGCGGCCGCGCCAGAGACGGTCAGCGAGCTCGCCAGGGAGGCGGCGCCAGAAACGGAGAGGCTGTTGCCGAGGGCGACCGCGCCAGAGACGGTCAGTGAGCTCGCCAGGGAGGCGGCGCCGCTGACGGAGAGGCTGCTGCCGAGGGCGGCCGCGCCAGAGACGGTCAGCGAGCTCGCCAGGGCAGCGGCGCCGCTGACGGAGAGGCTGCTGCCGAGGGCAGCCGCGCCTGAGACGGTCAGCGAGCTCGCCAGGGAGGCGGCGCCGCTGACGGAGAGGCTGCTGCCGAGGGCGGCCGCGCCAGAGACGGTCAGCGAGCCAGAAATTGTCAAGTCATTGCCCACTCTCATAGAATAATCGAATAAGGCAGCCCCGCTTGTTGTCGTGGAAGTTTGGAAGTTAACTGGAGCGGCGAATGTCGAAGTACCGTTTAAAGGCGCAACATAAAGGCCACCCTGGTTGATGGCAGTGCGGCCGCCCACAGACAGAGTTCCGCCAACCGACGTCGCAGCATTAAATACAGCACCATCAAAGAACAGGGCAGTGCCCTGTACTTGAAGAGCATTTGAGCTAAATCCTTGATTCATTATCGTACCGGCAGCAAACGTTGTGGGTTTGGAGAAGGAGGCATTTCCCGTGACCGCCAACGCACTACTATTAAACGTAGCAGGTGCCAAACTGGTTGGGCCTGCAACCACAGCCAAGCCAGAGGCGCCCGTTACGACGACGCCAGTAAACGAGGTAGACATTGTATAGAAAGGGGTGAAAAAACAAACTACTTTTAATAGCTCTCATTTTTGCCGCTCGCCGCGGCGGGGCGCTAACTCAATTCTTTCAGAATTGGGAAAACGATATCATTTTCCTAATTCTGAAAGAATTGAAAGTATTGGATTGCAAAAAATGATATCGTTTTCGCTTACTCCAATTCTTCGAATTGAGGTCGCGGTGAATTGCAATTTTTGGTAAATTATAATCGTAGACTGCGCACAAAAAATGCTGCGCATTATGTGGCGCGCACCCAAATCTCAGGTTTAATCGAGTCAACAGGGAGCTTCATTACTGCTGTCGGACCACGTACCATGCGTTAATGTAACTAACCAGCTCAATCACATTAGTCGTAGTAGCAATAGGTAGGTTGGCAGCGGTTAATGTTCCATCAAGCGCATAGAAATTATCTGACGCGCCGCCGGTGATGGAACCTCCAGTAATCGGAGGGACGAATCGAAGAACAATTGAACGGCCACTATTTCGTGGTTGGTTATGAACTGTCGGAATTGGGATCGAAGGTGTACCTCCGCCAGTGAATATGCCGACCTGTGCATAGTTATCTGACAAGCCAGCGTTAAAGCCAGTTGCGCTCGCAAATGAGCTCACGGTAAGTGCGAGCCCACCCCGAACAAATAGAGTGTCCGCGCTGGTACCAAGCACAATTTGGTTGCTCCCTCCGGCCACTACGGGCTGAGCATTGAATCCGATGAGAGTGTTATTGGTGCCGGTATTAGTCGATCCGGCTAGTTGCCCCAAGTGGGTGTTGGCAGCATTAGGGATTTCTGTGTTGAGATATGTCACGCCGATAATCGGACGCTGCCAGGCAAGGCCCTGGTCAGCACCGGGCGCCGACAGCGCGTAGTTGAAGCCGGAGGTCAGAGCGTTCGGTGCCGACTGGCCGCCGACCGTCATCGGCCCGGCCAGCGTGAGGCCGCTCGCCGTCAGCATGCCCGAGACCGTGAGCGCGGTCTGGAAGCTCGCCGGGCCGCGGACCTGGAGGCCGCTGGCGGTGAGCGCGCCGCTCACCGTCATCGTGCTGCCGAACGAGGCGGCGCCGCTGACGTTGAGCGTCGAGTTCATCGTGACGGCCCCGATGTCGAAGAGCGTGGAGCCGGCGGTGATGCCGCTGACTGTCAGCACTCCGGACACCGTCATGTTACCGCCGAAGACGGCCCGGCCGCTGACTGAGAGCGTCGAGGCCAAGCTCGTCGGTGCGACGAACGTCGCGGGGTTGGCGACGTACAGGCCGCTGGCAGTGAGCAGGCCGGAGACCGACACGTTGGTGCCGAAGGCGGCGTCGCGGCCGACGAGGGCGCCGGCGATCCCGGCGGCGCCGGCGACCGCCAAGTTGTTGGCGACGGCGAGGCCGCTGGCGGTGAGCAGGCCGGACACCGACACGTTGGTACCGAAGGCGGCGTCGCGGCCGACGAGGGCGCCGGCGAACCCGGCGGCGCCGGCGACGGCGAGGCCGTTGGCGACGGCGAGGCCGCTGGCGGTGAGCTGGCCGGAGACCGACACGTTGGTGCCGAAGGCGGCGTCGCGGCCGACGAGGCCGGCGGCGAAGCCGGCGGCGCCGGCGACGGCGAGGCCGTTGGCGACGGCGAGGCCGCTGGCGGTGAGCAAGCCGGACACGGTCACGTTGGTGCCGAAGGCGGCGTCGCGGCCGACGAGGCCGGCGGCGAAGCCGGCGGCGCCGGCGAACGCGGCGGCGCCGCCGATGGCGAGGCCGTTGGCGACGGCGAGGCCGCTGGCGGTGAGCAGGCCAGACACTGTCGCATTGCCATTGACCGAGGCGCTGTTGGCGTTGAGCTGGCCGACGAACTGCCCGTTCGTTACCTGGAGGCCGCTGGCTGTGAGCAGGCCGGACACGGTCACGTTGGTGCCGAAGGCGGCGTCGCGGCCGACGAGGCCGGCGGCGAAGCCGGCCGCGCCGGTGAACGCGGAGGAGCCAGCGACCGCCAAGTTGTTGGCGACGGCGAGGCCGCTGGCAGTGAGCTGGCCGGACACCGACACGTTGGTGCCGAAGGCGGCGTCGCGGCCGACGAGGGCGGCGGCGAACCCAGCGGCGCCGGTGAACGCGGCGGCGCCGCCGACGGCCAGGCCGTTGGTGACGGCGAGGCCGCTGGCGGTGAGCAGGCCGGAGACGGTGGCGGCGCCGTTGACCGAGGCACTGTTGGCGTTGAGCTGGCCGACAAATTGACCATTCGTTACCTGGAGGCCGCTGGCGGTGAGCAGGCCGGACACGGTCACGTCGGTGCCGAAGGCGGCGTCGCGGCCGACGAGGCCGGCGGCGAAGCCGGCGGCGCCGGTGAACGCGGAGGAGCCAGCGACCGCCAAGTTGTTGGCGACAGCGAGGCCACTGGCGGTGAGCTGGCCGGAGACCGACACGTTGGTGCCGAAGGCAGCGTCGCGGCCGACGAGGCCGGCGGCGAAGCCGGCGGCGCCGGTGAACGCGGAGGCGCCGCCGACCGCGAGGCCGTTGGCGACGGCGAGGCCGCTGGCGGTGAGCTGGCCGGACACGGTCACGTTGGTGCCGAAGGCGGCGTCGCGGCCGACGAGGCCGGCGGCGAAGCCGGCGGCGCCGGTGAACGCGGAGGAGCCAGCGACCGCCAAGTTGTTGGCGACAGCGAGGCCGCTGGCAGTGAGCTGGCCGGAGACCGACACGTTGGTGCCGAAGGCGGCGTCGCGGCCGACGAGGCCGGCGGCGAAGCCGGCGGCGCCGGTGAACGCAGAGGCGCCGCCGACCGCCAAGTTGTTGGCGACGGCGAGGCCGCTGGCGGTGAGCAGGCCGGAGACGGTGGCGGCGCCGTTGACCGAGGCGGCGTTGGCGTTGAGCCGGTTGGCGAAGGCGTCATTGGCGACAGCGAGGCCGCTGGCGGAGAGGAGGCCGGACACCGTCGCGGCGGCGTTGAAGCCGGCGGCGCCCTGGACCTGGAGGGCGCCGGCGACGGCGGCGGGGCCGCCGACGGCCAACGCGTTGGTCACGGCGAGGCCGCTGGCGGTGAGCTGGCTGGACGCCGTCACGGCGCCGTTGAAGGCGGCGGCCTGGGCGACCACGGGGCCGGCGAAGGCCGAGGGGCCCGCGACGGCGAGGCCGCTGGCGGTGAGGAGGCCGGACACGGTGGCCGCGCCGTTGACGGCGAGGGCGCCGGCGACGACCTGGCCGGCGACGCCGGCGTTGTTGGCGACGGCGAGGCCGCTGGCGGAGAGGAGGCCCGACACGGTCGCGGCGGCGTTGAAGCCGGCGGCGCCCTGGACCTGGAGGGCGCCGGCGACGGCGGCGGGGCCGCCGACGGCCACCGCGTTGGTCACGGCGAGGCCGCTGGCGGTCAGCAGGCCGGAGACGGTCGCGGCGGCGTTCATCGAGGCCGCGCCGGTGACCACCAGGGTGCTGGCGAGGGCGGCGGCGCCGGTAAGGCTGAAGGCGCCGGGGACGAAGGTGGTCTCGGCGGCCGTGCCGATCGCGATCTGGTTGGAGCCGATGGCGCTGGGGACTTGGGCGTTGTAGCCGATCGCGGTGTTGAAGGAGCCGGTGGTGATCGCGTTGCCGGCTTCTGTGCCCAGCGCAGAGTTCATGGAGCCCGAAGTCAGCGCAGAGAGGGCGCTGTGGCCGACGGCGGTGTTCGAGGGGCCGGTCGTGTCCGAGCGCAGCGCGTGGAAGCCGACGGCGACGTTGTTGTTGCCGCCGACGTTATTCGTGAGGGCCTCCACGCCGACGGCGACGTTGCTGACGCCGGCATTGATATTGTCGAGCGCTTGCGTCCCGAACGACGTGTTCGACGCCTGGGTGAAGGCCGCGAGGGGCGGCGCCCAGATGGCGGGGCCCGCGCCCGAGCTCGTCAGGATGAAGTTGAGGGCCCCAGTCGAGCCGGCGAGCGAGATCTGCTTCAGCGCGACGCTGTCGGTGAAGGCGGCGGCACCCGACACGGACATAGCGCCCTGGAAGGCCGACGCGCCTGACACGGAGAGGGCGCCGCCGACGGCGAGGTTGCGGGTAACAGTCGCGCCGCTCACCGTCAGCGAGCCGGCGGTGCCGAACGCGCCGGCGGTGAGGGTGCCGCCGACGCTCATGTTGTTGGCGACGGCCGCGCCCGACGCGGAGAGGACGCCGGCGACGTCGGCGCTGCCGAGTGCCGCGGCGCCGGCGACCGCGAGAGAGCCGGCGGAGGCCGCGTTGGCGACAGAGAGGCCGCTGGCGGTGAGCAGGCCGGCGACGGCGGCGCCGGCGGCGGCGAGCGACGCGACTGTCGCGGTGCCGCCGACGCTCAGGTCGCGGGTGACGGCCGCGCCGGACGCGGTGAGCACTTCGGCGACCGCCGCGCGCCGCGCGGTGAGCTCGTCGCCGACGCTCAGGTCGAAGGCGACGGCGGCGCCGGACGCGGTGAGGACGCCGGTGACGGCGAGCGAGCCGGCAGAGGCTGCGTTGGCGACGGCGAGGCCGCTGGCGGTGAGCAGGCCGGCGACGGCGCCGCCGGCGGCGGCGAGCGACGCGACTGTCGCGGTGCCGCCGACGCTCAGGTCGCGGGTGACCGCCGCGCCGGACGCAGTGAGCACATCGACGACCGTCGCGCGCCAGGCGGTGAGCTCGTCGCCGACGCTCAAGTCGTTGGCGACAGCGGCGCCGGACGCGGAGAGGACGCCGCCGACGGCGAGCGAGCCGGCGGAGGCTGCGTTGGCGACGGCGAGGCCGCTGGCGGTGAGCAGGCCGGCGACAGCGGCGCCGGCGGCGGCGAGCGACGCGACCGTCGCGGTGCCGCCGACGCTCAGGTCGCGGGTGACCGCCGCGCCAGACGCGGTGAACAAGTCAGCGACCGTCGCGCGCTGGGCAGTGAGCTCGTCGCCGACGGTCAAGTCGTTGGCGACGGCGGCGCCAGACGCCGAGAGGACGCCGCCGACGCTGGCGCTGCCGAAGGCCGCAGCGCCGGTGACGGAGAGCGAGCCCGCGGCGGCCGCGTTGGCGACAGTGAGGCCGCTGGCCGACAGCAGGCCGCTGACGCTGAGGGCGCCGGCCGTCGCGGACTGGGCGGCGAGGGTCGCAATCGCGGCAGTGCCGCCGACGCTCAGGTCGCGGGCGACGGCCGCGCCGGATGCAGAGAGCAAGTCGGCGACTGTCGCGCGCCGGGCGGTGAGCTCGTCGCCGACGCTCAAGTCGTTGGCGATGGCTGCGCCGGACGCGGAAAGGACACCAGCGACATCGGCGGCGCCGCCCACGGTCAAATTGCGGGCGACAGCGGCGCCTGACGCAGTGAGGGCGCCGGCGACGGCGAAGTCGCGGCTAACCGCGCCGCTCTGGGCGGCGAGGGCGCCGACGGTAGCGGTGCCGGACACCGTCAGGCCGGCGTCCAGGGACGCCGCCCCGGTCGCCTGGAGGGCGGCGACGCGCGAGCTGCCGGCGACCTGCATCGAGGCGAGCTGGGCGAGCCCCGCGGTCGAGAGGGTGTTGAGCGTCGTGTTGCCCGACACCGACAGAGAGTCGAACGCGGCCGAGCCTGAGAGCGTGAAGCCGCCGGCAAAGTTAGTGGTGCCGTTAACCGTCATGTTGGAGGCGACAGTGACTGTCGAGAAAGACGCGGCGTTGGAGACCGTGAGCGTGCTAAAGGCGGCGGAGCTCGCCGTGAGGGCCGCGAGGCCGGTGCGGCCGGTGACTGTCAAAGTATTGTTCATGATGACGGGGCCCGCGGCGGTCGTGATCCCGCCGAGGGTGGCCGCGCCGTCGACGGAGAAGCCGTCGCCGAGGTAGCAGGTGCCGCTGACGAAGAGCGCGTTGCCGCCGGTGGCGTTCGAGGCGACGACGCCGCCGCCGACGCGCATCGCAGAGTTGAGCTGCGAAATGCCGTTCACAGTGAGCGCCGGGGTCACGGGGTTGAGCGTGCCCAGGCGGAGTCCATTTTCGAGCGCGGTGGCGCCGGTGAGCACCTGAAGGCCGCTGGCGCCAGTTACGGTGACGTCGGCGAAAGATGCGCTGGCCATGTGTATTACAAGCCGGAAAAAACGAAGCCGACAAAAAAGCGCACTCGCACTCTGCGAGTGAGAGAAAGCTGCGCGCGGATCTTAAATTGTCAAGACGAGTTGACAACTCGACTAGTCAAGACGACTAGTCAAGACGACTAGTCAAGACGTCTAGTCAAGACGTCTACTGCGTCTGGTACCAGGAGGCGCCATCGGAGGTGAGCCGCAACACGTACGTGCCGGCCGCCGGCGTATACGTGATCGTGGGCGTCGCCGCCGACATCGGGACGATAACGCTGGCGTCGCTGACGAAGGTCACGTTGCCGCTCGAGGGCGCGCGGAAGCGGAAGAGCACGTCGGCGCCCTTGGCGGCGGCGGGGGCGGGCAGGTGGATCGTGCCGGTGTTGCCCGCGTTGGCGGCCGTGATCGTGTAGAACTGGGCAATCGGGTCGCGGTTCAGGTACTCCGGGAGGGGGTCCGCGATTACGGCGCCTACGTTCAGGTAGAGGCCGCCCTGGATGTAGATGGCCTCGGTGCTCGTGCCGAGCACGATCTGGTGGCCGGCGGCGGGGTTGGGGACCTGCGCGTTGTAGCCGATCGCCGTGTTGAACGTCGAGTTGATGCCGGGGTTGGCGACGCCGGCGCCGACGCCCAGCGCTGTGTTGCCGTACGTCGCCGACGTCTGGCCGACGAGCGTCACCGGCGTCGTCCAGGCGACGGGGCCCGCGCCCGTGCTCGTAAGCACCTGGCCGGAGACGCCGGTGGCCCCGCCGGCGAGCACGGTGCTCGCCGCGGCGAGCGGGCCGAGGGCGTTGAGGGTGCCCGAGACGGTAATCCCCTGGAGGAATGTAACCGGCGCGTTCACGTTGCCGGAGAGGGTCACGCCGGCGACCGCCGTCTGGACGAACGCAGTCGTGGCGAGGGCCGTGCTGTTGTCGGTCGGGATCACCGTGAGACCAGTCGCGGCCGCCAGACTGGTGTTGCCAGAGACGCTCAACGAGGCGAGCGAGGCTGCGCCCGAAGTAGAGAGCGCGCCACCGAAGGCAGCGGCCCCAGTTGTCTGCAACGTGGCCAAGCGGGAGTCGCCTGCAACCTCCAATGAAGCGAGCGAGGCGGCGCCCGAAGTCGACAGCGCGCCGCCGAAGGCCGCGGCCCCGGTCGTCGCCAATGCGGCCAAGCGGGAGTCGCCTGCAACATTCAACGAGGCGAGCGAGGCAGCGCCCGAAGTGGAGAGCGCGCCGCCGAAGGCCGCCGCCCCAGTTGTCTGCAATGCGGCCAAGCGGGAGTTGCCGGCAACGTCCAATGAAGCGAGCGAGGCGGCGCCCGAGGTCGACAGCGCACCGCCGAAGGCAGCTGCTCCAGTCGTCTGCAGCGCGGCCAAGCGGGAGTCGCCTGCAACCTCCAATGAAGCGAGCGAGGCAGCACCCGAGGTCGACAACGCGCCGCCGAAGGCAGCTGCGCCAGTCGTCTGCAGCGCGGCCAAGCGGGAGTCGCCTGCAACCTCCAATGAAGCGAGCGAGGCAGCGCCCGAGGTCGACAGCGCACCGCCGAAGGCGGCCGCGCCCGTCGTCTGCAACGCGGCCAGGCGGGAGGCGCCCGCGACGTCGAGCGAGGCCAGCGTGGCGGCGCCCGAGGCCGACAGCGCGCCGCCGAAGGCGGCGGCGCCCGTCGTCTGCAGCGCGGCCAGGCGGGAGTCGCCTGCAACATTCAACGAAGCTAGCGAGGCGGCACCCGAGGTCGACAGCGCGCCACCGAAGGCCGCAGCGCCCGTAGTCTGCAGCGCGGCCAGGCGGGAGTCGCCCGTAACATCGAGCGATGCCAGCAATGCGGCGCCCGAGGTCGACAGCGCGCCACCGAAGGCAGCTGCACCACTTGTCTGCAACGCGGCCAAGTGAGTGTCGCCAACAACGTTCAATGACTCAAGTGAGACAGCACCAGAAATAGAGACTGCTCCATCAAATTCAGCCGTACCAACTACTCGCAATGAAGCCAGCGAGGCGGCGCCCGAGGTCGACAGCGCGCCCCCGAAGGCGGCAGCGCCGGTCGTCTGCAGCGCGGCCAGGCGGGAGTCGCCCGCGACATCCAATGACGCGAGCGAGGCGGCACCCGAGGTCGACAGCGCGCCCCCGAAGGCGGCGGCGCCGGTCGTCTGCAGCGCGGCCAGGCGGGAGTCGCCCGCGACGTCGAGCGAAGCCAGCGAGGCGGCGCCCGACACCGTCAAATTATCGATAACTGCCGAGTTGGCCGAAAGAGCAGCGATTAATGCAGTCCCAGACACACTAATATCGCGGTAGAAACCAATGTTCGAGGCAAACGACAACGATGGATATATGACGCCAGAGAGGTCGAGTCCGGACACGGACGCAATCAGGTTGTGGACAAATTCGGTGGTGGCAATCGTCGAGCTGCTGTTAGAAATGTCGACCGTGAGGGCTGTGGCCGGACCATTGAATGCGGCGTCGCCCGACACCGTAATGCCGTCGAGAAACGTAGTCTTCGACACAAACGTAACCGGCGGATAAACTACACCAGAAAGGTCAATACCCCCCGAAATCGTAATCGCGATCTGGTCGTACACAAACTCTGTGGTCGCGATTCGCGTGCTATTGTCACCAACAGGCATCGTCTGCGCGTAGGCCGGCCCCACCAAGTTGGTCGTGCCCGAAACAACGAGGTCGGCAATTTCGGCATCGCGGGCTAAGATGCCGCTGACTGTCAGGAGGCCGTCGACGACCAGGGCGTCGGTGACAGACGCGCTCCGAGCCGCAAGCGTGCCGGCGCGGACAGCGCCCGCCGAGACGTCGAGAGCCGTCAGTGCGACGATGGCGGCATTTTGGGCCGAAAGGCCGCTGGCCGTCAGCGCCCCGTCGACCCGGAGGGTCTGGGCCGACGCGCTTTGCGCCGCGAGCGCGCTGGTAACGACCAGGGTGTCGGTCCGGGCAGACAAGGCCGCAAGCCCGCTGGTCGTCAACAAGCCATCAACAATCAGGTCATCGGCGACAGATGCGCTCCGGGCCGCGAGCACGTCGGTGACGGCTAGGGTGTCGATGAGCACAGCACCCGCAGAGATGTCGAGGGCCGTTAGCACACCAATAGCAGCACTTTGGGCGCTAAAACCGCTGGCGGTCAGCAGGCCGTCGACGCGGAGGGCGCCGGCGACGGCTGCGCTCTGGGCGGCAACGGCGCCGGCGGCGACGCCGCTGGCGGTCAGCAGGCCGTCGACGCGGAGGGCGCCGGCGACGGTCGCGCTCTGGGCGGCGAGGGCGCCGGCGGCGACGCCGCTGGCGGTCAGCAGGCCGTCGACGCGGAGGGCGCCGGCGACGTTCGCGCTCTGGGCGGCGAGGGCGCCGGCGACGTTCGCGCTCTGGGCGGCGAGGGCGCCGGCGGCGACGCCGCTGGCGGTCAGCAGGCCGTCGACGCGGAGGGCGCCGGCGACTTCCGCGCTCTGGGCGGCGAGGGCGCCGGCAGCGACGCCGCTGGCGGTCAGCAGGCCGTCGACGCGGAGGGCGCCGGCGACTTCCGCGCTCTGGGCGGCGAGGGCGCCGGCAGCGACGCCGCTGGCGGTCAGCAGGCCGTCGACGCGGAGGGCGCCGGCGACTTCCGCGCTCTGGGCGGCGAGGGCGCCGGCAGCGACGCCGCTGGCGGTCAGCAGGCCGTCGACGCGGAGGGCGCCGGCGACGGTCGCGCTCTGGGCGGCGAGGGCGCCGGCAGCGACGCCGCTGGCGGTCAGCAGGCCGGCGACGTCCGCGGCGCCGGCGACCGAGAGCGAGCCGACGGCCGCGGCGCCCGACACGGTGAGGGAGCGGAACGCGGCGTCGGGCGCGAGGGCCACGGTAATCTGGCCGGGGGGGAGGCCGCCGAGGCTGCCCTCCGTCTGGGAGACGAGCACGCCGGCCCCGCCGGTTACCGAGCGGAGGTAGACCGTCGAGCCCTCGGACCCCTCGTAGACGCCGGCGCTGTTGGGGAGGGCAGCCCCGTCGTTGACGAACGCAATAACGGCGCCGCCGCTGGCGGTGGTGGCCTCCAGGGAGAGGTAGGCGCCGCCGGTGGCGGGGTCGACGCCGGGGGTGAGGCGGACGCCGAAGCCCGCAGCGAGCGAGACGAGCTTGGTGTCGGCGCCGGGCAGCGTCTGGATGAGCGACCGGCCGTCGACAGAGGGGGCGCCCAGCGAGGAAAGGCTCGAGTTAATCGTGAGCAGCTGGCCGCCGGCGACGTTGGTGCGCGCGAGCGACACGTTGTTGCCGGCCGCGAGGGAGACAAGCGTCTGGGGCTCGGCGACGTTGGCGGCCAGGAGGCTCTCGCCCGCGGGGGTCGCGGCGATGGCCGTCGACCCACCGCTGGCGGTCGCGCCCGTGTATTGCCAGTATTCGAGCAGAAAGGGGGCGGCGAAGCCGAGCACTTCGGGCTGCTTCTTGAACTCGATAACGCCGAGCGTGCTGTCGGCGACCCACGTGGCGGAGTCGTACGCGACGATCAGGCCATTGGCGTCGCGAAGAGTGGGTTCATACGAATTATACCAATAATTGGCCGGAATCATATTGACGAAGCTGCTGCAAGTGTAGCGATTGGGTGATAAATCGTCGGGCGTGAACAAGCCTACAGCCGGGGCGACGACGCCGCTGGCAGTCAAGGGCGCCTCCCGCGGAATTTGGTCGATGTCTTGCCATACGTCAGTCGCAGGGATCGGCTGGCGCTCCACGGCCGTTGTATTCGAATAACCGAACGCGTATTGGACCGATGCCATATCTTGATTTCTTCAATTCGATGAATTGGGAATCAGTGAGGCAGAGCCGATGTATATAAAAGCGACAAAAAGATCGGGTCGGTTAATGAGTCTCGTCTCTGGCGGATTAGCATTTTTGGCCCGGTTTCGAAGAAACGCTTTAATTCTCTCAACTTGCAACTTTGCCGCTCGCCGCGGCAAAAATGAGTAATTGGAGTAAGCAAACTTAGGCCTCAGTCGCGCACGAAAGACTCCAGCCGCGCGAGGGCGGCGGGGGTTATCTGGACGTCGCCCATCGCGCTGATGCGCAGCATCATGTCGGCGGGCGGGGCCGCCGTGGGCTCGGCGCGCAGGCCCTCGATCGCCGCATTGTACGTCGCGACCAGGTCGGGGGCGACCGTGTATTTTTCGCCGCCGGTGGCGACCCCGTAGCGGCGGACGATCTCCATCCGCTCGGCGTTGTACCCGGCGAGCGCGGGGGCCGCCCAGCGGCTGAGCTTGAGGATTTTTGCCGCGACTGGCGCAGCGAACGCCTGGTTTGCCATGCCGTCGATAGCCTCGGCCGCATCGACGAGGGCCCCCGTGCGGATCATCCCCGCGGGGAGGTCCACAATGGCGCGGACCGGCGACGAGCTGTAGGCCATCGCGAAATATGAGCAAATGCTGCTGAATCTAATTGCCGCCGAGTCGGCGAGTCGGCGGCTCAATAAAATGCAGCTTTTTTTGATTATTATTGCCGCTCGCCGCGGCGGGGCGCAAACTCAATTCCCAATTTCAAAGAAATTGGGAATTGAGTTGGCGCCCCGCCGCGGCGAGCGGCAAAATTGAGGGGAAAAATTTGATAAGCAAAACTGAATCAGGGGCCGAGTTAAATACACAGCATATCTCTGATAAAATGTCTACAACGGAAAACGGCGCGCACGCTAAATTGGTTCGCTCATTCGTCGACGCGATCGACCCCAAATTCGCCATGGTCATGACGAGCCTCACGCAAGTCGGGGTCACCCTCGACGGCCTCGAGGCCCGCGTCGCGGCGCTCGAAAGTATGACGGCGGGCTCTGTCGCAGCCAAGCGCGCGACCGCAGCGCCGGCCGCGCACGCGGCAGCCGTGGCGGCGCCGGCCGCGCCGGCGCCGCCGGCCGGCGCGGCGCCGGCCGGCGCCGCGCCAGCCGCGGCAGCCGCAGCTGCCGCGCCAGCCGGCGACAAGGCGCAAAACGCCCGTCTCTGGTTCCGCGACGCGTTTGCCGCTGGCGCCGGCGACCTCCGGAAGTTCGACACCCCGGCCGTGCGCGAAGAGAACCGCGAGGCCCTGAAGAAGCACGCGCCCGAGAGCGAGGCCTATTTCAAGGCGCTGGGCTACCTCATCTGGCCGAAGCTCAGCGAGGCGCAAAAGACTCAGGTGAAGCAGTCGCGCGCGGCCAGCGAAGAGCGCGTGGCCCGCGCAGACTCGGCACAGCTCGATGAGGAATAAATGAAATTGCGATTTGCCATTTGCGATTTGCCAGCGACACACTTCACAGAAACATAGTAATTTCTGCTGTTTTTTTTCAACAACATTTCTGCGACAGTTATATTGAAGCAACATGGGCGAACGTGCGTTGAAGAAGCGCCGTGCACCGAAGCGCACCCGCGCTGCAAAACTCCGATCCCGAAAGCAGGGAGGTGCTACTAAGCGCCGCGTGCGCAAATCCGGCGCTAAGCGCACACACAAGGCCAGCGGCGAAAAACGCAAGCGCCGCGTCAAGCGCGTCAAGCGCGCCGCCAAAGGTGGTGCCGTTAAGCGCCGGACCAAGCGCGCGCTTGACGGCAAGCGCAAGCGCCGCGTCAAGCGCGCCGTGGCCAAGCCCGACGGCAAGCTCAAGCGCCGCGTCAAGCGCACCGCCAAGGGCGGCGCGAGTAAGCGCCGCGTTAAGCGCGACAAGTCGGCTAAGCCTGACGGCAAGCGCAAGCGCCGCGCTAAGCGCGTCAAGGCAGCCAAACCGGACGGCAAGCGCACGCGCCGTGTGAAGAAGGGCGGCGCCAGCAAGCGCCGCTCGAAGCGTTCCAAGACGGGCGACAGCGCTAAGCCCCGCAAGGCTCGCAAATCTCACAAGTCAGAGTCCAAAGATGGCAAGCGCAAGCGCCGCGCCAAGCCCGCAAGTAAGCGAAAGCACGGCGGCGCCAAAAGTAAGCGCCTCGGAGCCAAGCTAAAGCTCGCTGCGGCCGGTGAGAAGAAAAAGTCTAAGCGCCGCGCTAAGAAACGCGCTGCCAAGGGCGGTGCGAAGGCGTCTAAGCCCAAGTCTAAGACTAAGAAGCCCAAGTCTCGCAAGCGCCGCGCGCACAAGATGGCTTGTTAACGTTGCCGCTCGCCGCGGCGGGGCGCGAACTCAATTCGAAGAATTGGTGTAAGCAAAAACGATGACATTTTTTGCATTCCAATACTTTCAATTCCCAATTTCAAAGAAATTGAAAATTGGGAAAATATCATCGTTTTCGCTTACCGAATTGTCCCCTTCAATTCCTCATTTTCTTTGAAAATGAAGTCGCGGTGAATTGCAAACGTTACAGTAACAGTTTGCATTTCGCCGCGACCTCAATTCGAAGAATTGGGTTTGCGCCCCGCCGCGGCGAGCGGCAAAACTGTAACGGACTTTTGAAGTCGGTTTACCAATACGATAACATGGCTTTTATCGCCCGCCTTGCTGCCATTGATGCCATCTACGGCTTGCTGAATTCTCGGGTTCGCCAGCTGCGCGAGGGTGGGGCCCACCCCCCGGTGCTGACCGCCATCGGCGAGATGCTCGACTTCGTCGCCAGCGTTACGGACCCGGGAATGGCGCAGATGGTGCGCGACCTCGTCGGCGGCGGGCGCTCCGCCGTATCGAACATGTTCAAGACCCGGCGCGCGTGCCTGCTCCTGTTGGCCGGCGAAGCAAATATCGTGATTGCCCTTCGCGCCGAAGACCTCTTGCGGGTGTCTGTGCAGCACGGGCGCCACTTGGTGGAACTTATCACTGCACCGGCAGGCGCGGCGGCCGGCGCGGCGGCCGGCGCGGCGGCCGCCGCGCCGGCAGCTGGTGCGGCCGCCGGCGCGCCGGCGGCCGGCGACGCGCCGGCCACCACGGCGCCGACCGGCTTTGTTGCGAAGCCGAAGCGCCCGATCGCGCCGGCTCCAGCATTCACAATTCTGGCGCGCCCCACATCTGCGGCCGGATTGGCAGACTCGGCGGCCGTTTCGAAGCCGCGCGCGCGCGGCTCTCGGGGCGGGGTCCGCCACAATGGCGGGCGGGCGCGCCAGAACCAAGGCCACGGCGCGCTGCCCCCCATGGGGCTGGATGCGATGGACCGTATCCTGGCAGATGCCGTTAATGCATTCAGCACCCCCCTCGGGGGTCCCTCCTACCTGACGGCGCTGCTGGCGCCGCCGCCCGTGCGTCCGAAAGCCGAAGCTGCAGCGCCTGTGGCAGCCGTGGCAGCCGCAGCTGTGCCGGCGGAAACGGCGCCGGCGGCAACGGCGCCGGCGGAAACGGCGCCAGCCGCAACGCCGCCAGCGGAAACGGCGCCGGCGGCAACGGCGCCAGCCGCAACGCCGCCGGCCGCAACGGCGCCGGCCGCAGATACAATGACTCTACCGCCGGCGTCATCGTGGGGCAGCGATAGCGAAGGCGAAGACCTCTTCGAAAAGCGGCCAGCCAAGCCGGCAACTCCGGCGGCCCCGGCGGCCCCAGCGACCCCGGCGGCCCCAGCGACCCCGGCGGCCCCAGCGGCCCCGGCGACCCCGGCGGCCCCGGCACCAAAGGCGACAAAGAGGGCGCCCCGCGCAAAAAAGGTATAAGCACCTGATGCGTAAATGCATTCTGGAATGCAATTTTTTTGAATGCAAACTTGCAAAGAATTAAGGGACAAATTTGCCGCAGCGAGCAGCGAGCTGCAAGATTGCATTTACTGAGTGAGCGCCGGTAAGTCGACCGGCTGGATTTCGTGTGCAAAGTAGTCAAGCAGCGAGGGCGTCTCGATCACCGCATTTACTGCATCGGCGCCCAGCGCGGTGATTTGCCAGGCCAGGTTGTCGTCTGTCGTCGGTATTAGCGCAGCGCGGCGCGCAAGCGCGGCGCGCACGTGCGCCGCGCCGCCGGCCATGCCGATTCGCGCTTGCGCCGATTCATTGTCGATCAGGCCGTCGCCGCGCAGCCCCCACTGCAGCCGCCGGGCCGTGGCCCAGTCGGCTTTTTCGCCAGCGTCGGCAGCGGGCGCCGCGGCGCCCGCTGCCGGCGCCGTGGCGGCCGGCGCGGCGCCGGCAGCAGGCGCCGCGGCGCGGGCGCGCCGCCGCGGCGGCGCGCCCTCGGCGAGGGCCGCGTGCAGGTCGAGCGTGAGCTGGGCGAGGCTAATAGAAAACCCAGAGGCAGGACGCTTGAAATAGAATTCCATGGCGATCTTATAAATGTTCTCTATGCAGTTCAATTTGCCGCTGCAGTCGCTGCCGCTCGCCGCTGCCGCTCGCCGCGGCGGGGCGGAAAACGCAGGAGCAGCAGTCGCTGCCGCTCGCCGCGGCGGGGCGGAAAACACAGGAGAGGCGGGGCGGTAAGAGCAGGAGCGGCAGTCGCTGCCGCTCGCCGCGGCGGGGCGGTAAACGCAGGAGAGGCGGGGCGGTAAGAGCAAAAGCGGCTGCCGCTCGCCGCGGCGGGGCGGAAACCGCAGGAGAGGCGGGGCGGTAAGCGCAGGAGCGGCAGTCGCTGCCGCTCGCCGCGGCGGGGCGGAAAACGCAGGAGAGGCGGGGCGGTAAG
>Ga0214921_10005849_pt1 | contig 17170 bp, 18 predicted proteins | sample LL1505_MetaG_FD_177992 | JGI IMG/M metagenome (GOLD analysis project Ga0214921, IMG submission 177992) | Freshwater microbial communities from Lake Lanier, Atlanta, Georgia, United States - LL-1505 | ecosystem: Environmental > Aquatic > Freshwater > Lake | place: USA: Georgia | collected...
TTTTTTGACCAGTTGTTATAGAGTATATAGCGTTGATTTTTGTTTTTCAGAATCAGCATTTATTTTTTTCTCTGTTTTCAAATATTGGTCTTGACTTGCTTGTAGTGTCGCTAAATCTTTATTGCACGGACGCGTCATAATATTATATTGCGTGATAGATATCAATAAAACCGCAGCGTAAATATACCACAAGGCTTCGCCTATATTATCTCTTACAACTACTGCGTCCAATAGCTGTTGTTTTATTTCGGGGGCTCCCGCTTGATATTGCTCTTTCATTAAAGGAACCAACATTGCCCAATATTCCATGAAATTAGATGGAACAATTTGATTTATTAAAATGGACATATTTCCACATAATTTAATAATGGCTTCTGCGGCGCTCTTCAAGCTGTTTATTTTTGTCGGGTCTGCGTCTTTTGCTGCATTTATTGTCTGATTTAAATCGGTATTAACAAGCAACTCGGATAGAATGTTATTTGCAGAATTTGATACAGCAAAGTAACCAATGACGTTAGAAAAAGCGGATTTAAACCCAGGAAACATCATTAAACATATTATTACTCCGCCAAAAATGAAAATCCAAGGAATTAAAGTCATCAAAAATGCGGAACCGATGTTTTGCATTAGACTTCCACCGCATTTTGTAACCATAACGCTGGCATTTATACCCATTTGAGTTAAAACTACAAACAAAAAGTATATCAATAGAGCGGTGTTATTACTGCTGCTATAAGCTGCATATTCCGCTCCAGTTGGGTCGTCAAATGCAGATGCATTTAGTTTGGGTTTTAATAAAAGATAATATACAAGGGTAATTAATGCAAAAATTAATAAAGAAAAAAAAGAACTGTCCATATAGATATTGTGTATAATTTATTTTGTTTTTATAACAGTAAATAATAAGCATTACTATTAGAGTATGAATTTTGATAATTTTACTAAACCTACCTTAATAGAACCTGGTGTTAAATATTTTTTAAGTGAAACTTTAAAGCAATGTAGAATTTTCAAAAACACTTACAACAATCTCCTAATTAATATTGCTTTAGGAATAGGATTTTTACTCCTTTTAGGCACAATATTATTTTTTAAATATAAAGGAAAACTTAGTCCCGTGGAAAAAGATATGAAAAATAGGCAAAAGCAGCAATACATTTTGTCAAAAATACAAAATTTTCAAGAGGCTAAAAAACGAGCACATCAAGAGTTAATTACTGGACTTCCTCATTGGGAAACAGAATATGATGTTATTCACAGAAAAATAAATAAATAAATATATATATAGTCTATAAACTATAGAATGAGCAAGGAACACGATAAGAAAGACGAGAAGAAAGATGAAGGAAAAAGAAAGTTTATTGAAAGTTTACACCAATATTATAGTTATAAGGATAAATATGAGAGCAATCTTAAAAAAGACAAGGCGCAAATTATTAAACTGGAAGGTTTAAGTTGGAGAGAGAAGCGGATAGAATTTATGAAAATTAAGCCAAAATGCATTAACTGCAGACGCCCAGTTGGTTCTATATTTTCTACTAAAGTTCAAGAAGATGGAAGGCATTTGATTGCATTGTGTGGCGATAGAAAAAACCCTTGTCCATTCAATATAAATATAAATTTGGGACTTGTTCAAAATATACAAGATAATCTTCGCAACGACGAAACATCACTTAATGATTACAAGCGCGATGTTATTATTGATAAAAATGATTTGCTTTTTGGATATATTACCGCAGAAGAAGCTGTGGTTAAATTTGACAAGTTAAAAGATCAAGTTACTGAATTCACAAAGGTCTACGAGTTTACATTGCAAACCTATTTAAACATTGTAGATAACCCGGTAAAAAAAGCCGAATTAGAAAAACTTCAATTAGAGTTTTATAATAACTTGGACAATTTTAATACAATGATTAAACAATACAATTCTACTCAAAACACTCAGCTAATTGTAGATGCGATTGATTTATACAAAAACACAATGGAGCCGAGAGCCAATGAAATCATGAATAAAAAATATGTTTATAATGGCGTTGAATATAATGAAGATGATAATACATTTCATTTAATTCAAAAACCCATTACAAGCGAAAACTTGGAGTGGGATTTGATGGATAATGGTCAAAAGGTAGTTTCTTTTAAAATTGGTGTTGAACCGGAAAAAAGAAAACCTACAAAGAATGTTGCGTTTTCTCAGGCAATTCCAGATATTAGATCTAAAATTATGAAAGACGACGAATATGAGAATGAAGACTTGACAAAACCCGAAAAATTCAAATTAAAGCCTCAATTAAATGTTCAGGAAGATAAAGAAGATAAAGAAGAACAAGAGAATGAAGATGAAGAAGAAGAAGAAGATGACGATGAAGAATCCAAATTTTCAGACTCAGAAGAAGAATCTGATGACGAGCCACCTCGTCCAAAAATTAAAATTCATCCAAATTTACTTCCAGATGGAACAATTGGTGCATCAGAAGCGCATAGAATGGGACTTAAAATAGAGCTAGTTAAAGGTGAATTGGTCGCCAAAAATGAAAAAACTGGCGAAACATATAAAGTAACTGCAGGACAAGGATAAAGAGCGAGATATTATTTTAGGTGTAAAAAAATATATCTCATTAATATAAGATAATATGCTTACGAAATTTATCAACATCCCTGTGTTCATTGTTAGTTTAGCGATTGGCCTTTTCTTTGTCTATATATGGGGTCCTGAACTTAAAACTATTTATGTTTATCCCACTCCTGAAAATAGTGGAAAAATTCAATATAAAGACAACGCCGATAATTGTTTTGTTTATGAGGCAACGCAAGTAAACTGCCCAGCAGACTCCTCAAAAATTAAAGCAATCCCCATTCAAAGTGGAAAACCTGAAGAATAGATCGCACAATACCTTTTGTTTATATATTTTATATATTTTATATTAACTATACAATATATAAATGCATTTGGGCAAATTTGTTCACACAGAAAGCGGTAAATACCTTATGTCCATTATATTGGGATTTGGATTAGCGACATTATTTAGAACCGTTTGTAATGGAAAAAATTGTTTAATAATGAAAGCTCCTCCGTTAGAAGATGTAGAAGATAAGATTTACAAACATCAAGGAAAGTGTTATAAATTCTCACCAGTTACAACAAAATGTGATTCTAAGAAAAAGAATGTAAAAATGTAGAATAAAATAAAGATAGAATAAGATAGAGTACTAATAATAAAATATACTTTTGCGATACTTTTGTAAAAGTATATTCTTTATAATAGTTATATGTCTTCTGATTCAACAAGTATAATGGATTTACCAACTGACCCCGTTGGTGGTGGTAGCATTGGTGGAAATGTTTCTCTTGCGGTAAATGAAAAAATTGGACATGGACAAGGACAAGGACCATCTTCTCCCGGCGGCGTTTCTTTAGACCAAACTACTATTCAGCAAATTGTGAATGGTTTGCAACAAGCTAGCTCCACTGGAGCAACTCAATTGCCATCTAGAGATATTCCTCGCAACACAGAAGCTATTATGCAAGACCCACAAGTTCAACCAACTTATATTCCTCCCGCATCTACAAAGGATTATATTACAGAAGAGGAAGAAAATGAGGACATAATTCACAATTATAATAAAAGGGAACAATACGGCGATAGTTTGGATCAATTGTACGATGAAATTCAAATTCCGCTTTTAATTGCCGTATTATATTTCTTGTTTCAACTCCCAATTTTTAAGCGTTATTTATATAAATTTTTTCCTGCATTGTTTTCCAAGGATGGCAATATAAACTTGTATGGGTTTGTTTTTACAAGTGCTCTTTTTGGCATGTTATACTACTTCTTATCCAAAGTTATGACACATTTCAGCCGATTTTAACACGCAATCGGCATAATTTTTTCAGGATTTAAAGGACGGTATGATTTAAAACTTAAACTATACAATAATTTATCAAATGCACCAACGGGTTTTACTATGGCGCCTTCAGTGATTGCTATGTTTAAACGATTAATATTTACAAGAACATTAGTCATGTTTGCATTTGTAAAATTTGTTGTTACATCTATTCTTGCGTCAGTTAAATCGGCGTAAGATAAATTTGCATTATTAAAATCAGCCTTATATAAATTTGCACATCTAAGATTTACGCCGCGCATGTCCGAGTTTGAAAAGTTGACATAGCTTAAGTTTGCTCCTGAAAAATTTGCACCGATTAATTTTGCCGAACTAATAACTGCGCCCTGCAATGCAGTATTTTTAAATAAAGTTTTTTTCAAGTTTGACGCACGCATTTTTGCTCCCCTCATATCAATTTCTGATAAATTCATATAAGACAGATCTGATTCAAACAGTACATTAAGATTTGCTTTTTTATTGATTATTCGTCTCCGCAAGTTTCTTTTGTATAGATATGAGGAAAAAGCGTTTATCATTCTTCTCATTTTGAATTAATGCAGTATAATATGGAATAGCCTTTTATCAATTTTTTTATCAACATAATATATGATTATTAAACGAGAGAAAAAGGGAAATGTTACAGTTCTTCATGTAGACAAAGATTATGATGACGATAAAGTTGATAAAGTTATGGACAAAAAATTAAAACCAGATGATATTAAAGATATAATAAAAGATGACACTGATGTCTACACAAAAGAAGGCAAGTTATTATTACGATTTAGAAAGAACAAGCTGAAGAAGGCAAATGTAGACGAGTTTTATAATAATGTAATTGATTTCGCGTTAAATGTTACAGGAAATAGAGGTTCTGCATCAGCAAGTAAAAGCAAAAATGTTTATGATAATCCAAAAATAATGACAAATATATTGGGTTATTTTGATAAGTTTTCTGCAAGACAAAAGTTTGTTTTTAAAAATAAAGGAATAAAAATTCCGGTATCTATTCGCGAAACGCGTTTTAATATGGATTATCCTGAAAAATTTAAAAAGCTGGTACCTTTAATAAAAGAGATTGACAATTTTTATAAGAAATATACACCAGAGCATTATGCACACCAAAGAAGAAAAGCCAACCAAACGCCTTTTAAAATAACTGGGACTGCGTTTACAACAGTCACAACAAATGTTAATTTTCAAACAGCGGTTCACACGGACAAATGTGACGATGAAGATGGATTTGGCAACTTAGTTGTTATAGAAAATGGAAAATATAAAGGCGCCGAAACTTGTTTTCCGCAATACGGAATTGGTGTAGATGTGAGAACTGGTGATGTTTTGTTTATGGATGTGCATCAACCTCACGCAAACTTACCAATTAAATTAGAAGATCCTGAAGCCAAACGCTTATCCATTGTTTGCTATTTAAGAAAAAACATATGGGAACAAACAAAAAATAAAACCAAGAAATTTATGGAGAAACATAATAAAACTTTAAAGAAACATCGTTCATTAAAGGGCGATGAGGATGCAAAAAAATGAACAATGGATTGAAATATCAAAATTATTTTATTTTATATATTTGTATAATATAAATGTATAATTATAAAATTGCAATACCATCTTATAATAGAGTAGACCAGTTACTAAACAAAACTCTTGAATTATTAGATAAAGAACACATAGATTTTTCAATTATTACTGTGTTCGTTGCAAATCAAGAACAATACAAATTATATCGCGAGGCATTGGATAATTATAAAAATGGACTAGGGAAAAAAGTAAAAGTGGTAAAAGGAATAAAAGGCATCGTTGAAATTAACAACTTTATCAATCGTTATTATAAACCAAGCGATATTGTATTTTATGTCCACGATGATATGGATAAATTTATATATTACGATAAATCTTTGAAAGATGCACTAGAAAAGTGCGCGGATTATTTAAAAAAATCTCCTTACGGGCTCATGTCTTTTAACCCGACTGGAAATGAATTTTATATGAGAGGAAACGACGAATCAAGCAAAAAATTTAAAGAAGGATTTTATTATGCAGTTGGGCCATTATTCATGTTTAAACCCAACCCCAAGATAGTTCGTTCAAAAGATACCTGGGCTGTGGAAGATTATGATTATTCTATAAAGTCTTATAAATTATATGGAAAAAACATTCGCTATGATAGATTTTCTTGTAAAACGAAAATTAATAACAATAAAAACGGCGGAGTTGGCATTCGCGACTACAAAACATATTTAAAGTCTTTGATGAATCTATATAATAGAAATAAAGACTATATAAACTTGGTTGAAAAAACAAATAAAACATATTTGAAAACTTATGGCGTTGAAACAATAAAACATCCTCGTTTGGCGGACAAAACTCACAAAAATACTACAGCTAAGAAAACAACAAAGAACAACAAAACGAGGAAAACGAGGAAAAATAAATAACGCATTTACTATATAAACAATTCACAATTATAACAGAATAAGATTATAATTATGAGTTTACTTGAAGAAGACATAATGACTAGAATATTGGTAACATTAACAAACTATGTTGAAATGCTTATTTCCATGATTCGCGAAAAAGATCAAGTAATTGTAAAAAAGAATGAAATAATTCGTGCACAGAATGAAACAATTGCTTTATTAAATAATGCAATATCCTTGCAAAATGAAATTATCACCGTTCTTAAAGATGACTTCTAAAGAACATTTCCTGAAACAAATATAAAAATAAAATGCGATATCAAAATAGCTTCATGCCAAACTCAGATATAACCAAAGTATTAGATGAAATAAAATATGATAAACGGTTTGAGCGGTTTCGAATGACCAATATAATCGTGCATGTTGCAGTTATTGTTTTAAGAGGAAAAATTATAGCTGCCGCAGTAAATCGCATTGGTTATAGACAAGAAACCAGCAAGAGTTATTATAACACTTATCTTCACACAGATAGAAATTTACACGCAGAAGAAAATGTTGTGAGGGCGTTGGGGAATTATAATAAGATGAAGGATGCTGATATGTATATTATGAAATTTGGCCGAGGTCAAAATGACGGTGGTTATGTAAATTCAAAACCATGCGCAAAATGCGCTTGTTTTCTCAACAAGTGTATGAGAGAATACAAATTAAAACGCGTGTTTTATACTTCATGAATTTACAACTTTAGACAACCTTGTCATTCCACCGACAAGGTTGTCGCAAATATGTTCTTTTCTATCAGGCCATTGCGTAAAGGTATAAATATTTATAAATTTACTATTTTATAGTAATGGATGAATTTTTAAATTTATTTCAATTCGCGATGTATCCAAACTTTCATACCAATTATTCTCCAAAAATATATCAGTTGGGAATAAAATTATACAACACCAATATGGACCCAAATATGAAAGAATTAATATTGCTGAAATTAATTTATTTGTATCCGAATGATGATGATTTGTATTATAAAATGGCGTGTTTATTTAAAAATGCCTATTACGAAAAACAACTTATGTGGCATAAAATATGTTATGCAAAAAATCCAAAACACTTTGAAAATTTGTTCGATTTATGTAAATTATTATATGAATACAATGAATTCAAATCTTTAACGGAATTAAATTCTGATAATTTATTTGATAAATTTAATTTATCAACGAAAAACGAGTTTTTGCAATATTACATAAATAGCACATTTAGAACGGCTACTACAAAAAATACATTAAAATACTTGCTTCAAATTGTAAATGATGAATCAAATATAGAACCAACTATATTAAAAAAACAACTTGAAAAAATAGAAAATGTTGTAAATATAGTTCACAGTTATTACATTCTAGGAAATATACAAAAATCTATTGAAAATATGGAAAAGGTCATAGAATTAATGCATAAATATAATGTACCTCAAAAATATAAGATACAATTTCATCAATTATACTTATCTTTGCAAGATTATATCTTTTATGACAACACCGAATATTATAATAAATCCACGAGAATAAATGAATATATAAAAGACAATCCATTATTTTCATTTACCTCTGTAAATAAAAAAAAAATAAGAATTGGATATGTATCATCTGACTTTTTGACTCACGCAGTAAGTAATTTTATATTACCTATTATCAAACATCATAATCGGAGTAAATTTGAAATAATTTTGTACAGCAATTCTATTAACGTGAGTCCACATTATACTCAATTAAATGTGACTATACACAATATACACAACATTGATGATAAAAAAACTGCAGAATTAATACATTCGCATGGTGTTGATATATTGATTGATTTAAATGGCAATACTATTAATAACCGCATAGCAGTATTCGCTTTACATCCGGCGCCAATACAAATGACTTATTTGGGATACCCGAATACTACTGGTTTAAAGTCAATCAAATATAGAATCACTGACCAATGTGTAGATAATATAGACTCCAAACAAATATATTCCGAAAAACTATTGAAAATGTCTAAATGTTTTTTATTATTTGAATCTATTCAACAAAAAGAACCTTTTATTCCTAAAAAAACAGATGATTGTATAGTATTAGGTTCGTTGAATAAGGAAGCAAAAAATACAAAAATAGTATTAGATTCCTGGAAAAAAATACTAAACGCTTGTTCTAACTCTATAATTATTATAAAACTAGATACTTTTGATAATTATGATCAACGATTAGAATACTATAAAAAACAGTTGAGCGTGTGTAAAGATAGATTAATTTTATTCACGAGACTTGACGATAAAAGTTATATAGAATTATTTTCTAAAATAGATATATTGTTGGACACCTTTCCATATTCAGGAACTACAACCAGTTGTAACGCGTTATATAACTCAGTTCCGATTGTTACTTTATATAATAAAGATTATCACGCAACAAATGTCACTAGTTCTCTTTTATTAAATTGTGGAATAAACGATTTGATCGGATATTCCCCTGACGAGTATGTAAAAATAGCAACAGAGCTAATAAATCAACCAAACCGAATAAACGAATATAAGAAAACTTTACATTCAAAATTCATTAATTTAATGAACCCATCTCTTTTTATGAATTCATATGAACTTTTGTTAACGCGCGAATACGATGACTACATGAATAATAATAATAATAATAATAATAATAATAATAATAATAATAATAATAATAAAAATGCTAACACTAATATAATATACATCTGAATATTTGCACTGCTAAAGAGTTTATATGACCGAAAAATAATTTTAGTAAATGATTACGATTGTAGTTTATATTATATACTACATTTTCTAGCTATCTCCACTGATCATCAGAAGCCTATAAGTTTTCAGACCCAAAAATCGCAATTTTTAACGCATCTTAACATAACTTATTCCTAAAGCATAAATCTCATTAGCATATTTGGAATTAGATTTATAAGTTTTATAAAAAGAAGGTTTTAAGGAGGGGGTCTTAGCGAAGCAAAAAGGGGTATGAAAACCTGGGTTCTCTACTAGAAAAGGGTCTGGAAATCCTTCGGATTTCTGATGACCTGGATTCCCTGCTAAAAAATAAACTGGTTTACATGTCTAATTCCCTAACAAAACATGTTCCAAATTGTTTATAGTAATTTAAATATTCTTTATAAGGCCAATAGGGTATCCACCGGTTAAACATGTTTAAATGATGCGCATTTTGGTCGTTTACTTTTAGGTTAAATGGCTCATCTCCTCCAAACAAAAACGCAATTTTATTTCTATTATATTTTGTTTTTACAAGATTGTATAATGGAAAATCGCAAAATTCATCTGGACCGACCTTACCATATATAATTAAATCCCAATATTTGTTATTAATTTTTTCAATAACTTCTGATTCTGACATGTTGTAATCCGGATCCACTCTATTTGAATAAGTATAAGAACAATTGTTATTGGAATTAATATCATAACCTTTGTATATTGCATTTATCTTTGGGTAATCAACCGCGACTCCACCAATTGATTGAATAAATCGTTTGACTCCTATCCATGTTAGCTCTCTCGTATAATTTAACCCTTCACTGCATGTTATTAACAATATTTTTTTTTTATCATTGCCGTTTTTAATATTATTTAAAATGCTTTTTGCGGCGTAGAAGGTCGTGCAAAAGGTTCTAGTGTGTTCTAAAAATTTTGAACACAATTGATTATATTTTTCTATATTTTCATCGGTTTCTTTCCAATTGGTATATAAATCATATGCTTCATCGTTCAAGTGCTTTGGATAAGTAGTCATTGTATTTTCAGGACATTCTTTTAAATTTTCAAATAATGGAATACAACCATTCATTAATATTTCATAATGTCTTAAACAATCCCATCCACCTTTTTTCTTTGTTATTGCAAATCGTGATGTTTTATACATATCATAATAAGATTGTTCATCATTTTTTCCATAAATGTAAGTTGTCATTTCTCCCGGAATTAGACTTGCTAATAGTGTGGTTTTATTTGGAATTGAATCAACAATGCATTCGTCTGGAATTGAAAATGACAGCGGAACTACTTTGAAATCAGCAATGTTTAGTTCGTGAACTTCATCGTGGTCAAGTGGTTGAACATCAAACAATAAATCATTATCTTCTATTTTATTCAAAGATTGTCCCGAATAAAAGTTTGTTTTTGGAATTACTCGCGTTTTTTTGTGAGACAAAAAACTTGCAAGCCAACACAATGTACTGTTGCTGTGTATTAGAATATTGCAATCTCTCATTAATGCTATGTCATGATTTAATGTATTCTGTATTAAAATTGGATTCCATTTTTTAAAGTGTTCAACATATCTGTGCTCCCAATCATATTTAACATTATCACAAACAATATAAACGCGCTGATTTTCTACTCGCATTTTTTCCAATATGTCAATATAGTATTGCGGAGGTATTATGTCACTAGTTTTGCAAGGGTATTGTATAAAATCATCAAGACGCAACGATACTACAACGTCCGTCGGGTTTAAATTAACCGAGTGAACACCATTCATTCGGTCTTTAAAAACAATTTTAGTATTATTATCTTCGCAGTAATCATAGTTATTTGGATCATAAACTATCTCCATTAGTTTTTCTCTATAATTAATAAATAAATCACTTTTTTGAAAATATCCGTCACAGATTATGTGCTTGTTTGCAATTGTTGCGTTGGTTATCATATCCTCCACATTATCTTCGGTTACAATTATGCAATTTTCATTGTCAGCATTTAGCTTTGAAAATTCATTCTCAGAAATATAATTATGGCCAAAATTTATAGTAAATAATTTACACATTAAATATTGAAATAATAAATTTCCAAACCTGCCTTTCCCTCTGAAAGTAACATAACGCATTTATGTATTATCAGCAAATGCACTGTTTATATACTTTATTATAAAAATATTAAACAGATAACATAATAATATGCAATTAGAGTTATGACTGGGTCTGTGTTTGATTTAACTGACATATTACAAAGTACATTTAATGATTCAATCAAAATTTCTCTCTTTCAACGAATGAAAACTGGAAATCAGCTTTTTGATGCAATCTTTTCAACAATCGGGTTTGTCCTGATAAGCTATCTTGTGAAGGTATTATACGAAAATAATTCATTTAATAGACCGTGGAATGTAGACCTCCATGACACAGTTAAGAGTTTATTCTACAAAAAATATTCAATAATATATGAGGGAAAAAGGTGTTCTAGCATTGGCACTTATAATCTTTATCCAGTAGTATCATCATGTTTTACCGATTCTTGCAAAGCGTTGTGGTCTGATATTGTTAAAAATATGGATAATAATGAGTCTATTCGCGAGTTAAAAGAACTTTATATAGCAATGGACAAATTTCGCGATAAAGATGATGAAGACGATGAATCTGATATGTATATAGTCTCTCAAAAAAAACCATTTTTATATAATAAGGACCTGCAAATATATGCTATTGCTGATTTTTATACTGAAGATTCTGGTGGAGGAGAAAAAGATAAGCAAACAACTAAAACTGATAAAATTACATTAACACTTTACTCGTACAAAACAAATACATGTGGCATTAAAAATTATGTTACTAACTTAACGAATTCATACACAGCGGCTATTGAAAAAAGTCGCAATAGTCAAAAGTTTGTTTACACCCTAGTAAAAACAAAATACGAAGATTATAAATATGAGTGTTGGGCAGAATACCCATTTGATAGTACGCGTACATTTTCAAACATGTTCTTTGAAAATCAAAAACAAATAGTAGATAAAATCCAATTTTTTCTTGATAACAAGGAATGGTATTATGAAATGGGAATTCCTTATTCTCTCGGCATTGGATTGCATGGTCCGCCAGGAACTGGGAAAACATCGTTCTTCAAGTGTTTGGCAAATATGACTGGGCGCCATTTAATTGTTCTCTCGTTAAAACTAATAAAAACAAGGCGCCAACTGGACGATTTCTTTTTTGAGGATAGATACAACTCAAATAATAAAGCGCACAGTGTTGGGTTTGATAAAAAGATTATTATTATTGAAGATATAGATTGTCTTGGTGAGATCGTGTGGAAGAGAGAAAACAAAAAGGACAAACATGGAACTAATATTGGAAAAAAATTAAATTTGAACTCGTTGTCTCCTAATGCATCAGTTAATGTTGCAGATGTGATTCAAACTTTTGTTGAAGCGAATGAAGAGCAAAATAAGCTTTTAACATCAGTTACAAAATCTACGGAAGATGACCCGATTACTTTGGACGATATATTAAATTTGTGGGATGGGCTTAAAGAAACCCCTGGTAGAATTTTGGGAATTAGTAGCAATCATTATGACATGTTAGACCCAGCGTTAATTAGACCAGGTCGCATAGATATAACTCTTAAATTGGATAATGTTTCTCATAATATCATTCGGGAAATGCATAAACGATATTATAATGTGAATGCTGATGAGAGAAAACTCAAAAAGATAAAGGATAAATTTTATTCACCAGCTGAAATAATAAATTGTTATGTGATGAATAAAGATAGTCCTCGCGATTTTATTGAGAGATTAATGCAAAATGAGAAATTCTAAATAAATTGCTCTGAGTTATAATTGAGATGAAAACAGTCCTGATGAAAATTTTGTTGTCCACAATGTTCATAATGCGTTTTTCCATCTTCAACTGCATACATAGGATAAACAAGTGCTCTATTGCCTTCTTTTGTTATTGTCCAATCAGAACAAAATGGACGCATATTTGCATTTAATTCAGGATTTAAAGATTGTTCGGCATAACCATTATAATATTTTTCTAATAATGTTTTTGCATGCGAGCGAGATAGCATATACATTTGGGCACCCCATAAATCGTCTGGATAACTGTGATATTTGTGAGTTCTATTAGAAAAATCATGTTTAATGCCAAATCCATGATGGTATCCCTCAATTTTGTATGGTGTTAAATAACCAAGGAGCAATAGGTCTAACTCCATTGTTTTAAAATCTTCAACGATTATAGGAATATCATTTGCTAGGTTCTTATCCAAATAAATATCATCTTCACAAAAAATCCCATATTCTTTTTCAGTTTCAGTAACAAATTTATTTATCATATCAAAGTGTCCGTATGTATAGGACCACGGTTTTTTTGCACCATCATTATTTTCCAATGGAATACTTAAACGCGGGTCATCAAAACTGACGCCATCATAAAATTCAACATTTATATTTAATTGAGAGAATCTGTTTGAAAGAGCCGTTTTTCTCTCTTCATTCTTATAAGATAAGCAATAAAAATTGCATAAATCATTTGCGGACATATAATACAAATACTTGGAGGAATTGTTTTAAGCATTTTATTTACTTTTATAATTTTAATTTATGCAATATTCGTTTTAACTAGATTTATATGTTATTTATTTTAAATAAGAAGAAATAACATGCATATTGTAAAGCGTTATGTTAAAAATTTAATAAATAATTTACCCCCGGTCAAAGAAACAGAAGCCATTAATTTGGTTTTAGATGGAGGAATTTTTAATGGAAGTTATTTGATAGGGGCATTGCATTTTATGAGAGAAATGGAAATTAAAAAGTATATAAAGATTTATAAAATATCATCTTGTAGTATTGGCTCGGTTTGTGCTCTGTTGTATAAAATGGACGCACTAGACATGTTCCCCGAGCTATATAATATAATTTTAAAGCAATTTAAAGAAACCCGCAACCTATCCGCGTTTGAAAATTGTCTTGGCAAAATTTGCAAACGCATTAATAACCCCGCAAAACTGTTATCAACTTTAAATGGAACTCTTTTTATTAGTTACCATAATATTGCTAAAGGTAAAAAAATTATTAAAAATAAATATAAGACCATAGACGAGCTGCTAGAAACAATTTATAGATCTTGTTTTGTTCCTTTCGTTGTAAATGGAAACATGGTCCGCAATAATAAGTATTTTGATGGCGTTAATCCTTTTATTTTTCCCATTGAACCTAAAAGAAAAACCTTGTATTTAGATTTATTTGGGTCTGATAAAATTAACTATTTATTGTCTGTTAAAAATGAAAAAACTAATTTTCACCGCATATTAGCTGGACTATTGGACATACATTTGTTTTATATTAAACAAAATGGAACACAAATGTGTAGTTATATAAATCAATGGTCTTTTTATCAAACATTCCATAACCGCATTTTAAAATATTGTGTTGAACGAGCTATATATTATTTAGTTTATATCATCTATTATATTAAAAAATATATTCCAAGCGAGCTTTATGAACATATTATTTTTAAAATAATGTCAAAAATAATAAAAGAACTTTATATGGTATTTATTGATAATTATTGCTTTTAAAAAAGTGGTTTAATAAAACAATCCACCTCGCCCACGCTTCTTTGTTTCGCTTTTCTTTGTTTTATTATTTACCGTCTTAGATTTCTTCAATTTTCTCTCTTGCTTCTTCTTTTCCTTGAGAGAAAGATCATCTGCAGGTCTATATCTCAAAAACCATTCTTCATATTCTGTACTTTGTTTTTTCTTATGGTCCTTCAACTCTTTAAACTTTTCTGCTTTTTCAGCCCGCATTTCTTCCACTGTTTCTTGGTGTCCATAACAACTTATACTGAATCTTCTCAAAAGGCCTTTCTGTTGCAAACGATTTTTCTGTTGCACTTCAAAGAGAAACTGTGCCATGCATACTATTCTCTCTGAGTCATAGTAATTGCGGTCTGAATACAAAAATGCCAAATAAAAACTCAACATGGTATCAATTGTTGCTATCTTTACTGGCTGTTTATCAACCGTAATAATATTATAACTGTGACACGCGATTGGTTTATAAATAAACGCAATTGTATCTGCCCCAACCATTATTTGATAATGTGGTGCAACAATTTCTCCGATCTCTTTGCGCTTTATAATTTTTACTGTTTTATATCCAGCATCTCTCAGCCTTTCTCTTACAATTTCAGCCGTTTTTTTTGGATCTTCAGACAAAACATCAAAATCGGGAATCTTTTCCAGCTTCTTATGCAATTGTCTTGGCATATAGTGCAAATAGAGAGAAATTGCGTAACCTCCAAAAAATACGAGTCCTTGATTAATAAAGGAGTTTCTAGTTATCTCAAATATTTTATCTTCATCTTCTTTATTTATCATTTCTCTCTGGAACGGTTCTATATCATCACAGTGTTTAGATTTTAATGGATAATTTTTGTTAAGAAGTGTTAAACGCTTTAACACTTTTTCCCATCTTGAAACATCTCCAGCTGGTCTTGAAAGTTCTAAATACATGGACATTCTTAAATAATTTGGAGGTGCGTATAAAATCCCATCTACTTTTATCGCCTCTTTTCTTACTGATTTGTATATCTCCTTGTGTAAAAAGGTTATATCAGCAACTGGAATAAAATTAACAAATACTTTGTATGTGCCCTTGTGTTGTCCAGACTTGGCTTCTACCTCTAAAAATCCAGCATTCACATAATCATCTGTTAATTCCTTGCTATCATTTAACGCATTCGGGGAGAAAAAATCGTAATCAGGTATTTCTACTTCTGTGTTATAAAATTGGTCTTGTTTTGGCAAGATATTATTAATCGCCGTTCCGCCGTAACATATCACCTTTTTTCTACGAATAAAGTTCTCTACAATGCCGATTATCTTTTTAACTTCTGCTGAATTTGCAACAGCTCTTCCAGAACGCTCTTCGGCTTTATCTATAGCACTTCTTAATATTGCTAATTCACATTCTTGGAAGCTCATTGATTTATCACATATGTTTTTCATTTAATAGTCTTATATTATTAAAAGAAAAAATTGAATTCCTTTTCTATACAATTAACTAAAAACAGACATGTCCGCAATTATTGAGAATGAGAAGGGCCCGTTGCTTACAGACGAAATGATGGAGAATGAATCAGGTATATGCGATATGTGTGGCGCACAACAGACAGAAGGTGCCGAGTTCAACACACAATTCGCCATTTGCGGTGATTGCGAGGACTCTGATAAACGCGACCACTTTATGGAGAAGTATGGCTTGCGGTGCTTATGTAGCGATGACGATTGCTGGTGCGACAACGCTTTCGGTGATGAAAATACTGGCAACCCTGGCATACACCCATGCTGCAATTGCAGCAAACTGATCAATGGCGATGAGAAATGGGAAAGATGTATAGGCATTGACGAAAACGGTCTCAACGCAATTCTTTGTTGGGATTGTGTGGCGCGTGGAGAGGAGGAACTCAAAAAAAAATAAAACGCAAAAACCAAAATAATGCCAAGAATTTTCCTTTATTGTTTTAGTCTATTTATAATGCCATTTGGATTGCCAATTATTTTTCCATCCCTGCGTGTCTTCTTTGAAAAATATCCATTCCAGAACTTTCGTGTAGCGTAAAAATCAGCCTTATGAGCTCCAGACCATTTGCTTTTATTGCAGAATTTTTTATTATTATTAGCTCCCATAGTAAACCAATTCTTATTAGATTTTCTTAAGGTGCATTCGCATAGTGCCCTTTTTGAATTTTTAGGGTCAACCACACATATATGATTCAAGCAATCCGACCATTCTGCTGATTTTGGACACTCTGTAATTCGTTTTCCGTCATGCATTTCATTGATGGAGAATGTTGAGTAAATGCGACGAGTACCATTCTTTGTTTTATGTGCCTTAAGTGTGCTGCAAGGTCTTGTGGCAAAATTATAACCATTCTCTATTGTGCATTTGCAACTTGTTTTTCCAGGTTTATTCTTTATGAGATTGCAAGGGGCTGATGTACACAATGCATACCGACTTTTACAAATGGTAAGCTTTTTT